>VTLG01005702.1_pt1 | contig 54418 bp, 51 predicted proteins | sample 4694571 | NCBI WGS metagenome assembly VTLG01 (sample SAMN12604809, study PRJNA352737) | marine metagenome | biome: ENVO:00000447; feature: ENVO:00000209|ENVO:00000569|ENVO:01000036; material: ENVO:00002151; isolation source: viral sequences binned using virsorter ... | reverse complement strand
AATTATCTTCTCCCCAAATAGACTGAGTGTCTCCCACCTTACCTCCAGCTTTTACACGATGTTTCATCGCTTGTTTTTCATGGTTTTCAGGTGTCATGCTTGGAGAAGTCGTTGTTTTAACATCATCAGGATAAGTATATTTCCAGCCGCCACCTGCTTTCGGTTCTCGTTTTATATATAAATGGTCACTGTTATGAGGCTCATAAGAAGAAGCTAATGTCCGTACACTGTGATTATGAGCAGCTTCATCTTCTGTTTGACTTTCTGACTTAGTATAACCATAAACATCAACTGGTTGTACTTGTGACATAAAGTCTTTTATCGAAGACTTCTGCCTTTTGTTACGACCCATTTGAGATGCTTTTGAACCTGACGCAACACTAAAATCAACTGGATGACCCAACGAGTGGTGTCGTCCTTCACCGTCATTTATTAAATCACTGTAATCCCCAATTTGCCAGAAGCTGGGGAGTTTACCGGGATGCCCTTCACCAATATCTTCTTTCTTAGGGGGCATCTGGTCTGGATTCATAGCCCAATCACTAGGTCGGTATTTACTTCCTTTTTTATATGAACTGGTAAAAGGCATTTTAAGTTTCAATAAAAAAGCTATCTCATTAATTGTTTCATTGCTCTTCTTTAATGCTTCGGCAATTTCTCCCCGCTTTTTATCACCCTTGCTTCCTTCAGAAAAATCAGAGTGTCCTAATTTCTTAGCCTGTGCCGTCGCCACAGCGAAAGGATTATCGACGGCTAGTGCTAAAAAAGGTTTCTCAACAGTTCCCTTATAATCTGCTGTCTTCTGGAAACAATATTCACATGGACAAGATTCCTTGTACATATGATTATTTGAATCCATCCAATTGAAGAAATCTTGAGACTTATTTATTTTTACTTCTATCTCTGGAGAGTACCAAGGATGTCCTTCCTCTTCAGCTTTATCTTTAGCCATTGTGGTAAGAACATTATTAAAAGAGTCTGTAATATTTAATTGCTTGACAGGGGTTTCAGTAGAGTTGGCTCCTTCAGCTACCCCGCGTTTCGTACCCGGAGCTAACTGAGGAGTCGTTAAGGCGTCTTCATAGTAACGCTCCCCCAGACTTTGACCCGCCTCATTGACTACCCATGGGGGTTTTGAATGCGCTAGGTCAAGTTCTACTACAGGTGTATACCTAGCATTCTCAGGTTCTAGTTCAGCGGGAAAACCGTATTCATCCAATAGCTGATGATGCTCCGCCTGTCTTCCCTGCGTATTCATGAGAGTGGGGAAAGACTCACCCTCCAGTCCTTCCTTTTGTATATAGCTAAAGAAAGACTTAGTAAAATCTATATCTCCATCTGATTTATACATAAGTTCTACCTCCGATTTACACCCACAATCACACGCATCTTCTTTGTTTATCAAACAACTACCATCTATACAGGATTTAGTAGCAGCATTTTCAGCCTTTAGAATATCAAACGCGGCCCCTTGATTAACTCCCTTTTCACATACGGTTACTTCCGCAAGTTCTAGTTCATCAACCTGCATAACATCCTGCATGTCCTTTTGAATATTCTGAGTTTTAACAGCACTTCCTGCAATACTGTAACTCTTTAATTTTCCTTCATGTATTTGTTCCATAACTTTCTTAGCAATTTTTGTATCATTCCTAAGTTCTGTAATAAAGAACAAACCTTTATCGTCTACACCAGACTTAAATATTTGACCGCCCTTACTAATGTAGGCCGGTAATGCCCAACCTACTTGTACGTCAGAATGTAATACCATTGCATTACGTGTACGGAAATTAGCCATGTACTTAGTGAAGGCTTTATGTAATGCATTGGTAGTTATTAAATGGCCTTCCCTATCCACTAGTTCAATGGATGCAGGGCCACCAATAACCAATGAATCATCATCACTGATCCCCATTTTTTGTAAGTCGTTTGAGTATTTAGTCTCTTCAGGATAAGCTCTTGATAACGTTAGCATCTCTGCAGGAGAAGCAATCCCTGCTTTATACAATCTCTTATATTCATTTAAAGCCTTGCCAATATCCTCAATACTTACTCGTCCATCGGTGGCTTTTTCTAGAAATAGAATCTCATCTGTTCCAATAGATTTAGAAGCAGCAGAATCAGCCCAGTTTCTTGAACTAGGTATAGAAGCTACAGATGTAGCAATTGTTTCTGTAACCATTTTAATATCCTGCTATTCCCCAGATCACACCACTAACTGTGGGTGTCCCGCTGGCTGCAATCACTGAAATATTTTTGCGGAAGTCTATTGGAAAGTTGGTTTCCAAAGTAGCACCAGCCAAAACAGGTATTCCAGTTGTGGATGAAGCAGTCGTATCGAAGGCAACATAAACAATTTCAGCGGAAGTCCCTGACTCATTAGTAATCTTGATTCCTCTGATAACATCCGCATCGGGTTTCTTAATTGATGTCGATGCATTAATTGTTCCTGACCAATCATATAGATGGCTTATACTTCCATCAATATATGTGGATACCGCAGTAGTATCTTCTCTAACTTCAAACATGATCTTATCGGCATAGAAGTTAATATTATGTTGTGCTGTTGATGTTAAATAAAGTCGATAAGAAGCAGCGGCAGTACTTGGAACAACTGTATGTTGTGCCGTCAATCGTCTCCAGCTAGCCGCTAGATCATCTGAACCAGATGTAGCTAGAACAGTTGTCCCTGCCGCATCTCTAATTTCTAAGGTTACTGCACCAGAAGCCGAAGCTCCTCTATGTTCTAACTGTACAGTTAAATATTGAGGTGCCGTACTATAAGGTATAGTTGGTGATTCCCAATAGAATCCTTCACCCGCTGCAGAGTTGGCAGGATTAACAAGGAGTGAGGCCGTTCCCAATGCCTGTTGTCCTGTATCTCTTGCAACCGCTGACCCTGTAGCAGTGTACATAGTCACATCGGTTGATTCAATTCGGGGATTAGTTACCCAGTTAGTGGAAATTTCCCCTCTATCAATACTTGTTAAGTTCGCAGCAGTGGTAGATGTTGCTGACCTAAAGGGTTTATATTTCGTGTAAGGGTGAACTGACTGTCTTGTTGACGAATCAATTTCCCATCCTCTTACATCAGTATGTCGTTCGTTAGCCATATTTAATACTCCCTGTTAATTTTTCATAAAATTCGTGAGAGCTACGAAGCTCCCCATTACAGCAGAGGTATGTAGAATTAAAACGCCTAATGCTATCATTATAGTCTTAGCCCCATACATTCTGTTACGCCAATAATCAATATCAGATATCTGGTTTTGTACTCTTTCCAGACTCTCGCATAATGTATTATTTAAAGCTGTTTGACTTTCGATGTAAGCATCAAGACGTTCCATGTAAACGGCTAAATTAATTTCTGTGCTAATTGATTTATCTACCATAGCCATCCAATAAGCCCAATTTACTACACAGTATTTTAATTAGAACAAGGGGGACGATTTCTCGTCCCCCCATCTTAATGTGCCTAGTGTTAGGCGTTTAGGTCGGCAATTTTTGCCTGAACCCAAATGTTCTTACAGCGCATCTCAGCCATGGTGTAGAGCAAGCCCCTCACCACTAGAGCATTGGCTGCGAAGTAGTCACGGTTCTCTACATACTGCGTAGGCTGTGCCACCGCAATCTCTAGATAATCCGTGTCTAGCACATAAATGTTAGACCCTAGAACAGCATCGTTGCTCGCAACAGACTTCGGCACATCTGCGTCAGGCAGAATCGGTATGCCTTGATACGTTGCCAAGACTAGACCAGTTCGCGTACCGGGGTAAGTGCGTTCTCCGCCTACACCAACCTGATACTCTTCCTGTCCTAGATACCTCTGGTTACTGTTAAGCAACCTCTCCAAGTTGAAGTACTGGTCGTGACCTAGCAAAATTAGCTTAGGCTCACCACCATTCTCCCTAATCTTCTGGATAGCGGTATCAAGTAGCGTGAGCGACAAAGCCCTGCCAGTACCACTATTGTATGAAACACTCGCACCAGCGTTCCACCCACCTGCTGCTCGACCAGCCTGTGTTAGGTCATACGCTCTTGCGTTTACTCCACCAGCAACTCCACCAACAGAGGCCGCGTCTTCCATGACAATATCATCTATAGAAGTAAGACCCGCACGACTGTAAATGAAGGCTGCGTCACCATCAGCGAAGGTTGTACCAGTCGCAACAGTAACTACACCAGTTGTAGTATTAACAGCAGAAACCAAGGAACCACTAGTCCTATCAAAGGCAGTAGCGGAAATGTCCCTCTGGCCTACCGCGTCACCAACTTTGAAATGCTTGGCGATTGCGGCAGGAACCGTGAACGAAGTGGTTGCACCTGCTGAAGTAATGTATGCGGAACCAGCGAGGAGTTCCTCGTTGATCTCTTTAACGTGGTCAAGCTGGGCGTTCTCGTTCTCCAACGCCAGAACATCACCGACACCACCTTCCAACTGTGCGGTGAAGACTGACTTCACGGAAGCACCGAAGGTCGTTGAGACGATTCTAGGTAAACTAGATACCGTCTGGATGTCAGAGATATCGACAGTTGGCAAGTCGCCAGTTTCTGTTACAGGTCGGGATCGTCCTGCACCACGGTCTGTCCTGACACGCCAACCAGCCGTGTTACCCCAAACTACTCTGGGAATGGCATTAAAGAAGCGCGTCTGATTGTTTAACGCTTGCCAGACTTTACGTCCGTAAGTCGTATTGAAAATTCCAGTTGCAGTATCAACTGTAAAGTAAGTCTGCTTCTGCAAGTATTCTGGGCCGAATACAGACTGATACAGTCCTCGCTGCGACTGTGCTAGATATTCTGATAAACTAGGATTAGCCATAGCCTATTTTTCCTCCTACAAGAATTTGTTAGTTAAGAAGCTCTCTGGGAACGCCGTCAGTTTCTCCCATCTCAATTTTCTGCTGTAGCCGACGCAACTCCGAATAAGACAGACTAGCTAGCTGATCGGAGGTGTCTGCACCACTCTGTGACTTCACGAGAGCGGAGTTATCATCTACACCTAGTCCAGCCGTAAGCTGTGGAGCCTGTAAACCAGTCTCCTCACGGAAGCCCATCTTCCTCAACCGATTCTCTGCCTCGGTTTGAATTGCTTTCTGCATTCCAGCTTCGGTAGCTTCAAGCTGCTTCTTCATTGCAGCAATCTGCTTCCTCATAGCTTTCATCTCGTCGGCCTCATCCTCATCATCATCGTCCCATTCTCCATTTCCACCCTTCTCTTCCAGTGCCGGGACATCAGCGGCTTCCTCGTCAGCCTCGTCATCGTCCTCATTCTTCATAGAATAGGCCATTCCTTCCTTCTCTTCGTCTTCCTCATCATCCTCGTCCTGCTTTCGCATCGCTTGGATGGTGTTTTGCTGATCTTGAATCTTAGTGTCAGGATTTGCGCTGCTCTCAGAGTCATCAGCATTCTGAGGAGTTCCCCCAGTAGCCTTAGCCTTGCGCTCCTTACCACTAACTTCCAAACCCTTCTCTTCTGTCGTAGTACCTTCCTTAATGACGGTTAGTACTTCGTTCGCAATGGACTTTACCAATTCAGCCCTAGCACTAGCACTAGCATCAGCTTGTGCCTGTGCAACCGAGGCTTCCTCTTCCTTGACCAAGCGTCCGTCCATCTTAGATAGAACTTCTGCCACAGCCGCAAGAGCGAGATTGGTGCCTTCCATCTGCTTCTCAATCCGTTCCGTTATGTCAGCCATATTGTAATCCTCCCATGATTCTGTCTATTTTTTGACTCATCACGGAAGGTTGGTCTTAGCCATCCGACCTTCCACACAGAGCGAAATACCACGTTAAATATAACGTTGTTTCATTATACTAGCTAAATCAAAAAATCCTATCGAATTATAATATATTTAGGAATTAGAGCTATCAATCGGTACGCCGGAAGCCTCTAAGTGTAAGATTTCATTCCTAAAATCATATAAAGGAACCTGTACAAGTTTCTTTAACTTGTCACATTGATTACCTTCGGGCAAAGATGCTTCAACTAAATCTAAAATTCTTCCAACCATTTTAGAATGTCGAGCAATAATATATTCTTGTGTCGGTGATACTTGACTGATATCCACCATGATCTCCTCCTAATCGTTTCTACAACATTAAAGTTAACTTCTTGGGTAACTTCTTACGTAGGGTTCTAGGCACTAATGATTTATCTCCAAGTACTTCTTCCCATGCTTCTTGTACCCAAGGATTAGCTTCTATCTTACTTGTATCTAGTGCATACCAAGTCTCAGATTTTGTTTGGACTGGTTTGAATCCCAACTTATATGTTTTCTTATGTCGCCTTACATCAACAATTTTACCGCTTGCTGTTCGTCGTTTATGTTTACGAGTGTCTGCTACATGAGCCTTGTGCATTACTTCGGATGGGAATCTCTTGGCCCCTTCATGAAGTGTGGCTGCATGTTCTGCTTCATATGTAAGCGTGAAAGGTTTTTTAGCATTATTATGTAACTCTAATCTAACAGACTTTTTTAATTTCCCTGTCCCTTCAGGAGCATTCTCTTGAGCTTTTACTAAAGTAGCCTCACCTAATGAGTGTAAATACGCAAGCCACTCCTTATCCATTTCTTTTTTAGAGGTCTTAGGTTTCCCCCCACGAGATGCTCTTGCGTCTTTACGAAACGCTCTTGCGTCTTTACGATTGAGGCCCAACGGCTTTTTTACAGAAACAAAACCCTTGCCTACTGCCATTAAAAACCTCCATTAATACCATTATACTTAGGTTAAACAATTAACTGAGACCAATTACTAGGCACAGTCTCAGTGAATTTGTCTTTACCTTTATCATATCTATTCAAATAAATGATTTCTTTTCCTACATATCCATACTTAGGATGCCAATAAGTTACTAATTGTTTAGGTTTTGATGCTGTGTGTAGTCTTTGAAGCGCAAATTCATCTGGCCCCTTCATGCATCCACATATATGTAATTCCCCCGTTCCTATGTCTATTTCATCTATTCGATGGAAATGACCAATCATCGCACTATCAAAATGAATAGTCTTTGGTGGTGTTTGTCTTTCAGTCGCCATATTCTTTTCATATTGAAAGACTCCTCGTAAAGAAGTTATAGCTCTTGTGATTGACATGTTGCTTCCCGCCCCCGAAATAGAATCACCATGCATCATTAGAACTGTTTGATCATACACAGAGAAGGTATTAATGAAACTCTTTGCTATGTCAAACTTTATATTTGGCTGATTCTTACAGAAGGTTGCTGCCCATTGATACAACATGTAATCCCAATCCATATACTTATCTTTCATTGGAGGTTTACGTGTCATCCTTCCATGATTACCTACAACACATGGAACCTTAATAGATTCAAAATGCGGAGCAATCAGCATTAATGCCTGTGAGATTAGATTAGCGCCTCGTATCATTTGTTCCATACAATTGGAAATATTACTTCTAGCTAGTTCCTCATGAATATCACCACTAATCATATCCCCCAACATAGGAACTATTAGATGATTTACTTCTGCTATGTTACGCCGGTAATTAACTAGGTTTAATAATTGTGTCGCCCAACCATATAAACGTTTATTAAAAACATCAAAGTCATAATGATTGAGGTCTCTCATTTGCTCAAGATTAACAGACTCACCTATATGTGTATCTGATAATGGGGCAACAGCTATCTGAGCATGTTTTCCAGAATGATCACCTGTTGGTGGATCATATTTTTTAATAGGGGTTGCTGCGAAAGATGGAGCAAACTCTTTAATGGCATCAACTACAAGTTCTTTTCTGGCAGAACTTTTTAAAGACTTGTTATAAAGTTTTTTGTAGAACGATGCTTCTTGCTTATAGGTTTCTACTTTCTTATCAAGTTTTATTCGTGTTTCTAAACTATCGCCGTGAGAGAGGATTTCGTGTTCCTGATCCCAAACCTCTTTGTCGTGCCAACGTTGAATCGTGGTTCGGTGAACTTGAATTCCGTGTTCCTGAATTAGCCAACTCGCTATCCCAGTCCATGTATCCCCTGCGGCTCTTCTTTTTATTATCTCTAATTTTGCCTTTTCTGGAATCATATTGTCTCCTGACCTGCATTACTAATGTATGACCACACATCAAACAATGAAGATCATTGTCTGAATCAAAGTACATGTGGCCGCCACATTTACTACATAGTTTAAAATATAATGCAGATTTATTCATTTGCTTTAACTATCTAAATCTTTGATTAATTCCTCAAGGAAATCTTCATCTTCATGTTCATCATCAGGGTCTTGTAATTCGCCGTGTTCTTTATCCTTATCGCTCCCACCCATTAGTTCATCAGACGATGGGCCGGATTCCCATTCAGAAAGACTTATATTCAAACCTGCGGGAGCCGCCATGCTAGCAGTTCCTGTACCTTGAGGTTCGTTATCTTTCTTATCTTCATTCTCTTGTAAACGCCTAATCCTACGTTCTTCATCTTTCTGACTAGTAGCTGCCTGTTCATCAGGTTCGGCATCAAATTCAACTGGGTTATCTTCATGCTCCAATTCTTTATTACCCCTCGCCCAATCTATTCGTGGGGGTTGGTTATTAATAGTTTCTCCACTAGTCTGTTGTCTAAAACGTTTTTCTTTACGCATTTCCATTTTAACCCAATTGATTAAATCGGTAAGCGTTGTAATCGTTGTGTCCCCTTTTTCCATTTTTCGTTCGGGACTATTGTCATTAATAAAATCATCTAATCGTTCAATACCACTTTCTTTCTTTTTCTTTTTAGGTTGTTTTGATCTTTCAGAAAAAGTAGGTGTAAAAATTCCAGCGTCTGCTGATGTAAAAGCAGTACCTCCACCATCACCAAATCCGCCACCGCCATCGCCTTCTTTACGAACAATAGTGTTTTTACGTTTGGCATCTCTAGAGCCACGAGGATTGGTATACCATGATTTTTCCACAGATTTCTCCATATCCACTTCGGCTCTAATAAATTTAATCATCTTCATAGCCATAGGTCGCCAAACAAAATCAGGGAGTTTAGCAGTTTTTACATGCCTTTGTTCTAATGTATGAGCATCTATTAATAATTCTGCTTCACCCATTTTATTATTAGCCATCGCAGATATGTCTGCCAGAATGTCAGCCTTCTTAACTTTATAGGCTCTCATAAGCGTAGCGGAATACCCAAGTTCTCTTTTACCCTCATCACTAGCAAACCATTCCGCTTTATGTGGAAGCAATGAAACCGAAAGAACCTCATTCATCTCTGGAAGATTACCTCTATCCGAATCTTTATTTCCCCTATAAACAATAAATTCGTCTGGAAGTCCTCTACGATCTAAACTTTCTTGACCAAGTTTATATATTTGTTTAGCGGCTTTATTGTATACTTTCTGACCACCTTTCATGTTTTGACCAATTGTTCGGGATGGCCCCCAATCTTCCTCAATTTCTAAAGGAAAATGTCCCATTACGTCTGCGTCAGGGAAAGTATCTGGTCTCTTCCACTTAGAAGCTTCCTCTTCAGACAAAAACTTTACCGCCGTATCATCATCAAATCTGTCTTTGACAAAGTCCGCCTCATAGAAGGTACTTTTTGTAACATAATCCTCACCTGTATCAAGAATTGCTTTAGCTAAGGTACTTTTGCCATCTTCCCTACCAACTGCTATTCCATCTCTAAAATCTGTAGGGTCTGGTAAATCTACTTTGCCCTCCTGAACTAGCGACGCTAAAGTCTCATCTGGTCTTAAAGGATGGATGTTGTCATGCCATTCTTTTATAGCTTCAGCTTTACTAGCCTGTGCAATCGCAGTAAAACCGCTGCCCCCTATTTTTCCTCCAAAATTCTGTTGCCATGGCTTCTCCTTGCCAGTGCCTGAGTGAGTTACCATAATAGTGTGGGGGTTTTTTGGACTTGCTATAAAATTGGCCTCCGATCTAGGATCGGAAAGCTCTTCATCTGTAAATTTATGATGTCTATGATTTTCTGGTAAAGCATCATCAGCAGCACTATCAGTTGCTAACCAAAACTGAACTCCTTCATGCCCACCTTTAAAATCCCCCGCGTCATAAATCTTAGCTCCTTTGGGGGCAGGTTTACCTTCATGTATATAAACTCTTATATTCCTTGGAGGTAGTGGTTGTTTGTCTGTTTCTGTTGGAGGAGACATTACCGTTGAAGGAGGCGTTACCTTAGTAGGGTCAGCCGTTGCTGTGACCTTCGTAAGAAATTCATTTAATTTTTTGGTGTTTGGTGAATCAGACAACTTAAAGTCTCCCCCACCACCTTCCAAACCAAACTTTTTTACTAAGTCGTTTAACTTAGAAGTCGAGTTCGTCATCATCTATACGCTGTACATCAGGTGATGAAGTATTTTTATTTCTTCTTGGATTTTTTTGTTGGACTCTACTGAAACGTGTAGCATCTCCAAACATAGCTTTTTCAACGTGGGTTATACCAGTAGATGTAAGTTGAGCAACGTAGTCAACATTATTCTGCACAAACCACATCTTACTTAAATCTGGAGACACTTCTTTAATTAAAGGAGAGGTAAATCCCTTCTCCATTAATGATTCTACCCATGTTTTTGAAAGTGTTATCTCATTTTTAGTGGCTCTAGCATTGGCATATTCATCTATATCCCTCTCTTCATCAGGATGTTTGTCGTGCCAATCGGGTGTTACGCCACCAGTTCTTCCTTTAAACTTACGTTGAGAACGTGGAATAGATTTCTCCATTAATTGCATTTCCTCTCCACCTTCTTCTGGAGGCATTTCCTCTCCACCTTCTCCACCACCTTCTTGAGGCATTCCTATTCCACCCATTTGTTGCTGCATTTCTTGCTGTTGTTGGGCTTGTTCCATCTGTTCACGTTGTTGTGCTATTCCCATAGCTTGTTGCTCTGCTCCCATCTGTGCTGTCGGAACAGGCTCACCACTCACAATAAAGTCAGCATCCCATACAGGAACATCTTGTTCTTTCAACTTGATGTCAAAGCCTAGTTGAGAAAACATATTAACAATCTGAATCTTTTGTTGGGCGAAACTTAGACGAGTATTCTCAGCTTTCTCTTCAGGATTACCTAAGAGAAGATCGTAATCTTTTACACCAAAGGCATCTAATAATTGTGGGAATACTTTCTCATGGAATAATCTTTGGTCTCCTTCAACCACACGACTCATAACAACTAGCTGTTGAGTCTGAGTAGACAATCCGCCAAATGCTTCTGGTGCGCCTTGCCATGCTGGTGTTACGCCCCACATAGCAGCCACTCTTTCTCGTACTTCTTCCCTAACAGGTAGGTAATCCATCTCTTGCAAACTATGGAATAACCTAACCATGTCAACTCGTCCTCTTTGATTCCTAGCAGAAACCGCAACCATTGGTATGTAGTTAGGATCGAGTCTAGTTTGGGCCGCGATATGTTCTCGTTCCCTACGAAGACTTTCTGGGTCATCCGTTGTCACCATTAACATTGATGCGGGCATCTTTCTCTCAAAGAAATACCTATAGAGATTTTTATCCATACCGACAAGTGTCAAGGCTTTCTCAAAGATTGTCAGTATAGGCGACCAACCATAAGTTTCTGAAGGAGAGAATTTAGATAAATGAATAACTTCTTTATCTGTAAAATACATATGTTTACTACGATGATAATACTTATACATCGCGGGAGATGCCTCAAGACTACAATCGTCTACTTCACAAATACCCGGAGTATCTTGTAACTTCTCTCTGTGAATAAGACAAATAAAATGAGCATTCTTTGGAAGTCCTGCTGAATCCAAATCAAATTCAACTAGGGCTGGGTTCAGTCTACGAATCTCCTGCAACCTAGAAGAAACCGTACCGTCTCCCTTATCTTTATATTCTTTAGCTAGATAGAGGAAACCGTCATCAAGTGAATTGACATCAAAATGGAACTGTCTTAGTACTTCTTCAAGACTTTGGTCAAATACATTACAATCATCCATCCAGTTCTTGATTTTATCTCTTTCTTCTGAATCTGGATTTTCTTTATTAGGAATTATCTCAATACCGCGCCTGAAGATTTCACTAGTTATATGACTTAAAGGGCCACGAATTTCTTCTACTGACATCGCAATGGTCTGTAAGTCCATCACCAATTGCTGGCGATAAGCCATCTGATGTCGAACCCATGTATTAACTACTTGATCAAGTCCGATAGTAGGCGCGTTGCCTGTATCGCCAGAAGATTTCATCACATCTAACAAACTAATCTGTTTATTCAGATCAGCCATAGTCTGCTGCATCTGAGGAACATGTGGCATGTATTGCGATAGTTTCATACTTAATCCCTACTCAAATTAGCCATTTCCTGCATACCCACTAATTTTAAGATCGAGTCCATAGCTTGCTCTTTTAATTCATAGTCTTCTGAATGAGCCGAATTTCTTACAACCTTAGATTTTTCTTCTTTTAATTGTAGTATTTCTTGATGTAATCTTTGAATTTCCTGATCTTTATCCAGCATTTCAGCTTCTAATTCGGCGTCTCCAGTTTCAAAAGAAGCGTTTTGTAAAACTCCTAATCTTGCAGCTTCTTTAATTAGAGCAATGAACTGACCTTCTGATAGAACAGTTACGGCGTCACTGTCATCTAAAATCTCATCGTCGGCAGTGATAAGCTTTAAGTCTTCATGCCAACTATTTAAAATCCTCCATGTACCATTATCATCGTTATTCGCTACGTATTGAGCATCTGTTCCTTCAAGAATATTACCTAATGGCATTACTGCCCTCCTTAACTTAATGCTTCAGCTAGTTTTCGTGGGCTGTATCCCACGACTACTGTATCTTCTATCACGACAACTGGAGTTGATCTATAACCCATTAAAATCAATTCATCTGCCACTGATGCAATCTCTACACTTTTTTCAATATAGTTTATGTTTTTAGCTCTTAACCAAGACTTGGTTAACATGCACGGCCCTCAACCAAGTGATGTATAAATTATGACTTCTTTCATTTATATACCATGTCCTTTTATATTATACTCAATAATTAGTATTTACCTATGCAACCACACAAGCACTCCACCCACAAGTCTTGCATGTCTCACAACCAGACTCCTTAACAATGTTGGGATTTTCGCAACACTGTTCCCAAGTTGAATCTGACGTAATATGTGTTTCTACATCAGGGAAGGGTAAAGGAAGTTGACCGGTGTGTTCCCCATTCCCCTTCACTAAAACTTCTTTATCTCTACTCCCCGCCCTGTAAACAGTAATACCTTTACATCCTTCGGCCCACGCCAACATATAAGAATCTTCTACATCATCCATTGTGGCGCTGTTAGCGAAATTAATAGTTTTAGAAATACCAGAATCTACAAACTTCTGGAACGTTGCTTGCATTAAAACATGGTCTTGTGGAGAAATGTCAGGAGCCGTGGTGTAAAGGTTCTTGGCCCAGATGGGGACATCATAATGTTCTGGAACATCCTGCAAACTATTACCGTCAGCAAGGAAACCCATCAAACCTTCAGAATAAAAACCCTGTTCTCTTGCATCCCGCTCAAAGTATTTATTCACATAGTTCAAAGTCTGGCCCTCAAGTATATTCTGCTTCTTCCATGCCAGAGCAAATGTCGGCTCAATCCCACTAGACGTATCTGCAATCATAGAAATTGTGCCAGTAGGAGCAACAGTTAAACGACAATGATTACGGTATGCTTCAGAGATTGAATCATAATCACTCTCGTCCCACGCAGGAAAAGTACCACGAATAACTCCCAATTCTAAAGAAGCCTGATCAGACCACTCCCTGATGTTCATTATAATTTCATCACCAATCAGCCTAGCTTTCTGTGAATTGTAAGCTACACGTAATTGAATAAGTAAGTCAGCAAACCCCATAACACCAAGGCCAATCTTACGAGTCGCTTTAGTCATTTCTTCAATTTCTGGAGTTGCATAATGATTAGCATCAATAACATTGTCTAAAAATCTAGTAGCCAGTTTAGTTACTTTCTCTAATCTATTCCAATCAATTTGAGCTTTCCATGGTTCTTCAGCAGTTTGAATATCAGTATTAATAAAGAACTGGGCTAAATTAATGGAGCCTAAATTACAACTCTCATTACCTAATAGTGGTTGTTCACCGCAAGGATTCGTTGCAGTCATTTCCCCATATATTTTTGTTACATGGTTATCTTGATTGATCTTATCGAGAAAAACCATTCCGGGTTCACCGTTTCTCCACGCGCCTTCAATCATTTGCTTGAACACTGATCGTGCATTCAATTGCCCAGAAATAGTATTGTCATGGGGGTTAACTAAAGAATAGTCTGTGTCATTTATAACGCACTTCATCCAATTGGAATCCACACCAACCGAAATGTTGAAGTTGTGAATATCACCTTCAACAGACTTACAAGTAATAAAATCAAGAATATCGGGATGGTACACTGACATGACTGCCATATTAGCCCCATCTCTTTTTCCCCCTTGAGTAATCATGGAAGATACTCTAGAAAGGGTTTTCAATACTTCAATCGGCCCGCAAGCAATCCCATGAGTAGTTTTTATTCTAGACCCTTTAGGTCTAATCTTAGACAAAGAAAAGCCTGTCCCACCACCGAACTTCTGTACCATAGCTGCGTCAGTAGCAGCCTTCATAATTCCTTCCATAGAATCTTCTAAAGGCAATACAAAACAAGCAGAAAGAGTTCCCTGTTCAGTACCAGCATTCATTAGCGTGGGAGAATTAGGAATAAACTCTAAAGTCTTCATCATATGATAGAAATCTTTTTCTAACAGATCAGCTTCAACAGGAAGAGTCAAATAAGTTTTTTCTATGGATGCAATAGCTTTTGCGACTCTACGAAATAAATAATCTGAATTCTCAACAAACTCACCTTTAGAATCTTTAAGTAAATATCTATGTTTTAAAATGACTTCTGCTTGTTCTGAAAGAGGATTTCCATGTACAGGTAATACCTGATGAGTCTGTTGTGATATAGTGGTTGTCATTCCGCAAATTCCTCCCAAAAATTATTATCTGTGTCCGCAATATAAACAAAGTCCTCGTTCCGCTACCCAAAAGGAAGGATTACATACTGCTTCTTTGCACTGAGGATTGGGTGCCTTTTCCATACGTACCTGTTCGTTAACAGGCTTCATCTGGAGAGTGTCAGCAGGAGAGTTTTTATTGTAGTTTCCCAACCCATTTTCGTCAAGTTTCTCCCTTCTCCCTTCTGGAGTCTCATATGGACTTACGGCATTAAACCAATCTGTGGCACTTCCCAAATCCACAAACTTATAAGATGTGTCATGAACTGACTGTAAAGCCATAGCAATCGAGAAGAATGCATCTCCATGACCTAACGGTGTATCTGGCGCTTTTAACTCATTACTAACAGACAAAATCTGCTGCTTCTGTCGCTCATCCTTTATTAATTTCATTGTACCCGAATGAATGAATTTCTCAAAAATTTGAGCCATTGTATTTTTAGATTTTCGTGTGAAATTCATGGCTCTCCATCTAGTATCTAATCCACGATCTTCCAATTCTCCTCGTGTATTATCAATATAGCCAGAAGTAAGATTGAAATTCTCAGCTACATCATTTAAATACTCAATTTGATCTGAGTAACTCCAACCTTCCAAAAAGGATTGATGCACCTGTTCTACATATTCTCCTCTTTTCCTGAAGAGAACTAGGTGAGATGGATGTCGTTTCTTACCAACATCAAAACCACCAAAAATCTGATCTCCTGTTTCATAATCTGTAAATTCTTTTGAAGCTGCTGCAGACCTAAGAGTTCCATCTTCACATTTTGTAATATCTTCTTCATCAAAATATGCCTCAGTAGAAAAATGGGGTATCAACATGAACTCAGAAGCGAAAGATTTCGGTCTTGCTCTCTGTTGTTCAAGTAACCACTCTTCACTATAAAGCTCTGGCATCAACACTCGGCGATCAGGTGCCGGGTCTAGGGCGGGTAAAACTCTAGACTTAAAACGACTATCTTCTTGAAGTTTGGCAAGAAGATCACCGGGCATCATAGGAGTTCCCAACACAATAACTGGTACCCCTTTTAATGGAATGAATAAACTCTCAGTCATAAAGTGATCTTCTACTTTAGTTATCTGTCCCATGTTCAAGGGATTCTCAGGATCGCGCAAAATGTCGTCTGCAATCAAAGCACCATTAACGTGCATACCTCGTTTAAACGAAAAGAGACCCCCATGCATAATTTCCATGGGTTGATTATTTCTAAAGAATCGAGCAGAAAAATCCGCTTTAGGATTTCTATTCACGAGCATGTCAGTCAATGCCATATTGCGACTAACTGCTTTATTAATCTCGGCGATGTGGTATCTAGCCATGCTATCGCTATATGAAAGATAAAGAATGGAGCAGTCTCGTGGAGCCGTTAACAATCTCCAGACACTAAACGCATGACCTAAAACAGTAGACTTAAAATGGAATCGGGGTAAAACTGCTACATAATTTAATCCAGATTCCACACATTCTTGAATATCATCTGCGATAACACCTACATGCCATGCTTGAAAATATTCAGGATTATCATAACTATAGCACCAAATATTTTGAAGGAACTCTCTAAAAGAACCAACTTGATATTTTTGCTGCCCTATAAGACCTTTGGACAATAAGTCAAAGGCGCTGTCAATCGTAATAACATCGTTAGCCACGAACTTATTGATCCTCCTGTTGTTGATGCAGGGTCTTTAATTTGACGGCAATCTTATTTAAAACATCTTGATCAGGTATTTCTTCGACTAATATCGCTAAAACATCTTGAACAAATTGTAGATTTATCATCCCTGATAAAATCTCTCGCTGTCCTTTTGCTCCAATATCAATCGCCCTAGCTGCATCTAAAGCCCTATCAAAATGTAATTCAGAAAGTTCTCTGTATCCTTTATTAATTACACTGGTGTAACTTTGCAACTGCTCTTCTTGTAATCTAACGAATTTTTGTCCATTTGTTTCCGCTACTTTCTGTTGTTCATCAACTCTCGCTACCGCCTTTTGCTCTTTCCAATTATCTTTTTTGGCCCATGCATAAACAGTTGGGGGCTTAACTACAACATTATTATTCGTAGAAATTTCTTCAGCTATTTCTTTCGCAGTCTTACCGCCCTCTAAATATAACTGCATAGCTTCTAACTTAACTGAATCAGGAATATATTTTGGCATATCTTTTCTTCTACCCGTATAAGGAATTAGAATCTAAGGCTCCATAACCATCATCAGAAACATGTTGGGAATCAATATTTCCACCAATAGGTGACCCATCAGAATTCAAAAATCTACTAAAATCTATATGTCCCGCACTCTTTGAAGAAGCTGTAAAACAAGATGGAACTTTCACTTTACTCCCACCCTTTCCTCTAACTTCATCAAATTTAATTGCTATCTCTCCACGAGTACAAATAAAGGGCCAAATGGCTTCTTGTTCTGCTATTGGCTCATATGTTGCGTTTTTCAGTAAAGTTCCTGAAGTGCGTTGCAATCCCTTTACTTCGGCATTGTACTTGCACTTAACATACTTACACCAAACTACAACACCATATTTTTCTTTCGCAGCCTCAATATCAGGTAAGGCTTCTGGAAAAGTGTCTTCATACTTTCTCTTCTTCTCTTCTACCCCACTATTAAAGCTAATCGAAATCTCTGGGCCTATCTTCTTTAATCCACCACTAACCATTATCTGACCTCCTTTTGTTCCATAACGCTATGCAAGCAGCATCTGCGTAATCCTGTTCTGGGAATCTGTCTCCCCACTTATCTATCGCATATTGTTTTATCTCTAATTTAGAAGCGTTTCCTTTACCAACAACGAATTTTTTCCATTGTCTATTATCTATTAATTTTACTTGTATATTTCTAGATAACAGAAATCCCCATGTAGCTCCTATAACATTGGCAATAGCAATAGTAGTCTTCGGATTTTGGATAAAGATCGCAGTCTCAATAGCTGCAAAATTCACTTCTTTTATTTTACTCAACTCTTCCGAAAATCCTACCAGAATTTCAGGGAATCTGTGTAGAAAATCTTTTTCCTTACTTCCCCACTTATGTAAGGAAATGAGTTCTTCCTCATCATTTAAGAGTGCTGCATGTACTGCTAATGATGAACAGTCCAACCCTAAATACTTCATACTTGAGTTCCGTAAGTTCTTAATGCAACCACTCTACTGACGGTATTGTAGGCCGTAGTATAGGTATTCAGTAGTCCAGACATCTTCTTCAGAAGGGCTTGTTGCTCAATTAAATCCCTTTTTAACTCTCTTAGAGACTCAAATTTGGTCAAAATCTCCCCTCGTAGCTCTTCTCTGGTGGGTTTTTTCTTCTCTAAGTGGTCATATTCTTGAGTTATCTTAAATAATGCGGTGTTATATCCCTCATTAAAGGCCGCATCTAACGCCCCAACGGTGGATTCTATATCTGAAACCTTGGTTTCTAAGTATCCTTTATACCCACCATACATAGTTAAGAAACTTTCTAAGTCTTTATTATCATAATTAGTTAATTTTGAGAAATCTAATTCTGGTCTTTCTTCCAAATCAACTGTGAAGGTAGGCAGATTCAATGCTTCTATTTCTTTTTGCGCTCTACCTAATGCCTTCATAGGAGTCCATTTGGTTTCTCGTTCTTGCATTATGATGCATCCTCAAAAGGAACATGTTTACAATTACACCACATTTCTCCAGTACAAATCTGCGGCATTTCTATCATCTCTTGAATTCTAAAACATCGTTCAAGTAATTCATTCCACTGTTTTTCATCGCGTTTTACAATAAATGATTTAATCTTTTGATCATTTTTGTTTTCGTACAGAACCGTTCCTTGAGCATAGTTTCCCATATTTAAATATAATTGAAGTTGTATTTGATGTTCTGGCTTAGGTTTTGTTAATTTCCCAAAACCGGTAGTGTTAATAGATTTTAATTCGATGGGGATAATCCCGAATTCTTGATGTCTGATTAAAAAGTCTATCCGGCCAGAAATTGGAGGGGCTTCAAAATGTACTGGAACTTCTCTAGCAATTAAAATATTCAACCCATAGAACCATTGTTCCACACGTTTTTCTAGAGAACTCCCTGCTTGAAAAATTCTTTGGAGATTAGCCGGTAAGGGGGTTTCAACCATTCTGCCGTGGTACGCTAACCACAAAGCCCTGTCACAAGCATTGCTTAAAACGGATGGATGAAAAACACCACCCTTATGAGGAGTCATTATACCTTGTAAGTGTGTGTCTATAACATCATTCAGCCACACATCTTGCTCTTGGGGAGTAGGCTTGATTACATTTTTTCGGGGTTTTCTGGTTCTCCTAATTTGTTTAATGCCAGCCATAACGTATTTTTTATCCTCTCTTTAGTAGAGTCTCGTACATGTAAAATGTATTCAACTCCATGATCTATGCTTAATACATGATCTCGTTTAACATCTTTTTTGTATAGATGACCATATTTTCCATCAGCCTCTATAACCATTTTAATATCAGGAATGTAAAAGTCTGTCGTGTATGGGCCAAATTCACACTGTTGTTCATAACGCATCCCAAAAAAATCTAAACAATCAGCTATCAGATTTTCTTGTTTAGTATAATCTTTAGGTAGTAAGTTCACTTTTCAATTCCTCAAAAGCCTTCTCATTCTCAAGGAAGAATTTTTTAATTCCGTTCAATCCCATAGCTTTAGTATCTTTATAGGTATACCATGCGCCACTCTGTGAGATAATCTTTTGAGCGATCCCTTCCCTAATGTAGCTTTCAAGAACATCAATACCGCCAGATACTCTAAAAGGTACAATGGCGGATTTCCAATTCTCTCCCCCTACTTTTGTCTTACGTAACCTAACTTCCATGTCAAATCCGACGTTAGTATCATTCTCCTTAATCCATCCGTGCCGTCGAACCTGCATCAAAAAGTGGGCGAAAAATGATTGAGCAACCCCACCGGGCATATTATCTAAGGCAACAGGGCCAAGGCTTGCTCTAACTTGATTAATGGCTACGAAGGCCGATCCATGATGTAGATGTGCTAAAAGTTTTGGCAAGGAACTATTAACGAATCTTGCTTGCCATGCCATCGGACTATAGCCGAATTCTTTTTCTGCCATATCTGTGGGAACTAACCCAGCAATACTGTCTAAAACAATTATATCAACACCGTTATCCATTAAGGCTCTAATTGTTTCTAAGGCAACTTCACCATGAGTAGGTTGAGATACTAGAATAGAAGAGGTATCTACTCCGCACTTAGCCATCCAATCACTGTCCCACGATAATTCGGTGTCTATCCAAGCAGCAAGCCCCCCTTCTTTCTGAGCATTAACCACAACTTGAGAAGCTAAGTAAGACTTGCCAACATTAGTAGGGCCATAGATAAGTGTAAATCGTTTCTTTGGTATACCCCCACCTGTTAATTTATCTAAGACAGGAATATTAAAAGGGATACGTCCGTAGTCAAACGAATTACTATTGCCTAATTGAAGATTTAAATCTTTGTTTTTTAATAATTGTTTGATGGCGTCTTCGGCGGTTTGTTTCATTCAGAACTATCCAACATATCTTCTATTTGAGAATCAACTTTACCTTTAATAAATTCCCAAACAACATCAGCAACCTTCTTGGATTCTTCTAGTTGAGGCTCTATGGGTAAATCCGTGTCTATTTGTGACACAGTTAAATCTACTCTACCGTATTGATTCTGATCTAGTGGGCCTACTCTAAAAGTAAACCCCAAATGAGCATCAACTTTAGCCATTATTTTTTCTCCTTTAGTTCATTAGTAAATGTATTATTTGAGAGCATTAGTCCGATTATAGCATATCCAGCTATATCTGTGAAAGTATCTTCTATGGGTTCATTCTTTGGTGACCCTTTATTAACCCACAATAAATTCTTTAATCTAGAGATTTTGTCCCAGAGTCTGACTACCAATCCCTGCTCTTTAAAAGCCATGATATTGTCATGACCATAGTCATTCTGTTTAGCAATAACTATTTCAGCTATTTTTAAAGCGGTTTCCCTACAGGCTTCTTCAAAAGATTCTTCTCTCATGACAAACTCCAATCAATAAAATTTGAATCCGTAAACGGTTCTTTTACATTCTCCCAATCTATGGAATCATCTTGATCAATTCCACTAAACGTTTTTTTGGTTGCCCACGAGGGAGAACAAATTTCCATGTCAACTTGCAGAGGAATTTCCAATGTGTTTATTTCTAACAAACGTTTTATTTCAAAGGGTAGAATATCAAGTTCTGAATTATGAATCTCACAAATAATTTCATCATGAACTTGCAATAGAATATTACTTTTTGTAGATTCTAAATAGTCATCAATTACAATCATGCGTTCAGTGAGAATATCAGCACTAGTTCCTTGAACTAAGTAATTAACTCCTTTATAAGCAAAATTAGGAGCAATTTTATACGTTCGTCCATATCTATTTCTTATCCACCCTCGCTCAATAACTGTATCAACTACCTTATCAAAAAATTCTTTAGACCCCTTCATCCCTGCAAAATACTTCTTTTTATATTGGGCTGCTTCAGATTTTGAAGTTCCTAATTGTTGAGCTAACTTCATATTGCCTATTCCATAAATAGTTCCAAAAGTAATAGCCTTAGCCATTTGTCGATAGAACTTATACTGTGAATCTTCTTCAGTTACGTTAAAAGCTAGCTTTGCTGCTTCCCCATGAAAATCCACATCTTCTTTATTTAAAAGAGCATCAATAGTCTCATTGCGAAAATAAGACATGAACACACGAACTTCCATTTGACTATAATCAAAACTAATCAAAGAGTAATTTTGTCTAGGCACAAACAGACGACGTATTGCAATCTGTGCTGGGTCAGAAGAATTGTATGATTCATCTCCAATGAATGCCCATGTGGACAAAACATCATCGGCTAAGGTTGTTGAAAGAGTAATACCTTTGGCAGCAACCATTGCTGCTATTTTATTACTAATTTCTTCTCTTGCATCTTGTATTTCTGTAGACGTAGGTTCTACTAGTTTAAAATGGTTTCTAGGAATATTCTGTAAGTTGGGGTCTCGACTAGATAACCTACCGGTGGCTGTTCCCCAATTACAAAAAGATGTGTGCATAACATCTGTTTCTAAATATGGATCAACATAAGTAGAAGTCAATTTTTCTAGAGTACGGTGTTGTCTAATCAATCCAGCAATTCTATGATTGATATTTATCAATGCCGCTTCATTCCATGAAGGTTTACCCTTTGGAGTTAAAACAGGTGATTCAATCCCCATTTGAGCAAAGACTTCTCCAATTTGTGCGGGGCTGGAAATATTAAACTCATTGCCCGAAATACCGTAAATCTGCTCTACAACCTGCTGCATTCTATGTAGTAAGGCTTGTCGAGTTTTAATGGCATAAGTTTTATCAACGACTATTCCACGCTGTTCCATCCTGTATAAAACAAAAGTCAAAGCGCATTGTATGTCAAATATAGGTAACTGTTTAGACTTCTCAATCTTTTTATAGTAATCCACATAAAGTTTATTTGTTAACGTAACATCTTTTTCGCAATACTCTCCAAGCATTTCTGGTGGAGCTAACGAAAAATCTTTGTGCCATTTATTACTTCTCAATTCTTTCTTGGTATCAATATCATATTGAACAGCACTCTCTCCATAATTTCTTTTGCCTGTTGGAGTTAGTGCTAAATCTTTTATATCTGAATGTTCAATTAAACGAACCATTACAATTACATCAACAAGTTTTTTATTCTCTACTTTTAATCCTTCATTAGCCAAAAAGTGTAGATCAAACTTTATGTTGTAACCAATATATTCAGTAGCGAATTCATTCAACACATCAATGAAAGTACTTAAAGCATCTGGAAGCAGATTCTCTCCCTGATGATGCCTAAATGGGTAATACTGAGTAACGGCATCTTCACCAACACTACCGACACCGACACCACAAATTTGGTTTGTACTAAAAGAATCTAAACCATTCGTTTCAACATCAACGACTAATCTGGAATCTGCAGTCAATAACTTTTTGAGGTCTTCAATATGCTTATTAAATGTGTTATTTGTTACGACTGTCATAATTTAAAATATCTACTCTGATCTTTGCTTTGTCTAAGACATCTACTGCTAGTGATTGTACATACTCACGGTTGGCTACGATACGCTTGACACTGCTATTTGCAAGCATCTTTGCACAGGTAATGCATGGAGTAACAGTTAAATAGGCCGTAAGTATATCATTTGATCTTAACTGAAGTAGCGCATTTTGCTCTGCGTGAACAGCTAAACACTTTTCTAAAGATTCCCCCGATGGGGCTGTTGCTCCCTCACAAGGTTCATCTAGACAGTGGGGAAAATGTGTGGGGACTCCATTGTAACCAGTAGCAACTACATGATTATTGGAGTCCACCAACACACAACCAACTTTTCTTCTTCTACAGGTAGACCTTTCGGCTACCAGTTCGGCCATCTGCAAAAAGTATGAATCTACATTAACTCTAGAATAACTCGTCATCTTTTTCTTTAGATGACTCATTCTCACTAGGAGCCGTAAATCCGCCGTAGCGTTCAAAGAAGTACTCTTTAATTACAGCTAGTTCTTTAGCTTCAGCAACTTTGTCTTTGGGTATTTCATCTTTCTTGGGAGTCGCTGAAATCTGGTATGAAGTATCGTACATACCTGCACCGGTGCGTTTAATACGCATAACTCCCTTATTCAATGCGCCCCAATCGCTGTATACATCCACTAGTTGGTTCCAAATATAATCGCTTCTACCAAAACCTAGTGAAATTACTCTGTAATCATTTACAGTTTCTTTGAAAAGTCTTTTTCCGCTTGGGCCTTCAATCTCTTCCCATTCAGCAACTCGTTTCTCAGCATGAATAACTTCATGGACGTATGCCCAGAAAGCAAACTTATGGGACGGCCTAGTATCATCAGGAACATCAGTATCATCTACACGTTCGTCCTTGAGAACTGTCATCCAGCGATTGCCAACTCTAAAGGTGTACAAGTACAACTCATCAAGTAACGTATCGTTCTCATCGCCTGTAGCGATGGACGTTAGGAAAACTTGGTCTCCATCTTTCAACCAAATTTCTTTCCCTGCGGGTCTGTCCTGTTGGGCAGGTCTTCGGGAATCTTCTCTACTTGTCTGTATTCTAGTAATACCACTCATCTATTTTTCTCCTTTTACCATAATGTTCTATTTTCTATTACTTTATTTAATTGTTTAATATCTTGAATTTCTTGTACGTCTTTATATCCAGTAGGTAAGTTTAGGTACGATAGCAAAAATTTATCGGCCATGTCAACTGTGGCTTTATTTATGCCGGTACGTCCTGCATTATCATTGTCTAACGATAGCACAACCTCACTAGGGCGTAAAGTACCAATTAGATTAATTTGAGTTTTAGAGATAGAAGCCCCCAACACGGCTACTGTTGGATACCCATTTTGGTTTAACCATAAAGCATCCAAAGCCCCTTCAACAATATACAATGTATCTAAGTCTTTAATAAAATTATGTATCCCAAATAAACTGTGAGATTTGGCAAAACCTTTTGAGAATAAATACTTGGGTATTGCATTGAGTCTTCTAGCAACCCAACCCAAAACTTTTTTATTGGAATCTTGAACTGGAATTAACAAATCATCATATTTGTTAACTTTACACCCCCATTCATTTAATACAGTGGGAGTGAAGCCGCGTTTGTATATCCAATGTTCAGAGGGTATGTCACGTAAGTCAGGTGGTTCTTCACAGTCGTTTTCTTCAGTAACACCTGAAGGCGTGACCGTATCTGATAGCCATGACAAAGAAAAATCGAGTTCTAGTTCAACATCATCAAGCTCTTTGGAAATATCATCCCAAGATTTGCCTGATAATTTCCAAATAAAGGATTTAAGGTTTCCCTGTCCGCATCCAGCAAAACATATCCACACACCCTTATCAATGTTTATCGCACAAGATGTCCTGCGATCTTCATGAAAAGGACAGTGGATATTAAACTGGTTGGTATTTTCAACAGGAACTCCATATTTAAGTAATACAGAATACCAATCAGACATTACCTATCGCTTTTGTTCTTTCGTAAGAATAGAACTACTTCATTTCTATAGCCACTAGCATCAGTAGCATAACCGCTTTGAATGTCCTTGACTGTAATTGGAATAGGAGACTTACCTACTCCCTTACTCTTCAGTGTCTTGACAATAATTGTATCATCATTTTTGCTCTGACCAGTAAACCAGTTTAAAATACTCATACTACCCCCTGTAGGATTCTAAAAGTCATCCTGCCATTCATAATCAGGCAGTTCTATAATATCACCTTTGTCAATATCCCATTGCATAACTGTTAAATCTTTTGGAAGTTCACCATCTCTATACTTTTGGAATTGAACCAATCGTTTGTCATCTGCATCTTCTAAAGCACACATAGCCATAGCTACATCAGAAGCCCTAATCAAAGCATCGCCAAAAGCTACTTGGTCAGCCCTTGGTGGTGTAAACATATTTGCGGCTTCCCTAGTTGCTTGAGTCGTTACCATAATAGGAGTACTAGTAGAAGTAGCCAAGTTTTTTAAACCGTAGAACAAAGCATGGGACTGTTCCCATGCAGCCTTTTTAGAATCGCCAGTTGAAATTAGATACACGCCATCAATTACCACAAATTCAGGATTATGTTTTCGTACTAATCCCGCAATAGCGTCTGTAGAAATTCCGACTTGACCAGATATGTGGTCACATACCAATAAAGAATTAGTATTAGATTCCGTTAGAAACTTTGAATAAGCCTCTTCATCAATAGCATCCCCATGTCGTAAGGAATTGTGAGAAAATTTATAACCCATCATTTTTCCTAAGACCACATCCATTCGCATACTAATTGCTGCACTAGGCATCTCAGTAGAAATTAAAAGAGTTCTATATCCCTTACTGATTGCGGTAGCTGCAGAATGTACACACATCCATGTCTTACCTATAGTAGGTCTAGCAAACATGGCTATTAATTCTCCGGGCATCCATCCTACACCAGTAGAATTGATAGTCTTAAAACTGGTAGGAACTCCCATCATACCATCGCCCATTTTTCGTTTGTTGGTTCTTTCTCGCCATTCATCTAAACGAGATAGATCACCAGTATCATATGACTTAATATCTTCATCGTAGACAACTTCAATATCAGTTAAACCAACCATTATATTAGTCAGGGCTTTCTTAGGGTTTTCCTTGATCAATTCCTTTTGACTTTGAATGGTTCTAACAACTTGACGTTGTAATACTTGGTTTTTAAAAATCTCTGTGGCATACTCAAAATTTACAGATTGAGCAGTTTTATCTAATGTGGGGAAATTTTCAGACAGAACTTCAGGAGAAGGAAACTCACCGTACTCATCAAAATGACTTACAACAAAACCATACGCATCTTGGTGTTTGGCAAAATCTTTCCCTGAATGTTTGAAAGAACGTAAGTTAGCTTTAGTGTCTAAATTAAAAATTAATGCAGACTCAATATATTCAAAACTTGGCATTTATTTTCCCTTTTTATAATACAATACTCTACTTGAATTTGAATGTACGTAATAGCTTATATCAGAATTTGAAAAACTGTCAACTACTTGTTTGGCCTCTTTGAAGGTATCATATTCTCCTTCAATCCACGCCTTTTCTAAATCGCCACTAGTAGCAATAATTCTAAATTTACCGTCCATGGCTGTACGTTGACTTACATCATCAATAGGTATTTCTTTTTGTTTCTTTTTTTGTATTAGTTTTCCTGATCTTCTTATCCGCTTTCTCATATGACCAGACCTTTAATTCTTGGATAATAGTTTTACACTTTTTTCTTTGTGTGGCTGAGGGCAACCAAACTGAATCTAGAAACAAGAATCGCTTCCACAATTTTAAAATTTCAGGTGTTCCAAAACGTTTTACACACCAATAAATTATAGGATTATACGGAACAATATAATATTTAATTCCTGCTGCAAAATACGGTATATTCACAGTGCGATCATTACTGGCAATACAATTTAAAACAGCACAAGCTACGTGTGGACTGCCATGTTCATCCAAAATCTCCCTTAAATTGTGCATTTCGTTGCCTATAAATCCAACTCCTTTATACTCAAACCCATACTTTTCTTGATATAAAGTTTGAAATAAAGAATAGATATCTTTGGCATTTAATTTTTCAATCGTATTCGTAGTCATTAGCTAAAACTGAAAACTTAGCTCTAAGTGCTTGCCTAACTTTATATGCCGATTCTCCATTTTTATGAAGACACTTAGCATAATTTCTTTCCATTGAGGCATATTTTGGAAATTTCTCATCATAAGCAACATACGTAATTTCATCAAGAACATATGTTGATACTCCATTAATATGCCCAACACAATAAATACATTTTTTACAGGCTTTTAAATCTTCAGTTATTTCTTCCATTGTTAGACCTGCTAACTTCAACTGAAGAAATAATCTTTCCTTAATATCTAAATTTTGAGCTTCAACTAATTCATTTGTATCAACTTCTTGTTCATATTCATGTGGATCAACTAAAGCATTCGCAACTTCTAACGGAACAAAAGTAATATCATCTATTGTTGTGTCCAAGCTGCGTACTTCTGGCTGTCTCTGTGCTTTACTAATTAAGGTTCTAATTGTATTAACTAAAGCAGTATGTAAATAAGTATGGAATAATATTCCTCTCGATTCATCATACGCCTTAGCAGCTTTCATGATTCCAATACGTAATTCTTGAGCGATGTCGTCTCTCTCCATTCCAACTACAAAAATGCCCGACACCATTTTTTGAATTTTAGGTTCCCATTGTGTGATTAGCTCATTATTAATTTCCATTGGTCATATTATTAATTCTCCTAAAAAAAGAGTCCTGCTGTAGCCGCTGCCACAATAAAGAGCCAGCTACATTTGTATTCGGTGGTTTTCTCAAGATTATCGGTCTCCCCAATTTAATCTCCAAAAGGGGTATTAAACTTTTAATCTTGTGATAATCTTCCCACGTACCAAAACATTCCTCGTAACATTCATCTGGAGTCAATGTTAACGATGCCATAGATTGAAATGTTACAGTCGTGTAATTTGAATTTCTTAATGATTTAAGTATTCTGTTTAATTCTCCAATTATCAATTTCGCTAATTTAGCATCCACTTGTGGTTGATGAACAACCCAATGAATCCCTGCAAAAATTGATATCGAATCATCGGATTCATGCCGAATCTTATCGACTAATTCTTTGCACTTATAAGGCAAGAAATCTAAATACTCAGATAGCGAATTCATCAGCTAAATGAATATGACAAAAGAGGCGAGGATAAACCAAAAGCCTCTTTTCCAAAACATTATTCTACCGTTACAGGAATAACTTTTGGTTTTACTTCTTCAGCCTTTGGAAGAACTATAGACAAAATTCCATCTTTATAAACAGAAGAAATCTTATCTTCCAACACCCCATATCTAACTATTTGTGGGATAGTTCGCTTGTATTCAAAGTTCTTCAAACCTCTCAACAAATACGTATCCGACTCATTTACAGCCGTTGCCCCACCAGTTGCATTAATTTCAAGGTTCCCATCGTTAATGGACACATCAAGATTCTCTCTATTTACGCCCGGAACCGCTATTTTAACCTCATATTCTGAGTCTCTTTCAATGATATCCATTGGAAAAGCGGTGTCTGTGGTCGCAAAAGATACCCATTTTGAATCAAAGAAATCGTCTAAACCCTTAAAAAAGGGGGAATTCATTAGCATTTTTTCCTCCATATAACAAAAAGTGAATTCTTTTAGAACTCATTTGTTCTATTATATACTGATCCTTTTAATCTGTCAATTTGATTTCGCTTGCCTCTATAGTAGCAACGCCGACTACAATAAATTTTATTATATCCCCTATTATATTTACTCACGATTTGGCCTCGTTTTCGATAAAATGAAATCCTACATGAAGCACAATTTACTTTGATATTGTAATACTGAAAATGGCACTTTCCTGTACAAACAGAACGAGACCCATTTTTCCCACAAATCAAACAATATTTAACAGTTTGTTTTTTCGCTCTTTTTGTGGGTGTATTAGTTTGTTTTAAAACTTTGTGAATGTATTGACGAGAAACCCCAAACTTTTTACCAATTTCTGCTAATGTAAGTGTTGGGTTTTCTTGTCTATATTTTGAGATATCAACTATTCCCATGCCGATACAGACGCTTGTTGTTTTTCATGCGCTTCTACCCATTTTCCCACTTGGTCTTTCCATCTAGCCGACAAATAATCAGCATCTACATCACCAGTCTCCCCAATCATTTTAATATATGGAGTAGCAGCAACTACTCTAGTCCATTGTGCATCTGTAAAAGATATTGTCACGTCTGGCATTATTTACCCCCTTCTAATTCTTTAACTTTTTCTGTTAATTCTTGTACGGCTTTAATTAATATTGGCACAAATTCTGCATAATTTAATCCATAATTAGTATCTTCGTCTCCATCCAGCGCCCCAAACTCATCTCTAGATTGTATATCAACCCCCTCTAAAGTGTTAAAAACTTCTTGGGCAAGTAAACCTTGATGAGTTGATTGATCAATTTTATCTTTCCATTTATATGACACAGGATTCAAACTATTAACAAAATCTAAACCTAATGCAATTGGTTGTATTTGGGTTTTTAATCTGAGATCAGATGTCTGAATAGTTCCATTATCAGCATGTACTTCTGTCCACCTATAACTTGTACTTCCCAAAGTTTTGGCACTATCAACAGATGGTAAAAACCCCCCCGCATCCATCACATATGAATCAGTACCACCTATAGAAAAATTTATATGCGCGAAAGCACTCATAAATATTCCAGTATCTTGATCAGACACAAATCTTAAACCGGGGGCAGCAGCAGTTCCGGCACCTATATAAGAATAATAAGTGTTTACACCCATCAATTGATTGTTAAGCCCAATCCACGCTTGATTAGCCCCCGAAACATTCCAACCAACACTGGGTTCCAAGATTAACTGGTTGGTTTGGGATTTCATTATCCAAAATGCTGACCTATCCGTACCCGCTGCTGGAGTTGCATTAGTTTGATTTGATGCAAATGCTAGCGTATCCTCAGATGCCCCCGCACCGTCATTTGCGTATCTAAAAATTCCAAACTTAGATGTCGGAACATACCCACTTGTAACCGCGTTATGTAAGTCATCAGAAAAGTCTGAATACAACGCCCATTCCGTACCCCAAGGGCGATCTCCTCTTCCAGTAGAATCACTGTCTTTTTTAAGTCGCAATAGTGGCTTTAGATTAGCAGATCTTCCATCGGTAGATTCTGACCTAGCCGCACCCGCTGCTGGAACATTATCTGCAACCGCAGTAGGATCAGTTCCTGAATGAACATTAGCTGGGGGCCGCCAATACTGTCTACTTCCTGCTTGGGTATGACCCACACCTGACTCTGTGGCATAAACACCGCCAGAACTTATACCAGTTAGGTTTCCTATAGACCCACGGTTAAAATCATGCATCTGTAAATAGGTACTAGCATTTTGATACCATACTACAGAAAAAATATCAGAGTCTAGATTAGAACCACTACTCGCTAGGGAATATCCTCCCAACTGAACATATTTTGAACCCCTAGCAACTGCCAGATCGGTTTCATGCCAACCAAAATTTAGGGTGTTGATATCTGCTGCACCCGGAGTATTGCTTCCGGCGGCCCCCGGAGTTGGTGTTCCTATAGATGCTATTGTCAGTCCATCCGCAGCCGCCTGTGCTGCACCCGCTCCAAACACACCTTTACCAGTTTCAGAATCTAGACTAAATTGCTGAGTCCATTCATTGCTATAACCAGTTATACCACGGTGATCCATAATAATGTGTGGATTAGTTAAACCAGCGACATGCAAGAGTTCTCTATCGGCTGTTGTAGGAACGGATGAACCCGCAATATACGGGGCAACTTCTAAATACTTGAATATTGCTGCATTATCTGCATGTATTGCTGCCGCTGTTCCATTCCACGCACGTTTAACCACAAGTGTTGTGTCAGTACCACCTTCTACATACATATCCTCATTATCAATCTTAATTACGTCCCCACTATATATTCTTAAATCATTGGTTTGAAAAGGATCAATAATGAGGTGCGAACCACTACCAGACGTACCTGCGACAATGGTGTACGTACCACTACCAACGGTAGCACTAGTATTTACTGTAAGAGATGTTGCACTGAGGACTTTGTCAATGGTACCTCCACCTCCCCCACTACTAAACGTAAATGCAAGTCCTACATACGCTTGAGTCCAATTTGTACCACTACCAGTTACGGTGTATAGACTTTGTGTTGCGGTACCAGTGTTATAAACTGGCATATTGACTTCTCTACTAGTATCAACGGCGGTTCTCTTACTACCTGTTTCATCATATTGTGTATTTGATTGTGTAGCACTACCACTACCCCCACCTTTTAACAACTTAATTCTTTGGGTATTAATTAACCCACCATTAATCGTAGTGGTAGCATTATTTATAGCATCAGCATCATCTTTTAATATCCATTTACCAGATGCTACAGCATCATTTTGTGTAGCATTTGTAGCAATAAATATCTGATTTGTATCACTGGTCGTCCATATATCAAATTGTTTTGAATTTACCGCTGGAGTATTAGAGTTAGCATTGTCATGTGCTGGTATAGTTCCACGAGGATTCCGAAATACTGTTGGCCCAGTACCAAACATTGTAGTGTCATTTACTAATTCCCACTCTCCTGATGTTATTTCATTAGAACCGTCAGCCCCTGCTTTATACAATTTAAATTCAGTTGCTCTAGTATCTAGCCAAAGGTCGCCAGCTTGAACAGAGGCACCACTGCCAGTGGGAGGATTAGGGCCATCTTGTAGAAATGTGTGAGACGCTTCCCCAGTACTATCTCCGGCCCTCCAGTTAGCAGCAAAAGTCGTATTAGCATCTATACTTAATTTGTTTCCCGCAAGTGTTCCACTAATATGACCTGTTTCTATCTGATTAGCCTTAACCATTCCGCCAACAATAGCTTGAGCCGCTATAATACCAGCAGATATAGTTCCCTCATTTCCATTAAAAGGGAATATAGATGGGGAATCCGTATCATCATCAGAAGCAGCTACAATGACCATCGCCAATAAAACACGATCATCTCTGTAAACTTCATTGTGATAAAGGGTTGCTGCTAAAGTATTATTAGCTGCTTCACCAACGTTTTTATATATGTAAGCTGTTTTACCATAATAATTACTGGTAAATTGAAAGCCTGTATTAGCATTTACATTTTCAATATCTTCATCACCAAAACTTACTACCCCACCAGTAGAATCTGAGGCACCTTTTCTGTGCCATTTAATCGTATCCCAATCAGTTCCCGAAAATACTAGATCGGTAGTCCATGCTTGTGCGCCTTTTTTAAGAAGGTAGGAATCAATAGATGATGGCGCCCATGTATTTCCTACCTCATGAGCAGTTTTATTATCATTTATATTTGGGAAAGTAAATTTCCATTTTGCCTCAAATGGGTGCCATTCGACATCGAATAACTGAATAGCATTATGTTCTATAACCTCATCCATATTTTTGTAATTAGTTTTTCTAATCGTTTTAAGGGCTGATCCAGAACCGGGCCAATACACTGTATATCTAACTGGGGTGTTGTACATAACATCATCCCCAGAAGAATGTGCGGCAGTAGTACTACCCGCATAACCTCTCACAACCTTTATGGTATTTGCGGATTTGTTTATGTTCATAATTTTGAGTTTTTCACTACCGACTGTAACAATTTGACCTAATTTAAATTCGGTAGTTTGCGTAACACTTACTGTTGTAGGGTCAGTCACATTAGACATGGTACCTGCCAAATCTGCCGCTTTTACACTTGCATACATTAAATACGCATTTGGGTAAAGACTGTTATTTACATCATAAGGATCATCTGATGTTGGCTGACCAGTATTTCCATTAGCTGCCGAAACCATGGTAGCAGTGGTATCAGAAGCAGATATGTTATGCGCTTCACCCTCATGTAATAATCTTCCTCCAGTCCAATGAACTGTATATGGGTCTAAGGCATAGGTTCTCCACGTACTATTACCCTGTACAGTTGGAGGTAGCTTAGGAGGCATATTCTCTCTTGATTGCACTCGATCAGCGGCTGCGGCATCGTTAGTCTTAACTGGGTACGCAAACATTGTTTCATCGTCTTCAGACCCAACAACATCCCACATTGTGTGAGAAACACCCGGTTCTTCTGTATACTCAAGATCGGTAACCATCATATTCAAGCCTCTAGGCTTACCTGCGTTGTCACCTTCGGAATATACGCCACCGATACCCACTAAATCGCATCGAACATAAATAAGGTCTCCTGCTCGCACTGGCACAAAATACCTTAATTTAGCACCAGCAGCTATTGCTCCAGTACCTCCTGCAAGACCTCCGCCCCATGTAACTGTTACTGCTGAACTAGTAACAGTAGAAGCATATCCATATATTGGATCATCTTCAGGAACGTTCCCATCGTTATCTAATTGAACAACAGTCATACCTTTATGAAAACCGAAATTATTAGGATTTATAGACCCGCTAAGGTCTATAACCTGTGTCGAGGTACCAGATACAGAAGCCACAATATCATCAAAATAATAACGGGGCTTTCCGTAAGTTTTGAAATTTCCCCTGACCATCTGTGTGCTACTTCTTATCAAACCAGCAGCCAAATTTTCCCTAATCGTTCGTGGGTCATCTGTATCCATGGCTGATACTGTCATAGTTCGTCTGACATTATAAGCATCACTCATACGAGTTTGAATGGTGACTGTAGCACCGCTGGTTTCCCCAGTCATCACAGTATTTTCTGCCCAATAGTTAGTACTAGCATTCCCACCAGTCGGGAGCGGAACAACGTGAGAAACTAACATAAAGGCGGGTGACGTAGCACTTATACTAGATGTTTTATTAAGATATTGAATTCTTGCAATACGTTGAGGTGAACCACTTATACTGACAGTTAACCATTCGGCACTTCCTTCATCTTTACCTTCACTACCTTGTGGGCCAGTTATCTTTCTGTTCTGCCACTTAAAATTGGTAGGATTAGCTGATGCTTTGATCTTAATAATTTCAACAGTGATTTCCCTAGTTATTATTTCATCAATTTCGCCAGTTTCTTCTCCAGTATCCTCATCCACTTCTGGAATATGTTCCACATATGAAAGAGCAGCATCCGTTTGAATCTCACCTTTTGGGCGGCGGAATTCAAACTCAAACATAGGTTCTAGTCGCCCAGCAAAATCAACCCCACTTAACGAAGTATTCCATTCTCCTGACCCTGTTCCGGTTGTATCATCAGAAGCATATTCAACACGTAATCCTCCACCAGTAGCAGAGCCTTGAGGAGTAGTTGTAGGTCTACTACCACGTTTAAAGTAATTAAAATATGCTTGGGGTTTATGATCTGATGCCGTGGACGTAAAATTAGGGTCTGTATAAAAATCATATGTATATTTTTGTTCTAGTGAGCCGTCAGTAATAGCATCAAAATGGGCATCTGCTGCTGCTAATTTAGTGATGTGCGAAAGTGGCGAACTTGAATTTTTACCTGAGACGGTATATACCTCTTTATTCTTATGAAATTTCTGAACTGAATCCACAAATCTAGAATCATTTGCAACAATATCTGCAGGTACTTCAATATTTTTACTGAAATGAGTTACTATAGATTTAATTAACCCACTTCTAGTAGATATCCCTTGTCCCCATTGTTTTTTATCTAAATCTCGTGTGTCTGTATTTAAAACAGATACATGCTTATCCTGACTTGTATCTATTTTATAATTTAAGGCACCTTTCACGGTATTATCTCTTAATTCGGATACAGCATCACGACAATTGATTTTAATCAACATCCCATATTGGTTATCATATTCTTCGGATACTTCATAAATAGAACCAGCATAAATAATATCTTGGCTTGTACCATCACGAAGTCTGATCGGCATAAAATCAGTGAATGTGCCACTGAATGGGCCTTTTGAACCTGCCGCATTTGCGAAAGGATCACTGGATTGATTGGAAATAGTTAATCTTACTCGTCTTGATGCTCCAAGCCTATCTGCTAGGTGATATCCAATTAAAGCACTAGTAGTTGTGTCATTTGCACCAGCAACAGTCACATCAACCCACGCTGATCCATTCCAGTATGATAAAATGGCTCGATTATTTTCTGGCATATTAGAACCTTATCCCATCTCGCATTTTAGCTACAAATGAAATACTATACATCCAACGATCTTCCATAGCGGGAGCTACAGAAAATTGTGCTTGAGAAACCGCAACATCATAAATACCTCCACCAGTAGCTGGCGCACCCGGACTTATACCAATGCTGAAAACAGTTGCTCCTTGAGCATGTGTTTCAGAAGGAGTACCTTTCTGATCTCTGGCAACTATGAGAGTCGTCGCATTTGAAATTGATTGAACTTTCATAATTTCATAATTTGAAGTGTTACCAGACGAATTAATAATAGCAATGTGTTGTCCAACATAAAAATTAGTTGTATCGTTAACAACTACATGTGTATCATTTGTGCCACCCTCATCTGGCATAGCTGCTGTTAGAGTATCTGCAGGATAATATCCGGGGCCATCTGTCGTGCCAGCATAATCATTAGGCATCATGCTGGCATGGTCGCCTTCACGTACAGATGCGTCCCCAATTTCAATTTGTAAATCAATACCTGTACCACTCACCCATGTAGTTAATTTATTTTCTAAAAAGTTTTTATATGGGACATAATAATTTTGCCCTTGAACTACGAATTTTTCCATGTGTTCAAAACCTGCAGTTTTATTTGAACGATCTTGTCCTACATTATCAATAACACCTGAAATAGTAATAGCGGGTCTGACAGACCCCAATTCTAGTATTATAGGACTCTGTCTAGGAACAGGAACCTGAATAGGTTGCTTAGTAAAATTTATACTAAACTGCTCGACTTTTAATGCAAGTCTAACCGTTGCAGTTTCATGTAGTTTGTCTCGTAAAAGAACCGCTAATGGAGCATCCATAATTTATTACCTATGAGATCATGACTCGATATAAGGATCACCGTTACCAACATCGGGATTAACTCGGGCTAGTTGATTTCGTTCCATATTAAACACTAGGCGCTGGTGGCGCATTCTAGCATGATCCATTGCGTCAGAAGATACATAGGGATTATGATCTTCAGTCAGTCCTATTTTAGTTCCATCAATATGAACATTGATGGGGGGTATCGCTGGTTCAGCGGATATATGTTTTTTTCTTTCTCCAGCCGCCATAAGTTGCGCCGGAGTCATATTTCGCGGATCACCGAGAGGCCCCCATTTATCTTGTTCTTTTTTTACTCTTCGTGCGTCTATAGCCCTCCCAAGCTGGTCGGCAAAATCGACCATACCTTTACCAGCACCTCCAAGCAGCGGCGCACCCTTTATCAGATTACCTACTGTACGATAGGCACTTTCCACCCATCCCATAGCCTTCCAAAATAAATCTTTTAACCAATCGAAAGTGAAGAAACCTTTTATTAAGCTCATCCCAGTGTCAACTATACTTCCAAAAAAGCGCCCTATGCCACCTCCTTGAATCCATCCCCAAGCGTTCCGTACATACTCTGCAATTGGTGACCCAATTTTCACAAAAAAGAACTCATAAGCCATGTCCCAAACAGATGTGACTAGGCCCACTAATAGTAAAAATGATTCGATTGCGACATCAATTTCAGGTTGTACCTTATCGTTCCACCAATCAACTATCCCATCTTTCATGCCCACCCAAAACTCTTTGGTGAATACCTTTTTAAGTGTGTTATCCCAAAAATCTTTCATCCAAGGCCATACGTATTTGATAGCACCCCAAACTAAAAGGAAAATTCCTAGAATCACCAAAATTGGCCCCAAAAACTTAACGATAAAAATCGCTTTAATTGTCCACCAAAATGTTTTAGCAAGAAAACTCCATACAGGTAATAATTTAGTGAACCAGCCCAAAACTTTAAACAAAAAAGGCATCATAGGAGCTAACAATACGTCAACGAAAGCGCCAATTATTTGAAAGAAAGCTCCCAAAAAACCGGTGAAAAGCTGGGATTGTTTTAACATTGAGGAGGCACTCATGTTAATCCCCATTAATCCCATGGTTTTACTCATAATTCCTTTTTTCTGCTGCTTATTCGATTCCTCGTCACTTTTCGTTTTTGTTTTTTGCCATTTCAAGGTCTTTTTAGACTCAGGGATGTCTAATTTACCTATATTTCCCAACGTGCCACCACGCGCAGCGGCACCGCCCGCCCCCATTGTACTTTGCATAGCACTACCTGCGGCCAAGCGACCACCACCAGCCATGCCTGACATCAATGGCCCTAATAATGCTGCAAATGGTAACGGCATCTAAATACTCCTAATGTAATCTAGCCGAATGCATAGTTTTCGCCTGTTCTCGTGCCATTTCATCTTGTTCACGTTGATTCAAAGCTGCTTGTACTCCTAAAAGCATATTCATCTCTGTTGTAGATAGAGATTGTATGGCCTCCCACGGCACCCCTGATTTCAGCAATTGTACAGTCGTTACCCAATACATGTATAAATGACCTTCATAGGGGTGCAGATCAGGACTTTGCCTAAAGAAAGCCATTACTCTTTTTTTATTTGTGGTACATCATCTCCTGTAGCGTCTTCAAATGCGTTCGGAACAACTGCTTCTAAAGCGGCCCCTAATCTAGAATCAATAGATACTAAAAACGCTTCTGTAGTCCTGCCCCACGGAGCTTCTACAATTATCTCTTTCAGACTTTCTCTAACGTATTTATCACCATCAAAACTAGTGTTGCCACTCTTGTTCCAATTTATACAGGTTGAAATTAATTGGTTCCGTTTAGCCCAAGTCATTTCTTTTATTTGAATTTCAAATGATTCACCTGTTTCTGGAATTGTTACTGTTTGTGCTTGTGTCTCTTGTAATACTTGATATTTAGAAATATCAAACGCTTTGGACGCACCTACTTCTTCAGACATCTTTCCTCCTTAACCTAATCTTATTTACGGATATACTGGAACCGTGTCTCTTATACGAATCTTTATACTCCTAAATATTGCATCTATATCAACTTGAAATGGGTTGTCATTTCCGATTGTATGGGGTGCTGTATTAATGAACAATCCCTGTGAATTAAGGGCATTGCTTCCCGCTGTAGGTGATCCCGCTGTAGCACTCCCCGGCACATCTATAATAATCCAATCATCCACACCGCGATCAAATCTTAAAGTCATTGTCAGACCTGTTCTAGCGGTTGCTTGTGTTGTTCCACCAAAATCACCTTCAAGTAATAACTGCTTAAATAATTCTAATGCTCCAGATTGTACGGCAGTTGCTGCATTGGCTCCTGATTCTATAGTTGCGTCAGGTAATACAACTGAGGCTGACAAAGAATACTCTCTTTGTCCTTCTTTAATTTCGTATGGCCCTCTAGCCCTATTACCTTGTCGTCCAAGATAGTATCTTGGTTCCTCACCATTTGAAACAGAGAGAGAAAAACTTCGTACTCTTGCAAATTCTTGACCAAAAAACTGGAGAGAGCCTTGGCTAAAGTAATAAGGTTGTGTGGATGGAAAACCAGTCCCATCATTTTTATCAGGTTCTCCAACATCACTAGTATCAATAGATTGCATCAACCCAAAACGTGGCATATTTGCAGTAATACTGGCAGCATAATATAAATCTCCTGCTTGAGGTGCATTGCTACCACCAGTAGCTAAAGTAATTTGGTTCCGTTGGTTATGAGCGAAATTTAGGAAATTGACGGAATCCCATGACATTGATAGCATTTCCCCTTCTTCGGCAGAAAGCGTTGCACTACCAATCATTCCACCAAAATACCTCCTATCAAAATCTTTCCCGGCAGTTTCTGAACTCTCTTTCATATGAACATGCCAAGACACTGTATCTAAATCATTTTTCTCATGAATTTCATGAGTATAATAGTCAGCGTCAACTTCTTTTACAGAAACGCCGATAGCGTGATCAAATTGACATGGGTAGTTTAATTTAAGAGTTTGTCCTGAGGGGGTACCAACTACTTTACGCACCTCAGAGGCGCTTGTAGAGCCAAGACCAATATTTATATAATCCCCTATCGAAATACCGCTCACACTACTAAGTGTAATATAAATATCCCCTTTAACTACAGCAGTAGTAGCGATAGTGTGAGTAGAACCTGTGGTGTCTTCCGGCGTAGTGACGACACTTCCAAACGGAAACCTCAAAGGCCACCCATTTAAAAGCATAATATCTGATATAGAACCAGATAATGTCTGTTGACCGGGATATGCTACTGACCAATTTCTCTTAGATTGTGTTCCAAGGAATCTTCTACCCTCTATACTCATTTCTGGATCGGGGGTATCTACGGTTTCATACACACCGGGAGTAAAGGTTATGTATTTATTTTCATCATTTGTTCCGGTTGATCCACCAATAGCTGAAATTTCGATAACTTCTTGGGACGTAGCATGTCCAAAACCCAGTGGGCGGTCTAATATAAACGTTCGGACAGTTCCAGCCCCAGCGTCAATGAATTCAATGCGTCTTACTTCATGTGCAGCAACTGTTTGAGATACTGTTCCTGCCACAGTGCCAATCCGAATAAAATCACCCGGAAGAAAACTACTTCCGTTAGCAACAGTTATACTTCTATCGCCTGCGGCAAATGTGGCGTTTAGAGTCGAACTGGCTCCTGATGATACCGGAGACCCTTCCATCATTTCCATATCTGCACCTTGTGCAGCTTCTGCAGCGAAGGTTAGTTGTGCTTGATCACTTCTATATACAGCCATAAAGATTACTCCCCACTAGAGTAGTATGTTTTATTATACTCTCCAGAATTAAGTTTCTAATAACACAGCATTATTCTCTAATAAGATATCAATTGTACCAGTCCATATATTTGCCTGTTCGCCCGTTTCTTCAGAAAATCCGGTAAATTGTTGACGTTGAAAATTAGTCAACGAATGTTTCCTATTATGGCAAATACGACGAACTTCTCTCATTAAATCATATAAACGCTGTCGTTCATTTAATGTGTAAAGCTCTATCTCTACATTATACGTTCTATTTCCATACTTCCAATTACCTATAGGAGTCTCATCCATAGCAGGTGATCCTGTACGTCCGATTAGATGATCCCCTAGATTTAAATCAAATCTAAATGGTTGATTTGCTCCATTAACAGTTACCAAGGTTGGTTTAACAACATTGGAAGCATTCCATTGAGTATTTATGTCACTCATTATTGCGTCAATAGGGACTGGCTCTGTCGGCATTAGAACACCTCAAACGCTTTTAAGCCATCTAATGTATCGGCTACTTCTTCTTGCCATGAACCTATTCTAGTTCCGATATCCATTCGATCTAATCCTCCAACTACTACGCCACCAAAATCTGAACTTCTTAAAATATCAATTGAGGTTAACTTTTTGGTAATGTCTTGTACCATAGCTCCCTGTCTAAGATCGGTCTGAACATCTCTACCAGCCAAATAAGTAACTTTTACTGGCATTGTAAATTCACCACCACCCCATCTCCATACAGGAGCATTGTAGGATGTGAATCTAGCAGGAAGAAGAAAATATCTTGAGAATTGAACCATCCCAGTATCTGGAACTAAAAAGAAATCTTTAGTTCGTCCCTGTCTTTTAGAATCCCAAGATGCTCCATTCCATATTTTTAAATCTAAAACTTTATATGGATCGGGTTTATCAAGTTTAAACCCATTCAAATTAAACTGTTGATATTCATCCTGTACATAATTAGGTCTCCATGACTTACGAGAAGACATGTCGATATGAGCTTGAGATTCCATAATAAATTGTTCTACTGTCGATTTACTAGGAACCGTTGAACTCGTGAAATCTGTACCACCCAAAACATTTTTCAATTGCATAAAGTCAAATACATCCTTTGATGTGCAATAAGCAGCGTAAGGACGCATTTGAATTCGCTTAATTGTGGGCGCTGTGGATGACGAAGCTGTTGCTACTCGTACCCAATACTTAGTAGCACTATTTATTGTCTCTATTGCCCAATCACTTAAAATATTAGGTGGGAAGATTTCAGCCCCATCACTAGAAAAGTCGTATGGGCCACCTTCACTATCATCTGGGTCAAGTTCATATCTTGCTGAGGCAGGTACAAAGGTAGTCCAAGCAGAACCATTGTAGAATTGCCACGTTAAAGCTCCTAGGCTACCCGCAGTCGCCACATCAAAAACAGCCATGTCAAACTTTGAATCATGGCCCAAATAAAGATAATGGCTAGACGCACCTAAAATACTAAAAGCCGTCCCCGCTGGAGATTGAGCTTCTAGAGTTACATCGGTGTAACTGCTACCATTATATGTCCATATTTTTGTAAATTCTGCCCCAGCAGTTGTTGCCATAACTACCTCATATTAGGTTGAAACGTCTTCTGAAGGATATTCAGTACTCCTTTCAAACGTTCCATCCTCAGTCATTTCACTACTTTCTTCAGGGTTAACCTTACCTCTCAGATACATCGAGACTCCATTTAAATTCTGTATCTGCTGAACAAGATTTTCTCTGGCTGCAGAAATCTTGTTGAGTTCATCAACCAACTTAGTAAGTTGATCATTCACAGCATTCAAATCAGCTTCCACATTAATTTCTGGCATTCAACGCCTCCTTATCTTTTCTTAACTCTAATTTTTTAGAGTTACTATATTATACCGCAATTTAGGCACTTATTTTGTCAATCACTTAGAGACTTAATTTCTTCGGCTCCATTTAATAATCCTAAACCTTTATTTATAGTAGTCAGAGGGCCTAGTACGTTAAGCACTTCGGCCTGAGACGAACCGGGAGTCAAAGAAGCCCTTCTATTTTCTAGACGCATACGAAGAATATCATCCTGTTCTACATAAGCATCTTCTGTATTAAAGGTTCCATCGTCAAATTCTGCTTTTAATTCAGACCACTTCCTAATTTCTCTAACTCTATCTTTACCTATACGTTCTGAGTCTGCCTTGTTCCAAAAAAGCCTTTCCAATTTTATTTGGCAAAGTTCTTTATCAAGTGGGTCTTCTGCATTTTCCAATTCAATTTCAGCTTTCTTTATTTTGATTTCTAATTCTCTATAATTAAAGGACAAAAGTACTAAATTTTCATACATTACATTCTGTTCTGTAACGCATTGCCAATATTTACTTGCATTATTTGGATGAACTCCATCATTAAGCACAGAATATCTCATTTGAGTTTCACTACGAAATATCTGTCTTTTATTCCTAGTATCTTCTAATTCATTTTTTAAATCTTCTAGAAATGAATTGTCGGTCTTTTTTAACATAGCAAATTTCATGGTAATACTATACCCCCTTCTACATAATGATTCCCACCTCTTTCAAAATCCCGATATACCCTATCAGCAGGGAAAAGCCTTGTACTAGCCTCATTAACTATTGTTTCTGCTTCTGTTTTAGTTTTAGTAATATGATTATGTTTCGTAATCCATTCAGCAGAAGCAGCATTATCTTCTATAACATATATATTGCCAATAAAACCTTCTACCGTAAAGGCTTCTTTATCTGCGTGAGTCACAAAAAGATTTTCTGTATAAATATATTTCATAATATTTATGTCCTGTCGTAGAATTGAATTGTAGTTAAACCATCATGGTTAACTCTAGTACCTCCAGCAGCGGCAACCTGTGCATTACCGCTAGTGAAACTTCCACTACTACCGCAAGCAAATGTAGAAGTACTAGCTGTACCACCAGATGACCATGTACTACCGTCCCAAAGTTCAGTTGTGTCTAACCTACTAGCATCTTCCCAGTGTCTTCCACTAGAAACTACCATCGAAGTGTGATGTCCTCCACCCTGTACACCATTTCTCCCATCACTCAGATTACTACCGCTTGGCTGAGTCCATGAACTACCATCCCATGTGAATGTTCCATTAAGTATAGGCCCACTATAACCACCAGCATACACTCCAGTTGAATCTGATAGTCCACCTCCGATACCATAAGCCCTAGCTCCCTCTGAGTTAGGTAACGCTTTAGTTGAACTCGACCATGAGGAGCCATTATATATCTCCATTATCTCTCTATATCCTGTGCCATCTTTATAACCGCCCCACAACCAATGACTAGTCTGTGTTCCCCCTCCTTTAGCCTGCTCTTTTGTCTCAGACATTGCGCCACTAGAAGTCCATGAACTGCCATTATAGTTCTCAGTTGTTGCAGTTTCAGCGGCAGTACCGCTATTATTTATTAGCCCACCAGTAACAAATCCTGCGGTTTGGGAACCTCCAGCACAAAGAGACTGTCTAGCGGAAGCTAACCCTCCACCACCAGTTGTAGAGGTAGAACTACCATTCCACTCCTCTGATGTACTCAGGTAATTTGCCGCTGATACTGGGTCATCTTCATTCCCAGCGGCAAATAACATAGCAGTATACACTGTGCCTATATTGCCCATCCGTGACCTACCAGTAGACATGTTTCCTGCCTCAGACCACGTACCAGTAGTAAGTCCTGTCCACTCACGACCATTTAATGCTTGCATATTAGCATCAGTAAGACCATTAAATTTTTCAATGCTAGTTAATGCTACATGATTTAATTTCTCAATTTCGTTAGCCATTATGCATGCTCTATTACATCTAGACTAGGCATAACAAAAATAACATCATCTGAAACTGCCACACCTATTCTTTGCACATAATCTCCGTCATCATTTGGTATATCTTTAGTTAATGCACCTGCCGATTCCCCTACATATACGGGGTCTCCTGCCTGAAATGCTTCAGCATCAAGTCGCCATATCCCATGTGTTAATACATAACAATCATCTCCATCAGAACCTGCTGCATTAGTTGCTATTCCAATTGCTGGGTCAGTTACAGAACCTGCATTTGCATTTGCTTGGGCAACCTTGCCACTACTATTTATATAAACAGCATCTCCGGCACTTATAGAACCGGCACTATCGAACCCAATAACTATTCCGTAACCAGTAGAATCACTTGCTGGTTCAGCCGTAGCCATCCTAGACCCACCTAATTTAATATATTTAGCATCTGTTGTTGATACATCTTGTGCAAAAGTTACTCCTCCTCCATCGGCTATTGTCACAGCGTTATCACCATCTGTGTAATCAATAGTTGCTACTTCTACACTTCCACTTACTTCTACATCTCCAGCTACTGCTAAGTTTGCGCTTGTAAGAGTAAGTAAATCTGTATCTGAAGTATGACCGATAGTCGTGCCGTTAACTGCTACGTTGTCTACAGTCAGAGCTGTTAGCGTTCCAAGCGATGTTACGTTTCCTTGTGCCGCTGTCGATAGTGTCCCTGCCACTTCACCAGAACCGCCATAGATAACCGCCTTAGAGTTTACAACCGTGTTAGCAGACGAACCGTCTACTAAATTAAGCTCTGCCGCAGTGCTTGAAACATCAGTTCCTCCAATGTCCAAAGTTGTAACACTGATTTCTCCAGCGATTGTCAGAACACCATCAGTCAGGGTCATCAAGTCTGTATCATCAGTATGTCCTATAGTTGTTCCGTTGATAAGTACATTATCTATGTCTAATGACCCACCGGATATTAACCCTGTGGTTGTTATAGCAGAAGAACCTGTATTAATAGTGCCAAATCCAGAAGTAATAGAACCAGAATTTAAAGCTCCTGTAGTAACTATATTTCCACCACCAACATTATGACTTGCAAAATAAGTAGAGACTGTATCTACATTGGTCATCTTCATCGTCCCGCCATCATTGATTAGAATACCATCGCCAGAAGCGACAGCATCTGTACCTCTTGCTGTACCGCCATCTATGAGATTTATCTCTTCAGGAGTAGCCGAAACTTGTGTTGTGCTGGCAGCAGCCAATACTGGCAAATAACCAGTTTGATTTGGCATATATACTGTATGGTCTGCTGTTGGGTCTACTATAGTTAAGGTAGTTTCATTATTATCTGCTGTTGCTCCTTCAAAGATAACAGCATTTTGAGCATTCATGGTAACCGTATCAACTTGCGTAGTTGTACCAGTTACTGTCATATTTCCAGCTACCGTTAAATCTCCACTCATAGCTACTTTTTCAGAACCATTCGTTGTAACGATTTCTAATATCCCTGATTTTCCTGACGCATCAAAACTAAGTGCCGATGCATTATTATCCACTAAGTCCCAATCTTGGGCAGCAGCGGTAGAAATATCTCCTCCAACAACTAATGCTCCAGTAGTAACTGTTCCTGTAGAAGAAATAGCTCCTGACCCCACATCTATTGATGTAAAACCAGAGGTTATAGACCCCGCATTTAATGCACCTACGGTAGTTACAGCACTAAGAGTATCTAAAACAGACTCAAAGTAAGTCTCAAAATCAGTTAAAGCTACTTGTTTCATAGTGCCAGCATCGTTTACTACTACCCTATCTGCATCTGCTAAAGTAGTAGAACTAGCACTAGTACCGCCATCCATTATATTTAGTTCGGCTGTGGTGACATTAGCACCATCCAATATTTCTAGCTCTGTCTCTGTAATAGCTGCACTACCGATGGTGAACCCTGTAGCCGTCACGACTCCAGAAGATGTGATTGCACCTGATGCTACAGTGCCTAATCCCGATACATTCCCACTGGTATCAAATGTGTAGTTCCCATCTGACAGTGTGCCTGATAACGTGATGTTTGTTATTCCAGTTAATGCTCCATTGAATACAACAGCACCATTTATATCTACAGTTGTATCAGACTCAATGGTGAGTACTCCATCAGCAGACTGATGAATGAATGTACCAGCATCTCCGAACTGTAGTTTGTCAGTACTAGATAATAGTAAACCAGCATTATGTACGTGGGTCAGGGTAACTTCTTGATCATCCCCAAATCCAATCACCGCTTCATCAGCTAGGTATAGATCACTAAACTCTAGGCTAGTAGTACCCAATGCCGCACCATCAGAAGCATCGGGAACGAAAGCAGTAGTCGCAGTTATTGTTGTACCTTGTACAGTACCACTAGAAGTTATATTACCTGACGCTACCGTACCCAACCCTGACACATTACCGCTGGTATCAAATGTATAGTTACCGTCTGAAAGTGTTCCAGATAGTGTGATGTTTGTAATGCCGGTTAAAGCACCTGCTATATCAGCATTACCTGAAATGTCTAAGGAACCTGCGTCTAATTCGCCCGCAATTGTCAATAACCCTGAACTAGGGTTATACGTAAAACCTGTATCAGATTCTAATCCTTGAGCGCCGGTTGCACCATCAACAAAGGTGGGGTAAACAGTCTCATCCGTTGAGTTATTCTCTGATATAGTTACATCTGAAATACTTCCAGATATAGAACCGCTAAATGTAGTAGCAGTTAAAGTTCCTGTACTTGGATTATAAGTTAAATTACCATCTGATTCTAATCCTAAATTGCCGCCATCCACATCACCGCCAGCGGTAAATACAACCGCGTTTTCCTCATTAGTGCTTTCGTTATCTGTAATGGTAACCGTTGTAGCCACTGTTGCAACATCTGCTGTACCTGTTACATTACCAGTCAGAGGCCCTGCAAAAGCATCCGATGTTACGGTTCCATCGAAAAATGCATCTTTGAACTCAAGGGAAGCGGTTCCCAAAGATATTTGGTCATCAGTTACTGGGTATAAAGTAGTCGCATTTAGGGTCAGCCGTGCTGCATTATCTGCTTTGAAATCAATTTCGTTTGCTGTCCCAAAATCAATGGCTGTTTGTGCGTCCTCTCCCATTATTAAACCAGCAGCATGGATAGATGTTATGCCTGTTTGAGCAGCGTCAACAGTTATAGTCATGTCGTAAGGGTCAGCATCAGTTCCGTTATCAGTATCTGTCCAATTAGTAGTTACCCCTGACCCTATAAGTTTTACTTCTTTAGCGTTAGTTATAGATACTTCTGTGCCATCATCATCTTCTAACACGAAGTTAGACATTGCCCCTGAAGCTACATTAGCATCTACATAGGCTTTTACGGATTGCTGCGTAGGTATAAGGGTGGCAGAGTCTGAAGCCATGTTATCTTCATCAACAAATGCGGTAGCTGTAATCGTGCCATCTGAAAGGCTTCCAAACGTCATAGTTCCTGATGCCGTTACCCCTGTACTAGAGAGTAAACCTGTGGAAGGATTATAAGTTAAATCTCCATCAGACTCTAAACCGATATTACCACCATCGACATCTCCCCCAGCAGTAAAAATAATAGCATTGTTTTCATTTGTATTTTCATTGTCAGTAATAGTTACAGTGGTTGCTACTGTAGCTACATCAGCAGTACCTGTTACATTTCCAGTTAATGTGCCTACAAATCCAGTAGCTGTAACTTTACCTGTCGAAGGATTATAGGTTAATGTACCGTCAGACTCTAATCCTATGTTACCCCCATCTACATCACCACCCGCTGTAAAAATAAGAGCGTTATCTTCATCGGTACTCTCATTATCTGTAATCGTTACAGTAGTAGCAATAGCTGCTGTCCCTGTAGTATTTTGATTTAACGTACCAATAGTAGTCGAAATTGACACATTTCCAAGATTAGACATTGCTGTAGCACTAGCTGTCACATCCCCTGTCAATGTAATAGTCGGAGATTTATTTATCGTTACTCCAGAAGCAATGTCTCCAGAATCTATATTTACATTAGTCATTTCCTCAGAATCAAAATCTATTGAACCGACTGCTGTAAATGCGCCTATTTTTGTTACTGTTAATGTGTCTGTAGCAAAAGTAAAATCACTATCAGAAGTTAATACACCATCAGTACCAGCGAAAAATACTCTTGTCGCAGTATGAGAATCCGCTAAAAAGTTATTGGCTCGTATTGTGTAGTTACCAACATCAACATTATTAGCTATAGTTAATGCTGTTATTGCGTCAACTGTACCGCCATTTATGTCGAAATTAGACCCTTCAACCTCACTAGAACCTGCTGTCAGCTTGCCTCCAAGCGTAAAAGCGTTGATATTTGTGGGTGAAATGGTGTTAATTGTGAGATTATTTGCCGAAGAATCATACTCAAACCCCGATTCTGACGACAAAAGTCCACTAGTTCCGGTGTAAATAACCTGTCCTGCCGTTAAACCGTCAGCAGTTAGAGTGCTTGATCTAAAGCCATGCGCCCCTATATCAAGGTCTCCAGTAGCTGTTAAGGCATTTACTCTATAAATGCTGACCGCGTCATCAGAATTATCCCCAATTTGGATTGCGTTGTTGTCCCCATGTATTGCATCTAGAGTTAATGTTCCAACATTAAGAACAGAATCGTCTCCAAAATCCAAACTACTTGCAGCATTAAATGTTATGTTCCCAGAAGATGAACTAATTGTGTTTCCATCTATAGTTATATTATCTATGGTTAACGCACCAGCAGATAAAGCTGATGTCCCAATATCAATAGCACCAAAGCCACTGGATATCGCCCCAGAACCAAGTGTGCCGACTGTTGTTAAGGAAGACGTGACGACGGCACTTCCTAACGTTGTCGCATTTAAAGTAACTGCATTATTTATTTTAAATGACTTACCAGACGCTATATTCCAATCTTGATTAGAAGTCCAGTTATCATTTGCATTATCCCAAATAATTGTTTTGTCTGTTGCCCCTTTTAGGGTGATGCCGCCGCCATCAGCAGTAGTATCACTTGGGGAACCCACAGAACCCATTTCAATGTTTTTATCATCAACAGTTAAAGTAGTTGAATCTATTGTTGTGGTTGTGCCAGTAACATTAAGATTACCTGTAATAGTAACTACACCAGAACCTTTAGGAGTAAGGGTAATACCAATATTTGTATCGCCACCTGTAGCTGAAAGTATTGGAGAACCACCTGTTGCAGCATTCGCTATAGTGAATTCATTAATAGCATTACTAGTCGTAGAAACTGAAAGAGCTTCATTTCCATTTGAATCATTAATTTGAGTTACTGCCAAACCGGAAATAGTTTTGTTCGTTAAAGTTTGGGTAGCAGTAGTTGTTACCAATTCAGCATTTGATGACAGAGCGGGAATCGTAAGGTTGTAGTCTTGGCTGGCTCCAGAGGTGTCAGCTTTGACTATATTAATTCCATATGTTTCAGAGGCAGCTTTCAGTAATAACTGTGTTACTACAGTTAGTTCGTCAATTTCAGCGGAATCGAAAAAACCGGGACGATCAAATAGGTTTCCGCCAGCACCTTTAGATAGCCCTCCCATACCTCTACGTAATGGCATTTAGACTACCTCCCCCAGAGGATACCGCGTATTCTCACATTGGTACTTGTAGCTCGTAAAACACTTATTTTTGTGCCAAACCAAATTGAATCATCAAAATATCCTTCATCTTTTGGAATAAACATTGTGGATGCAGATGCAGTACCGTCGAACTCAATATAGGCATCGCCCAGTTCAACAATGAAAGAAACCTTATTACACTCCTCCATATTCCCAGCTAAAACTACAGCATCTTCAGCACTTCCTGAAGTTGTTGTATACGTAAACGTTTTATGTTTTTGGTAATTTTGGATGTGTTCAATTTCACTTCTCCATGGTGCTTTATCTACCATAGCTACCCTCCTCTGACTTAAACTTTAATAAAGTTGGTGCAGAATTGCCTAAATTATGTGTTCGTATATTTTCTTTGCCTTGTGGCATAACAAATCCTTCGCGTTTAGCAATGGCTCCCATAGATAAATATCTTGGTCTAGATAATTCGTTTCGATATTCTTTATTGAGTGATCGTAAATAATTCATTTCTTTTATTAAATCTTCAAGGGTTGTACTCATATCTTTTATAACATCATTCAGAGTACTGACCTTTTGTTCCATGACTCCCTTAGTTTTTACATTTTGAGAATCTTGTTTTTCCAAATTAGTCACCCACTGGCGTAATTTACTCTCAAGAACTTTTGATTCTTCTAACTGTACTCCAACTTCTTGGGATTCTTTCTGCCAAAAAGAAACAAAATCTTTTAATTCTTTCACTTCTTCTACAAGCCCTTTATTTATTTTACTAGTTTGCGAAGCAAAATTTTCTAAATCAACATTTTTATTTTTAACTGTTCTAAATTCTTCTTCAGCGGAAATCTTATCGGCTCTTGCTTTAGTCATGTCTGTACTTAACAAATCATTATCAGCTTGCAAAGCATTTACTTGATTACCTAATGCAGAAACAGTTTTAGACTGCTCCATAGCAGTTTTAGTCATTCGATCTAATTCGCTAGATATCTGAGAATAATCACCAATCGCAGATTTAGTTGCTTCTTCCAACTCTGGAATTTTCTCTAAAACCTGCTCTTGATCAGCAATGGTTTGTTGTAATGAATCAATTTGTTCATGTAATTTATCAGCTTCAATACCAAGCTCTTTAAACTTTTCTTGTTCGTTGGTTAAGCGATGAATTGCTTCATCTCTTTCGGCTTCCATACCTCTGTATTGGCCCAACTGCTGATTTAAGTCATCTATTTGAGCTTGATGCCTTAGATCGGCTGCTTCATTTTTTAGAACAAATCGAGCTTGTTTTTTAACTTTGGCAGGTTTTTTAACAAAGTCATTAAGCCTCATAAACTTCTTGTGCCTCACCCGCTAGGAAGGGGTTTCCTGAAAATTCATTAGACTTAGTTAAATTAGTTATCCACTTTATTGGAGATTCAGCTTTTGAAATACCTTCAGTATTTCCTGTAGTAGTTATACTAATATCCCCAGCAATAAGCATTTCAATATGGGCCTCATGATTGGGGGCATAACATGCCAAAGTTATCTTATTAGAAGCTTTATGATAAAAAATATCTGCGACAGGAATATCTTTATCTACAGGTTCTCGTTTAAAGAAAATAGGAACTATGTAACTTTGAACTTCTATTTTAGGTTCTTCTGGCTTAGTTACCTTCGCCTTCTTTGTTTTACCAGAATTAGTCTTATTTTGATCGTTTTTTCCCGCTGGGTTTGCCATGTGTAAAACCTTCCTTTCGGCGTTGCGCCGCTAAATCTGTATCGCCTTTATATTTCCGTTCGGCTCCTTCTCCCCTAATACGACCTTTTCCATGCCCACTAACACTACGTTCATGCGCTCCAGTACCAGTACCTCTAATTCGTTTTTTGCCACCCCTTGCCTGATATGTTTGCCCAACATTTTCAGGCCGTACCCACCTGTGAACAGCAGGATCAAATTTAGCCCCCTGAAATGGCGGAAGTGACACAATTTTTTCTAAAGATACCTCATCAGCCTTAACAGCATTTTTAACTGGTGTTTTTCTAACGTAAGTATCGTTTTCATCTTTCTGGAAAAACGCTTGCATTTTTTCCATGGCAGATTCTTTGGTCATACGTCCTTTGCGACGCATTGCTTGTCGAATCTGACGTTCAAATTCTCTTTGTTGGGCTGCTGTTGGTGCCGTTTGACGTTCATAATCATCTCTGATCGTGCCGCCCAGCCACCAACCTGCTAAAGCCCCCATTGCACCGGGACTCAGTTTTTGTACAGTTTCTTCTGAAAGATCATCAAAAAATTCTGTTGAATCATCCATACTTTTATTCCAAGGGTTTTGTTCAAGTCCCGCAACTATCTTACCCATTAATGATCTCTTTTTTTCTTCAGTATCTGCTGCCTCGGTTTCTTCTTCCCAAAGAGGGTTAACTTCACCACCTTTTTGGTCTACGATGGCACGAGCAACAGCCCATGGATTTCTCACCTTTTGGGCTTTATAAAAATTTTGGAGTTCAGATAAATTCGACATAACAAGCCTCCATTAATCTATTATACTTTCTTAATAGATTTCTTTTTCTTCTTTTCTTCGTCGTCTACATGCTCTAGTAAATCTGTAACCGATTGTCCGGCATGTAAATGTTCATGTTGGTCATATTCTTTTAAGAATGCAGCTAAAGAACTGGTAGGTTTTATAGGATAGCCCTTCTCAGTTTTTCCACCTAAAAATTTCTGGGCCGCTCCGAACAGCTTTTTTTCTGGTGCAGTAGAGAAGGGTAAAGCGAATTTTGCGGCTGACACAGCAGCACTACCCACTTTACTACCAGCCAAGGCACCACCAATTTCTTTAGCTTTTTCGCTTTTAGTTTGTTTGATATCATCTCTAGCATTTGGTGAACCATGCATTCCTATTTGATGACCAAGCCCACCTTGACCGCCATTTGCTGTCGGGCTAGTGAAACCGGGCAATTTTGTTACGCCACTCGCATTATTAGCATGATTATCCAAAGCGCCAGAATTAGATAAAGCTGAATGCAAAGCATTACCAGTTACAGTAGAACGATGTATTGAACCCCCACCCGGAGCATCACCTGTTCCCACTTTATGAAGATTGCCTTGGTTAAAAACGAAATTGTTATCTGAGGCATTCCCATGTTCATCAGTTGCAAAGGCAGGAGCAGAACCATCTTCACCAGCATGACTACCAGATACAATACTTGCGTCATGACCTGTATGACTTCCACTAAGATCATCTAATGTTTCTTTTAATATCCAATGGCGAGTTTCTTCATGCCATACGTATCCTTCCGCCATTTTCTTTTGGGCCACTTCAGGATCAGGTGGGCCGGACAGTGGCTCATCATCATCCCCATTAATATCCGGTAGACTTAGTCCTGAAGCATGTAATTCCTTTCTAGCTTTTGTCGCGGCATCTTTATCCCCAGAAACATTAGCTTCTTTTAAGTCTTGTACAGCTTTTTGCTGCGCTGGGTCTAATGTAGCCAGATGGTGGTGATCGCCCATAGCATCACCAGTCTGCTGATGGTATTTTTGTTTTTGCTTGAGTCCGTGAGCAAAACCCTTAGCCGAAATATTTCCCTCATTATCTATTTCACTGTGATGATCATGCGTGGGCTGGCCTTCTTCATTAAAGTGAGTAAACTTTCCTGATTCACTTTGATTGAAAGATTCGTGCCGCATTTTCTGTGCGGCTTCAGACTTACCAGAAATTAGTTCTTCATGATTCTGTGCTATTTCTGCTTTATACATAGCATCTTCATGTTCCTGCTTTAAGTGTTCAGGGCTACCAAAGTCATCACCCCATTTATCGTGTTCTTCTTTTAATTTATCGAAATTTGCCCCATGCGCTTGTGCTTCTAACAAACCTTTTTTAAGGGCTTGTTTACTATCTGGAGACATATGCTCGTCATACTTCTTTTTATGTGCAATAAGTTCACGAGCATGTTGGGTTGCGACATGTTCGCCTACCATATCTTCGCCATCTTTATCTGCAAGTTTATCTAAATCTCCTTCTTTTGAAGGTAACTTATCAGCGTTTGTTTTTTTCTCTTTCAGTTCCGCCTCTTCAGCTTTTTTCTGCTCTTTGGCTTCTGCGTCGGCCTTTTTCTGTGCCGCTGCTTCTGCTTTTTGTTGTTCTGATTCTTTTTTCTTTTGTTCTGCTTCTTCAGCTTTCTTTTGTGCTGCAGCCTCTTTTTCTTCAGCCTTCTTTTGTGCTTCGGCTTCCTTTTCTTCTTTCTTTTGTGCGTCCTCCTCAGCTTTTGTTTCCGCTTTTTCTTTATCTACTTTAGCCTTTGCTGCATCTTTTGTTTTTTGTTTCTGTTTGTTCACAATATCGCCAATAACATGTGTTTTGTATGCGATATCTAATTCATTAGGATTATCGTCTAAATGTTCAGAATATAATTGTGCATCATCAGAATCTACATCATCACCAAACAAAGATTGCATTACTTTATCTTTTTTAGATTTTTGTTTTAATGCTGCAACCGCCCTCTCTTTTAAAGCCTTTCCTTCGGCAGTTTGGGGTTCTTTAGGTTGTGGGGTGGGGGGCGACGGGGCATCAGGAGTTTCTGCCGCGGGAGTTGGGGTATCAGGAGTTTCTGCCGCGGGAGTTGGGGTATCAGGAGCCTTTGGCGTATGTTGGTAATAATCTGTAAGTACTGTTGTCATAGGATCATCGGGGTCTGACGGCGATTCCCAATCTCCGTAATCTCCAGCCTGTGAATATTCGTTGGGGTCAAGGCCAGAATGCTTACCTAATTCATCAGCAACGTCTTGAACATGGCCTTCATAAATATTGTTGTGAAGAATCTCTGAAATATCACTAAATGTTCCTCCCCCATCAGCAGTCGGAGTGCTTATGTGGTTATCAACCAATTGATTAAATTTAGTTTGGTGATGATCTATGGACGCATGATCATCTGACTCAATAGCTGCTTGAAGTCTGGCTGCTTGTGCATTAACTTTTGCCTTAGACGCTTCACGAGCATCCATTCCCTCATGATGAGGCGCATCCAAATCTACTCCAGCCTTTTCAGCCGCATCTTCTACTACGCTATCTGGCACATCAACACCACCGCCAGCAGGAGTCTTGGCAGCTATCTCTGCTG
>VTLG01002210.1_pt1 | contig 54464 bp, 59 predicted proteins | sample 4694571 | NCBI WGS metagenome assembly VTLG01 (sample SAMN12604809, study PRJNA352737) | marine metagenome | biome: ENVO:00000447; feature: ENVO:00000209|ENVO:00000569|ENVO:01000036; material: ENVO:00002151; isolation source: viral sequences binned using virsorter ... | reverse complement strand
GGTCGCAGGAACAGGCGTACAGTTGGATCAAGGAGAGGGTTGCCAAGCATAAGGACGCTCTGGATACCCTCCCCTTGTGCTCTCCAGATGACCGTTGGCATCGCGGCGAGAAGTGGGCGGTCATGTCATCTAAGCGTACCAGGGCAGTAAAACTATTTGATGAAGAATTAGATGCTTCACAATGGGTTGACAATCAGAAAGACAAGGACCATCTATACATAGAACATAGATTCGGTGATTCGATACGGTGCCAACATTGGTGCTCAGTCGCGCCCTTCTGTGACCAATGGCAAACAGAGAAATTAGAAAGAGAGGAACATGATGCTTCGTCAGAGTCCATTATATAAACCAACTGAAGAGGAAAAATAACTATGCCTAATTTTATTGAACATCCTTCCGACTCCAGGGTTAAGGCAATCATTGTCGGTGACTCTGGAGTAGGGAAGACGGCGGCGTTAGCTTCATTAGCAAATGCTGGATACCGTCTTCGTATACTAGACTTCGACAACGGCCTTGATATTCTACGGAACTATGTAGATGAAGAGGCCCTGTCTAATATCCATTACCGCACCTTTGATATGGATGATCCGAAGACTCCTGATGAAGCCGCCCGAATGACCCTGCATTGGAAGTCCACCTCCAACTTTGAGTGCGAAGATCTTGGCCCCATATCTGAGACCGGGAGCAAGGATGTTTTGGTGCTTGACACGGCCAGTTCGTTTGGTCATTGTGTCGAAGAGTTCGAGATGAAAAAGCACAAGGACGGAAGGAAGGGGAACTGGGAAGCTCAGAAGACAGTAGCGCGATTCCTTCAGTACATAGCTGGTCCGAAGGTGCCGTGTAATGTTATTGTGAACACTCACTACCGCATCGTGGAGAATGAGCAATCAGGTCAAATGAAGGCTTATCCAGAGGTGGTAGGACGTGTACTCGCTATGAAGATTGGTCGCCATTTTAACAATGTATGGCGCGTCGATATCAAGCGAGTAGAGAAGGAGCAAGTCCGACAGATAAGGACTGACTCCGACGCCTTTATGGCATTGAAGTGTTCTGCACCCAATGTCATTGGGCTTAACGAACCGCTAGATCTAGCGTCTATCTTTAACCGTATGACATCGAAGAAAGGAAATTAATTCTATGTCAGAACAAACTTATGATCCAACTGAAATCACTATCCACGATCTCCCTAAGCCGCAACAATATCCTGAAGGACGTTACGTTTGGGTTCTCCAGGACTACGAAAAGAAGGTGGCTTCTAACGGCACGGGTTACCATCAGGTCACCTTCAATCCTATGCGTGGACAGGCTCTCGATAATCAGGACTTGGAAGGTCTTGGTTGGTGGCCTGTTGACCACAATTTCTTCCATAATGAGAAGGGTGTTCAGGCACTCCAAAAGTTATTGTTCGCTATCAACCCGGACTGGAAGAATGTGCCAACGGATAATGCTCCTACCTTTGTAGATATGCTGGAGCAATCTATCGGCAAGTCTGTGGTCGGCACTATTGAGCACAAGCCGCGCAAGGAAGGTGAAGGCTTCTGGGCGAATCTCAAGTCTTTCGGTTGGGAAGCCGCCGAAGACTATGACATTCCCTTGTCAGCCTAACTAAGAAAGGGGGCGCTCTCTTTATCCCCTCCCGATTCAGAGAGCGCCCCTAATCTTATGATAATAGTCCTTGATTACCCAGAACGTAGAGCCTCCGAGACTGATCCTATCTCCGGAGCCTACACCCATGAGATCCATTCTTTATTTGAAGAGACGGGTCTTGCTCCTGAAGACATTGAATTCTTTTGCGTATTTGATAATCAACTTGAAGAACATTTCACGAGATCAAATAAAGAAACCTTTGATCCTGAGACACTTACCCTTTCCGATTTTGAAAACTCGGCATGGCCGCGCTACGATGCAGGATGGGTCAAGCCTCAGTATGTCCCGCGCCTACATAATTTGTGTAAAACAATAAAAGAAAGGAAACCTAATGTTGTCGTCGCTATGGGGAAGATTGCGTTCTGGGCTGTCACTTCTGGTGCTAGACTTACAGATCACAGGGGTACGCCATACTTTTCGGAGACGGTGGAGACGAAGGTGGTCGGGACATCAGGACTCTCAGCGTTCACGAAAGACTGGTCTCTACGTCCTATCGTCATCGCAGACATCAACAAAGCCATAGCACACTCCAAGTTTCCAGGGTTCAAACCCAAAGAAAGAAATGTCTATAAAGTTACTGACCCCCTAAGAGATCTGCCGCACCTCAGGAATTTACTTAAAGAAGAACTGGTAGCAGTTGACGTAGAGACGGAAGCGTGTCAAATTACCTGTATAAGTATTTCGCCTTCTGAAACAGAGTCGTATGTAATACCATTTTGGAATAAGGATAATTTAAACTATCATCAGTTTAAGGAGGAGGAAGAACTTCTTCTATGGAAATTCCTATTTGAACTGATGTCTAATGTCAATGTTAATAAAGTTTTTCACAACGCTACTTATGATGTATCTTATTTTAGGCATCATGGTATTCCTACTCTTGGGGTTATTGAAGATACTATGCTTATGCACCATTCGCTTTCACCTGAAATGCAGAAGTCTCTTGGTTTTCTTGGTTCCTTGTACTGCGACGTTAGTGCATGGAAAACTCTTAACAAGAAAACTAAGAAATCAATAAATAAGAAAGATGAGTGACGACACTATTTCAAATGAAACTAAGCTATGGAGGGCTGTCATCTATCAGGCTCTCTTAGATGCAACTAAACCTGAAGCAGACAACGAACCTCAAGAATCAGTAAACGATAGGGAAAAAGCAATACGTTGGTTAACAATTGTTTCCGGTGTGACGGCAGCTTATTTTTCAGACGTTTGTGACTTTGCCGGATTTAACCCGTCGCTGATGAAGCAAACCGCAATAAGAATAACTAATGATCCTACAGGATTTTCCCGGAAAAGATTAAATGTATTATTGCGGAACGAGGCATCTGATGAAACCTACTGGTATACCGAACGATTCACCATCATGGCGAGCACTTCGATCTGAATTGGAAGATGAAGATGTCGCGCACCCTACTCACTACAACAAAGGTATAGAGACTAACGAGTACATCAAGTCTTGGGATATGTCTTATGCTCAAGGCAACATCATTAAGTATGTTACCCGTTACCCTTACAAGAGTGAGAACCGGGAGTCTCAAGTCAAGGATTTGAAGAAGGCAAGATGGTATCTTAATGATCTGATTAAGAGCCTGGAAGTCTGATGCAAAAAATTCTTCCGCCCTTCGAGGATCTTGATCCGCACGATAAGCATCTAGCCTACTGTGCTATGGATACCATGATGACCTATGAGCTTCACGATATCCTGCAACAGAGACTTACGCCGCCCCATCGAGAGACATATATTTTCGAGAGAAGTCTTTTGCCACCCGTCCTATCAATGATGCGGCGCGGCTTCAAGATTGATATGCCTAAGCGCGACAAGTCTATAAACTTCTGCACTAAACAAGCAGAGGTTTTCACAGAAGTTCTAAATAAATTAACTGAAAAAGTATTCGACCATCCAATTAACTCTCGCTCACATGTACAACTAAAGAAGTTATTCTATGAAGAATTGTTAATACCCGAACAAATAAGATCAGTTAAAGGTGTAGCCAAGGTATCTTTAGATAGAGATATTCTTGAGAAACTATCCCGAAACTATTCCCGCACCCGTCCTTTCGTAAGACTTATTCTAAAGATAAGGGATTACGAAAAGCAGAAACAAACCCTGGAGAAAGCCCTAGCTGAAGGCGGCAGATGGATAGCTTCCTACAACATAGCCGGGACAGATACAGGAAGGTGGTCAAGTTCTGATCATCCCCTTAGGCACTCAGCTAATATACAGAACATAGATCCTAAGCTCCGAGAAGTATTTGTCGCAGATGAAGGTCGCAAGATGGCCTACTGCGATTTACAGGGTGCCGAAGCCAGGGCCGTAGCATACCTATCCGGTGATGAAAATTACATAAAGGCTGTGGAAGAAACTGATGTGCATACAATGGTGGCGTCCCTGGTTTTCGGTCTGTCTGGATCAAGGGAGGATGCCGATAGAATTTACTACCGAGAATTTAGTTTCAGAGATTTGGCAAAGCGGTGTGCTCATGGGACGAATTACGGTGGGTCTGCAAGAACTTTGGCCTCTTCTCTAAAGGTAGAGACTAAGGTGGTTGAGGAATTCCAGCGCCGCTACAACCGCAGCTTTCCCGGAATTAAGAAATGGCAGGAGGCTGTGGGGCGGCAGATTCAAACCAAGGGATATATGGACACTCCCTTAGGGCGCAGGAGATTCTTCAATGACCGCCTCTACTCTGACCACACCCGCAGAAAAGCCATCGCCTACGGCCCTCAGTCCTTGGTAGCAGACATCATTTCCAAGGGTCTCATAGAGGTTTACGCCCAGTTAGAACCGGAAGTCTGGGTCCATGCCATGATCCATGATGCCCTTGTTGTCTCTATGGAGGAAGCCAAATTTGATTCTCTACTTCCTCGTGTGTTAGATTTAATGACAGTAGAAGTTGAAGTCAATTCACGTTCCATGATCATCCCTGTCGATGCGGAAATCGGACACAACTGGGGAAAGTATAAAGCTCCCTTGACTTCCGAAGATGGAACAGTCTATCACGGTAACATTCTAGGATTAAAAAAATATGCCTAATCTTCTTTCCAAGACAAATGCCAAGAAATTAGCCTACCGCCTCAAGACCTACTGGGCGTCCAAAGGATATTTAGTAGAAACTTCTGTTGAAAATTCAGATGTCGGGTGGGTTGTTCGTTCAGATATGCTCAATGGTATGCCGCAACGAAAGCTGGGAGGAAAACAATGACCATTTACTCCAGCAATAAGAACCCTATGTTCCGGAGTCAATGGTCAGAGGATATCTTTAATCAGAAGTATGCCCACGAGGGATGCGAAACCTGGGCTGAGTTGGCGCAAACACTCGTCACAGATGTATGCGGTTCTTACATGTCGGCTGATGACAAAGATACTCTGATTCAGCATATAACTAATCTCAAGTTTCTGCCCGGAGGTAGGTACCTGTACTACGCTGGACGCCAGAGAAAATTCTTTAACAATTGCTATCTCCTGAGGGCTGAAGAGGATACACGCGAGGACTGGGCAGAACTGTCCAAGAAGGCCGAACTCTGTTTAATGACGGGTGGTGGCATAGGGGTGGACTATTCGCGCTACCGTGCCTCTGGGAGCGTTCTAAGTGGTACTGGTGGCATAGCTTCCGGTCCCATCCCCAAGGCTCTAATGATTAATGAGATCGGACGCCATGTAATGCAGGGTGGTTCGCGCAGATCTGCAATCTACGGATCTCTGAATTGGCAACATGCAGATGCGCCTCAGTTTCTGACGGTCAAGAACTGGCATGAGATGAAAGTCCCCGGCACCACTAAGACCTTGTGGGATGTAAGGAATGTAGACTTCAATTTTCCCGCCCCCTTAGACATGACCAATATCTCTATCAACTATGATACCAAGTGGCTCAACCAATTCTGGGAAACCGGAGACTTAGATACTCTCTTCTTAGAGAATTGCCGCCAAGCATTGAGCACCGGGGAGCCGGGGTTCTCCTTCAATTTCTTCGATAAGGAAGACGAGACCCTGAGGAATGCTTGCTGCGAAGTGACATCTGCCGACGACTCTGATGTATGCAACTTAGGTTCCCTTAATCTTGGCCGCATAGATAGTGTATCAGAACTTTCAGAGGTGGTGGAACTGGCAACCAAGTTTCTTTTGTGCGGCACCCTTCGAGCACAACTTCCTTATCACAGGATTTCCGAGATACGCGAAAAGAATCGCCGCCTTGGACTAGGAATTATGGGTCTTCACGAATGGCTAATTAAGAAAGGCTACAAATATGAAGTCACTACGGAACTACATCAATGGTTGTCAACTTACCGTGGGGTTTCTGATTCTGTTTCCAGGGATTTTAGCGACGATCTTTCTATATCTCGTCCTGTCGCAAATCGTGCTATCGCTCCTACAGGGACTATCGGAATTCTTGCGGGTACTTCCACAGGCATCGAACCGATATTCGCCTCTGCGTACAAGAGACGGTTTCTAAAGGACGGAAAGAATTGGCGGTATCAGTATGTCGTGGAGCAGATAGCAAGAGAATTCTCAGATCTCTACGGTACTGATCCAGATGAACTTGATTGCGCCCTCTCCCTAGCAACAGAACCGGAAAGGCGTATCAAGTTACAAGCCGAGGTGCAAGCCTATGTAGACATGGCCATCTCTTCAACGATCAATCTTCCTGCCTTCAACACCAAGCACAACAATCCAGATAAGGTAAAAGAGTTCGCCATAACCTTAGCCAAGTATGCTCATCGACTGAGGGGCTTCACTTGCTTCCCGGATGGTAGTCGAGGCGGTCAACCTCTGTCTCAGGTACCCTACAAGGAAGCCGTTGATAAGCTAGGCAAGGACTTTGAAGAGCATGTAGAGGCGGCAGACATCTGTTCCATCACAGGTCATGGAGGTACATGCGGTGTCTGAACCAAGCCAGTTGGATCTATTTTTAGATGAAACGGAAATAAATCCTGCTGACTGCGTGGACCTTTCCGAGATAGATATAGATTTCGGAGATGGAAGTACAAATGCAAAGATGAAATCTTTAAATTGTGCGCGACTTCAAGCTTTACCTAAAAAGAAATTTCTTATATACAAAGGAAAAGAAGGTGAATTACCTTACATAGAGAATACCCACACAGGTAAAATAGTTTCTATAAATAGTGGCCGAACAAATTACCCTTGTGTCAAGATACACCCTCACATTTACGCCTTGCACGTCCTTATAGGGATGGCTTTCATTCATAATCCACTACCTAAAGATCGTACTCAGGTAGACCATATAGATGGAGATAAATATAATTACGCTATAGAGAATTTACGTTGGGTAACTCCTTCCGAAAATATGTTATTTGTACACTCCAAAAAAGAAATAGAATTGGACCTATGAAATGCTGGCATTGTGACGCCCTACTTATTTGGGGTGGAGACAACGAGACTACAGGCATTGATGGACAACCTCTCCTGGAAACAAATCTCAGTTGTCCTGAATGCGACTCAGTAGTTCTAGTCTATATAGAAATAGAAGAAGTCGTAGAGTTGATTGATGATAGAGATAACGAAGGAAGCTGACCAACACCTATGCTCCATCCTAGAAAAGGAAGGGGCGCATGGCGTTCTCTTATCGGTGAAGGGTGGCGGCTGTGCGGGTTTCAGTTATGACTGGCAGCTTGTAGATGAACCGTCAGGCGAAGCTTTCTCCCTATCTAATGGCACTCTATACATAGATCCTATGGCTATGCTGTATGTTGCTGGCACCATCTTAGACTATAATAAAGATGTTTTCGGCGCGACCTTAAAGCTGGAAAATCCTAATGTTGCTTCGGCTTGTGGGTGCGGCGAATCCATATCCTTTAAGGAGGTCTAACATGTGCGGTATGACAGCGTGGCAAAATAAAAGTACTGACCCTATACCTGCGCCACCCCTCAGTAGTGACCACTTCACCCTGAACTCTTCCAATCTTGAGGTGAGTGACAGGCTTATACGGCAGGTACTCGGCTTCAAGGAAATAGATCGACCTGCCCTCTACTTCCCCGGCAAATGGTACGCCCTCAAGGACACAGAAATTCATGTGATAGGAAAGAGTTATTCTGAAGGCAAGAAGGTGAAGGATTTAATTTCGGAGGAACTTGTACACTACCTGCCCGTAGATCACATAGCCCTCAAAGCTGTATGGGAAGACTTCCACCTTTGGCACGAGCGGCTGCAAGTTTTTGGTATACAACTAAGAGTTGACGACCACCACCCCCTGCGCCTCAAACAAATATTCTTTAAGGATGTAGGTGGTAGTGAAGCGCAATTTGAATTGAACTTCAGATGATGTGGTGGACATCCATATAGTCTGGGTTGTCCGGGTTAAGCATATCTTCTATGTCAAACCATGTTTCCACAGAACAATTCTTTTTTAGACCCCGGCATATCTGGACATGCTTCTGCTTCAAGTCGGGCCATATCTGCTCGCATAGAGGGCCGTAGAAGCGCCGCAACTTTCTTTCAACTCCAGGTCTCCACGTTAGCTTGACCTCTACTATGATTAGATGACCTTGCGGCGGCAATAGAATGACATCAGGCTGTGCAAAACCCCGGCCCCGAATATCTTCAAACTCGAACCATTGTCCAGGAAGAACTTTAGCCCTTTCATCATAAGCCTCACTTAAAAAATTCTTTATATTCTTTTCAAACCTCAAGCCCTGTAACATTGCTGAAGTCTGATAAGAGTAACCGTTAGTAAAAGAAGGAGTCTCAATAAGGGAAGCCTTTTTCAGACCCCTTACGGAACGTCTACGAGCCACTATTCTGCCTCAGTTGTTTCTTCCTCTGGGTCACCCAGTATCTTAGGCCCATAACCATTAGCCCTCAAGAAAATTCTCACCTGACTAATAGGTCTTGCCCAACCCATGTGTGTCACCGCAGTACCCCAACCATAAGCCGATACCATCGAGGGAACACCAATCAATTCGTAGGTCTGACGTGGACTATAGACAAATAAGGAGCCGCCTGAATTACCAAAAATTATGGGGGATGTTGCCAAAAATAGGGAATTACCATCTCTGTCCCGCCCATAACCAGCTAAGAGACCCATAGTAGGAAATGGAGGTTTGCCCAAGCCAGCACCTACCGCATAGACTGTCTGGAAAATCCAAGGACCATCATCAAGATCTTCAGGATACAACTCTGCTACATAAGGCATGGGACGTTCTGTATCTTCTATCTGAAGCAGAGCCAGATCCCGACTCTTATCATAGGCGACAATAGTAGCGAGACGACCTATGGTACCGACAGCCTTACTATAATTGTTATACTCCCACAAATCTATGTTTACGGGGCGGCGATTCTCAGTCTCGACATGCTCTTTCCTTTCCGGACTCCAGACCTTAGTAAGCTTTACATAATTCTGAATGACGTGCCAGTTGGTAAGAACATAACTTTCGTACTCTTGTTCTTCATTTTGTTCTGAGTGGATAACAGTTCCTGAACCAGACCCATTCCCTACACGCACGAGTACTGTTGGGTAAAGCATCTCAATATGCTCTTGCTCTGGCGGTCCTCCACTTTTCTTAGGGTTAGCTAGACCTAGAGTAGATGCTAAGGTTATAGCCAGAGCCACAGTAATACCTAAAAATAATTTCATCATTCCTCCGAACAGAACCTTTCCCAAATCTCATTATGACTAAGAATTTGGACCTCAGTCCCCCTGGTCATCTGATCTTCTTCACTAGGCAATATCGGCCTCACCCACGAACATCCAGAGTCACTTACGAAACCACCGCCGCAACTTGTCACGACGAGTGTCAGCATCAAGACGAGAGATATCTGTATCCACCTTGACCCTAATCTTACTCTTTTTAAGAGACTCTTTTGCATTCTTGAGCGAAGCCGATTTTTTACCTGCACTATAGGCAAACAGTAGGGGCGCAATTTTTGCTACTACCCCAAAGATTTTTACAACAATACCTATGATCGAAAACACTAGGCACTATTCCTTACCTGTTTGCTTTGCTTTGCCAAACGTCAAGGATACCCATTCGATCATCTTGTAAATTTTACCAAAGAATGATGAAGGGTCAGGCGTCTTGGTTCCATTAATAACCATTGACGCCGTGGCTACTACACCAAGAACTGCCCCCAGTATAGCATCCCTTGAATCCCAAACATTTTGCCACCAAGAAACAGTCTCGACAGGATCAGCCATGTCTAAACTCCCATGCTTGTTTCACTTATCAACTGTAATTTTACCCTCTCCAGGGCCAAACAGCAATCTCCAGGTTCGATAGCACCCGCTATTATCACCTCAGTATCGCCATGTCCTTGAAATAAAAGAAAGATTCCTCCTTCAAAAGATTTTTCCTCAAAGCGTTGGTTGATTTGTTCTTGCGCCTTGAGAAGGAAATCGTCCAACTTCTCGGAGGAAACCTTTTCCTTAGTCATAAAATTTATGACTTCAGCCATTTATCAATTCCTCATAAGGTGCCAGGGACGGACGCCTATGCGCTTTGGATTTCCACAGTTCAGGTACTATACCCTCACCATGTACTTGCAAATCCATATCTACATCTAGTCTTTCCATCAGCTTCTCGAAATCTTGAGCTTGCGCCAGTAGCTCTCCCGTAGTCCAGAAGCTCTTACCATTAACATTAATCTCAAGAAACTTAGGTGTTCCTTCTTCGGTCTTGTTTTTCTGTTCTTTCTCCGGGGGAGCTTCAGCCAAGCAAGAATCAAAACCGTAGAGCTTGAAGCTGCGAAAACCTAAGGTGTGCATCAACCCCACGGATCTCATAGCCGCACAGGTTCCTCCGGTCACCAACATCTTATCTTTCATTATGTCTTGTTGTGCTACTGTCTGCGAGTACGCATTCCACCCTATAACTGTCGCCCCCTTATCAAGAAGATACTGGGTTACCGAAGGTTCAGTCATTGATGCCACAAGAAAGATCGTCTTCTTCGATATAGTCTTGAAGAGGGTCTTGCGTACAATGCCGTGGGTTGAGGTGCCTGTCAAGGGGCGGGGATCAAGTATAATGCAGAAGTCAGGGACGATACCCGCCTGGATAAGCGTGGGATAAGAATGCTTGACACACACCACCTTGGTATTTGCGGCGGCTTCCTTTATTTCCTTTAGGTAATTTTTTAAGGACGGCCCTCCGGAAGCTATGACAACTTCTTCGTAGTTCCACTTGTATTTTTTCTCAATCCACTTGTCGATAAGAGCGAGGTTATCTTCTATGTTAGTAAAGATCTCAGTCTTCTCTACACAGTCTATAGGATTGACTACGATAGGTACTGCTATTCGATCTTTATTGGGCGGCGGTTCCCCTTCATTGACAAGCACAGCAAGATGAGTGACGCCCCCACCAAGAACCATATCTTGTGAAGGCATCACCCACTTGTTGTCCCCTGCCAAGGAATCGAATACAGCATTAGTTCCTGAGTGTTCTTCCTTAGGTGCTTGCCCGTCCTTATCCTTCTTAAAGTAATCATCAAAAACAATTACCTTAGATTCTTCCAGATGCTCGTAGTCATTCTTTGTTGTTTCTATAGAATGACCGCCGTCAATATAAGCGAAGTCTACCCTGTGATGTTTCATCGTCTCATTGGTGTCGCCCTTAACTAGACGAAAACTGAAACGGTCAGGGAATTGTTTTGCAAGATCTTCAAACTTTTTGGTGACCTCCTCAACCAACATCCTCTTCTTGGAATTCAATTCCTTCTTGTCGAGTTCCTCAGAACCTTCCTCAAACAAATCATATCCGGTATAGTGTACCTTGTCCGAATGAGAATTGAGTGCCGTCCTACACATGTCTATAGCATGACCGCCATTCCAGGTTCCTGTCTCTACAAGAGAACGGGGCTTGTAAAAACCAACCAACTCTATAAGCTGCCCATAACGCATAGGAGGTTGGAGCTTCTTCGGCCCCTTGAAATGTGTCATATATTTTGAGAGTACGGACTGATTAAAAGCTTGAAGATCTTTACAGTCTTCTGAAAGATTCAAGGTAACTAGACCATGCGCCTTATGAAGATTGAGAAGACGCTCAAAGATAAAGCCATCATGCCATTCCCTAAAGGCTATGACCTCACCTGTATTATAGATACCCCGAAGATCCGCAAGAATAGAATGCGTCCGTATGGAATTCATATTGAAACCCATGAAGGAAGTCTCTGAATAGTCGGCGGCAGTTCTTCCGAGATGTACAAGTTCAGCTTCCGAAGAAAGAAACTTTTCCTTTATTGTCTTGAGGGAAATCTTCTTGGTGGTAACGGTGTCGGCGTCTATCCAACATAACCATCCAGGCTGATCCTCCTCCAGACGCATCTCATGGGCTAAGGCTGTCATGGCGTAAACCTTGTGGCACCACTTAATAGCATCCATGCGCCAGTTGTAAGGCTGAGAACCATTCGCAGTACCGGAGTGCATGGCATTTTTTTCTCGGTAAGCAAGCATCTCCTTGTCGTGCATCAAATTTCTGTAGACTATATTCTTGGGTCTCGGTGCATCCTCAGGTAATTCGCCATCGTGATAGTAAGCGTAGAGGGTGACTGACTTGGGCCAAAACTCAGCAAAGGTCTCCAGAAATTTACGGGAGTATACTTCCCAAGAGTCTACCTTAAAGCTACTAACAATCTTCATAAGGAATTCCTTAAATGCTCTTTCTCTTGTAACCAGAGATGGCCATAGGGACACTTTTCATATCCCTCAAACCATGGCCCACCTTCTGTATAGTGTACGGCCTTAGGTACATCATCATCACCTGTGATACAGTTCCATGCTTCCGGTAGTTCACCTATGTTATTTTCCTGGAGCCATGAAAACTGATGGAGCCACCTACCCGATTCACGATTAACTACTGTGGGTGTCAAGGCGTGAGTTCCCCAATGATCTAAATTCCATAGACACATAGAAGACCAAAGCTTTTTATCGTAAGAACTTTGTACCATGCCGTCCATCTTTTTATCTGAGGCAGGATGGAACTGAAACTTCCTGCATTGAACAGCATACTGAGGATCTGCTAAACGGAAAAGATTATTAATATCATCGAGAAATAAGAAGTCGCAGTCTACGAAAAGACAAAATCCTGTACGAACTTTTTTCTTTGCGAGTTCCGGCACCAGAAACCGAGTATGGGAAAACTCTGTAGAGAAGGGCATCCCGTCTACACAGTCCACCATTTGACCGTCGCCTCTCACCATCCAGGGACGCCAGAATAATTGCTGCTCTCGGAGCTTCCGATGCTTGACGGGGATGACTTCAACAGGTACTGACGACCTACGAATTATCGAATGCCGACAGACCTCATAGGCTATGTCTTCCCTCGAATCATAACCGATAAAAACTAGTAACTTTTCCATGTGTCTTTTATGGCACAGAAAAGTTTAAGCGTCAACTCTTGCTGCTTAATCCCACATATGGGCGCGGAGAGCATCCCTGCCGTAACGGAGACGGTGACGCCTAAACTTCGGTACTCCCCTGAAATAGTACCTACTCCGGGGACCGTACTTCGCATTCAAAGCTCTCTTCTTTACAGTTGCCATCTTGATAGGCAGCATTGTTTCAGGGTTCTCGTAATACTCTTGATTATACTCATAGAAAGATTCTATGAAATCTGTGTAAGCTTCTTGGGCCTCGGCTGTTTTACCTTCTTCCTGTGCATCAAGAATACGCAAGTACTGGTTTGTCAGAGAGCGTGTCTCTACATCTCTTTTACTTGTTCCTGCATTACCTATATATTTTCTATAGGAATCTGCGTCTCGCCGTGCGGCATACCTAGCTGGAGTGAAGCCGACAGATTTTATTAGAAGCTCTGGAGTAGTCAGTTCCCCGGCAGACAAATGAACTGTACCATTTCGAGTTTTCATTCCATCTTGCATAATGGTACCTACATCAAAGGCATTACGAGCACCTGCTATGGGAATAAATCCGGTAAGAGCCTTCATAGGTTTGCCTTCCCTTACGCCTTCAACTACGGTACTTATAGAGTCATAAACAAAATTGAAAGCTGGTCCAAGCATCCCTCCGAAGTCGCCCCTGAGAATATCGTCCCGCATAGGTGAACCCATACCCATCCTCCAACGAGACTCAAAGCCTACATAAGGTATAACAGAGGGGAAGCCACCAAAGAGAATATCTTCTCCGAGTTCCCCTATACCCATTTCCCTAAACAATTCTCTTGCTTCAAACTCAATGTCCCAGTTACCCGCAGTCAAGAGCCGGATAAGCCTTCTCAAATTTTCCATCGGTGGGAAGCCCATCATTCCTGAAAGACCTCCTAAGGTAAGACCCATCAAGAGTATCATGCGTAGTCCCATTGTCCGGGTCTCTTTATCTTTAGACATCCTGAAGGCGGTCCCAAACATTTCCAAATACTGCCAGGGGAAGGACATGAATTGAGTGACAATTTCCATAATGGGTGCCGTACCTTTTATACCGGGGAAACTATGGAATATCATCGGACGATTAAATTTATTCATCATGTACTGAGAGCCGAGAATAGCCATCTCAGCCGCCAACTCCGGAGTCATCTCCATATTCTTATATTCATCAGTAATACCATCTCTAAAGAAAGTATGCTGACGGTACTTGCTGAAGCGTTCCAGGACTACAGGATTATTCTTAGCCATACGGTAGGCGGCAAGAGCAGAAGTTGCGCGATTAGAAAACTCGACGGCACCAAAGGCGTAACCTGAGAAATCCATCAAACCTCTGGTGAACCTTCTTGCAGTTCCATACTGAGGAGGTATCCATGCTCCTAGATCTTGCGCGTTCATGGGAGTGGCAATACCTTTTTCAAATAGACGCTGGAGCATTAGCCATTCATCATTAGCACTTCCATCCTTGTTCTGGAAATTTTTCGGAGGATTAGCAAAATCGAGACCGTAGGTATTCAGGCTCTTGAAACCATTTCTCTTGATTAGTTGTATGGAATCCTTGAAGGCCGTGGTGATGTACCACATGTGATCGACGCGACCTCCCGCCATAGCCATCATCAAGGGGAATAAGGCTTGAGGGATCTGCATCATATTGAGGATAGCACTACTTACATTCAAACCCATGAAACCATGAAAAGCTAGAGACTTCGCCCACCCCAGAGCTTGTGTTGGGTCACCTATATATTCTAACCATTTCTCAGCATAATCGTGGGCGGCGCGCATACGGGTGTAGGGTTTGCCCTCTGACTTTTCTTTCAAATCATCAATCATCTTCCTCATTTCAGGCTTATACCGAACTGAGGCGATGCGGTAAGACATACTTCCTACATAGTTATTAAAGGCTGGACCTAAATAAGATCCTTGATTTTCCCAGCCTTCTTCAGCCATTCTTTCCCCGGTCTGCTCATTAAATTTTCCGGGACGATAATAACCTGAAATACCCTGGCGTTTTCTTTCTACCCAGTTACCAAACTCTTGATTCGTTATTAGATCGTCTAACATCTCAAGCATGAAGTTAATATCTTGTGAGGCATCCATACCTAAATTTGTTTGAAGACCTTCAATGAGAGTTACAGTTCCTTGATTCAAAGCAGTAACAAAGTTTTCTTTATCTGTGAAACCGAAATTCTCTATGGTATCAACTATAAATCCTTCTTCAGGGGTATAGATAGTTTTCAGATACTCAACCTCTCGTTCCATTTGACGACGCTTCTGTCTAGTTCTGAAAGGTACCTCGGCTAACCCCTTAGCTATTTGAGGTATGGGGTGGGTGGAAACATCAATAGTTGTTGCTTGCCCAGTTTCAGGATCTATATGCTTCACGACAATAGCAGCACCGGGAGAACGATGCCTCGGAATGTAATTCGGATTCTGCTCCATCTTATACAGAAGATCTTTAACTCTCCTGAGTCTGAGTAAATCATCTTCAGCTTTTTTAAATTGTGTATCTTCTTCTTTAGTTCTGGTCTTAGTAGCTTCTCTTTCTTGTTTTAATAATTCAAATTCTGCTTTTTTCACTTCATAGAAATTGCTGAGACCTTCGGGGGTATCTATTCTCAATTGTGTTGCGAGTACATCAGTCTCCAAGCCTTCGACATCTCGCAGGAGATAACGCACAACTGCCGTCTTAAACATCTCTTTTATAAAGGTGTCAGCTTTCTTATAGCTATCATAGGCACGAGCCTGTTCCTCATTAAGGTGTATTCTCTGGCCTATTTCAAATCCCTGCCTTTTCAATTGTTGGGGAAGCCAAGCGCCTCTCTCCAATAATTCTGGATGGGCTGCTGTTCCATCATCGTTAATGTCATAAGGATCAGGAATATAAAAAGTATAGGTTCCGTCTTGCGCCTTGGCGGGAGCATCAATATTCAGAAGATCAAGAAGGACTAGATATTCTTCCACCTTAATTCTATTTACTTCTGCATTCCGCCCCTTACTGGTGAGATCAATAAATTCTTTAGCGTCCTTATATGCTCTAGCACTTATTTGATTCTGAAGAGACATCATCTTATAGGCGGTATTAAAGATAGGCTGGAAGTAAACATTCTTTGCCGCCACTCTAATGGGATGCGAAATCCAGTTCTGCCAGAGACCTGAGAAAAGACCCATCTTATCGGCTATATCGGGGCTATTCCTTGCTTCCCTCATTTGATTCCAGGTGTTTGTCAGATCCTTGATTGCGGCAAAATCCTGTGCGATAGAAGTACTATGGCCTATGGGGTACATTCTTTTATTTCGCCGCGCAAGTTCCCCTCTAGAAAAGGACAACATTATTTCTTGCGGCGTCTGCATTTCTCTATGCCAACCCTTACCCTTAATAAAGTTTGCAAGTTTCTGAAGGATATTTTTAAGCTGCTTCAAGGCTCCTCTTTGGCGGGAGGGTAGGCCCTTAACAGCTTTACCGTTCAGAATTTTTGCAGCTATTTTCCCTCGTGCTTCAAAGCTTCTTATCTCAGGGTCGGCACTATAAGCTTCTAGGTCTATATCATTCTTTGCGGCGATGTCGGCCCAATCTATAGAGGGGTCATGGAGAACGGCAAGTTCCGCATCACTAAGTAGAAGTCTTTCAGCGATATGAAAAGCTTCCTCACCTACAACATCATATAGATAGGGGGTGTCGAGAGCAGCAACGATAACTTTTTCTATAGGATCTGCGTAGCCGAGAATACGAACATCTTCATCGTTTGTCAGACCTGCATCACGTCTCTTATTAATAGCATCTACAAGAAGTTCACTAACTTCCTCAAGACGAACTGTTACGTCATCTCCTATGAGTTTTTGTATCCATTGAATTATCTCTAACTTCTGAGCTTCGGTGTAGCTTTGTGCTATGGAGTCACCCATATTAAGCTGCCGACTTGCCATATCGTTTACGAGATTCAGTTGAGCAATTTCTACAGGTGACGCTATTAAGATTCCCATAGCATCTATAGTTTCAGCATTTCTAAATTGCGGGTTTATTTTAACAAGTTCTTCCTTAGTATAATAACTATCTTCTGTAATTCCTTTGGCATATACCCTGTCACCAACTACTGTAACTCTCTCGGCAGATTTTACAGGTCTCCCATTTCTCAGGTCAACAAACAAAGTTCCTGTCTTAGGATTATAACCTATGGGTACAACATCTCCTTGTAAATTTCCCTCTTCATCAAAAGCGGTTGTAAAGGGAGCTACGTCAGTACGTTCTATTCCTTTTACTTCTGCATGAACATTCTTAGGTGCGCCTTCAAAAGTTTTAGCTGCCTGTCCTTGCTTCACCACAAAAGTTACATCGTCAAGAGTAGCATAACTGTGGTGAAAAACATTCTTACCTTTCTTTTTGAAAGTAATAACACCTATAGGTTTATGATCAGGATTAAATAAAGGCACTCCTGCATCTTTAGCTTTATAATTTTTTGCGTCTTTGAAAGTGGAGACATTTAAGCGTACCGTTACTTCTTCCCCATCCTGAACTTGACCTTGATTACCAAGCATACCCGGATCGCCTGGACCAACACCTCTTCCTTCAGTCAGATTCCCCAGTTCCTGTTGTTCTTGTAACCAAACAAGACCTTCCTCTATAAACTGTTGGTTTAATTCTTGTTGATTTCTTTCTGCCGCAATATCGAAATGGGTTTCCAGGACAGGTGCAATTACAGCAGAAGCATCTATTATTTTATTTTTAGTGGAAGGTCGCTCTCCAATAGCTTCAGCCATAGCATTCAGGTTTTGAGTTTCTTGTAAAAGATAAGGATATGCTAGAATAGCCAGATCAAGCTTCTTGAGATTTGATTTAAATTTTACCCCATAGTGATTTAAAATATTTTTCAATTCTGGTATTGTATGATTTGGAAAGACTTCCGTTTGCATAAGAGAAATAAAATCATTTTTATTTTCTGTGGTCCAGTCAGGATAGTTCCTTACTTTATCTGATAACCAAAGATCAGTAAGATATTTACCTTCTTTCGCATTGCCTGTGACGAATTGAGACGCCAGTCTAACTAGTTTTGTATATTGAGGAGTTGGTGCAAATCTAGCCTTCGCCGCCTTCTGTATATCTGTTTCTATAGCTGCGGCTTTAGCTTTATTTGCGGTCTCCTTAACCTTAGTAGTATCTGCCTTCTCCTCATTGTATGCCTCAGAGACGCCCTCTTGTGTACGCTCAACAGTCTCTTCAGGAATTCCCTCTACGGCAGCTTCATTCTGTTGCTCATAGAACATATTCATTTGTTTGTTTGTGGATTTCGTCCAAGGCTTAGGGGTAACAGGAAAAGACATTATCTCACGATTTTCTTCTACCGCCCTTAGAACGGGAACAGGCTTATGCTCAAGGGGCAGATCCAATTGTTCTTCTTTAACTTTCTTGACCTTCTCTAATTTCTCTTTTCCTTTTACCGCCGCATCAGAAACTTCTTTTTTCAACTCGGCTGCGGCCTTGTACTCGGGCTCGATAACTTCTGAGAATATCTCCTTGTCTATAACGCCTTTGTTCTTCTGCTCCCTGACAAATTTAAGAGCTTCTTTATTTCCTTTCTTAGCCGAGTCAATCTCATTCACAAGAACAGACAACTGAGATAGAACATCAGGATGATAATAAACTCCTGTTTCCATCTCGCCACCTGTTCTTATGGCTCCCGGCATTCTTACAATACCGAGCTTTTTATAGTCATCAATTCCCTCTTGATTTATTTTAGCCGTCATACCCACACCCATAGCTGCACCTTTGTCAGTAACTATGAAGCGTGAAGAACCGTCTGGCTGTTTTTCCCTCTTTAGAATTCCTTGGGCGGCAAATTGATTTGTTACTGTTTCTATATCAGGTGACAGAATTCCCTGATCCACCTTTAGAGGCTCACCAAAGATCGAGATAATTTCTTCTGAGTTGGCGTAGTCCACAAGATCTTGTGGATCAAATTCGGAATCCTTTTCGTAATTCTTATATTTGCTACCCGCCATACCAAACCATATGCGGTTGCCTGTCTGTCCTTTATAGAGTTCACCTTTCTTGGTAGTGTCAGCCCAACCGCGCCTATTCATATCCGCACGATGTTCCATAACACCATAAGGATCATTCGCTACACGATCTATCTCATTAACAGTAAATTGAGATAAGGTTTTGTCATCCATCCCTGTGATAATTTCTTCGGATACACCTTGGGCCTTAGCGATTTCTTCATGCTTACTTCTTTCTTCGGGAGATAGCTTACCCAAGAGATCATCCAATACTTTTTCTCTCTCGATACCTCTCTTATGCTTGTAACTCTGCATAGCTCCAAGGCCAATTTCTATCGGACTGGTAAGCATACCGCCCATAGCCTCAAGGAGAACATCTGCCTTGTGAATTTTATTGGCTCCAGAGGCTACCTGAGATACAGCTTCTACGGCACCCTCACCCACAGCCTGTGTACCTGCTGTCAGACCGAGAACTCCTGCTGTCCTTCCAGGCTTACCTAAGAGTCCCGCACCTCCTAACAGTTTACCTGCGAATATACCGCCTAACTGTGTAAGGGCTGCGTTTCCTGCACCGACTACAAGACCTTTGTCTGCCGCCCTCCGGTCAAACTCATCCATCTTTTCCCTATCAAAAAGGAGCGCCATGACCGCCGAAGGATCTCTGGAATTTTCTCCGAGTTCTTCCTGAATAAGCTGGTTTAGTTCTGCGCCATACTCTAAGGTTCCTTCTCCTGCACCTATAATAGATGCCGCTACCCTCACAGCAAGGCCGGGATTTCGTGTGGCTAATAAGGTTAATCCAGAGGCAACTCCGGTGGCACCATAAAGGGGAATAGAAGATGAAACAGACTCAATAAGAAGACCGCTAGCAAGATCAGGTCTACTCCAGAGTTTTTTAGTTAGATCGGCGTAATCTAGATCGTCAGGATTTTCTGTTATTTCTCTAAGAAATTCTCGCTCTTCATCATTATATCTATTTCCGGCTAGGTGAAGAGCTTGTTCTTTTCTACGAAGATCGTCCTCAATGACATCTCTGGTATCTGTTATACCCCACTCATAGAAAGCTTTTTCAAGACCACTAATACCCTGTATAAGGCCAGCTTCTATCGGATCAGGAAGCCAAGAGGCAAATCTCTTATCGGTATAACCTATTTTGTCGTTGAACTGTTCGCGTGAAACATCTAGCTGATCTTCTACATGCTCTTCGTAGATATAATCAGCAAGATCATCATCGTCCATCTCCTTTATATCAGGGACGGTAGCTGAAAACTTTTCCCTAAATTCTTCTAAAGAAGCCATCTTACTTACGAGACCGGATCTGGACTGAAATTTTGTTGCGCCCAAGTGCGCGGTGTTTCTGCCAAAACTCCCCCGGCACCACCCTGCATTTTTGCCAACATTGCCTCTATTAGCTGTGTCTGTGCAGCCGGATTAGTTATTGATGCCAGCGCATCGGCGAGCGCGCCCATTTCTGATGCAGAAATTTGTGATTCAATAAGCCGTCTCTGTAAGGCTTTCCATTCTGGAGTGTTTTTATAAGCTTCACGCTCAAATGTTTTTTCTGCTATATCTGCCCTTCTCTTAGCGGCCTCTGCATAAGCTTCTTGTACTTTCCTGTTTGCCGCTGCCGCTCTGGTCTTACCTGCCTTCTCTAGACCTCTTCCTGCAGCCGCCCACTCGTCACCCTCACGAGCTTGCATTAACTCAGCACCCATTGCCCTTAATTCAGGAGAAAGCATTTTCAAAATATCTCCGAAACCTGAAGACTTTCCTTCTGTAACAGTCTCTTCAACTACCTCTTCTTCTTTAGGCGTAGCTGCCCTTAGCATTTGTTCTAGTAATTCTTTTTTAGGCTTTACAAATTGAGTACCCCTATCCCTACGCTTACTTACAGGAACTGTAGCTGGATGCAGAAGCTCACTCTCTTTACCCTTAGTCATTCTTTTGAGTTCATCTTTTTTGAGATGTTCAAACTGAGGAGAACTCATAAACATAACATCATCCTGTGCGTATATTTCACCTGCCTCCTTATAAGGATCTCTACCAGACTTGTGACGAGCACTCCATATCTTTGCGGCTCTTTCCGGATCAGTCTCATAAATTCGATCTGCCATCCGAAGCGACTTAAATTCACCTAACCGAGGCATTGCAGCCGCCAAATCTTGCATCTTTTGGCTGTCCATAGTCGCACCTTTGAAGGAAGTTGGTCTGCCCGTTAAGAATTTTGAAGCAAAAATTTTCTCTTGAAGAAGTGTATCCTCATCGCCTCTTAGCCAAGTTAAAGCACTTTTCCTTGGATGGTTTACAGGTAAATCCCTTAGAGGCACATTTTTCCACTCTTCGATTTGAGCATCTATTTGTTCTGGAGTAGCTTTAACAGGATCACCTTTTGCGAACTTTTTTACAGAGGCCAGACCACCCCTCGCCCACTTGATATCTTCTCGGCTGATCTGTCTGTTTCTAACCAAGGCAGCTATTTCAGGGGGAAGCATTTGCAGAGCTTGCAAGACCATTCTCTGATCGCCACCTCTCAAAGCTTGGAAGAGAGCATTCTTTTGAGCCTTACCTAATTTAGAGATAGCTTTCTTGATTGAACTTCTTTCAGTATCTTCTCCTGCCGGACGGCCTTCCTCAACTACTGTCTCAGACGCCTCTACTTCCGGAGCTTTTTGGGTAATGCCTCGTACCATCTCCCCTAGTTCTACAGCCAGTCCTCCTCCTGGAGCATCTGGAGCCGGAGAGAATTCAGGTGGAGTTGGAGGGGGATCTCCCATAGCTTCCATCTTTTTCATATGCCCTAAATGTCTACTTCTAGCGATGGGATCAACCTCAATTCGGTTCTTAGCAGCACCTGCATCTTCTGCAATTCTATTTATTATTTCTTCATCGTAATAAGAACCTTCTATCATAGGCTGGTTAGCCGTACCTCTTCGCAAAGCAGCTTCTCTAGCTTTAATTGCCTGTTCCTGTGCCGCCGCAAGACCTCTAGTTCCCTCTTCGGTAAGCATACCTCTTGTCTTCCCTGACACGTCTCCTCTTCCAAGTAGATCTGCTCCTCTATCTCTTTGAGCATTTGTAGTGCCAAGAATTTCAGCAAGCTGTCCTAGTCCTTCCATAGATTGACCAGCATCCCGTAGGGCAGTATTAGTACTCATACGAGCCGCCCTAGCATCTTTCTGCTGAGTAAGGGAGGGAAGGTATCCTTCAGCTAACTCAAGACCTGGATTAAGAATATCTTTTCCTCGGCGGCGCGTTGTCGTAGCAGGAGTTACCTCCCTGGTATACCAATAAGGATCATGGAGAGAAGTTCCCCCTTCCGCTCTCTGCTGCGTTACATCTTCGGTTACTGCCGCAATCTCTTCCTCTTCAAAGGGTAATCCAGGATAACCTTTAGTCATACCAAGCATAACTTCAAGACGATCCCTGAAGCCTTCAGGATTATGTTGATAGACATTTGCCATAGATTCAACATTGAGGCCGGAACGATTAGCAAGCTCGATCATCTCATCTAAGGTAAGACCACCTTTTGCATAACGCTTGACGCGCCCACCCTTAGCCATTGTCGCAATTCCACGAGGCGCAGGATCTTTAGGTCTATACAATAAACCTTTGTCATAGTTATAATGATCTTCATCTGGTGGTTTTCCTGCAAGTCCTTTTAACCGGTCTAACGACCCATGACTCGAATAATACCTAGGTAGCCCAAGACGCTGAAGAAGGTAATCTTCAAAAGGGTTATGTCCTTTTTTAACACTTCCAAACTTTATGCCACCACCCTTAGCCAAGGAGACAAGTCCTCCCTTTTGCCATTGGCTGATAGCTTGATTCCAGCCTGTAGGATCTTGGCCGTATATACTGGCGGCTGTTAGACCTAGACCTGCTGCTTGCCCCCATCCAGATTGTTGAGGACCGAATTGTTGTGAGGTTTGTGTAGACCCCATAGGAGCGCCGTGAGCATAATTGCCGAACCAGCCTTCCCTTCCAAAAGGAGACATGAATTGAGGTGCGCCTCTTTCCTCTAGGAATTGTTGGTAAGCAAACTGCCTTGGACGTTCTAGTTGTTGTTGGATCAATTGACCCTGCCTTATCATAGCGTCTGCGCCTGTAAGACCTAGCTGTTGTCCTGCGCCCGCAAGTCCCTGAAGAGCACCCGCAGCGGCTAATTGCTGTTGTCTATTACCTCGTGCTATTTGAGTCGCCCTGTCAAAAGCAGACTGAGATCCGGTGAGTTCGATATCCGCTAATTGTTGATTAAGATTACGCTGTCTTTCGCCCTCAAGAACATGTTGTCTGAAGCTGTCCATACCAGAACGAGCACCAGTTGCAGCAGCCTCACCTTGTTGTCTGGCTAGTTGAGAACGGCGGATAGCCTCGTCAGTAGCTCTACGGGTAAGTAAATCCTGATAAGGGGAGAGACCTTCCTGAATGCTTTCTGCTGTAACTGGGGCGGCAGAAGTAGCAGCTAGAGTTTCAGCCGCTTCTAGACGTGGCTTATATCCTCCCAGGGTGTCTCGTACTTCCTCAAATCCCCGAAGTTGATCTGGTGTCGGACCCTCAAATAGTTGACCTTCATAAGGAATATATTCTTGAAGAGCAATATCTTCGGCTCTCTCAAGACCATCCATTATGTATTCTTTGATTCCGGGCGGCAGATCTTGAATAATCGTTTGGGTGCCTAAAGGCGCATGACTGCCGGAAGATTTACCCATTACTGTTCTCCATCACATAATTTCCCCCGATTTTGGTAAAACCCTTTCGGAGTATAAAATTTTCTTTTCTATCCAAATCAGTACCATATGTTACACTAATCTGTAGGGGCAAACCTAATTCTTTAGCCTTCTCCTTAGCCCTTTCTATAAGCATAGATGCCGCCCTGGATTTCCTCTTTGTAGGTCCAACATAGAAGGCGATATCAACCAAGAAAAATTCATCTACCCACCATAAAGAATCTAAGACTAAAACAATCGCCCCTGTGATTTCATCGTCTTCTACAGATACAAAATTTAGACCTTGCGCCATAGCATAAGCTAAAGCATTGATTCCCTTATCAGAATTCGGTACTGGTATATCATAGGCGAAACCGTCTGCCGCTCCTAATAAAAGTTTATACTCATCCCAAAGTTCTGTTGGGGTTACCTCTCTAACTTCCATCTAGCTAAGACCAAATCCATAAGAAGGTCTCATATTAGTAGGAGAGAGATGAGTACCTCCTTTATTCATAGATTCTGCTTTACGCTGTAGTTGCATAAGATAGTCTGCTCCTGCTTCGGTTTCTTTATGTGGGGGTGCTCCCATGAGTTTACCCAAGCCAGCAACGCCGCCCCCGGAGATAACTACTTCCCCGTTATTGAGACGCGCTTCCTGGACAGCTTTTCCTCTGCCATCATGTATCTGGGTGTGTACGCCGTCAACAGGAAATGTTCCATCTTTGTTCATCTTCCCGCCTACAACAAGACCTCCCCCCGTTGTTAAGGTAGACGAAGGACCAACAAGCATTCCGCCGTGATCTACTTTACCGCCCCTACGATATCCTATAATAGCTTCTTCTAGCTCTTCGTCTGATACATCACCTAGTCCCAAACTGGGATCATCAAGACCTAGACCTGAAGTTTCAACTCCTGGAGTCTGAGGAGACTGTAGTTCTTCTGCCGAAGCAGCTATAATTTCATCTAAACCAGTATCTTTTCTTTGTAGAGGTTCTACTGACATAGGTGTTTGTGGAGGAGGTTGTTCTTCTTCTTGTTGGTTAGCCTGATTAGCAAGTCGTCTAATAGCATCTCCATAATCAGGTCCTTTAGCCGCTTTTACCGCCGCTTCATTAGTAGCAAAACCTTTACTTGTAGTAGGTCCATAAGTACCGTAGGCAGTTGGAACTGTTTCTGCTCCGGCCATCGACGCTTGAAGTGCTGCTGGAGAAGAACCACTAAATCCTGTTGCTGCTATTCCACCTGTCTGAGGGGCGGCGTATGAGTGCATTAGAGGAGTACTTGTTAGACCTGCAAGGGAACCTGTTTGTGCGCCAGAGGCAGCTAAAGCTTGTGATCCCATACCATAACTAAGTCCTCCTCCGACACCTGCGGCTGCTGGTATTGCTGCTGCGCCTGTATAAGCTGCCGTTCCCATACCAACTCCTAAACCACCAGCAGTTGTTGCCATACCTCCTGATTGAATCGCCGCCATTCCAGCAGCACCCGCACCTCCCATACCTGCTGCACCTGCACCGCCGACACCGCCTGTAGCAGCTAAAGCTGGTCCTGTTCCGGTCCCCATTGTAAAGTAAGTAATAGCCGCTATAGCAAGAACGGGTAATATTTTTTTGAATGCGTCACCCAGACCGCCAGCTTCAGGATATCCGGTATAAGGATTCTGAGTAATAGCTCCAGGGAATAATGACATGAGACCACGCACTTCATCTGGAGTAACGTGCATCATCATTGTGTCATCACCGCGCCCATATATTTCAGGACGTTGAAGCTGATCTATCAAGCCGCCTTCCGCTCGTTGTATTGGTCTTCTTGGCTGCCAATCACCTGACCACCAAGGACGTGGCGGGCCAAATCTTTTATTGTGCATAAGATAATTATTTACTATATAGGTGTGATCGTTATCTAATTCAAAATTATACAATTCTGTATCAAAAGGAACTTCCTTGAAGTTAATGCTTTCTACTTCAGTTTCATCAAATAAATGCCCTCGAATTTTATCACCTACTTTTAATTGTTTTACATTTAGTTCAGGATATTTTTCTTGAGACATTTTGCTATTGCAGGATTTCCAACTTCCATCAACAGACATAAAAGGATGGTCTTCTGTAGTAAAGTAATCTCCTTCATTTATAGCTACTAATTTTCGACCTCCTGTAATTGTAGAAAGTAAACTTTGTACCGTATTGATTTCTTTTCCTGAACCATGTACTTGATCACCTTCTTCTACATCCTCGACCTTTTTAACTGTATGATCTTCCAAAAGTATTTCCGAACCTTTTACAAAACAACCCCCAGGAAGACGAGGCGCGTGAATTGATTGGTTCCAAGGCATGAAGCTCCGCGCTGGATCAGCTTCCGCTAAATTTTTGGGAGGACGAGTCATAGGATAATAACCCGCACGGTCTTCTACAGATAATTCTTCCCATGCAGCGGCTCTTTCCTCCTCATGTTTTAGATAGAGAGCATGGAGAGGACTATTCTCATTCGATAGATACTGATTCGTCGGTAATGATTGTCCAGGATTGTCATTGGAGGTATATGGGATAGATCTCGGAGGCATAGGCATAGGATTGTATGGCAGGACTTGCGGATAACCACCCATTTTGCCACCCCCTGCGAACGGATTATACCCAAAATCTTTACCCCGATCAGGAGGAAAACCCTTTACGCGATCCGGAGGAAGGGGTCTGGTATCATCAACAGGGGCAACCGGCTGTACTTCTGAAAGGGGAACATCAATAGGTTCAGGACTGGAAAACTCTTCTTCTTCTACTTGAACCGTACCACCTCCATGAAAAGCTAAGTTAAGACGAGCACTAGCATCGTAGTCTCCTGTGTCTCTATTGGTACGAGCACTTGCACGTATATTTGCATCTTCCCAACCAAAAGGCTCTTCTATTGTAGTATCAAAACCGAGTTCATCTTCTCCAAGAATAAGTCTTGTAAGATCATCATCAGTAAAACTAAACTTCGGAGTCTTAACTGATTTTCCTTTTCCAATCTTATCTATAGCCTTTGCCGCCGCCAGAAGACTTCCAATACCTTCACCCCCTTCTTCTGTTACACCACTCTCGGTCAAAGCATAATCCTTAATTCTTTCCATAAATTCTTCAACTTCGGGAGATGGCTTCCAATCTAAAACAGCAGAACCCTTACCGCCTGTTTTAGTTAATTCAAATAACTTTGTTATGTCATCAGCCATCAGTGGAAATCTTTCCATCCAGGCGAACCGCTACCAGCATCGGCCACATACCCCTGAAATTTATCTGTAGATTGATTATACCTTATTTCCCCTATTAAAGCATCTACCGTTGAGTCAGGATCTGTAAGGGTAGAATTAACTCTAACTCTACCCTCTAAAGAAATACCCCTTCCTTCATTTATTCGGGGAAAGGTGGATAGAATATCATTCCTGAAGTTATCTAATGATTGTACCAATACAGCCGACCAAGTCAAAATTTCCCGGAAAACCTGTGGCCCTGGAGCACCCGCCGATAATCGTGGAAATACAATCATCTCTTACCATCCGGTTTAATATCAAAACGTAGACCACCCAGACGCCAACCTGTAGCAAAACCTGTAGCCGAGGTGTCTATGCGAATTCGTGCTTGACGGCCTCGTGCTCTTGTATTAACTTTGTTAGTGGTAGGACCGACAGTGTATGGACCCTTCTCTTGTGACGCTGTATCTTGCGGAAATCTTTTAGTTATGAGCCGCAAGGAAATTTGAGAATTGGGGCCAGCACTTGTGTTGAAGTCGAAGTCGGGGATGATGCGATCTACAAAGAGAACATCGTCTCCGTCTTCGATATCAAACTCGGCACTCTCCAAATAAGAAGCTACAGGACTGCCTCCGTCATCTGTATATACACCTAGAGGTTCATTATCGAACAGATGTGCATCTCCTGTAGAGCTAACCCCAGTTGTCAAAATAGAATTAAATATTCCTTTGTCTGCCCAAGTTGTCCACTCATGGGTGCCGAAGGTCCAATAATTTTCTTCAGGACTATAAATGACATAACGATTACATTCTGTTGAGTCGGCGGAAGGATAGAGCCAGACGACTTCTTTAAATTCTTGATTAACGCCACAATAAATTTTCGTTATATTATCTCTGTTCAAGTCATCAAAAACATACAGACGTACTGTAGAAGGAAGAACTCTTACTGCACCATCAAATACATAAAAATTATCTTCACCCATCCAGTAGGCATTACCGTGATAATCGGTGGCGGCATGAGGTGCAACAAGACCACACTTAGTTCCCAATTCATTAAGTGCAAAGGTGTAAGGCGGTCCTACGAACTGCATTCCATATAGGGCTGTATCTGTCCATACAAGAATATTATTACGGGAAGGAACGGCACCTATAATTCTGTTACCGTTACCAAGTCTTATTTGATCAGAAGTTGTCGAGACTGAAGGTGTCCACTCTTCTATGTTTGCCTGATCTGAATAACGGAGAACCATAGGGTCTTTAGCTCCGGTTACAATATCAGTACAACCTAAAGAAATCACATGCCTGTCACGGGGAGAAACTAGAATGAAATCATTGTTAAGAGGTATACCTGTGGAAACACCAGCCGTAGTTGTGGTCGATACTTCAACTGCATGAACCTCCGGGCCGTTATTTTTAAACCAGCGATAGATCCGACCATCATCATGTGCGGCTATGAGGTCTTGACCAAAATTATCTAGGGACCATTGACGAGCATCTAGGACAATATCTGATGCCGCCGCAGGGGAACTCCAGCCACCAAGGGTAACTACGGCACCAACAGTAACTGAAGCTCTTGCCGTATTATAGGTGTGCGCCCCGTAACCTAAACCGGGAGTTGCGACAGAAGTTCCTGCTGTAATGTTATACCAAAGCCAAGACGTACCTAAGGTTCCTTGATCACTAGCTGCCGTGGCCTGAACAGATACTTGAAAGGTATCGTCTGAAACAGAAGTAATTTTGTAGGTGTTTCCCTGTAGCGATATGTCCCCAAGATCAGAGCAAGTCACAAATACAACAGTATCGCCGTAAGCTCTGCCGTGTGCCGTATTAGAAACCCTAACATTTGTTGTTCCTATACTTGTTGTAATATTCCCGGCTGTAACTGAGACTGAAACGGATACAGGAGTAATATCGTAGATTGCGCCGCCATAATAGATTTGAAGCGCAGACTCGGAACCCCAGGCGGCGTACCGTTTACCATCCAAGGCTCTCCATACATGTAAATCTCTAGGTGTTCCCAGGACAGCAGAGTTAACTCTTTTTTGCCAACCTCTTATATTTTGAGGTTTACCTGCCCTAAATCGAACTTTATCAGCAGAGTACCAACTACCTTCAGCCTCGTACTGTGTTGTTTCCCTTAGGATGGTAGGAGCAAAATTTAATTTTGTTGTTCTGGTATCTGTTGACATTTAACAATTTCATCCCACCTAACCATCTTTTCCTCTGGTGTCATACCAACCCATTGTATAGATCATAAGATCACCTGCATCGGAAAGGTTACCCGACATAACTTTAATTCTTTGGGATTCATCTATTCGCATTCTTAGAGTATTAACCATACCTCGTGCCGCTCCGGAGGAATTAGCAAAACCAAAAGAACCTCCCGGTCCCGCCCCTGCTGCTGGCTGAAAATCATTATCTATGGTACCTACGGATACATCATAAGGCCAAACCATATAAGGTTCATTATTGCTAAAGTTGTAAGATACAATCTGGAATATACCTTCAGTTGAAAAACCGAGAGGAAGATCCGCTATAGTTACTACCGTAGTTGTCTGATAGGTAAGATTTGTTGTGTCGGCGCTATCATAACCAGTTGTGGTAATAGCCCCGTAATTATAACGGAATTCGTCGCCCCACTGTTTGAAGTTGAGGATGTTCTTGGAGGCGTCAGTCCTTACAGAACCTATACGTCTATAGTCTGTTGCTGAATGATCTGTGACAAGATTGGCGGCGGTAGTAGAAGTATCAAATCCTGCATCCGCCGTACCTCCGACTAAGATAACAAAGACATGATACCAAGTATTTGCCGCAAGGGTGAGAGAACTGGCAAGACCTCCATTCCCTGTACCAGCAACCCAAGAGGCATCAATTCTCTTAACCATTGCAGAGGAAAAAGTCATACTTGCACTATTATCATTATCCCTACAAGTTCCCGCTGAAATACTGATGTCATGTTCTGCATCCGTATCATTAGATAACTGCATACCTGTAAGGTAGTTCATTGGAGTTGCAATAATTCCTGTTAGATTACTGCCATCACCATAATATTCAGCGGCACTTACGTTACCTGAGAATACTGCCGAGGCTGCTGAAGTAACTCCAGATACCTCAAGGGCTGTTGCCGAGACCTTAGTTGTGAAGCTGCCAGTCGGGGACACCAGATTTGCAGTTGAGACGCAAGCCGACCAAGAACCTGTAACACCGTCTATAGTATCTATAGTTCCGGTTACGGCACTTACATCTGTTGCCTGAATTTTTATTGCTGCAATAGAAGTGGCTACGTCAAAGAATTGACCGGAGCCGTCTGTATAAGCCATCGTCCTCACACCTTGAGGAATAAGTAAATTTGCGGCAGAGGCAGAACGGCTTATAGGTCTCAGCTTAACGGGAAAATCTTGGTTCACATTGTTGTGTATGAAATAACCTTTTTCAACATCACGAGTTAGTACAGAAACAGTAGCGGATACATCGCCATGAATATAGAGAGTAAATTGTCGGGCTTCGTTGGCAACACCTTCACCAGTAGATAGGGTAACGTCAGAATCACCTGTAGCATTTATGGAGACAACTCCGGCAATGGCTTGATCAAGACAAGTAATCTGAGTGTTAAGAATAGTTCCCCAGGTAGTAGCGTTTTCGCCCGTACCCTGTTCTTCTAATTGAAGTCTTGTTGTATAAGTGGAAGCCATAAAAAATTTCCTTTAAGCAAGGCCAGCCAATTTTAGAAGTTGTAGCTTTTTTTCTTCCTGGGGTAAACCAAGACCTGTAGGTTCACCTCCAGCATAAAGTGCTGCTGCTTGTGCCGCATAGTCTGGATCTTCACTTTCCGATTCTGTTATATTGGTAACAGAAACAGAACCGGGATGATACAGATTAAAAAGTTCATCGAGACTTCCAACTCCGGCCACATAAGATCCAGGATCGTCTACCTTTGGAGCAGTCTGTAATTCCGGAAAAGTTTGAGGTAATGTTGGTTTTGGTTTAGGAGCCGGAGGAGGAGGAGCGGTTTGTTTCTGAGCATCCAACCTATTTTTTTCGACCATTATCTTACCTAAAAAATCTGCGGTGCTACCTGCAGGATTACCAAAAGAATGACCTCTACTTTGCTGATAGTGTCTCAAGTCCTTATACTGACCACCTAATAGCGAATTGAAAAGCCTCATGTTTTTTTCAGCTTGTTGTGCGAGGCCACCTCTGTTATGAGCAAGGAGCCAGTTATTAGTTTCTGGAACTTTAACATAATAAGTATGGTCGCCGTCTAAACCATAGTTATATCCCATTTCGTGATTTCCAGCTTTATACTTTTCAATTGACTCAATTGTAAAAGTATTATCATATCCTTGAACAACATCTCCCACTTTGAGTTTAGTAATCTCTACTCCAGGTAAAATTTTAAGTCGTTTAATTTCTTTAGGATCAATTGCTTTCCAACCGTCTTGAGTCATTAACGGATGTTCTGCTGTTACCATTTTTCCCTTTTTATTAAAGCCATACCAAGCAGGTTCACGGCCATGAGAACTAAGAGGAACTGAATCATCTTTAAGAACTGTATTAGGTTTCCCATTTCCCCCTAATACAACATCTCCCATTTTAATATCACTAATTTTTTTGGACGAACCATCAGCTAACAAAACTTCAATATTAGCCTTAAAACATCTGTTATGAACTAATAGTCCATCAGCAAAGTATTCGTGATCTCCATCAAGAGCAAAATTATATACTGGTGTGTCAGGAGACGTATCGTGAAAATCAATGCATCTTATTTCTAAGTTCCAACCGTTGTGGCCAATAATCTTATCTCCAACCGCTAGAGTTGTAACATCTAAGTCAAGATATTCAGATAGCTCCTTTGCCATATCAGCATTCGCTGCACGCCACCCGCTATCAGTTTTAACAGGGTGATCTTCAGTCATAAAGAATGGCCCGTCATTAATTGATACTAACCTACGACCACGAGAAGTACTGTGTTGAAGTTCTAATACTTTATTTGATTTACCATCTAGCCTATGAACCATATCTCCAACCTTCACATCTTCAATATTTTTAGTTGTGTGATCGTCCATCATAATCTGCGTTCCAGCAATGAAACACGAGAAGCCGACAGTTGGACCGCCTACAGTACCTTGTACAGGATTGCTTCCAGGAACTACGCCGCCCTTGGACATACCCTTAGGCATTCCACCCATCAAGGCTAATTGGTCTATGGCATCTTGCAAGCTCGGCCCCTCCCGTTTCTCACTAAAATATTCTACGAGATCTGTGATGGAGGGTCCATCTGCTGCGCCGCCAAAATTAGCTAAAAATTCTAGGATATCTTCGCCAGTAGAAGTCTCTTCGATCTCAACTTCATCCCCTTCCGCATAACGGGGAATAGAAGCAAGACCTCCCTGTGCCATCCCTCTAGTCCGGGGACGTACTTCCGGATAGTCCCTTTTTATTTTTTCTAAAAGTTGATTAAACTTATGCTGATGTTCACTCTCTATTATATCTTCAATAGGAACATCACGATTTCTCTTATAAAACTCTTCAACATCCCCCACACCTTCTAATATTCTAGGTAAAATATTTTCTTGTCTTCCTATCCAATCACCAACTTCTGATGCTCCTTCTCCCACTTCTGAAGACAAACGGCTTAAATATTCGCCAAGAACTTCCTGTTGGCTGTAACCTCTTTGTTTATCTCTATCTTTTAGATAAGATATTAAGCTGTTCTTTCTTCCTTCATTTAACAATTCCGTGAGTCCTTCAGCAGCATCCGTCAAACCCTCCTGCAGGTCTTCCCTCATAAATTGTCTTGTTTTACCAGAAACATCTTCAAGAGAATCATCAAGTGAACCTAAAGCTTCTCGATGCTGACGGGTGAGACGGCTTGGTTTACCTGTTCTTATAGACTCTAAGATGGATACAACACCTTCTTCGGCCCCTTCAGCATAGGAGTTTGCTGGCATTATAGATCTGCGGGGTTGAGCACCTCTTTGAAAGGGGGAACGTGTAAGGTTTCTCATAATTGACTTCCTGTTAAAGTGTTGGGGCCAGCCGGAGAAGCAGGGAACATCTCATCATCCCTTCTCGTTCTACGACCTTCATTCTGAAGCGTTTGTATAGCACCTGTATACTTCTGCTCCCAATAAGGCGTTGCCGAATAATTCTTCATAAAACACGTTGCCTCTATCATACAAGCATAGAAGAGGGCATCAAAGCATTTGTCAGTAAAGAAGTTAGTCTCATTACCAGTAGAAAGGGTGGCAGGCTGAGTAACACAGGCTATTTCAGCTAGATTTGTACTAGCAGGAGCAGGAGCAATTATATAGTGAGACCCTCCATAATTAGCATAATACTTAGGTATTCCTGTAGATGTACGAGTAGGCCAGTAATCAGCTATAAATTCTTCTGTCTTTAAAAGAAGTTTAACTATGCTTCCATCATTATGGACATAGAGATTCTTGGTTAAGAGAATATTGTCAGGCTTGGTAAGAAAAGGATCTCCTTGGGCGAGGGTTGCATTCAGATGGGAAGTTAGTTCAGGATGATCGATTTCTTTAGACAAACGTCTTTCAGATCTGCTGATGAAATCAGGGATGGCATCGGTGAATTCGGTGTCATCATTCTCAGCAGTATTCTGTATTTGGCTCTTTAAGGTACTAAAAGTTATCGACATAGCTGAATTTTATCACTTTCTGTATTAGAACCCAATTGTAGCCGAAGTCCAGGTTTCCGTAGGTGACATATCTACTGAAGTCCAGACCTCCTTAAAGATACCTGTACTTGATGTAGTTATGTCCAAGGAATTGACTGCAAGGGTAACCGTCTTATTCAAAACAAAAGATCCCTCAACAGAAGTAAAAGCTTTTGCCGCAAGAGTTACAGTATGGTTAATGACTACATCTGCAAGCTTGATGGCGTCGGCAGATACAGCAAAAGCCAAGGTCTCCGGTATAAGAATAGAGGCTGTTTCAGAATCGCCCAGAGAGGTAGCTAGGGTAAATGACTCATCAATGCTTACCTTGGCTGTGGGAGTGACAGTAAAATTATTACCGAGAGAAACCGTATCACTATATACTAGAGCAATAGTAGTGCTTACTCTGGGAATAATACCTAAGGTAAACGAGTCATAGATATAGCCGTCTGCTGTATGGGCTGCAATACTGCTAACTTTTAAAGTTAGGGTATCCGAGGCGTACAGAGCGGCTGTAGGAGTATCCTGTGCGGAGACAGGAAAAGTTAAGGTATCAGAAGTCCAAGACCTGTCATAAATACCTTCACCGTATGGCCCCGAACCAAAGCCATAATATACTGCCATGACTTATCACGATGCAGATGCGGAAAGTGTAAGACTTACATTTACAACGTCACCATCAATCACAGAACGAATAGCTGTGAAATCACCTGCCCCGTAAAGTACACCTAAATTGCCGCCTACAGTTGATTTGGAAGCTAAGAAACCACCCGCCACACAGACCGTCCCATTAATACTGAAGACAGCCGCCGTGGAAGTTACAACCGATTGGGAAGAGGCTGAAGCTAGAACTGCCGTAGGACGAGTTACTGCCGCCGAAGTTCCTCCTGCCGTAGTATAATCGGTGATTTCGGTGAAACCATGAGATGCCATAGTGTCGCCAGCACTAATAGTTCCAGTAGCTTTTAGCCCCACATACCATGTAGCAGAATAACTACTTCCATTGAAATACTGTTGGAGAAGATCATTGAGTCCCTCGTTAACTACGAGATTGTCGTACTCATCTTCCCACTTCAGATTTCCGTCTTTATCGTAGCAAACCCAGGTCCAATGAGTTCCTACATTTGTTGATCCAAGCATTTAATCATCCTCTCTCTTAATCACATGGCGGTCCTTGAGCCGTAGTCATACAAGGAGTCCAGCTAGAGTCCCCCGTAGTAGCTAATACTACTTCAGGTCTCGGCTGTAACAAAGCAGGGTTGTCAGAGGTATCAGGAGTTTTATTTAAAGGACTATTAACAATTCCGTAAGCCCCATCACTTTCTGATCTACCTACAATAAACCCTGTTCCTGGCTCTTGGACCCTATCTTTATATTTAAAACGAAAACCAGAACGGTCACATATAAACCAAGAATGTTTGCCTGTTGCCATCAGATCCTCGAAATTTTAGGTATCAGTTTCATGGTAACACGTTCAGCATCAGACTCGAAAGCCCTCTGTAGCTTTTCTTCATAATCAGCTTTAAGCCAATTGACTCGATTAAGATCTACAGCAGGACGTTTAATTCCCATGTAATAAGCTAATCCTGAGGTTAGAGCCGGAAGATAACGATATACTATATCAGGGTTTTGGAAAGAGGCGTTAATATCCTCAAGCTTACGGACTCGCCAGTAGTAGAATATATCTGTGGTTCCTGTCTCAGGTGCTGGCCAGAAATGAACTACAGGAATTTTTTGACGATCCAGGGCAAATTGAGTGGGTCTGCCCGTCTGTTCTTTATTAGGAAGTTGTATATATTCCTCCATAGAAATTCTTTGAATTTGGAGATCTGTCTGAGTTCCGCCATCGGTACGCCGAAGCATACCCTCAAGAATGTCTACGGTATCGGCATCTAGGGTATAATCAGAATCTTCCGCCACCAAGGTTAGAGTCTTGGACTCCTGGGCGAAAAGGGGAATTCCTCTATTCTGAAGATCAATAAATAGGAGATTCAGGGAGCGTCTTGCCGAAACAGGCTCATCACCGAGAACAGGTTCGCCCCCAAGCATGTCCATAGCGTCATCGATAATATCCGCTATTTCCAAGAAGAAGGTTGTAGTACCAGACGTAGTTGGCATTCACTTCTCCTTAGCTGGAATAACCAAAACCTTTTACGGCTCTACCTACTTCAGCAGTTCTACCGAGACTAGCAGGGGGAATGGGGACATAACCTTTTTGCTTTAAATGTTTAGCTTCTTTATGAGTCATTTTGCCCATCCCTGTGTCTCGGATACTTTTGCCAACTGCCGCCCCAGAGTGTTTGGGTTTCGGCGCTGGTCCTTTAATCTTTCGCATAGTTACCTCCTACGCTATTCTACTTCATTAGTCTGCTGTTCCAAAGTTCAAAAAGGGATTTTATCTTTTCTGAAGTACTTTCCTTGAGAGCATCAAGATCAGCCCTTAACTTTACTACTTGCACAAAAGTATCCCGTTTCTGAATGTCATCTACATCTTTTCTGAGGTTTGCTACCGTGGCCTTCAGCTTCACAAACATAACTATAACCATAACAACGGCTAAAATCTGAGGCCAATATTTCAGTAGCAGGTCGGCCATTTCTCCTCATTGTGATTTTAGAGTCTCCACTATGTTCTTTAACATCTTATGGTTCTCTTCTATTAGGTTAAGACGGTATTCAGTAACTTCAGTCTTTTTGTCCATAGCATGAACAGTTGAAGCCACCCACCCAATAAACGCTATTAGAAGAGCAGTAGTTAAAGTATATATGACTTTAGAAATCATCTAGATTGCGAGAATTGCAGGAACAGTCGCAATCTTCCGTACAAGGGTTACAAGAACAATCTTGACAAGAACAATCTTCACACTGACAAGGACTTGAGGATTCCATAGTATACCTCAGTCGTAGAAGAGTGTAAGGTGACCTCCAGAAGTGGGAATGGAGCAATGAATGTCAGTAGAACAGTATACACCCATATCGTGAATAAAATGATCTACTGTGTCACCAGCTTTTACATTAACCTTAATAACGGTAGTGCCTGTAGGCCCACCATCACGCAAGGTAAATTCCCCATCGGAAGCGCCCGGATTGTACATAATGAAACTTTTAATACGAGAGCGCCTGTCTACAACAGTTACAGCCGTTGACACATTAGCGCAAAATATAGCTCCAGAGGCCATAGCAAAACTCCAAATTTCTTAAAAGTATAGAGGAGGGATTAGCCGTAACCAACCCCTCCTCAAACTTTTAGCTAGATCCTTGCGAACCGTACCAACCCCGCCAGTCGCTCCAGCCGAAGCTGTAACGCTCACGAGCTTTGAAACGCATGTTACCTGTATCGAAATCAGGCTCCATCTTCGTTTGCAAAGGAGCACGGACGAACATCTTGGTGCCATTTGGAACATCAGTCTTGATAAAGAAAGCATTAGTGTCCGTAAACCTACGGTTCACATAATACCCATCTGGAATCAAGCCCATGTTGTTAATGGCGTTGATGTCGTTGTTCGCTGAACCAGAACGACCTGGAGAATTGAGGATGCGTTCTGCGTTAAACTGATTGGTGGGGTCAATATGCAAGCATACTGCCGACGCACCAATAAGAATACCACGATCATCCTTTGTTTTCTGGATCGCTATAAGAGCGGTTTCAAGATTAGTTTCACTCAAGTCAACGGTATCAAGATCATTGTCTTGGCTACCATCACTAATCGTGGGATGCGAATCCGAGATTAGCGGTTGACCATCGCCGCCCGTATAAGACGTGGAAAACGCATTGTTAAATACGTTAGCCGCTTTGGTCTGCTTCGTGTTCGCCATAGCACGAGCGAGAGAACGTGACTTGACCTTGGAGAACGTATCATAAAGATTGTCCTCCATAGCTTCTTCCGTAATGGCAAAAGCTAAAGCCACAGTCTCAGCCGTGTAGCGAGCCGTGTAGTTTTCCTGTGCGGAATCGTATTGAACTGCTGCGCCCTCAGTCTTAGTTGGGGCAGTAGCAAAACCAGTGAAGAGCACTTCCTCCTCGAAGGCACGGTCTGAATTTTCGATAGTGTACAAAGGTTCATGTTCATTATCGACAGATCCGTACTCAAGTCCGAAGACAGCATTAAGGCCGGGAAGTAGCTCTTTCGCAATATCTGCGCGATTAATAGCCATTGTTTATACCCTCCTTACGGCCCTGTACACACGAAAGCGTCTACATGTTGTACGATACGAACTTCCAACTCTGGGAAAGCACGGTCTGCTGTGCTCTCATTATCCGGCGAGTCATAGAAGCGGATCGGCCTCAACATAGCACTAGCAGAAGTCCGAGTTCCGACCTCAAGGCCAAAACCAGAAATGCCAGTAACCGTCGAGCCTGAACCCAGAGTCACCGAAAAGTTGAAGGAATTCATATCCATCGCCGTAACCGAAGCATCCGCCTGTACAATGTAAGTACTGGAAGGATCATCGTTTACAAACGCATAGACATTTCCGTCTGCTGAAGAAGTTGCACTTGGATAGTGTTTCGACCATACTGGTTGTTTAGTGGTGGGGTCAACATAATGACAACCCATAAACACACCAATAGCAAGGTCGGTTGTGGCGGCAATTGGAGCCACGGTTCCAGCCGTAGTCTTCACAATATCACCGAGGAAAATAGCACCAGAACGAGCATTCGCAATAGGATACCTATTGAAACCTGCCGTGTTAGCACCAGCACCTCGTATACGCGAAGGATGTAAGCCGGAAAGTTTCTTGGTACTTGACATACCATCAACCTCCTCTATGGTTACAAGAGGCTACTCATCAAAAGATGGTCGGCCTCTAATTACTTGTGAACGAGATGAATTAGTTACTGGCATACGAGGATCGTTGTTGTGCATCAGTTGCTGGTTAACAGCATCCATTTGCTCCGCAGCTTTCCTCTCAAAATGTTCTTTACGAGCTTCCACTAATTCACGAGGACATTTCATTAGAATGAGATCACCCCGAACTATACAATCTCTGAACCGCTCGTCCATTGTAGCCATGCTTCCAATTGGAGCCGCAATTTCTGGAGCCTCGTCTCGGCTAACGGGTACCCACCCGAATTCCTCCTTCTTGCGAAGATTCATCCAATCCTCTTCACCCTTAATCATGTATCTAGCCCACATGAGTTCTTGGTTTTGGGAATCAAAAGAATTCTTCACAGAGTCAGGAATTTTTAGAGGATTGTATTCCTCATAGACTGGCCTCTGACGTTTCTCTCTTGTTTGCGTCTCTCTTGCACTCATAGTACTTGACATTTCCAGTAACCCTCCGCGCTTAACCGATTGGAGTATAATCGCCGTCAGCGATATCTATCTTGGCTTTTTCGGTAGCCATTTGTTCAAGTGGTATTCCCCATTTCTGAGCCAACGCCACGTCTTTTTGTGACAATCGGACCTTCTTGCCGGAAGCTGGTGTGCGCGATTGCCCAGCGACCACTTGAGCAGGTTTTCTCGGCTCCTGCTTGCCGAACTTGTGTGGAAGCTCCCGTGCTAATTCCCGGTCTACTTCCGCATAAAAACTCTCAGAAGAAGGATCTTTTCCCTCATTCTTCAATTTCTGATCAATAGCTAAGGCTGCTGCGGTTGCTATTGAATCTTGACCAAACCACTCGTTCCTTTGCGCCCACTCCATCGCCAGAGGATCGAAATTCTCTTGCGGTGGAACTTGCATCGGTTGCCGTTGAGGAACTTCTTTAGGTTGGGCCTCTAAGTAATTCTTTCTGACCTGCAACAACTTTAACTCAGATTGTGCATCTACCATAGCCTCTTGGGCGGCGACAATTTTTTCATTATCACCTTGTTCCAGGGCATCAGCAAAACCTTGCTTAGAAAGAGAAATTTTATCAGATAACTGTTTCTCTTCTGATGCTATAGAAGCTATCTCAGAATTGTTTGTCTGTACGGCAGAAAAATCTAACTGCTCTTCAAGTTGAGCAATTTTGCCAAGAGCCATATTTAGCTGCTCTTCGCGTTCTTTTCTCTGCTTTACAAGTTGTCGGATACGCTTTTGAGCACCTTTTGTTTCTATGCCCTCAAGCTCTTTTTGCTCTTCGGAAGGAGGAGGAGCTTCTTCAATTTCATAGTCCACCTCTTCCTGTTGAACTTCTACTTCTACTTCCTTATCGTCTACCATCAGTATCTCCGTAGGTTGCGAATCTCGATTACGCTAGGACCGACTTAATTTAACTTACTCTTCGTTCTTATCCAAAGATTCTTTGTGGTTAATATGCCTCTTCAAGGAGTTTACCAGGGTTAGAGCTTCCAGCAATTCTGAATCAAGTTTATTTATACGATGTTTAAGGGCTTCTATTATGTCCTTATCTTTAACATCTATCTTTGTCATAGAGGCTTATACCCATTGGTGTTCATCCAACTATCTACATCTTGATTGCTATAGACACCCCCAGAACCTAAATCATCACAAGGAATTCTTGCCCTAGTAGCATAAACTTCTACAAATGCTTCGGGACTACCTGCACCATAATTTTGAAGATTACCATATTGATAAGAAGCACTTATGTACTCTACCGAGGGTTCTTGTGTAAATCGCAATCCTCTTTGAGCCACTTTATATATAGTAACTGTTCCGTCTACTGTAACTTCAAGATTACTCGTAGACCCATCCGGATTAATATTTTCGTAAATGTGAGACATGAAATTCTCCTTTAATTTGATCTCATACAAATAGCCCAGACAGCCGCAGCATGAGTTCCTGAAGCATAAGCCAATTGTAAAGAATTACCTGATACTGAATAAGTTCTAGCAGGAGGACTATTTTTAGTGCAAGAGCCAAAGACCGAAACACCCCCTTGATTTGCCCAAACTACCATTTCAGTAAAAGTGTGAGGATCAGTACCTCCTGAAATAAAGGCCATACCTCCTCCAACACCAGCAACATTAACAGTCATTATTGTTGTAGAAGATGTACCAATATCATCTTTAAAAACACATGCTATAGGGCCAGACCCAGATCCTTGAAATTTCAAGATATCATATTGAGTTCCATCTGCCCCTGAATCTGTCCCCGCTTTTAAAATTTCTGTTGTTGCAGGATCACACCCTATGCCAACCGAATTGGTGTTACCCTTGGCATAAATCATTTTATCATTGCCGTCAGTTTCAACTCTAAAATCTAGGTCTGCTGATCCGTCATTAAAAACTACTTCAGTATCAGTAAACTTCATATAGCTGTTACTAAGACCACCACCATTATGCCTAAAATCAAAATGATCGGAAGATTCCTGGTACATTATCGCAGAACGAGTAGAAGCACCTATGTTAAAGTATATAGCGTTGGTTGCTGAGCCTGTAGGCGAATCCAAGGTAAGGTCAACTTGCTTACTAGTTCCGGTAGTTTCCAGTTTAGCTGAAATAAAACTTGAACCTTCGACATGAAAAATAGTATCTGGATTTGATGAAGCAGTACCTACTCCTAAATCAGTTACTACACCCAATTCATTTACAGTAAACGATGCTACAGAAGTCGGGGAAGAAATTCCTGTTAGATTTCCGCCGCCGCCATAAAACTCTGCTGCGCTTACATTACCTGAAAACTCAGCCGCAACGCCCGAAACCTTAGTAGTAAAGGAACCTGTGGCGGCGACAAGATTAGTTGCAGAAGCACAAGTGAGAACCTTTAAATTGTTTGTCGTAAAATCACTGACAGATGTAGCTGCCGCCCCAGTAACACCACTAATTACAGAAGTTCCATCACACATTAAGACAAGGGTTTCTCCTTGACCTACAAGAGTGCCATTAGTTTCTGAAGAAGTCTTAACCTTTAAGGTAAAGCTTCCAGTAGTATTATTGAAGACTTGATACCGACGAGACTTGATAGGAACATGAACAGCAATATTTCCTGTCAGTTCCCCTGTGTATATGTGATTGGCATTGAGAGCTTCAGCGTCTGTAAGAGATACATTAGCAGAACCAGCAACTGATTTACTTAGGGTACCCGCAACAGCCGTGTCAAAATTGTCGGCCCCTGTGTTTAGCGTAGCACCCCAAGTACCCGCATCGCCACCGGGAGTAGGTTTAGTAATTCCTAAGTTGCTTGTATCAGCCATGATTATCCTGCGTAACTATACATCGGATCGAGATTTTTTGGATCTTCGATACGCATAATTATTTGATCATCATACATTATAACTAGACGGATACCCTTATACAAAAACTTGGTTCCCGTATGTTTACCATAGCAAACATAATCGCCTTCCTTGCACCACGGCCCCTTCGGAAACTTGTCTTTGTCGTGATAAGCAAGATCTCCTATACGAAGAACACGCCCCACAGTAGACAGATACTGAATATCGTCTTTTAGTTTGTCAGGTAGAATGATACCACCCTTAGTCTGCTGTCTGATGGGTACGGGACGCACCATTATGTGATAACCTGAAAGATCTAGCTCTAAGGTAGGATCAGCCGTCTCCTCATCAGTTACCCACTCGTCATTAGGCAAGGCATTTCCCATGTGCGGTTGCAACATTAAAAGTCCTCCTCTTCGTCCTCTGTCATTAAACGAACCTCTATCTCTTTAATGCGGTTTACAGTCCACTCTAAAGAAGCGATAGAACCCACAATATACTTGTATTGGAGATGGTCGTCAATGTTTCCCGAAGCAAGAACTTCCTTCAGACGGTCCCTTTCCCTCTGAAGTTCCCTTATAATAGCTTCAATCATGCGCCGCTATAAGGACTTTTCTTAAAAGGGTCATGGTTGCTGTAATTCTTCTTACGCTGATGCCGATAAGACCAGTCAGGCCAATCACCAATATTACCGTCACGGGAACGCTCCTGCCAACGATCTATTGGAATCTGACTCAAGTTCTGGACCTTCGTGTGTTTGCGTACCGAATTAGAGGCACCCTTGATCTCTTTAGCTCTCATAACCATTAAACTTTCCTCCTGCGAGACATTTTACCTTTTTTCTCACTACTATACAAAGCTGCTTGCTGTCTTTGAGCTTTAGCTTTTGTTGAGTGAGTGCCGACAACTTTGCCGTCTTTCTTGACAACCTGATACTTATTTCCCCTCTTTCTTACATCCCAGGGCATCAGGCTTTCTTCTTCTTCTTTTTCTTTCTAAGATTTCCCAGGGTGATAGCAAGTCTGGCTTGAGCACCTCTCTTGCCTTTCTGCTTGGCTAGTTCTTTCAGGGTGCTCTTAGGAATATTCTTTCCCTTAGGAGTATTTGTAGCCTTACGGAGTGCTCCCTTATTCTTGGTGGCCTTCTTTATCCAACCACCTTTCTTCATGGAGATCTCCTTGGGAATATCTGATCTGGAAATAGGCATGACATAAGTGAACAGTAAATGCCCTATCACGACTTACGCTTCAAGCCGTAAACAGGACTACGACCTTCCTTCTTGGAACTGGCGGCTTTACGAGACGCTTGAGATTCCTTCCGCCTCTTAGCTTGCTTCTGCTTCTTGGTACCCTTGAAATCCTTAGAACTTATCTTGCCCGTCTCTGCCGAAAGCCTTTCATTTGCACGGTCTTTCCAGCCTTGCTTGTACGCCTTCTTCTCCTTATCAGACATACCTGCACAACGTCCTCTAGGTATAGCCATCAGCCTTTCCCCTTCCTCTATTCAATTTAGCCATTTTACGCAACTCGTTAGATAAAGCTTCCATTCGTTTTGTAATACTATTATCTACTTTATCTTCTTTATAGCCTAGATATTCCTTATGTCTCAAAAACTCATCCGCAGCTTCTTTCCATTTACCTTCATTAATAAGGTCTCTCGTGTTCTCAGACGCAGTTATGCCTCCCCTATAAGCAGACTGAATTAGTTGAGCTTGTAATTCAGCAGGAAAATGATTAAAATCAGGAAGTAGTCCAGTTAGAACTTCTCGTTTCTCGGCTATGTGGTAATCTCTTAAAGCATCTCGGTGCTCATCGCTTAACCCTATATCAATATCTTTTACCTTTTTACCTTTTTCAGTTTTTGCTATAGTAGCTAAACCCTCTGTCAATCTAGTAATGACATCTTCAGGAACACCTAAATCTCTAAGTAGCTCATTGGTATCATCAGTTACAAGATGCCCAATACCTAAAGTAGGTAACCCTTTTGAATCTACATGTAAAGTATTTTGAGTTCCTTCCCATTCATCAAGTAAATTACCTGCTCTTTTTCTGGCAGCAATATCAACCTGACCTATGTGCATATCTTCCCATTTAGGTTTTGGGGATGCAGGAAGGGGAACAGATGCAGGAGAACCACCATTAGAAAGCTTTGTTACTTCTTCTAGAATAACCTCTTCAGGAAGAACGCCTATGCCTCTACCGATATCTTCACCAAAACTTTTTAAGGTGTCATGTATAGCACTTAAAATACTGCCATTACTACCTTCCGCAAAACGAACCATCCCTCCTTGATCAAAGCATTCGGTTACAGCCTGACCATCTGCCGACTCAAATAAAATAGGGAAATGCTCTACTACAATGTTGTCCATAGGAATTGTAGCTTCTCTTTCTTTTGCCTTTGCCATAAGTTTAAGAAGCTCTATAAAGAGTTTGGATTGCCGTTCTTCCTCATCCTTATTAGCTTTAACATCTATCTCTACCTGAGATTTCACAGCATCGACTTGCAGTTTACGCTCTCTTAGCTCAAGATCCTTCTGACGCAACATCATGTCAGCAGCTTTTTCTACCGCTTCTTGCTGGATTTCTTGTTGTTCCAACTGAACCTTCATCTTCTGTATATCAAGAGACTGCTGTTCCAAGCTACCTTGCTGTGCTCCTTGTGCTGCCATCTGTTGCATTTGCGCTAGTTGTTGTGCAGCTTGAGCCATAGCAAATTCTTGTTGACCTGCATCTACCGGACCCTGTTGTTGCATAACAGCCCCGATATTTTCCTGATACTTGAGAAGCATATGCTCAGAAATATTAGCCTGTAAGAGAGGGCCAATAACTTTCATTTGAGGATTCCGTTGTTGGGCAGGATCAGAAAGAAAAGCTCCCTTGAATTGTATATGAGCATCATGGTTCTGTCCTGGGAAAGCTTTGATAGGCATTCCTTGAGAGACAGATATAATGTCAGCCATCGGACTCTGAGGAACAGCCTGTTTCTTGGGTGGCATGATTTGATCAATATTATTAATATTTGCCGCCGCCAAGAGACGCCTGTGTACCTCCCGCATGTCATATACGCCAGGGGGAGCCTGAGACGCCAATTGAAGAACCATCTGCGACAAGGCGAATCTGTGGGCATTAGAAGGAATATTAGGATCTGAGACAGGTAAGACATCTATGCGTCCATCGAAATCATTACGCATAATGACCATAGCGCCGCCAGCTATCTCATACGGGTACCTGTCAGGCAGATAATCGTAGTTGATACCTGCTAGGATGCGGAACTCGTCTCTCTGTGATTTATGGAGACGTTTGTGTACAGCAGAGAAGAACTTGGCTGACGCTTCCAGGAGAGCAAGAGTTGTGCCGACAGGACCATAATTTGTAGAATCATTAACAACTTGATCTGTGGTGTCAGCAAACCTTTGACCTTCTCCCGCCACATACTGAAGCATATTATAGAGAGTTTGCGACGGCTCCTTGTAGGGTAGGGCTATGATGGATTTATTAAGATCCATACCTGTAGCCTCGACCTCTTTAAATTCTCCAGGACCGATAGGATCATTATCCCCAACTATACGAACACCTCTGGCTTTGAAACCTCCAGGAAGATTGGCGAACTGTCCTGCATCCACCAAGGAACGCATAGCCGCCGTAGCCGTCATAGTCAGGTTACCAAGGAAGTGGATATAGCCGAGACCATAGAATCCGAAGCCCGGAACAAACTTATAGTGTACAAAATGATTTATCTTCTTGTAGAGTTCGTCCCCTTCATGCCAATTGCGGCGAATAGAAAGAACTGTACCCGACTGCTCCTCGATAGTTACAATATAGGGGAGAGCAAACGGACCCTCAAAAGGTTCAGGTAATTCCAAGAAACAGTGTTGCTCCAGAAGACAATATTCAGGATCATGCTGGGCATCACCTGAGAAACCCATAATGGTGTCTATCTTTTCAGCAATACCACTTCTTTGTATAGGAGAAGCCTCAGGCAGGGGAAGATCAAGATACATGCCAGCCGCAATTTCCCGTGCCAGATCCTTAGGACTTCTATAGATGAGATGAGTAGTACGGTCAGCCCTTATCAAGTCTACGGCATTGATGGGTACATAGAATTGATCTACCGGGACAAACTCTGATACGGGACGACCTTCGGAAGCATCATAGTAGACTTTCTTGAAAGCTGAACCGAAGAGAGGAAGATGGAAAAGAAGTCTCTCAAATTCTTCAAAGTATTCAGGCATTACTTCGGTAATCTCGAAATTCATAAACTCACGAACACGAGTAGCCTGTTGTTCTTTTTCAGGAGAAGTTTCACCCATTATTTGAGTGCGTATAGGACCGCTACTCGGAAAGAGTTCCCCGGAAGCCTTCGACTGAAACTTAACAGCGGATTCTATGAGAAGGGGATGAACAGCAGTACAGGCTCCCTCGAAAGGATCTGCCGCCTCATTAAGCTTGAGTCCGAGAAGATCGAAGCCGTCCTCGAACATCTGCTCCCATTCACTTCTCGATTCTTTATCATCTTTGTACTTACGGATGGCATCAGCGCCTATTTCTTCTAAGACACTCTTATCAAGATACTCTGCAATATTCTCCATGAAATCGGGTGCGACTTCTTCTTCCTCAACTTCTTCTTCCTGTATAGTAACTTCGACAGATCCATCAGAAAGAACTTCAACACCTTCTTCGGGCTCAGGCGGAATAAAAGATTCGTCTTCCTCGTATGCAAAAGGATTTTTCTCAGTAGCCATTGTATAGCCTTCTGTTAATTAAAAGAATTTACTCTTAAACATGCCAATAACCAACCTTTTTCTTTCTTGGCATATCTTCATCATACTCCGGATCATCAGGGTGTCCAAGCCGCCATGAGTCTCTAACATAATGAATTGCCATAACCATCGCGTCAACTTGGTCATCATGTGCCGCATTAGGAAATGAGGTCGCCTCTAGCATCAAATCTTCCGCCCACGGTTTAGGAGGAAGCCACACCCGCCCCGACTCAACTAAGGGGGAAGCTGAATTAACTCTTGAAACCTTGTCTCTGTCCGGGTTATATTCCAATACAGGTAAGCCAGCCCGTCTCATGTCCTGTATGAGGGATTGACCGGAAGCCTTCTTTTCCACCAAGAGGGCATCAGGTTTATGTTTCTCGTAGAGTTCTTGAGCCTTGGTTCTAAGTTCAGGATATTCGTAGCGTCCTTTTACATTAGAGATAAGTATAAGATTGGGAACATTATACTCCAGGCCATTACTATCTTTTTCATAGAGTTCAAAGATACCCCACGTCTGTATTACCGAATAGTCTGCCGTAGTACGCACAGAAAAAGCGGTATCGTAAGTCTGAAGAATAAAATCACAAGTGGGAGGTTCATCTAGGGACCATTTCTTAAACCAGTCTTTCTTTAAGAGACCACCTTCAGCGGGAACAGGATTTTGCATAAATAAGGATTCCCAATAACGAGAACCATTATTCCTTTTAATTTCTTCTTCATCCTGTTTTAAAAGTTTATCCGGCTTCCATTCTGGGAAATAACTAGAACCTACCGGAAGATCGAGAAGCTTAGAAGATTCATCGTCCAGCCACGCAGGAATATTAATGACATCCCACTCTCCCTCACGAGCATTACCTAAGAGCCACCCAGCAAGATCATCTTCGTGGTAACGGGTATTAATTACAACTATGGCACCATTCGGCATGAGACGTGTTCTAAGACCCGCAGGATACCACTCTTTTATATAGCGCCTTCCGGCAGCAGAAAAAGCATCCTCTTCCGACATTACATCATCGAGAATAGCCACATGAGCACCACGCCCCGCTATCTGAGTCTTGACGCCAGCAGCCACATATGTTCCTCCTTTGTTCGTCTGCCATTTACCTGCACTTCTTACATCGGCTCTAATCTCTACTCCAGGAAATACTCCAGCATAGGTGTCTGAGCGAATGACATCACGCACAGTACGTCCGAAGTCAGAAGCCAATTGATCCGAGTGCGAGACAGATAATATTTCGTGCGAAGGATTATTACCTACATACCAAGCAGGAAAAAGTTTAGAACATATAAGAGACTTGCTACTACGAGGAGGAAGAAAGACCATAAGACGTTTCGATTCACCGGAAGCAACTCCCTGTAATTTTTCACAAATGACCTTAATATGGTTGCCCATAACAAAGTCAGCTACCAATTCAGGCGCGACCAGCTTCACAAAGGTAAAGAAATCAGTCTTACCTTTGCTCAGAACATAGTCTATAAGTTTATCTCTTAGCTCAGAAGAAGGAGCCGCACTTATATCCAATTAAGATTTTCCACCCTCAACGACTTTGAAACCTGCAATTTCTGCAAGTTTATCTATGTCTTTTTTAACAGCCTCTTCAGAACTGCCTGAATCCAGGGAACCATGACGAATCTTTTGTTCGCTTCTATCGACCAACATTCCCAGGTGTTTACCTACAAATTCCATAGATCTGTTAGCGTTAGCAAAATCACCCTCTTCCAAGGATCTATCGTATATCTCGGAAAAGCGTTCTAAAACCTTATTGGCATTAAACTTGATCTTGTCGATGGTCGCCTCCCTTATTTCATCTATACGAGCCTGTATCTTCGGAGTCGCAAGGAGAGCCTTGGCATTACGCTCCCTAAAGGTTTTATATCCGGCCTTTCTATATGCTTCCATAACGTCGCCAGTACGCATATATTCCAGACAAAACTTTTCCTGTCTAGCTGAGAGACCACCAAATTGAAGGCCGCCCTTTGTTGTAGGTTCTTCAAGCATACCTTTCCTCCGCTTCATTTCCCATCTAATATCCTCGACATCTCTGCCGTTTTGTTTCTTGCGGGTCTGAACAAGATCTCTGAATAAGTCACACAATTCTTCATTGCTGTACTTACCATATATAACATGAGGTTTTACTTTCACGCTAGTCCACCATCTCTACACGAAACTTCCTAAGTCTCTTCTTGCATGTAGTTCTCCAGACGCGCCCCTCACCTCGATCTAAGCCTAGTATCTTGATATCATATTGCTTCAGGGCAGGTTTGAGCCTACGAAGATTATCAAGAAGCCATTTCACATTTGGCGGAAATATCTTCTTGTCATAGTTTTTTACACTATAACACATCTGGATAAATTCATCATATGTCCCTTCAAACATTTTCCTCTCAGATATAACCTCTATTAAGGCTTTAGCGAAAGGATCTACATCTATCACATTAATAGCAGAGGATAAGCGATTGTTATTGTAGACCTCCAGGAAGTAACCCTTTTCCCAACCAAGTGCTTCGGAGGCACCTTCCACCCACTCAGCCACGGACTTAAAGCCAGAAGTTTCACCTACGGATATGCGCGAATGATTCCGATAACAATGGACCAGAACATTAAAAAGACCACCCAAAATCTTAGGCTTATCTTTCTCGAAAGCCTCTAGTATATTCTTGATGGTCTTCGGGTCTTTGAAGGGAGAGTCATCCAGATAGATAGCCATTACCCGCCGCGCCAAGTCACCCTTCTCCACAATATCTGGAATACCGTTAAGAATGAGTGGGCGCGTCACTGTGTACTGATTAAGACCATGCTTGGTATACAAGGCCCTTTTCATCACAGTTAAGCCTGTAGCGAGCTTACAGAGCGAATCGGACATATCCTTCTTCAGGCCGCTCAGATTGTCGTAGGCAAGGACATGGCGAGAGCGGGCGGCTACAGCTATATCCTCTTCTGACTGAGGAAAGGTGGCGGCGGTATCGTGGTGGGGATCTATCAGGGAAAGAAGTATATTCGATATGGTAGTCTTTCCTGAACCTTGAACTCCGCTTATGGAAAGAATAGGATACTCTTTCTCCTCACGCATAGCAGAAAGAAGAAATCCTACTATCAAGGCCCAATTATTATCTGATAACTGCGAGCCGCCTATGTGCTTTCTCAGGAGATTCAGGTCACCCTGAGGATCTGGAGTGACGTAGCGTTGAGCATTATTAGCCCTTATTAGAGGCACATTTGAAGGTATACGATCAACAACTTCCCATCCTTCACCATCCAGACGTATAGCCCTCCATTGATCATCACACATATTATACCAGAGATTATTACTTGTTTGCTTAACTCGCACCATAGGGATTATTGGTTTTCCTATAGCGAGAGCTTCATTTTCCAGCCAGCCATATATAGCCTTAGTGGCGAACTGGGAAGGAATACGCCCACGCCGCCGCCTGTAGGTAGTCTGTATATGATGGATGAAAATCGGTGATTCTACGGGCCACATGACTCTCTTTGACCCCATACGCCAAGCAGCATATGGGATATCGTCATTACCTACATAGAAATCTACAGAGCCGGAGATCTGTTCTGCGACTACGGTATTAAAATCTTCCTGTTCTTCCTGATCTAATTGCTGATCTTCGGGTATATCAGTCATAGCTCTTGTGTTCCTCTACGGATGTTGCTATTCTCTCTGTGCAAGCGGGGGAAGCTCGGAGGGTGTAAAAACTTTCTGGGCTTTTCTTTTGCACTAAAATCACAGTATCAAAAAAATGTGGACCCGTCAACGCCCGACGTGCGCCCGAAATCATTTTCTTTAAGTTGTTGAAATTAAACAATTGTCGGGCGGAGCGGGTCGTTCGGGCGCAGAATTTGAAACCCTAATATATATACATATATAACTTCCGCTATATAAGAGGGTGTGCGCCCGCTTCGCCCGAAAGCCCGACAATCTAATTAAATCAATGGGTTACGAGAGAAATGTCGGGCGGAGAGCGGGCGGAGATTTTTATTCGTCAATTAAATCAATAGGTTAAGTGACCCGAAAGGAAGTTGCAAGATGGGGAGCTACTTGACCACCCGAAAAATCAAGATATGCTCGTGGCGTACATGTACACTTGATCAGCACCAACTGACCCACCTTGCACACGGTACTATACTCTTGTGTTCTATAGGTGTCAATGGGAACCCGTGATTTTATTTCCAGGTAAAAAAATGCTGGAATTTGCTAAATTTTTTTCACCTGCATTTCCCCACACACATGCACCCCCTGTTTTTTCCTCCCCCCCTAGGGCGATTTGACCCCTCCCTGTACCTGTGCAAATGCGAATCATTCTCAATTGTAGGGCAAATAAAAAGCGCCGTCCCAATAGCCTATTGAGCTATCAGAACGGCGCTTGGTTAGTGGTTATTCGTCGGCGGGATCTGGTTGAACATGTCCGGCGATTACCTGCCGACCGTTGTCAAAACGCTGCCGGTTATACTCGGCGTCGTCGTCGTAGTCCCAGCGAAAATGATCAGCCCGTATTGCTTCCTGGGCCGCCTCGAATTGTGGGTCGAGGAACCTGGGAGCCCGGGCCATTAGGAAGAACCCTTCTCGACGTCGTCACATGCCGCAAGGATCTCGTCTTGCTTTGCGATAATCATGCGCCAGGACGCTGCCGATACCGTAACGGGGTAACGTTGGCCAGGGACGCGAACGATAATCTTTTGGCAACCGTTCTCGTCGACCTTGTCGGACAGCTTGATTGCGAACCCTACCTTGCCGCGATTTTCAAGCTTGTCACGCTCGGCAGTTACCCGCGCTAATTCCGCTTCGAGGTCGGCCTTAGTCATTTTCGAGTAGTGAATAGTAGCCATGATATGGCCTCCGTATGGATTGAAAGATAGAGCCTAGGTTCGCTTGCCAGAGCGGCACAAGAGGGAGTTACCCTGCCGGTTGCACCGTTGCGCCCGATTGACGGGATAAAGCTTGGCTCAACCAGGATATGGTGACGGCGGCCAGGGATTACAAGGGGTGCGGAAAAATAATTTTGTGCGGCGTTTCCTGGTGGCCGTGGGCGATAGGTAAGGAATAGGTTAGGGATAGGTAAATATTTACTGACTGTAAAACATTACTTTCAAACCGGGAGTTCTGGGCTGCGCGTCTACCTATATTATATTACTACTTTCAAACCGGGATGAGAATGATTCTCAATTGCACCCCTACTCTCAAACCGGAACAAAGGGTGAACACGGAACAAACCGGGAACAGTTCGGGATCAAACCGGGGAGACTGTTGCATAAATGTCACATGTCAAGCACAAAATCGAGAATGCTGCGCTTTTTTGGCCGAACCGTGAACGAACCGGGAACAAACGGAGGGAAGTGTGATCTTTTTGCCACACAAGGGCAGAAAATCGTCCAGGGAGGGCTTGACATGCTGCGGCCAAATCCCCATATATAGCGGGCACGACAAATTTGAATTCGCAACAAACCAAACCTAAACAAGGAGTTAAGCCAAATGACCACAACGCAGCATCCGACGGGGCGCACCTATGATAGCCCTCAAGTCTTGGAAATTACCGAAGTAAAGGGTGGCTGGGTATTCGATGATCCTAGTCGGCACATGTTCCGGATGTTTGTCCAGGATCACACGGAGGGGCGGTATGCAACTGACCCTATTTATAGTGACTGGTCAGTAGGTAAATATATTCTCTACCGTTATGACATAGGCGATTATACCGAGTTATCCGTAGATGAACTTATTTCACTGGCGCGGGAGTAAATCAATGACAAATCTTAGCGGATCAATAATCTACGAGGGTGCGTCTATGATTGACGGCGCACCGATAGTCGCCATTGCAATTCCCGAAAGCCGCAACGACAAGGCTGGCGGTCTCTTGCAAGTATTCGTCATGCGCTCCGACATCTCACCTCTTGAGGCGCTTGCTTCCGGAAAGGATAAATCCGTTTGTGGGAATTGTGTAGCCCGTCCCGCTAACGGTGATTTCTGTTATGTGGTAGTGGCGCAGTCAGTCAATCAAGTCTGGAAAACCTATAAGCGGCTCCCTGTAATTCGCAAGGGAAAGCCAACAGGCAAGAATTTTAAGGGATATGCTTATGCCCTTACTCACCGTGAAATCACCGAAGTAGGGCGAGGCCATAAGATACGCAAGACGGCCTATGGTGATGGAGGCGCGGTACCTTTTGAGGTGTGGGAATCTCTTATGTACAAGAGTCGCGGAGGTAATGGGTACACTCATCAATGGCGTGGTATTAGTTCCCGTTATGCTCAGTATTTCATGGCCTCGTGTAACTCACCTTCCGAAGTAAAGGCGGCGGAGGCTAAAGGATATCGCGCCTTCCTTATGCGTACTGCGGAAGACCCTATCCCTGAGAATACCGCTATCTGTCCCGCCGATAAGATACACCACGGTAAAATGTTGGCCAATTGCGGTGACTGCATGGGATGCGGCGGCCTAAAGGGTAAAGGTACCACGCACCGCGCTATCATAGCTCATGGTGCCAAGCACAAAATTAGGAAATACCAGGAGTGGAGGGCGGCAAATGACTAAATCTAAATTGCTGATAGAGATAGATAAACTCTATGACCGCGCCGAGGATATTTATATCGATGAAGCCAAGAAATATTATGCTGGCCCCGCATCGGCAAAGAATGAGACATCTTTTGAGATATGGGAAAGGGTTAGTGGATTGCTTGATGAAGCGCATGATTTAATCAAGCGAGACCTTGAAATTGAGCGCAAGGATCACCATATGCAAGACATGGCCGACTCATGCTTTAACGTGGGAACAAAATAATGGAGGAAATAATTAAGGTAAGCGCCGCAATAATCTTTATAATTTTCTTAATCTATATCGGATGGATTAAACCACCTAAAGGAATCTAAGATGCGAGAAATATCTATCACTGATGTTGTCGGCCTAAAGGTCAGATACACTCCGCATGAAGTGTCAAATATGCGGCGCTTCATCCTGACCCTTAGCTATCGCCAACATGCAACCGACGATAAGCCTAAGGACCGTAGACCCCTAGTGGAAGAGGAAATATGGCTCTGGCTTGATAGGGATGCCGAGAAAAACAATTTCGATCTAATCGACAAAGGAGAAAATAATGTCGAATGATTATAACCAAATAATCCTTGAACGCTTTTTTGAGGAAGCACTTGAGGAAGGTCTAACTGATGCGGAGGCTTCTAAGCAGGCTTATGCTCGCTTCTGGGAAGAGGATATCCCTAGCGAAAGGGTGCGGCAAATGCAAATATCTAACCGCCTACAAGCCTGTTCACCTATAGTCCGATATCCTTACCGCTTCTGGGACGTAGAGCTAAAATGCCTGGAATGCTCCGGTGAAGGCACCCTATGCACCGGCCACCCTAATGACCCCTCCGGCGGCTCTTACGGATGCCCTTACTGTAATCATTCAGGCATCGAAGAGGTAAGCTTCAAGGAGGAGGAATACGAAGATCTTGAGCACCTAAAAGAAGATTACGGCTCCCGTTTAGTTAAGGCCGAACTAATCCCCGGAACTAAAGCCCCTTAAACCTAAAGGAAATAAAATTATGCATACCACCCTTCACACCGACAGTTTCAGTAATCTTCCCCGCGTCGAAGTCGCACCCTTAAAGGCTACAGTGACTATGCCTGGAATGGTCCGGAGCACCGAAGAGGTAGATATCAAGGGACGCCAAGCGCTTATGTCTGAGGACGGCAAGTGTTTTGGCGTTCACTCCACAGGATACAAGGTTGTACAGCATGAGGACTTGTTCAACCGTTTCAAGGAGTACCTTCTGGACCGAATCGGAGAGTACGCCGAAGATTACAAGCAGAAGGTTATGGTGTCTCATGGTGGCGCTCGCGCTTATGCTGTCTGGGAATTCCCAAAACTTGCCTTTGATATCCTTACCCCTAACGGATTCAAGACTAACAGCACCCTTATCGTTTACTGCAAGAACTCGCACGATGGTGCATGGTCTCCTACAGGGGCGTCCGGTCTTATGGATTTCTTCTGCGAGAATATGGAGATGGGCGGCGAGTGGAAGCTCTTTAGGGGCAAGCATACCTCCG
>VTLG01000554.1_pt1 | contig 54556 bp, 72 predicted proteins | sample 4694571 | NCBI WGS metagenome assembly VTLG01 (sample SAMN12604809, study PRJNA352737) | marine metagenome | biome: ENVO:00000447; feature: ENVO:00000209|ENVO:00000569|ENVO:01000036; material: ENVO:00002151; isolation source: viral sequences binned using virsorter ... | reverse complement strand
TGCTCATTCTTCTGCACTTAAATCCATTATAGAATACCTGCTTGTTGTGTATTTCATCACATCCAAATAAGGGTCTACTTCTCCTGCGTAATTTAAATTAGCGTCCTCTATCATACGCATTATGCTTACAGGTCTAGAAAGATCTCTAATCAAACTTACCTGTTGTTGAAGACTTCGCCTGTTAGTACCATCTATACTTTTTATATTGCTATCTATCGCCTCTGGATCTCTTCTAAGTTCTAAGTGTCTATAATCATCTAAAAACTTTTTAGTTATAGGTATGTCGTGATCTTTTTCAAACTGCTTTACAAACTTAACTAATTTGTCCCCCCAAGTATCACCATCACGATACTTTTTACTTGTGCGTATAATGCGTGGGTCTTTGACATCTTGTTCTTTAAAAGCTTCTAACATGTCGTCTAAAACTTCTTCTGCATCTTCTACGCCATACCCTGAAAGATAGGGTTCTTGATTGGGTACTCCATGCTCAAAATCTCTTCCATATGCCCTCATTTTATCAGTATTTGCAAATACTTTTTTACCATCTGGATTTTCTAATAAGTCAGCAACGGTTTCATTAAAAGTAGAAGACGGATTAGCATCATACAAAGGAGAAATTGCTTCTATTTCCCCATGAATGGGGTCTTGCTCATATCTTGGTTCTTCATCAAGTAGTTGTCGTCTAGGTTTAAGTTTTTTAGTATCATACAAATCCTTTATATGTCTAACTACATATTCATCTAAACCATACTGCGTCATTATTTCATCTAATTTTTTACTATTGAGGTGTTGCATTCCTCTAAACATAGGATCATTAGGACTGTATTGTGAGATAAGTTTAGTCTCGTAGTTTTTAGGATCATCTCTATGTCTAAACTCAAAATCTGGTTCATCAAAACCAATAAAGCCATCGTTACTAATAGCATAGTTAGGATGTCTAACTAAATCTTGAAACTGCTCATTTTTGTGGAGATCCTCAAATATTTTATCTCGTCTTATTTGCCCATCTTTACTTGTAAACGGATCAAGAGTTACTTCGTCATCTATCATGTCTAATGGAGATAAGTCTAAAACTTCTCTGTCCTTAGCAGATTTAACCTCTAATAAACCGTACTTTCCAATAAACTCTTGATGGTTATTAGTATACTTTGATGGGGGTATATACTCTGTTAGTCTTTCAGCACTAGCTAAAGCTTTGTCTTTTAGATATGTATTTAAAGTCAAAAAATACCCTTTAATAGGAGTCTTTGTAAAAGGGTCATCATAAAAAGGTGTAGCTCTAGACAGCATCATCTGATTAAAAAACGTCTGCATAGTTTTTTCTTTAATTGTATCTAAACTATCTGCATCAAGTAGAGGTGGTGTAAAATGGTGTGTCCTTTGATCATTCCTTATAGCATCGTATCTGTCTCTAAACAGATTTAACTTACTTGCAAGTTCGTCTATTTGTACCACACTCTTTTCTGCTAAATCATCTGTTACATACATTTTTGCATCTAATACTTCTTTAGCAACTTTTCTTACTGTATCTTTTGTCATATCCCTTTCAGATATACGAGTGTGTGCTAACGTGTCTCCCCTAAAGGTGTGCTTATCTTTCCTGAGAGCATTTATAGGTAAGGATTTTGCATTTATAGTAAGACCTTCGTAGCCTATTTCAGGATACATTAGTATTTGATTCTGCTTCAATTCTCTGTGAAATCTACTAAAATCATCACTGTAATCATTAGGGGCTGACAAGCCTCGGCTTTCATTGTAGACTGCTTTACTAATGTTGTCTCTTTGTATTGTGTAATCAGCATGACCTGCTCTAACTAGGGATCGCATCTCTTCTTGTACTTTTTCTAAGTCAAGCAATACATCATCTTCAGGATTAATCTGTAATATTTTTCTGCCTGATTTTTTGTCTGCACTATCTGTTACTTTTATATTAAACTTGTTTCTAAATAATTTATTACTAACTAAATTGTCTACTTCACCTTTATCTAAAACACCAGCTTTCCTGTCTGTTATTTTATTAAAATAATTTTGTAGGTCACTTGCTTTTATTTTTTTAATTTCTTCCCCTGTAGTATTATCTATTGTGGTTCTAATAGGTTTTCCTAAGCCTAGTTGAGCAAATCTTTTATTTGAAAGGTTAGCCACTTCTTCAGGTATACCACTATACAGAGGAGCTAGTACCTCTGTAGCTACCTCTGGGTTTTTTATGTGTATTAATCTTAAAGCGTCTAATGTACGGCTTTCGTCTAAAGCACCTCCTGTAAGTGCATTTAAACTTTCAGGTGTAAACATTGTTCCTCTATCTTGTAAAGTTTTATTTGCTTCATCTCCTACTTTACTTTGGTCAAAAACCTCACCATACTCCACAAGTTTTTGTTTAAATTGTGACTCCATTCGTTGTGGTTCTGTTGGTATTGCTTCCGTTGTAGTAGAAACATCTGGAGGATCTGTTCTCATTACGTCTACAACTTCCCCTTCTCCTCCTAGTAATTCTTCTACTTTGTTTCTTCTTCCAATGTTTCTAGCAACCATACTCGCAGGTTTTGCTATAAAAGGTGCTCCTGCACTAAGGTATGTTAACCCTGTAAGAACACTACCCAATACAGGTCGCCCTTCCCCAAAAGCTTGTTGTGCGTCTACAGCAAGTGTTCCAGTACCATACTGAGTCATCTCAGCTAACAGCACAGACTGTTCAGCATTGCTGTGTTTGTACGGATCATCAGGGTTTCTTTCTAAGTACAGCTTGTACAAAGGAGTTCTAGCGTAGTTTGTATCAGCGTCTATCCTTTGTTTAGCTTCAACGTCTTCTTCAGCTTTAGTTTTTAAACCTTCTTTTGACTTTTCATATTCTTTAAGTAATACACTCATTTAGTATTCATTACGTCCTTTAGTTGCATTAAACGTCTAACAGCAGATATTGCTCCTTGCAATCTGTATATGTCAGACGGTTTATCTGTCTGCTCCATCGTTCTTTGATAGTTTATTACGGCTCTCTGTAGCTCCTCTACAAAAGCATCCCATAGTTCTTTATTATTCGTTAACTCTTTAATCTTAGACATTACCAGTAAATCCTTCTTCTTGTGGTGCAGGTGCTTGACCTGTTCCTATAGTTCCTCCCCCTGCTCCTGTTGGATCTTGAGCGTCTGCTCCTGCAGGTGCAGGTGGTGCTCCTCCTTCAGGTGGTTGTGGGGCTTGTGGTTGCTGTGGTGCAGGTTGTTGAAACATCTTAAATATTTCTGCCTGTATTGCAGCATCTTGCAGACTATTCGTAACCTTATCAGGGTCAAGATCCATAGCCTTTGCAATCTCTCTTATTATATAATCCATCTTAGCAAATGGTGCGAGTGCAGGGTTAGAAGCAACTTGTAGAAACTGCATCAGTCTCTGACTTCGCACTTCGTTTGCCATTAGGCTCTCTGTACCTTGTGCTCTAACTTCAAGGTCACCCTTGATAGTTGCATCATAATCAAACTGCATGTTGAAACTAAAGAAAGCTTTACCCATTGGGGCTAACAAGTAGTCATCTACATTCTTTACAACATTACGTATAGAACCATTTGCTGCAGACATAAGCATAGATATACCTGATGCTGTACGTCCCACACCCTGTATGCCTGTCTGACCATGTGCAAAAGAGGGAAAGCCTGTACTCTCGTCAGCTAACACTCTAGCCTTGTCAAAGAGTTGCATATTCTCTCCTGCCACGTTTGGAAACTTCGTGCCAAAAATAGCTTGTCCGGGAGCACCCCCTTGTCTTCTAAAGATTTTTCCGGGATAAACACTAAGGTCTTGTCCGGGAACAAGGTTGGTTTCATCTACCTCAATTACAAGGTTGCCACTAAGAGCAGCATTGTCAATCGCCATCCTCATAAAGCCGTTCATTAATGTTTGAGTGTCGTCCATATTCTCTGCTATACCTACCCCAAAGAAGCTGTATGGGTTGTGCTCATATGGCACAGCATAGTAAGGTATTCGCACTGGTTTGAATGGATTAAGCACTAGTCTAAGCACTTTGCCCTGACAAACCCATATGTTACAATTTATTTGATCTAGGTCATTTAATTCCTTAGGTATGTCTACACCATTCTGCTCTAGCTTATCAGCATCTACATGTCCCCAAAATTCCAAAACTTCAAATCTTTCAGTAGAACTCTCACTGTTAAAGTCCTTCATGTCGTCTTCCCAATACCTCTTTGTGTAGCCTGTGCCTATTTCTAAACACATATCTATACAGTCCTCTCTAAAGTAGGGTCTGTCTTTTAAGGATCTAAGTTGTGTTCTTGATAATTTGTGTCTTTCAACAACATACTCAGCCTCATCCATGTTTGCTGCATCAGGGTCAGGATAGAAGTTCCATATAGACACATGACTTGTCGAAGGAACAGTTTTAATTAGAGGGTCATAGCCACCTTCTTCATCCCACTTAGGGTACTCTTTGTCTATAGCAAAAGGACCTTTCATAATGCCTGTACCAAATAGAGCCATCTCAAAGGCCGCATTACGTAGTTGTTTATTTGCACCAGATTCCTCTAGCTGATCATGTATCTTCTTCTCCATCTTCTTTGCTGCAACCATAGCAGGATGAAAGGTAACAGTTTGTGGTGTACCACCAGTTCCTTCAATAAGCTTATCAGTTACATTAGCCATTTTATCCTGCATACCACCTAGTCTATTCTGTAGGTCTTGCAAGGTTTCGCCGGGTTTAAGCTTTCCTTCAGGGGTAAATAAGAAGGACTCAGAGGGATTTTCTCCAAAAGCCTGTTTAAGTTGATTTCCTGCTTTCTCTGCATTAGGATCAAGGTTTAAATGTACTGACTCTGATACACCATCAGGTAATCTAGTTGGGTTCACTGTCAATGGAAAGGATGTGTTACCAAAGAGTACGTCAATTATTTGACCATACGCTGCAAGTGTCTTTGTCTTTGTTACCTTTACAAATACTCTTGATTTCTCTGTCTCAGTAAACTGGACATCAGGACCATATAAACCTCTGTAATTCCTGTAGGCTTTTAACCATCTTTTTTCATCCTGTATTCGTACATCTTCGGCTCTCTTAAATCTTTCCGTTATATACGCTACTACCCCTGCTTCCGAGGTTAGTGCAGGGTCATTATCTTCAATTACAGACACTCCATCTGTATCAAAGGCTATTTCTTCTTCTGCCATATCTTAATATCCAAATTTAGAATCGGCTATTTGAAAGCCAGTTCGTTGATTAACAGGGTTATAATCCCATATAGTACTTCTAGGTCGTGTCATAATTCCATATCTGAGTGCATCATACATGTGATCCATAGCGTTTGTATCTACGTCTTCTGAGTTTTTCTTGTCAAGAGGTAAAGAAGGAAGCTGAGATATAAGGTTTGTGCAGTTATTAAAGATAACGAGACGTGGTTCTTCAGTGTACTCATCAACCTGCAGTCGTCTATGTAACTCGTTTTTTCCTGCAATTCTACTTCCTCTGCTTCTATCTGAAGGTCGCCACTTGCACCCTCTCACTATCATTTGTTCTGCTAGGCTAGGACCAGTGTCACCCCTTTTGTGCCATAACGAACTATCCAAAACTCCATACTGTATAGTACCATCTTCTGCTTCTAATTGTAGAATCCTATCGGCAAGGTCTACAGCTAAAACTTTTGATACTTGCAACTCCCTATATATAACAAGTTGCTCCGAAGGAGTTATGGCAATCCATACTACTGCCGAGTAGCTACCATAACCGTAGTCACATGCTCTGAACCTTCTCCAGTTATTAGGTATCTTAAATGGCTCAACAACATGTTTTGTCCTATCAAACTCAGGAAACGCTGCTCCTTCTGCTACATCCCAATTACCCTCTAGTAGTTGTTTCCTCTGGTGTTCAGGTAGGGACAACAGCATTGCCTCGTAGTCACCTGACTCTGCTAGATAAGGGTTGTCAAATAAATTAGCAGGTATGAAGCGTCTTCTGAAAAGAGGTTGCCCCTCTCTGCTATGCCCTTGTGGAAATGCAATAACATTACCTGTTTCCATGTCTGTTGCCCAAAAAGAATTATTGGGAGGTGAAGGGTCTACAAACATCTTCTTCACCCATTGATGTCCTGCCCCTCCGGGATTGGTCGTTGCTCTCATGTACAGTCCTAACGATTGGTCTGCACTTCTTAGTCGTGAACGCATATAGTCCCAAGCGTAGGGTGTTGACCATTGCGTAAGTTCGTCAAATCCTATCCAGTTAAATGCCTGACCTTGATAACGCATTACGTCTAGGTCACGGTCTAGGTAGGACATCCACAGTCTTCCCCCCTTAGGTGTAGTCCACTGTGACTTTCTCTCTGACCACTTTATTCCGGGAATAGCCTTTGGGTATAACTCTTGTGACTTCTGTATGAGTTCCCTTAACTCTTCCGTTGTGTGTCTTACTAGCAACCCACTAAAGTTTGGGTCATTTAATCCTCTAAGAGGGTCAGCTAACATGGCAAATGATTTGCCTCCTCCTGCTGCTCCTCCGTATAGTACCTCTCGTTCTGATGAGGCTAGGAAATCTGTTTGGGGTCCTGCATTAGGACTGAACAGAATATCCTGTTCTAACTCTTGTGACTCCCCTAAGTTGTAGTTTATACTAGGCTGTTCTACTTTCGGTGGAGGGGGTGGTGTGTGTTCCTGTACTTTCTTCGAGTTTTTTGATTTGGTGTAACGTTTTTTCGAGCCTTTTGGCGAGTTCCCTTTTAATGCCAGTAACTGTTTTGCGTCTGTTTTCAATATCTATTCTCTTCTTTAGTCCTCTATAAGATATAGAGCGTCCTGTCATATTAGTCAACCAAATAGCCACTTGTCTGTAACTATACTGCCTTAGATGTTTCTTAGCTATATCTAACGCTTCTAGCTCTTGAGGTACAGGCAGTAAGTAGTCATCTTCCTCAGGGTCTACTTCATATCCAAAAGGTACGTGCCTAGAGACTCTTGGTATTCGTTTCCACTCCTTACCCTCTACATCTGGTAAGGGTAGCGTCCAGTAACCTAAACTTTGCCTGTCCTCACTCATTCTTTCCTTCTTTAGCAGGAAGAACAAACAAGCCTCCTGATGTCTCTACATTTACCTTCTCTGTTTTAATGTACCCTGCTCTATCTAACAAATCCTTAGCTGCTACCATCTTGTCTCTTATGCCAAGCTCTGTAGGATCAACAAGAGCATTGCCCATTGCTACAGCAGCTCTAGGTGCAACACGAGCCATATAGTCCTTAGTAGCTTCTGCTATCTCATCCTTGAGTCCCCTGATAACAGTGCTAGTTGTAGTTGTTTCAGAGTACCCTGCTAATTTCTTAGCAAATACTACGTCCCCTCCTGCTTCGTCAAACAGGACAGCCATAAACTTTTGCTGATTCTCAGTCAGATTTTTTGTCATGTTCTTTCTTCTTTTCTTCTTCTATAACTTTTTCTACCCAGTCACCATTCTCTGCCGCTTGTTCACATACTACGCAGGTATGGTGCTTGTATTGATGTCCACAGACTTCGCAGGTTATAACTCTACCTACAGTCGCAAAAGGACCATGAACATACTTTCGTGGTTTCAAAGGTTCTTTTGACATCCTTAGGTGTCAAGTTCCTTCAAGTTCTGTTCCACCAAAAATTTCTTAACTTTCTTTTCATGTACGCATAAAAGCTTTTCAACAGGTCTTCCACTATATCGCTCTACCAAGGTCTTTATAATAGGAACAGGATTGTTTCGTACAAAGTCTCGGCACTCCATTGCACTGTGGAAGTGACCGTGTTCTTTCGGTTGTTGAAATATGTATACATCCTTCGTGCCATCCGAATGGACTCCTAACATTATAGCAATAGCAAACCATCCTTCTATCATTTATTTCTTTTTCTTTTTGGTTAAACCACCTTTACCCATTAAGACATCCATGAGCTTTCCTGTCTTAGTATTTTTCACTTTAGCCGCAGCTTTTTTAGCCGCAGCTTTTCCCTTAGATGTATAAGGGTAATGTCTATTTCCCACCTTTGGCATTTTTACGCTTTCCTTTCTTTTTGTTAGCTTTGTCTACCGTAATCATAATAATGAATCCGGGGGTCTTACTGTTCTTCTTCTTTTCTTTAGTGTGCATGTGTTTAGTTCAATTCAAAGTGAGGTCCATCAATAAAGGGTCTTCTGCCCTGACTTCTACGTAAATCTACATAAGCATTCATAGCGTCTTCCATAGTACCGTCCCACTCAGCTATGTTGTCTATGTGCCATGCTGCACCCCAACGCAATACTGCTCCTGTCTTCTTAGAAGCTTCTTTCATAGCATCTGCAATGTCATCATACATAACAAGTTCCCATGATGGATTACTTCCGTCATAAGCCATTAAGTCCACAGCATGTCCAGTGTCGTCATCTTGTAAAAGGTGTTTGGAGTTCATTGTCTGTGAGCGTTTTGCTTCATACAAACGCTTTTGCTCGTCTAAAGTACGGATGCCGTAGATAACTCCAAAGTCTACCTTAGTAAGCTTTATGGCTTCCTTTACAGTATCCTGCAGTATATCATTAACTCCTGCTAACTTCTGAAAACTTCTTTGTGATAGGTTAAAACCCATGTTTACGCTCTCCAATCTATTGATCTATGGTACTTGACAGCACCTAACATTTCAAACATCTGATTCTTAAATAATGTTTGCATTAACAACATATATAACAAAGCTCTCATTGCATCTTGAAACCTCTGTTGTAAGTCAAGTTGATACTTTTGTGTTACAACCCTGTGGGTATTATAACTCTTATCAGGAGTGATTGTCAAGTTATTTATTACATTGTTCGTAGTATTGTACGAATTAGTGTTATTATAGGAGTGCGTAGCCTGTATTGTACTCATAGCATACACCCAAGGGCGAATGTGTATATTACGTACTGTATTCTGCTCATAGGACTGTGTATAGTAGGCAACACCCAAGAGCGAACATGCAGCAGTGCGTTATCATAGCTTCTCTGTTCACAACTATTTTAACCTTCCCTTTTTCCAAGCATCCTTGTACACCTGAAAGGACTCATTTAGCGACTTGTACCCCTTCTCGATGTTTCTCTTCTTTATTTCTTCTTCTATTGGCTTGACTACGAGATCCTTAATAAGCCCTGCCGTTTGGAATCCCATGCCATTCTTGTGCTTTGTGTGTCCTTTTTTAGGTGTAAGGCTCATTTCTTTTTCCTTGTGTTAAAAAACTTTGCTGTGGCTCTTGTTGCAAAGGAGGCACTAACAATAGCTCCTAAGGCAACCTGATACCATTGTGGCATACCTGCTAAAGCTGTAAAGCCATCTGCTACTATGCCCCTTCCCCAATCTCCACAAAATGCTAGGATGAGTGGGATACTGAAAAGTAGCGTCAACCACTCGTCTTTCCATGAGCTTTGTGAAGCCCTCATAGCAGCTAAATCCCAATCTATCTCACCTGTAGCTTCTTTCATCTTAATGGTAGCTTCAGCCTTCTGTATGGCTGTCTTACCATCAACGTAGGAAGATGCTAAACTCGTTACTGAACTAAGTAGTGCTCCAATCATCAGCTATGTCCCATTATAGCTAGTTGGGTAATAAGTAATCCAATTATAACGGCAAGCTCTGCTGCTATAATTGTGTGGTATACCGTCCATAATATGCCTAGTTTAGTAATCTTACTAGCCCTCAGGGTCATTTCACATTGCAGTCACAGGAATCACAACACTGTCTGTTTAGTATTGCACACCAAATGCGTTTAAAGTATCGCCATATCTTCTTAATCATCAATGTTCCTCTCTTCGTGGGGGTAATTTCTGTTCTGTCTTGCTCTCTGCTCCCATCCAGATAGCAAAGCTCCCTGTCATCGCTCCAGTAATGACAGATATCAACCCTGCTTGTTGAGTCGTCAACTCTGGCTGACTCAAAGCCCATTCGATACAGCGAATGTAAACTCCTGTCATTACAAGCATCATCAATCTTGGTAGTATTCGCCATCTGTCAAGCGTCTCTGGTGTCATAGGAACAGTATCCTCTAGGTCTGTTAGGGTCTAATACCTCATTAGGACGCAAATGTCCCTCTAGGTACATAGCACGTTCTACGTGATCTAGAGAATATAAAGTCCCAGTGTCTTCATAGATAGCATTACGTACATAAAACACATCTGATTTAGGAATATGTACTTGTCGTAGCCTTCTTTCATTCTTACTAGCCAAAGCTTTGTAGAAATCTTCTATAACATTATCAGATGGATATAGTTTTATCCTATTCTTTCGCATTGTCAACTCTTTTTTACTAGGAAAATTAATAATATTTACTATAGAGTATAGTTATAACATTTAGTTATAATGTTTTTTAAGTTATTATTTAGATTGTTAAGACTTTAAAGTTATAACTAAGAAGCCTTGACTATGTTATACCATGTTTTTTAGAGGTTGTCAAGCATAAAACTGCCAGTTTAGGCATAGTGTCAAATTATTGTGGTACACAACCTAATTACCCCTTCTGTGTATGTGTGTATATACGCTAACGGATACCCCCACCATGGCTCTTGCCACCCCCCATTTATATTTTATCTAATGAAATCAACCACTTAATTAATATATAACTATTTAATACTCTTATTTTTATACCTATAATTATATTTTCTATAGCATTTTACTAGCTAAGTACTTGTATTTATTACATTTTATAAGTGTTATGGTATCACTATATGTCTAAAATACTATATCCCTGCCTATTTTTTGGTCACTATGTTAAATTTAACTAGTGGATGCACAATATATAGGCAATTAAAACTTTTTTAATATTTTTTTAAATTTTTTGTAGACATACGTTTTTTTATCTATATATTTGTAGTTGTAGAAAGTTAAAGAGTTATTAAGTTTTTAAAAGTAAATATACAAATGTAGATTAAAAAAGAATTGAAGCTTTTAAAATATAAACTTAGTAAACTAAACAATGAAAGAAACGCTACATATTAAAAGAGTAAAATATAAATAGTAAAACGTAGTAAAAAAAACTTGACGAAAAAACGAAAAACGATTAAATTTTAAGTGAAGAAAAAATGATAGTAAACTATCGTACTACAAAATAACAGTAGTCCACAAAGTAGGTGATACTCTAAAAGGTAACCACTATTTACCGAATGATACTAACCTTTACGCAATTTGTAACGATTGTATAGGGTGTGCAAAAGGGTGATAGTAAACGCATAGAGCCAAGGTCAATCAGTCTATGTTACCAAAGGTCGAGGGTGAATTTTTTAGTTTCCCTTTAGGTGAATACATAAGCCTATAAAATATAAAGCTTGTTTGATGTAAGGGCGATAGCTATGGTGACATAGGTGACACAATCGCCCTTTACATTATGTCACTCTCTATATGCCTATCAATATTGACAAGTAAATAGTATTGATAGTATAACTTATAATAAGCCATAAATTAAAATATAGGAAGTAGAGGTCAACAATGACAAATATAGTAAAAATAACAGATATATCTTTTAGAAAAGTAGGTAACGGACAAATGGGTGTTAACCATGGTTACGTCGGCAATGGTACAATCATTGGTGGTAAACTAGTAATTCTTAGAGATCCTATTACTAAGCAATTCATAAACAAAAAAGCTAAAAGAGTACAAGAACGTAAACTTAGAAAAGCTTGGGATACAAACAGAACGATAACTACATAATAGTTATTACAATTGGTAGGCATATAAAGATTGACAACTAAACAGGAGGTATGATATGTCTAATTATCTATTAGGTGATATAATATTAGGTATGATGTTTGGATATGCACTAATATTTATATTTATGATTTGGTTAATATGGAAAGGCTATGAACCATGAATGTAATTGAAGAATATAAAGGCACTTTAAAAAATGCACAAGAGCAATCTGGTAAAGTTTCAGAAGGCAATACTAAAATGCCTAGCTCTACATTTGCAATAAGTGCAAAGCATTGTAACGTAGGTGGTAAGCTTGTAAATATAGAGAACAGCACTTGTTCTAAATGCTATGCTTTAAAACTACAAAAGCTTAGACCTACTGTAGATCAAGGGTGGACTAACAATCTGCTAAAAGCTACTAAGCTAATAGAAACTAATGTAGATCTATGGGCGAAAATGGTAAGCTTTCAGATAAAACGTATCTGCAAAAAGCTTGGTGTTAAATATCATAGGTGGTTTGATAGTGGTGATTTGCAAAATGTAGATATGCTTAGAGCTATTGTACTAAGTGCACTAGCTACACCAAACATATCACATTGGTTACCTACTAGAGAAGCCAAGATAGTAAAAGACTATAGGGCTACGTATGGTAAAGAGCCACCTAACCTATGTATTAGAGTTTCTGCTACTATGATAGGTGATAAGCCAATTAAAGCACATGACAACACGTCAACAGTACATAGAAAAGGACAAGAGATATTTGGTAAAGAATGTCTAGCTTATAGAACAAACCTAGATAGTAGAGTATTAACAGAGTTACAATACTCAGAGTTTAAGAAACTAGACAAGCCAAACAAGGCAAAGAGTAAGATAGATTTAGGACATTGTGGAGATTGTAGAGCTTGTTGGAGTAAAGAAGTAAGCAATATATCTTATCCATTACACTAGAAAGAAAGAGAGGTAACCAATGGAAACTATAAAACTAGCAGATAAACTAGACAAAGAACAAACAGAGACTATTTCAAATATAATACATGATGTATTAGTAGATTTAGGACATGGTGATAAACTAGATTTTTATGCATGGGATCTTGATGTAGATCTAGATAACTAAATGACAAAAGAATTTACTTTATTTATTGCAATAGTTACTATATGCTATGCTTTAGATGTGACGATACAATATTTATTTTAACAACAGAAAGAGAGGTCAAGAATGTTAACAAGTAAATTAGTAAAAGAGATTAGAGCTACCATTCAGAGAGCTTTAGATCATAAGCTATCAGAAGTAGCATCATGGATAGACGATAGCTATACTATAGCAATAGGTAATGGCTCTTATAATGCAGATGAGGTGACGTTCAAGCTTAATGTCAGAGTTAAAGGAGCAAAGACACAGAGCCAAAAAGATCTAGAAGATTGGGCGAAGATCGACAATTTAGACACTACCAAGATCGCCAAGCTAGATGGGAAAGATTTTAGCTTGTCTGGTTTTAGACGTAAGGCAAGAACAAAACCTTATTTAATGCAAGACTTGAAAAATGGTGGAGAATATATTATAACTACAGAGATAGCGAAGAAATACTTTAGCAGAGAGGAGATAACACAATGAGAGCAATATTAATAGATCCAGAAGATAAAACAGTAACAGAAGTAGACTATGATGGTGATTACAAATCAATCTATAAACTAATTGGGTGCAGTACGTTTGACGTAGTTAGAACATCTACAAGTAATGATGGCATATACATAGATGATGAGGGTTTGTATGCAAAAGATCAGACATTCTGGTCATACAGATATAACGACACACACGAACCCATCAAGCTAATCAACAAAGGTTTGGTGCTAGGGTGTGATGACGAGGGAGATAGTGTAGCACCAGATTCAACAGTAGAAGATATAAAGAAAAGTATAACTTGGAGGTGGTAAGATGAACGCTGAAACATATTATAAAAAAGTTAAACCATCTAAGCCTAGAAACCCTGTAGCTAGAGCTTTAAAGCATGATGGTGTACTAAGATCACAGACTATAGGTGACAAGAGATCTAAACAATTAGAGAATGAAGCTAAGAAAAGAGAGATTGCATTTTTGCGAATGAACAAAAAGGACTATGATGATGAAAGCTAGAGAATTAATAGAGAAGATTATGAAGTTAGACAACCTTAATACAGAGATAGATTTTAGAAAGTTTTTTAGTGATGGTGAAGATAAAGATTTACTTTTAGATTTTTGTCATATATTCTATCCAGACTTAGAAGATAAAGATAACGATAGATTTATAATAGGTTTCAAGGAGAGAAAAGATGTATGAATTTATAAATGGACTATACAAATGGAAAGACTGTCAGCATTGTGGAGATGAATGGGAGTATCAATGTGGGGAGTGTGAGAAAGTAGAGGAAGAAAGAGTAGTTAGTGTAAAGGAGAGAGCAGATGTATAAAACAGTAGCAAGTTTCTTTGATGGGTTTTCTGGTACAATGCTTTCACTAGACAAGCTAGGTATCACACCAGAAGAATATCATGCCTTTGAGATTGACCCTTATTCAAGTGCAGTTAGTCGCTACAACTATCCAAGTATTATCAGACATGGTGATGCACGAAATTGGGAAGTGTTAAAGGGTAAGAAGATTGACCTCTTGGTTGCAGGGTTTCCTTGTCAGAGTTATTCGGTTGCAGGGTTGCAGAAGTTCCAAGAGGACAAACGTGATATGTCAAAGGTATTACTAGATGCTCTCAAAGGGTTAGACGTAGATAAGATTCTTATTGAGAATGTTGCATCTATGCCAAAGGTTTGGAAAGATTATTTTACTGAAATGTTTCAACGTATATTTCCAGACGTACTATGCCACGAGATAAACAGTTCAGTAGTGTCTGCTCAATCTCGTAAGCGATTATATTGGACAAACATTGACTTTGACTTAATGCCAGATAAGGGAATCATTATGAATGATATACTTGAAGATGGTGCTATAGCAGACAGAGATAAGTCTTACTGCATAGATGCTAATTACTTCAAGGGTGGTAGCATGAAAATGTACTACGAAAAAGCTAGACGACAGATAGTATATGATGACGAGGGTAAGGTTGGTTGTAAACAAGTAGGTGAAGCTGACATCAAAGGCTATGACATCATTCGCAGAGTTTATAGCAGATATGGTAAAGCACCATCACTTACAACCATGCAAGGAGGTCACAGAGAGCCTAAAGTTGAATGTGGTCGTATCATTAACCGAAAGATTAACCCGAAAACAGGCAAGAGAGATGACTATAATCCAGATTTAAAGCTAAAACCTCGCATTGAGTTACGATCTGATGACAAGACTAATACCTTGTCTACAGTACAGAAAGATAACGTAGTGGTACGTAATTGGGAGAATGTAAATCCAGAGGAGTTTTTCTGGAGAGCATTGACACCTCTTGAATGTGAGAGGTTGCAGACAGTACCAGATGGGTACACAGAGCAAGGTGTCTTTCCAGATAAGCACACCTACGAAGACCATGTTAGTGATGGGTGGTATGATGTAAAACCCATTAGTAATTCACAGAGATATAAGATGCTTGGAAATGGTTTCACAGTTGATGTTATATCTCACATTTTAAAAGGAGAGAGTAAATGAAAATAGCTATTGAACCAAAAGACAGAGTAGAATTACTCAAGTATGTTAACGTATTGAGAGAGTTTAACTGTAATACATCAGAGAAAACACCTATCTACTATGAGCACGTTTGCGAGATAGAAACTCTTATGTATAGACTAGCAAACCTACTACAGTTTGAAAAAATTTATCCCTTTGGTTGGTATAGCGACTATTCTCTTAAAGAAGATTTACCAAAGGAGAAGAAGGAATGAAAGCTAAACACCTAATGGAGAAGATCATAAAGCTAGACAGTATGGATACAGATATAGAGTTTAGACTACCTGTAAAACTATTCGGAGAAGATGAGGATTTAATCTTAGACTTTAACTATCTGTTCTATCCTAGTATTGAGAATGAAAAATTTATTATAGCATTTAAGGAGAAGAAGTAATGAAACACAACGATAAAGAACTAAGAGAGAAGTATTTGAAGTTTGCTACCATATTATCTGACATTGATACTACCACATCAGATAAGTGTCCTATTACATACGAGCATGTATGCCAACTTGAGAAGTTATTATATGCCATTAACCAAGACTATGGGTTTGCATATAAGAAGTTAAAAGATAACAAAGGAAACTATTATCAAAGTGTATGGAATGGTTTAGTGTTTGAAGAGGATAATCCAGATGGATAGATATTATGCAGTAGTATTTGAACCATTTGAAAATGGGTTAGAGTACGTCAAAGAGGGGGATAAAGGTTGGACAGTAGATAGCCCAGTTAAGACATTTACCACGAGGGCATTGGCTCAAGTTGAAGCTGACAAGTGGAATACTGGCGAAGTAGTAGAACTGTCCGAATTTGATGCCTTAAATTTTAATGAAGCGTTGCAAAAAAGAAAGCACAACGAAGAACATGAACCAGATTTTATAATGGAGTAATGATATGAATGAAGAAGAATTAAACGATGCTCCCTGCGAAGAGAACGGCTGTACTCCAAAGTACTATGAGTTCTACGAAGAGGGTCACAGATACCACGGCTACGAGTGTGAAGACTGTGGTAAATTATTACAAACAGGATAGGAGTAATGATATGAATGCATATGATGAACACTACAAACAACTAGAAGGCTTTACTATCAAGAAGTTTTTAGGTATGTCAAAAGAGAAAGACATAGACCCTTTCCCACAGTTTATAATTAGCAATGGGAAGGAAGACGTAATGATTGAAGTATCACAAGACCCAGAGGGTAATGGTGGTGGCTTCTTGTTTATATCGGAGGTGAAGAAATGAAAAAAGATGTTGAATACTACAAAGCTATGGTTGAGAATCTTAAAAACTTCTGTCGTGAAACAAAAAGGGAGATAGATAGTATATACTATGGTGGCTATTCATCAAGGGAGCAGTGTAACTTTGATGGTCAGTTAGAGGTTATAAAAACAGTAATGCAGATGACAGATAGGAGAAAAAAGCTATGAATGAAGAAGAATGGAATAACTTAACCAAAGACCAACAAGGCGATTGGATAGAATATTGGAGTAAACATTATATAAAAAGTCTTTGGAGTGACTCTGATGGGGATTACACTTGGAAAAAGGAGCAAGAAGATGAATGAGGGACAAACATTATTCTTGACAATCTTTCTATTAATTAGTATAACAGTTTTTTTAAATGGGTGTACTGATTTTTTTATAAGGATAACATAACATGAGCAATGGATATATAATAATAAAAGTAGAACATGAAGCTGATAATCTAGAAACTATTTGCAGAGAATGTGAATGGGATATAGAGCATGAGCTTATGACAGATGCAAAGATAATAGGGTATGTTGAACACAACCCTGACTTTGATTACAATGTATTACATTGAAAGGAGATACATGATGCAAGGAGAATTTGATAATGATTGGAAAGACCTGTCCATACTAGACAGTAAATTAATAGACAAAGAGTTTGATTCTATTAGTGAAGAAGATATACGTATAATAAAAAAGTTTGAGAGTATTGTAAATACAGAAGATAAACAAGAGGAATAATCCTAATCCTATTACCAATAGGTTTTTAAACAGGAGAGAATATGCTATTAGAAACAGCACTTATGTGTATGGCTACAAACATATACCATGAAGCAAAGAACGAGCCGATGGTAGGTCAGATAGCTGTAGCTCAAGTAGTTATGAACAGAGTCAGAGATAGTCGATACCCTGATACTGTGTGTGATGTGATCAAGCAAGGACTCACGTATAAGAATGGTAAAGTGGTACTTGGAAAATGCCAGTTTAGTTGGTACTGTGATGGCAAGAGTGATGACACTAACAGACAGAGTGAGAAGTGGAGTAATGCTTTGAGGTATTCAACACTAGTTATGTACAACAGAATAAACCTAGATGTTACAGAGGGAGCTACACACTACCATGCTACCTATGTGTCACCATCATGGGCGAGAACAAAGACTAAAACTGTGAGGATAAATAGACACGTTTTTTATAGATGGGAGAAAAAATGATCATAGGTGCTTTACAAATATGGATTTGTGTAGTAGTATGGATATTGATTTTTATAGGGTTATGTGTGAGTAATTATAATGAACTTACGAGACAACAAAAAAAGAATAAAGAACTTGAGTGATATGGTAGAGTACTACCTACACAGTCCTCAGTTCTTAGCACTTAGACCTCAGACTCAGAAAGGATATGAGTATAGATTGTCTAGTGTGCTAGAGACACCTGCTAGTTCTACATCTAGGATGGGCGACATAAAGTTACACAAGCTCAGTGTAGCTCACTGTAAGTCTGCTTACCAGATGTGGTTGAAGAGAGGTGTACGTACTGCTAACGTGATGGCTACGACTACTTCTATAGTCCTTAATATGGCTGAGGAACTAGAGTTGATAATGCGTAACCCAATGAGAAGCGTTAGTAAAATGAAGGAGCGAGGACGTAAGGTGATGTGGTCAGCAGATCAGGTAAAAGTATTTTTAAGTACGGCTTACTCTCAATATAAGTGGAGAAGCATTGGTCTGATTGTTCACATGGCTTACTCTTTTGCTCAGAGGGTGGGGGATATGCGATCCCTTGAGTGGACTAATCTAAACTTTGATGAAGAACGACTTGACCTCGAACAATCAAAGAAGAGAGCAGAGGTGCACCTACCTATTGAGAAAGATCTTCTCTCCATGCTACGCAAACAGCATGAGGAGTTTGGATTTCAACAGTATGTAGCACCTCACCCCTACCCTAAAGGTGGAGAGTATAGGATTTACAATGATGTAGATATCAGTCCTATGGTTAACAAGGTAAAGCATGAAGCACAATTACCGAAGGAGCTTACAGCAATGGACATGAGAAGAACAGCAATAACAGAGATGGTTGAAGCAGGAGTTGATACCACTCAGATCATGGCAGTATCAGGACATAATAGTCCTAACTCGATTGCCCCTTACATCAAACACACTTACACCTCAGCGAATAACGCACTTAGTAAAAGGGAGAAATATAAAAATGCCTAACACACCATCACGCAGTTATCTAGAAGGACTTGACGTTAAAGAGGGGGAGTCTATTAATATAGATTGCCCTAAATGTAATGGTGTCAAGAAGTTTTCAGTCAGCAATCAAGATGGCTTGATACTATACAACTGCTATCGTGCCTCGTGTGATGTCAAAGGATCTTATTTGACTAACATGTTAACTGAAACTATTAAGCAGAGACTACAAGGAGAATCGGAAGGGCAGCCACACGAGAAATTTGAAATGCCTGAGTACATAACAGATGGAGACAATGCTTATGTTCAGAGGTTTAAGTCTCGTTGGAACATAAAGATTGATCTTCTGTATGATGTCAAAGATAAGAGAGCAGTCTTTCCTATCTATAGAAATGGCAGACTTGTTGATGCAATAGGTAGAGCTTTATACGATGCCCACCCAAAGTGGTATAAGTATGGTAAGATGGGTAAGTATTATTCCCATTGTATAAATCCCTGCAAGAAGATTGCTGTGGTGGTAGAGGATTGTGTGTCAGCTACGATCATAGGAGAAAACTTTCTAGGTGTAACTGGTGTTGCTCTGTTAGGTACAAATCTTTTAAGGGAACACAAAGAATGTTTAGATGTCTTTGAAAAAGTTATAGTAGCTCTTGATCCAGATGCTCTAGGAAAAACAATAGAGTACACTAAAGAGTTAAAGAGTTATTGTGACCCATCTGAAGTGTATGCCCTACACATTGAGGATGACCTAAAGTATAAAAGAGTAAATGATTTTGACAAACTAAGAGGAATGATTAATGAGTAATAAAAATAAAGAACGGATGTTTGTGGGTGGTAAGTATATATCTACAAAGCATCCATTGTACAAGGCAGGTAGGTATAAGACTTTTACAGATGTAGCATTCTCTTCTCTGAAGAACTACGTTAAGTGTACTAAGGGAGAGGTGTATGTATTAAAGAACCCTGCTTGGAAGAACTGGTATAAGATAGGAAAAGCTGTAGACTCTGGTGATAGATGTAATGGGTATCAGACAAGTAGTCCTCACAGAGACTACACATTAGTTACTAGTATAAAAGTAAATAACAGAGGAGTGGCAGAGAAATGTGCACATGTTCTAGCAGAAGGCATGAGTAAGAAGAGAACTAACGAGTGGTTTTACATTGAGAATTTAAAGAAGAAAGACTTTGATAAGCTACTTGATATCGTAAAAGGCTTGACATTAAAGAAGGGTAAATATATAGTATGTGGTGAAGGAGAAATTGCATGATAGAATTAGCATTACTTAGAAGCTTGATGCATAAAGATTTTTATGATGGTCATAAAGGAAGTAAATGTCCTGATAGATTATTCAGCAAAGATATTAGGAAGATCAAGCAGACATTAGACACTACGATGGGTAGGTATGATAGAGACATATCTCTTACGGAGCTACAGGCTTTGTTCTTCTCTAACAATGGTACTCTAACCTCTGCTAACAGAGCCTCTTATGAGGTGTTGTTTAGTAAGCTATCCAAAGAGCAAGCTATGGACAATGAGATAGCGAAGGAAGTATTGTCTAAATTGTTTCAACAGATGGTTGGAGAAGAGGTAGCCAATCTTGGCTTCGACTATGTGAATGGTACGAAATCAAATCTAGAACCTCTACGAAAGATACTTGACAACTACCAAGATGATTTCACTCCTAGCTTTCGCTTTGAGGGAGATGATATAAGTTTCAATACCTTAATGGAACATCTTAATGTAAAGTATCAATGGAAGTTTAACATACCATCTCTGGCTAGAAGAGTAGAAGGGCTGAGTGGTGGACACTTTGTTATAGTGGGAGCTAGACCTAACACAGGAAAGACTTCCTTTCATGCTAGTATTATAGCATCAGAGGGTGGCTTTATAGATCAGGGTGCTAGGTGTGTTGTCCTCTGTAATGAAGAATCTTACAAGAGAGTTGGTCTTAGATATCTATACTGTAAGTCAAAGATGTCTAGTGATCAAGTGCTAGAGAATAGTAAGTTAGCTATTGAGAGATACCAACCTATAAGAGAACTCCTGTCCATTAAGGATGCTACGGATAAGGGTATGGATTATGTAGAACAGTTGGCAAAAAGTGTTAATCCAGACATAATAGTGCTTGACATGGGTGATAAATTTGCAACAGGTGGATCTGATCGGACAGACATATACTTAAAAGAGGCAGCCATTCATGCAAGAAACATTGCAAAAAAATATAATTGTGTTATCATCTGGATGTCTCAGCTTTCAGCCGAAGCAGAAGGTAAGATAAATGTTAACCAATCTATGCTTGAGGGCAGTAAGACAGGAAAGGCAGCCGAAGCTGATTTGATGTTGCTACTAAGTAAGAACCCTGACATTGAAGGTCAGGACATTAACGATCCACAGCGACACGTAAGGTTGGCAAAGAATAAATTAACAGGTTGGCATGGGACAGTTCATGTCGAACTAGACGTAGAAACAGGGATATATACAGCATGATGCAGGTTGAACTAAAGGATTCTATGGGTACAGACCTTACTGTTGTGAACACAGCACGAGTTTCTTTCAACAAGGAAGTACATTCTATGGAAGAACGAGATGTAAAGCTACTTTCCTACCTAGCTAAACACAAGCATTGGTCGCCTTTTAGTCACTGCTTTCTTCAGTTCTACATCAAAGCTCCTATCTTTGTGGCACGACAACTTGCTAAACATCAGGTAGGACTAGCGTGGAACGAGGTGTCAAGACGCTACATAGACAGTGAACCTGAGTTTTATGTGCCTAATACATGGAGAACAAGACCTGAGAAGAGTATTAAGCAGGGATCAGGTGACAAGACTGTTGATTATGACATACAAGGTACTATGCTGTTTGTGCAACAGACGTACAATAATCTGTTGAAAGAAGGCATAGCTCCTGAGATGGCTAGGATGGTGCTACCACAGAACACTATGACAGAGTGGTATTGGTCAGGTAGTTTGTATTCTTTTGCTAGGATATGTAAGTTAAGACTTGACAAGACTGCCCAAGTTGAAGTAAGGGAGATAGCAAGTCCAATAAGTAAAAAATGCTTGGAACTATTTCCTCATAGTTGGACAGCACTAATGGAGAATAAAATAGAATGAAGATAATACTTGATGTAGAAAACACGACAACTAAACGAGATGGCAAGTTACATCTTGACCCATTTGAGCCTGACAATTCCTTGACACTTGTGGGAATAATGGATTACTTGGAGAAAGAAAGCACAGTGTTTGTATTCAATCACAAAGAGAAGAAGATAACAGATGATGATGCAGACAAGAGACTACAGAGAGTTCTTGATAACACAACTCTTTTGATTGGTCACAACTTACAGTATGATCTTCAGTGGTTGTGGGCATGTGGATTTAAGTATGATGGTGAAATATTTGATACTATGCTAGGGGATTACGTCCTGCAGAGAGGGCAGAGAGGTTCTGTTAGTTTAGAAAACTGTGCAATCAGACATAGTTTACCCTTTAATAAGTCTGATACATTAAAAAGTTACTTCAGTAGAGGGTATCAGACAGATGAAATACCTCTTGATGAACTTACAAAGTACCTTGAGCAGGACTTATATATAACAAAGAGTTTGTATTGGACACTGAACGATCTATACGACAAGCCAGAATCCAAATCGCTAGTAAAAGTACGAGACATTACGAACAAAGTGTGCAAGACACTAGCAAAAATGTACATGAATGGCTTTGCCGTAGACAAAGGCAAGCTGTCTGAAGTGAGAAAAGACTTTGAGCATGAGCTACTAGAGATTGAAAACAGGTTAAACGTACATGTCAAGAACTTAATGGGTGACACACCAATAAATCTCAACTCTCCTGAGCAGATCAGCCAAGTTATTTACTCAAGAATACTAAACAATAAGAAAGAATGGGCAGTTGCCTTTGAGAATGTTGATGGAAAAGAAGAATTTAAACAGGCTGTCAAGCAGAATAGTAGTATGATGGTAAAGACTAAGGCTAGTGTGTGTCAAACATGCAACGGAAAAGGTAAAGTGTTTAAGACCAAGAAGGATGGACAGCCGTTTGCCAAGCCAAGTCGTTGCGTTGACTGCAATACCAGAGGATACAGACTAGCAAAACTTAAACAGATGGCAGGTTTAGGTTTCTTTCCACCTTCAACAGCTTGGGTTAGTGCTAATGGTTTCTCTACAGGCAAGGATAATCTAGATACACTAATTAATATAGCCAAGTCAAAGGGCATGACAGATGCACAAGCTTTCTTAACAGATTTGAAGAGGCAAAGTGCTGTGTCTAGTTACCTATCTGCCTTTGTTGAAGGCATCAGCACACACACAAAAGGTGACAACATGCTACATGTTAAGTTACTACAGCATCGTACAGCTACAGGACGCTTCAGTGGAGCAGAACCCAACATGCAGAACATGCCTAGAGGTGGTACGTTTCCTGTGAAGAAAGTCTTTGTGTCTCGTTGGGAGCATGGCAAGATACTAGAAGCTGACTTTGCACAGCTAGAGTTTAGGGTGGCAGCACTTCTTTCTCAAGATCCTGTTGCGATGCAGGAAGTAAGTACTGGATTTGATGTACATTCATACACTGCACAGATCATCTCTGAGGCAGGACAAAAGACTTCTAGACAAGAAGCTAAGGCACACACCTTTGCACCCCTCTACGGAGCTACAGGGTACGGTAGAACAAAGGCTGAGGCTGAATACTACACCCATTTCTTAGCTAAGTATAAAGGGATAGCAAGATGGCACAAAAAGCTAGGGGATGAGGCTATAAATCTAGGAAGAATTAAGATACCATCAGGTAGGCAGTACGCTTTTCCTGATGTGGAGAGAAGGAAGAGTGGTACTCCAACATACTTTACCATGATAAAGAATTATCCTGTGCAAGGCTTCGCCACTGGAGATATAGTTCCTATCGTTTTGTTGGAGATAGAGGAGCTACTAAAGTTAGACGACTTAAAGAGTATGTTAGTAAATAGTGTTCACGATTCTGTAGTGTTGGACATACATCCTGCAGAAACAAAAGAAGTGCTGAACGTAATAGAGCAAGTAAATAATAACCTAAAGTCTATAATAGAAAGTCACTATGATATTGATGTGAATGTTCCTATGTTATTAGAATCAAAAATAGGTGATAATTGGCTTGACGTTAAAGACGTTCAGTGATATAATGCAATTTCTTAAATAGGAGAAAAGATATATGGAAAATAGTTTAGCTGTTATGGGAAAGTCTAACGCAGATCTTGCTGAGTTGATGGGTATGTCAAACCTGCCGACTCGTAGCACATCAGCGTTAGCTGAGATTAAACAGGTTCATCAGAATGTAATGGGTACAAAGAAAGTTGACGGTGAGATGATGGAAGTTGCCATTGTTAAAGCAGGTGCTTTCTCAGTAGTGTTTCCTGATGAGTCTGTTTATTACAGTGATAAGATAACAATACGTTCTTTCATGCAGAGGTTTCAATTCCAAAGGTATGACAAGCACTATCAGAAGCCTGATGGTGGTGAAGGACGAATGTTACGCACTGTTATGGCAACGTCACTTACTGGTGACTTGAAGGATAACTATGGTGGGTTCAACTGTGGTAGACCTTCTGGTTACGTTAAGGATTTCAACTCGTTGCCTCAAGAGACACAAGACCTGATGAGATCAACCGATAGGTTTAAGATTATCTTTGGTCTGTGTACACTTGACAAGCCTAAGGACTCCGAAGGTAAAGATGTTAAAGTAAAGGAGTTTCCATTCTTAATGAGGGTCAAGAACCGAGACAGTTTTAAGGCTATGACTGACGTTTTCTCGCAGATCCAAAGAAAGAATAGACTTCCTATTCAACACTTTATTCATCTATCGTCAGAAGTAAAGAGTATACCTAGTGGTGCTACCTACGCTGTTATAAAGACTAAACTAGGTGATGTAGTAGATATTAATACTGACGATCAGGAAACCCTTAATAACTTTGTCGAGTGGGTTGAGTCTATGAACTCTATCACTATGAGTAAATGGGAAGAGCATCGAAGACCTGATGAGTTATCAGATGCTGAGGCTGAAATAGCCTCTACCATCGTTGAGATAGAGGAGTAGATATGAACCATCCTGCAGAGTTGGCGATCCACTCTTTCTTACAGGACGTTATGGAAGGCAAGGCTAGTGTTGATGATACTATACTTGATACCGTAGCAAGAGATGTGAGAGAGGCTTTGGTTCGCCAGTTCTCAGGGGGTAAGCGAGACTTTAAGCTGAGGATGTCTAATTTAGGACGTAAGAAGTGTCAGCTTTGGTTTGATAAGCATTCCCCTGAGGACAAGATAGCAAACTCACCCTTCTTTATTATTAACATGCTTCTTGGAGACTTAGTAGAAGCTATCTTTAAAGGATTGTTAAGAGCATCTAATGTAAAGTTTGACGACAGTGACAAGGTTACTCTAGACCTAAAGGATACTAAGGTAGATGGTACGTATGACCTTGTGTTAAATGGGAAAGTAGATGATGTAAAGTCTTCTTCCCCTTGGGCATATGAGAATAAGTTTGCTGACTTCGCAACGCTACAGAGTAAGGATAGCTTTGGTTATGTAGCTCAACTGGTAGGGTATGCTAAGGCTAAAGGTGTCCCTGTCGGTGGTTGGTGGGTAATAAACAAAGCCAATGGTAACTTCAAGTATGTTAGTGCTGATGGTGTTGACGTTGATTCTGAGATGAAGAAGATACAAGAGACAGTAGACTACATAAACCATGACGGTTCTTTTGAAAGGTGTTATGAACCTGTCGAAGAGACATACTATGGCAAACCTAGTGGCAATTTAAAGCTAGGGATAGAGTGTAGCTTCTGCCCTTATAGAGAGAAATGTTGGGATAATTTAGAAGTGTTACCTTCTAAAGTTTCTAGGTCATCTAACCCTCCCTTGATTAACTACGTGTATCTTTCTAATGCCAAAGATACAGTACAGGAGTAGATTTGAAGAGGACGTAGCTAAGGTATTACGTTCTAGTAAGCAGAGGATTAGGTATGAAAAGTTATCAATCAAGTATGCAGTACAAATGTTTAGACTATATAAGCCTGACTTTATACTTAACAATGGTATCATTATAGAAGCAAAGGGTTGGTTTAAGTCAAACGATAGAGTAAAGCATTTACTAGTGCAGGAACAATACCCTGACCTTGATATTAGATTCTTATTCCAGAACGCTTACAATAAATTAAACAAGCATTCCAACACTCGCTACTGTGATTGGTGTGATAAGTATGGATTTAAGTGGACAAACAAGGAGATACCTAAAAAATGGTTGACAGAAGAAAAGAAAAGGATACAACTAGGTGTACTGAACAAGTGGCAGTAGATACAGTTAACCACCCACCCCATTATAACAATGGTGGTATGGAATGTATTGACTATATTCATCAGCAACTTGGTAAAGATTTTGCTTCCTATTGTCAGGGGAATGTGATAAAGTATCTGCACCGATGGCGATACAAAAATGGAGCAGAAGATTTGAAGAAGGCTCGTTGGTATCTAAATGCAATGATTGATAGCATTGGGGAGAAATGATATGCGATTCAAAGTATTAGCAGAAGTAACTATAGATGAGGAATCTAGCCTCATGCCTGTGACCTGCAACAAGGAAGAGAAAGAAAGAGAAGGAGAGAATGTAATAAAAGATGTTGTCAAAGATCTTCTCTATGACATGGATGATATTGAAATTAAAACGATAAAGGTAACAAAAGTATGAACGACTATCAAAAATTTATAGCTATATCTCGCTACGCAAGGTGGCTACCTAATGAACACAGAAGAGAAACATGGGAAGAAACAGTTAACAGGTACGTAGACTTTATGAGCCTACAAGTTAAGGGGCATCTACCTATCGCCCAATTAAAGGAAGCTATAACTAAGCTAGAAGTTATGCCTTCTATGAGAGCCTTAATGACAGCAGGGTTAGCCTTAGACAGAGACAACACAGCAGGATACAACTGTAGTTACCTGCCTGTTGATGACCCTAAGTCTTTTGACGAAGCTATGTATATACTATTGTGTGGTACAGGGGTGGGTTTTTCTGTAGAGAGACAATACATTAGTAAGCTACCTGATATTCCTGAGACTATTGAGGACTGCGACACAGTAATACAAGTTCAAGACAGCAAGGAAGGTTGGGCAAAAGCTCTGCGTAGGCTGATAGGACACCTGTACATGGGAGAGATACCTGAATGGGACATGTCAAACATCAGACCTGCAGGTGCTAGGCTCAAGATCTTTGGGGGTAGAGCTAGTGGACCTGAACCTTTAGTGGATCTATTTAGGTTTACTGTTAAGCTATTTAAAGACAATGCAGGACGTAAGCTATCAAGCTATGACTGTCATAATCTTATGTGTAAGGTTGGAGAGGTTGTAGTGTCAGGTGGTGTAAGACGTTCAGCCATGATTAGTCTATCTAATCTTTCAGATGGACGTATGAGACACGCTAAGTCTGGTAAATGGTGGGAGACAGCACCACAGATGGCACTAGCTAATAATTCAGTGTGCTATACTGACAAGCCTGATGGGGAGACTTTCCTTAGAGAGTGGCTATCCTTGGTAGAGTCTAAGTCAGGAGAACGTGGTATCTTTAACAGGGTGTCAGCTAAGAAGCAGGTAGAGAAGTATGGTAGACGAGATCCTAACCATGAGTTTGGTTGTAACCCTTGTAGTGAGATATTACTTAGACCTTACCAATTTTGTAACCTAACAGAAGTGGTAGTCAGGGAAAAGGATAAGTTTGATGATCTAAAGAAGAAGGTTATGTTGGCTACCATTCTTGGTACAGCACAAGCTACTTTGATTAAGTTTCCTTATCTTCGTAAGGTGTGGAGAAACAACACGGAAGAAGAAAGACTTCTTGGTGTTAGCCTTACAGGTATTATGGACAACGAGTTAACTAATGGGAATAAACATGGACTCAGATTCACACTCGAAAAGCTCAGACAAGTCGCTGTTGAGACAAACAAAGAATGGGCAAACATCTTCGGCATCGCACCAAGCACAGCTATCACCTGCGTCAAACCAAGTGGAACAGTATCACAGCTTGTTGACTCAAGCAGTGGCATACACCCTCGTCATAGTGCTTATTATGTTAGGACTGTCAGGGGTGATAATAAAGACCCTCTTACTCAATTCCTAAAAGATAGTGGTGTTCCTAGTGAACCTGACTTTATGAAACCTGATGGACAAACTGTGTTTAGCTTTCCTATGAAATCACCTAAGACCTCAGTGTTTAGGGATGACATGACAGCCATACAACAGTTACAGACATGGCTCACCTACCAGAGACATTGGTGTGAGCACAAGCCTTCTGTGACTGTCTCTGTAAGGGATGATGAGTGGATGGAAGTTGGAGCTTTTGTGTTCAAACACTTTGACGAGATGTCAGGTGTATCGTTCTTGCCCCACTCTGAACATACTTACCAACAAGCACCCTATCAAGAGTGTACAGAAGACGTATACAATGATTTTAGCAGTAAGTTCGGACATATTGATTGGACTCGCTTTCAGGATTACGAGAAAGAAGATACGACAAACTCATCACAAACATTTGCGTGTTCAGGAGATACATGTGAACTCGTTGATATAGGAAGTTAAAAGGATGGAAGTATTTATAATATATGCTGCCCTTTCTGTCGGACAATTAACAACCTTCGTAGAGTTTAAAGGTACGGACTTCAAGACTTTAAAGGAGTGTAGTAGCTTCTTTGAAGAACACAGAGATACTATAAAGGTAAGTCTAAGAGAACACATAAATGAAACCTACCCTGACTATATAGTTTCATATGTAGGGTGTAGCACAAGGAGTAAGTTCATTGCAAATAGCACAGACATCTAAGAAGAAACATGTCAAACCATTTGACAGAGGATTCAGAGTCTTTGACAAAGGTAAGTTACTACACAAGTCAAAGATGCTGATGGGTAATCCCTTTCACCTAAATACAACTGCGTATAAAGAATGGGAACGTGGCTTCAATGTCGCATATTATCAAAACTTGGAGAGGTTGGATGAACAAAGCGAAGGTAGAAGCAGAGAAAGCTTTCAAAAAAACGGAGGGGAAAATGGAAAGTGATATTACTCTTGAAGAAATGGCGAAGCAAATCAAAGAGTTGGATACTCAACTAGCTGATATGAAGAAAGATTATCGTGAAAGGAAATTGTTGGGTTTACGCTCTGCAATGGATGCACGTAAATCTGCTGAAGAGGCTGTTCGAGAGGAACTCAAAGCTCTAGGTGTAGCTCATCGTGGCTACGCTTGGTCAAGTGCTGATCCATTTAACTTGTACACTAAATGGTACTAGATTAAATATGTAGATGGGGGGAGCTTAGTCTCCCCTTATTTTTTTAGTTCTCTAAGTCTCTAGTCTTGTATGGTTGGTAATTGTAAGCACCATCCTTTGCTTCTTCAGTACCCTCACCCATCATCAGTCTTTTCTCACGTTTTAGAAATAATACAATATCGTTTAACTCTCCTTCTGTCATATCTTTTATTTGTGCATCTATACCCAACACATTTCTAGCGTGATCTACATCTACTTGAGACTGTCCCCTATCTATCTGCACTCTTTTATGTAGCAATGATCCCTTTGAGGTATCTAGGTTTGTTATACGATCTCTTATATCTCCTTTTATATCCCTCAACATTTTTGTTACTTTCTTTTGCCTTCTCCTTACTATAGTGCTATCAAAAGATTCTCTACTAAAATCATTATCTAATAGTAGTTGTTCTGCCCTTATCTCTACTTCAGGTGCTAACACATTATTAACAAAGTTATCATGCTCAGGTATACCTGTATACATACTGGTTTTCCAATCAGGTTTGTTTATCATAGCAAACACCATCTCTGACGCAGTTCTTGGTTGCTTGATTTTAGCACCCATGATAGTAGTAACAGGACTAGGATCATATAGATCTCCTGCCCTTGCAAGTTTCCTAGCAGGAGTGTTAGTACCTCCTAGAATATAGTCCTCTTGTCCTCCAAAACGCTCTGGTATATTTTGTATGATACCCTCTATCATATTATCTACGTATTTAAAACCATTCTGCGAAAACTTAGAGTTTAAGAAAGGTTTGTCACCAGTGAGGTTAAAAGCACCGTTGGCTAACCGTTTGTCATATATAGTGTCTGTTCCAAGTGCATACCCTACTAGTCTATTTACAGGATCTAACGGTCTTGTATACCCTGCTCCGATAGTGCCAAGGTGAGCCGAAGCACCATGTAATATATAATTAAAATAGTTCAACCCTCCAGTATCTCCCTCGTCAAACGCTCTTTCTACTTCACTCATAAAACGAGTAAGGTCATTGCCAAATGACAGGTCTGTAGCTGTCTGCCCTATAGCCATCTGCTTTAGCATGTCATTTCTTATGCCTCTTATGTCAGCCCCTTCTTGGCGAGGCACATACTCATTACCAGTAAAAGGATTACTTAGACCCCTAACATTAACGTATCTAGCCATAGCCATTAATAGAGAGAGAGGGAATACGTTAGTTATATCTATAATATCACCCCCACCAAGTTCTATTTCATTCCAAGCTAGACCCTTCCTCATGTTTTCTTGTTGATGGTTTATGGCAAGACCCATTGCAGTCATAGCCACTGTTGCTCTAGACATAGTGTCAAATAATTCTCTCTGTGTTTCAGCACCTTTTAATTTAGACGCATCCCCTGTTTTAACTGCTTTAACGGCTCTTCTGCCTCCTCGTTCTATTGCTGCCATTACAGGTATGATACTAGTTGGTCCCCAATTGTAGGTGAAAGCTCCAACATTATTCATAAAGCGTCCAAACGGTAGTATAAAACCCATGCCCGGAAGATTAGCTACAACCTCTACCCCTTTTGCAAAGTATCCACCTAATTCTGTAGGAAGATCTAATAAAGCAGGGTCTTCCATTCCTCTTCTCTTTACTGCTTTTGGGTAGTCAAAAGAAAACACAGATTTCATAGTGTCATCCAAAGCCCTACCAATAACATCATCGTCTAAGTCAGAAAGATCGCCACTTTTAATTACATCCATAAAAGTTTTTTGTTTACCTATGCGTAGCTCTTTGTCTATAGCACCCATAAACATTTGACTTTTAGTTACGGTGTCCTGTAGTCGCACACCAGAGAGGTTAGCTGAAGCCTCAGCTATAGACTCAAAGCCTCTCATAAGACGACCTGCGTTTTTAATATCAAATCTTTCAAAGGTTCTTTCTACACCTCCTGAAAAGGTATCAAATAATCTTTTCTTTAGTGTAGGGTCAAACTTTAAAAACTCCATGTATGACTCATATGTAGAGTAAGGGTCTGCTAAATTCTTTAACTTTTGTCCTTGCAAGTGGAAGGTTAGTTTAGATATTTCTAGATCTCTTTTACCTGCCTCTGTTAGCGTACCCCCTTTTAATATTCCTGCCACACCATACATGCCTGAAGCAAATAGTTCTGCTAATCCCTGCCCTGTAAAGTATTGACCAAAACCGTATATGTTTACAGCAGAAGTTTGAGGAGCAGAAACAATCATTCTCTTCCATAAGTTTTGCCCATACAGTATCTTTTTAGTAACTGTAAAAGGATCAACCTCACCAGATTCTGTTACACTTTGTTCTAGAACATCATAAAACTCTCTTGAGAAAGCTTGTCTATCTCCTAACTGTTCTTTTATAGCACCTTGTATAAGAGCTGCGTCACTCTTTAACTTTTTACCTTGTGTTGCAACTAATGTTTCAGCAGCGTTCTGTATACTCCTAGAGACTGTTGACGATATGTTTAACGCTAGATTGTCTGTTACATTTCCTAGATGTAAACCTGTCCTATTAAATATAGTTTTTCTTATATTCTTAGCATTGGCATCAGGAAGATGTTTTAGTAGTAGAGCTATCTTACTGCCGTTTGTGTAGTTAAAAGGTAACTTTACACCTGCTTCTTCTGCAGCGTCTAGTATAAATGTACCGTCTGATCTATTACCTATAATATTGCTAACTAAATTTCCTTTAAAATAAAAATCAACAGGAGCTTTTGATTGAGTTCCTTTTACTATAACATCACCTGTTACATCATCTATATCTATGGTTGGGTTATCCCCAATATTTCTTATACCTACTAAATCACTACCTAACTCTCTAAACTTAATCTCTCCCTTAGCTGCCATAGCTCTAAAGTATTCACCACCCTCTTTTTGCCTAAACATCTTATCAATATTATCCTCTAGCTTTTTAGCAAAGGGTTTCATTTTTTCTTCATCAAGTTTTACTTGTTCTCTTCTTGCATCCTTTATCATTCTTGTTAAGCCATCTCTTGAGGACTTAGCTTTTGTTCTAGGTAATGAAGCTATTCCTAGAGTTGTTCCAAACAAAGATGCCCCTGCAGTCAAGCCTGTCTGTAAAGGATCATACTCCTCCCTAGACCCTGCCTGTATCTGTGTCTCTTGTAGTATTAGATCTTGTCCCACAGCAGTTCCTGCATCCATGCCTCCTGCTACTGTAGCATTAAGTAGTCGCCTATTTTTTAATTGTCTTGTTATCTCTTTTTGAAATGTTTTCTCAGCTATCTCTTTCGTGCCTTCAACCATAGGTGCTTTAGTTGCCAAATCAAAAACAACTTTTTTAGTCCCTTCAGTTCCAACGTATTTTCTAGCCAAACCATTTTTGTATGCATTAAGAGCCTGTCTCTTAGCAACACTAGAAAGAGCTTTTCCTGATAACAATGTTGCTACTTTACCTGCACCTAATCCTGCATACAAAGAAGGGGAACTACCTATAGCAAATATGTAATCCTTAACACCATTAACAGCACCTGCTAATCCGTCATTAACAAATACATTCCCTACTTGATCAAATATTTCGTAGGCTTTACCTGCTCTTTCTAATTGATCAGGTTTAGCTTTGTTAACATACATTGCTTCGGCAATAGTAAAGGCTTCATTAGTATTAAAGAAACGCATATGATTCATAAAAGAATCAACAATTTCTTCTGGGGTTTTTCTAGCAAAGTGTTTACCCTTTCGGTCTATCATGTAGTCTTTTATAGCACCTAAGTATTGAGGTTGTTCTAGGTCATCTAACATCAAGGCAGGGTTAGTGTTTGCTGCAGTCTCAGCATCTTCTCTACTTTCCTCAGCATATGCTCTATAAAAGTCTGGTAAACTACTTGCCATATTAATTTACGCTTTTTAGTAAGAATTGATTTAAGAAGGGGAGTTGAGGTATAACCTGATCGAATATTTTTGGATCTGTAATACCCTTTTGTTTTTGGAACTCAGCTACAGATTTTTCTACAGCATAATTCTGTGCTGCTTTTAAAGGAGTAATATAATTACGAGGATCATTTTTATACGCTAAATACTTTTTAAGTAGATCTTTATTCTCCTGTCTCAGATCTTTCCCATCTGATATAGCTTGTGATAATCTAGTTCCTAACTGTGAAACTTCTGATTTTTCAATACCTACAGGGTTAGTAGTACCACCAATATCCTCCGATCCTGATAAGGCTTGATCTGATAAACTAATACCAAACTTATCTTCTATAATTTGTGGATGGGCAGACTTATCAAAGAACGTACTTACGAGTGTTTTGTAATCTTCTTCAAACCTTTCCACATCTGTGGGAGAATATATTGGAGGTGCTTGTGACAAATCCATAGCTGCACGATCAACAAAGCGTCCTTGAAATGGATCAGCATAAGCACTTCTTTGAGCTATTTCATTTATCTCCATTATACTTTTATTACCAGTATATATCTGTGACTCTAGTTCTTTCATAACTCTGGCATTCGCATTGATATTCATAGCACCATAGAATAGATTACCAAGAAAAGACTCTGCATTTTCTGAGGGAAAGTTACTTTCGTGCTCAGTAAATACATTCACAGTCCTTTCCCAAAACTCTTTCATAGACATCTCAGGAGGTTTGAAATCAGCAGGTACGTTGAGTATATCTTTGATCATACTTTTTGTTATATCAAAGTTTGGCAGCTTGTTTGCTTTTGTTACAAGACCACTAACTTCAGTATACACAGATTGTAGAGCCTCTACAGGATTCTTGTCTTTTATATAAAACATTAGATCATTTTTATCTGCACCTAATGTGACCAACTTTTGAGTTAAGTCTTTTAAAGTATTTATTTTTTGTACTCTCGCATCGTAATCTTGTTTACTAGCTAAGGCTCTAGTTCTTTGAAACTTCTTTTCTTCTTTCGCCTCTTCTCCACGTTCCTTAATACCTGTTGTAAGCTGATTAAAAAAAGCTGTTAGGAAAGCCTCTCTTTTTCGTCCTGCTCTGTTAACTCTACTATCTAGTTGGTCTGTTAAAGCCATACTTATACACTCCTCGCCATTAAACCTTTACCAGAAGGCAATTCCTCTGCATTTTCAGGCATTTCTTGGACGCTCACAGGCTCTTCATCCCTAGATACCATCGGCTCTTCTAAACTTTCGTCCCCTGAGAGCCTTGCACGAGAGGCTATTTCTAGTTGCCTCTGCACTGTTGCCTCTGCTTCTGTCTTATCTTTCTTAGCTTGTCTCTCCTCTGGTGATACAGCTGCCTCTTTAACTTGCACTCCAAAAGATCTAGCTTTTGCTAGTATTATTTCGTGAAGTATTGGAGCAATTAACAACCCAACATCTATGCTGTGCTTACCATCCATAACACCATTCATATATATACTTTTAACTAAAGCTGTTAAAGGAAACCCATTGTCAAGAGCAGTTAATATATCTTCCATGACAGGCTTACTAGTTACCTGTGGTAGATAAAAGTCTAATGCTTCTTCTGCTGTGTTAAACTCAGGGGATCTGTCCCAAGCATAACCTTTAGGTTCTCCTGTGAGTGACTGTCCGGGAATAGGAGCAGACAACCTTGGTGTGTCTAATTCTCTTTCATCAACCATTCTCATTAGTCAAGTCCTTCCTTCTTTAATATTCTATCTCTAAGTTTCTTTCCATACTCTGTACCAAAAGATTCATCTATCTCTCTTATTCTCTTATACAAAGGGTTGTCTTCAAACAATTCTTTATACACATTCTCTATTATGCCTTTAAGTTGCTCTCGTTGTGCGTTAGTATCTTCTATCGCATCATTTTCAAGTAACCCTCTTTTGAGCTTTTCTGTTGATATTTTAAAATTTCTTGTATTATTTATTTGTTCTTTTAATCCATTTCCTCTAGTGTCATCACTAAGCACCTCATTTGTTTGTGATACAGAAGGGGCAGACAATAGCTCCTCAGTCTTAACTGTGCCTATAGATTTATCTTCACTAGAAAACTCAAAAGGTTTTACTGTTTTCATTATAGCTAGGACAGAGTTTGAGTAAGCGTTTGCTTTTTTATTACCAGACCGTACAGCATTAGGACCACCATTATACATAGTAGCCACTTCTTTTAGGTTCTTTGCACCATACTTGTCTCTAAGCATAGCAAGATAAGCCACCCCTGCCTCTATAGATCTATCTATATTATACTTTCCTGAGCCTTCGGTAAGCTGTTTCATAGTTATAGGGTTACCCTGAAACTCATCGTAGTAAGAGTTAATATCCTCTAGAGCAATAGGTCTTACCTGCATTATACCTTTTTCGTCTAAAGCTCCTTCTGCATATTCTAATCCTGACTCTTGTGTACCTACGGCTTTTATAAATTCATATGGTATTTTAAATTTAGAATCAGTTGGGGAATACTTATCTGCTAGTCCCTTCAATATTATATCCATATTAGAAGTTTCAAACGGTTGAGCCTTTGGTGTAAACTCTTTACTTAATTGAGGTTGTGCTAATTTTATTGTACCACCTGCATAAATTAAGTCGGCTGTTTCTATGGCAGGATTACCTTTGTTTAACCTTAATATCTGAGCTACTGGAATTTTATATTTTTCAGACAATTCAGAGAGTGTATCACCCCATTGTAACTCATAATCAAACGGAGTATCTGTAGCTACATCAGGTTGATTTTCCTGCACTATACTTACACTTTCTGCCAGAGCATTAGCAGCAGGACCTTTACCTTCTTTTTTAGCTTTGTCAAATTGTCTTTCAGGAGTGGGTGCATTGGGTGCTCCCAACCCTTTTAATGAAATACCTGTGTCTTGGTTTATTCTAGAATCAATGTAAGCTTCTCTCTGTATTCTTAATCCATCTGCATAGTCACTCATAATTACGGTCCTTTAGTTAAAAATCTAGCCCCTGCTTTGGCAGCTTGTACATCAAATATACCGTTGACCACTGCACCTGCAAACGAACCTAGAGCAGTGGAAAATGCTGTGTCCTCTCCTGCCTCAACATTGAGTTCTGCTTTTACCAACTCTAGTCGTCTTTGCTCTGCGTTCTCAGCAGAAGTAAAAGCATATGCCATAAGGTCACGTTCTCTTTGCCATATCTCGTCAAGACCTTTTTGTGTTAAAGCGTTAGACTGAAGAGCATCCTGTCTGTTGGCTTCATTCTGAGAAGCGTTATTAATTGTTGTCAACTGCTGTCTCCATTGTGCGTTAGCTTGGGCTATGACTAACTCATTTCTCGCATTAAATTGATCTCTCTGGTTACTTAATTCTTGTTGGAATTTTGTAAGTGCGTTAACTTCTCCTGCGTTAAACTGCTCCATAGCTGTTCTCTGAGAAGCGTTAAACTCTGATACCTGTGTGTCCAGTTTAGAAAAGAATTGGTTAGCTTGGTTTTCACTTGTTGCATTAAACTGAGCCATAGCATTTTCTGCTGCAGTATCTGAGAATAGTCCTTGTATAATGGACTGATTAGCAAACATATCTACCTGCTGTTCAGCGTTAAAGTTTGTCATATCCATCTGTAAGAATGCTTGTGCGTTTCTGACTTCTGTTTGCTGTCTGTTATTGAGATTAGTCATATCAGCTTGGGAAATAGCTGCGGCTTGTGCCATGACAACTGCTTGTTTATTACCAAGATTTGTTAGATCTGTTGTCTGAGCTAACTGTGCATTCTCTAAAGCAATCTGTACCTCAGAAGAGAAGTTCCTGTTTGCTATATCTGATATAGTGGCAGTATTTTTTACTCTAGCTTGGAAGCCTTGATCAAACTCCATGCCTAAAAATTGAGCACGTTGTTGAGCAGAAAGCATTGCACGTTGCTGTCTATTGCTGAGGTTCTGTGCTTCAAATTGTGCAACTGTCTGAGCATCTTGCATAGCAATAGGCAAGGCACTCTCCATCGCTGCCTGTACTATAGCTTGACCTGCCATAGAACTAGCCGCCAAACCTCTTTGTGCCATAACTGCTGTAGCCTGACGCATTGCACCTGAAGCCCAAGGTGGAGGTTCGCCACCCTCAAACTGAGTCATAAGACTTGTAAGCTGTCCTTGTACGGTAGCTTGACTGGATGGTGCTCCTGTTGCAGCTTCTACCCCTTCTAGGAAAGTTTTTGCAACTTCAGCATTTGCTACACCAGATACTATTTCTCCTTGTTGTAGCTGTCTTTTAGCAGGAGATACAACCTGTATAGTGCTGTCGTCCTGAGCAGCCTTAACATCTCGTATGGCTAACTCGCTCTGCTCTATTGTTTGAGCATTTGCTATAGCATCTTGGCTAAGAGTACCTGTTGTTTTTGTAAGTTGTTCATCTCTAACAGCCTGTGTAGCTTTAGTGGCATCAGGTGTTAGTGTAGGCATTTGTGGTGTGGCTGTACCTTGTCCTACTGTGCCTTCTCTTGCTCCTAGATATACATTGGTAGGTAGCTGACCTGTACCTGTTGGTATAAGCTGATCAGTTGTACCTTCTAGTAAATTTACCTGTTGTCTAGTGGCTAGATCAGAAGGTGTTGATACTGTTGTACCAACTGCTTCGGCTGCTGTAGGAATACCTACTGACTGAAAGGACTGTGATGCAGAGGAAACGGCAGCTTGTTTCTGTGTAATGTTAACATCTTGTGCACTTATCTGATTGACAATCTCTTGCCTCTTAGCATCCTGTGATGCATCTGTAGGAAGTTGTGCTAACTGCTGTCTTAGATCAGATAGTTTCTGCTGTTCTGCTGCAAGGTCTGCTTGAGCTTTGTTAAGGTTATCTCTTGCTGAATCTCTTGGTGCTGTACCAGTAGCTGTTGTGGTTGGGTATGGGTTGACTACACCACCTTCTTGATACCCTGAACCTCTTCTAAACTCTTCATTTTCTCTTTGTTGTTTTTGTCTTTGATACTCCAGAGATTCTTCGTAAAGCCTTTGGTCTTCAGTAGAGTCTGAAGGCTCTGAAAGTTTAGGACTATTCATAGGATCTAGAGGTCTTGGTGGTGAACGTAGCTCATAATGTTTTTTCATAAGCTCTTTATTTTTTCGTGTGACTTCCTCTTCTAGTCTTCTTTTGTATAGGGGAACTTCATCTTTAGGCTCTTGCATACCTTGAGAGTATTTTTCATCTGCAAAAGATAGAAGCTCTCTGTATAATTCATGGTCAGTTTGAGGGTCTTTACCTGCTAGAAATAGTCTATTAGAGTAAGGCATATCATCCCTACTTATACTATTATCTAGATCATTTGCTAACACCTTTAAGTAGTGATCCTCTGCTATACTCTTTAAAAAAGGTATCTTTTCTATTAGATCGTAGGTGCTTTTACCTCCTCCAAAATCTGCATTCTCTTTAACTCTTTGTATTAATATATTTCTTTTAACTTCGTTATCTTTCCGTAGCTGTTCCATACCAGTATTTACACTAGACAAACCACCTGACATAAACCCCTGCTGAGGCATAGCGTCTTGAAGTGGATCAGCCGTATTAGGAAATACCATTGTAGGTCTGCCACGAGTTTCAATTACATTGTCAAGATATCTTTGTACCTCAGGTGTTTGAGGCTGATTGCCTGAAACTCTCTTAACTGCAGCATCAAATAGTTTCTGTGACTGAGGGTCAAAGCCACTGACTTGACCACCCATCTGAAATGTCTGTCCTCCTACCATAGACTGAGCTTTATCGTGCATACCTGCTAGATACTCAGCCCCTTCCCTAGAGTTAGGTTTGTACCCTTTGGCTTGTAGTAGTATACTAGCTTGGTCAGGAGTGAATCCTAAGAACTTCTTCATTGGTATCGCCATTATTTATCCCTACTTAATACTCTATCTAGTTTATCTTCTAATCTATGTAATGCTTCCATAACTCCGTGCATCTCACCCTTTACCTCAGACCTTGACGCATACTCTTCTCTTGTCTTATTAATGAGTATATCTAGTCTCTTTACTTCTAACATTACACTACGAAATGTCCATATCGCAGGAGCAATAACGAGAGTCAGGATTAAATTCCAAAACATTACTGGGTCAATTTCCATACTACTTAAAGCTCTTATTCATTGAGTCAAGAACACTATCTATGTTTGGCTCTTGACCATCTGGATCATACTTACAACGGTACTCAGTCGGACATTGACCTTCTACTACTAGCGTGTATGTATCGTTTGCACCTTTATACAGACAGATTTGCTGTCCATTCTTAGCTTGCACTCTCTTATATCTACGGCATGTAATGAACTTAGGGTCTTCCCTCATGCCTAGTCTTTTTTCTTGTTCCCAAGTCCAGTCGCTGAACTTCTTGAGGAAACACGTGAAGCAGTTCTTTATGTTGTCTGACTGTGCTAGGTGTATTATACCATAATTATCTGCACATAAATACTCAAACGTATACTGCCCACCTTCTTTTCTTACACAGTTAGGAGAACCAACCCCTGTCAACCCCCATAAGTGTGTATACAAAGCTACCCAAAACACCAAAGCCAACAATAAGCACCACTGCAATAGCGACATAACCTATAACCTTTTCCCTGAACTTCTGCTTATCGTATACTTCTTTCTGTCTTCTCTTACGGATTTGCCCTTCCATCTGAAGTAGCTCGTCCCATGACTTGCTTCCGTGAGTAAACATGAGAAATTGTTTTAGTTCGTCCCTCTGTTCTTGTAACTTCTTCTTGGCGGCAAAGGCTTCTATTGCTTCTTGTTCTACACTGCCCCCACCAAATACTTTCCTGAACATCGTGGGGTTCTTAGCAGACTTCTCAGCGTTGTCTATGTCACTGACTGCACCCATCCATCTTGACAGGTCTTGTGACATTGTTTCTAAATCTCGTCCTGCCTGAAACATTCTCTTAACATTGGAAAATGCCATACTAGCCACACTAAGACTAGCTGAGATTGTTATGGGGTCAAACATTAGTCTGCGTCTTTAATAGTAAGTGTACCTGCCTTTACTTGTGCGAGTATTTCTGCATCATCAGAGTTAGAGGGGGCTAATGCTTTTGTCATCAGCTATACGGACTCGTGCCTAGAGTTGATGCATCCCAAGCTGCTTTAAGTTTAGCTATTGTGTCTGCGTTAGTTATAGCTGAAGTCGCAGGTGCATTTCTCAATGCTGTCTTTGCGTTCTTTGCTGTTGTCTGTGCTGACGAATCATCAGCTTCTAGTGCCTTCATATACGCTACATCTTGAGCTTCAAGCAAAGGCTTTCTGACTTCCCTGATTTTGTCCTTGAATATAACTTTAGCAGCAGTCATGTCTTCAGCCATAACGCTACCACTTAGTTTCCAAGCATTTCTGAAATGCCTGTCGGAAGGTATAGTTGCAGTAGAAGCATCTATTGTTGCACCATCCTTGTCGGCTACAAAAGTCTTAGTTGCCATTTTAGTTCCTCCTATTTAAGCAGCTATTTTCCAAGCATTTCGCCATGTTCGTTGTTGTGGCAATTGCTCTTTCCTACATATAACAAGTCTAGGTTTGTTAGACTTCTCATATTCTCTCCATACCTTCTGAGGTATATCCTTCATTATTAAGTATTCTATTGCTTCACTTTCTGTCATAGCTTTTACAGGCTCAGTGTTATGCAGTAGATATCCTCTGGTATGTTTCACAAAATCTGACTTTGCTTCGTCCTTCTTGAGTTCCCAATATACCCAAACTGGAGGAAGAATACCACCATTCAATGCACAAGCCATCCAATTAGGGTCAGGGTGTGTTACCTTTGAAGGTTCATCTAGGTTGTCAGGGTCTTCCCATACAATGCAGAACTCACTTCTAAATGGCTCTAGGTTTTGCTTTGCCCACCCTAGTCTATCCCACAAATGTGTCCCTTGAAAGTTTGGTGTTGTCATGCTAAATCTCCTACTATTGAAGTAGTAACTAATCCATTATCTCTTACTGTAAATGAACTTACTAAGTCATTAACTACAATCTTATAACTTGAAGTACCTACAGAAGCCGAACTTCTTTCCATGTGAGTAATCCTATCACTCTGTGGACCTGTACCAGAATCTTCATTTCCACTAATAGCTACTGCATATCCTTCAGCAACACCCATATTATTCGTCAGGTTTGGGTGGTAGTTTCCTGTTCCAACATCTGTGCAAGAGGAGTGATTGTAGCTATCTGTGACAGAAGCTTGATTAAAAGCTGCAAACCCCTTTGCCAAACCTTGTTGTAGATTGGTTGTGGTTGAATTACCCTCTCCTGTGACAGCGATTGACCCTGCCGTACTGACACCTGTTAATGTATTTACTTTAAGTGTTGAGGTCATGCTAAGTCTCCGTGGAAATTATATAGTATATTTGGGTCTTCTGTCACAACATTAGCATCACTCTCACAACTCACAAGTCTTACAGCAAATACTCCTGTGGCAGGGGTATTATCAATGGTTGAAGACCTTGCTACTGTTGTAGTCCCATTATTTCCTGCCATCCAACCACAAGTATAATTAGCATTTCCAAAATCATTGGCTATGTTTAGAGAATATCTTCCACTTGCCGTATCGGTGATGCTCGTTAAATTATGTGAATCATTTGCTGAAGGTGTACCTGAACCATCCATGTGAACCCAAGCTTTACACAGTCCTTGTTGTAAACTCGTAGTGGTTGACCCACCTTCTCCAACAACAGTCATCACTCCTGCTGAACTTACTCCTGATAATGCGTCTACTTCTATTTTGCTAACCATTATGCTAAATCTCCTGTGCATTGGGCTGAATAAAAAGCAGGGTCTACTTGAGTATCATTAGCAACACAAGTTAAATCAAATGACCCATTGGATTTGTTCTCAAATCTTATACCTGTTTTACCACTTGTCATGCTTGAATGAGCACAAGTAATGGCATAGCCAGTATTAGCACTAGCAAAATCATTTGCGATGGCGATGGTCGGCTGACCCAAAGAACTATCGGTTACAGAAGTTACATTAAAACTATCGTCTATTGCTAAAGAACCTCCACCTCCACTAATCCATGTTTTAACTAGCCCCTGTTGTAAATTGGTTGTGGTTGAACCACCTTCTCCTACCACACTTATAGATGCAGCAGATGTGTACCCTTTAACTGTATCAAGTTTAACATGCCCACTGCTATCTACTTCAGCTTTAACAGCATTAGCTATTTTAATTTTAACAGCATCATTAGTAGATAAATCAAAACCACTATCGCCATCACCAGATTTATTTACAACTTCATCAACCTGTAATTTGCTCATACAATCACCCATATGCCACTAACTGTGACGGTTGCATCAAGAGTTACTGGACCTGCCGATACAGCATTGTTTGCAGCATCAATCGTTAGAGGAGTTGATACTGTTTGTTCATGCTGACGAATGATTGGTTCGTAACTGGTTGCAGTCGCATCTTTACCTAAACTATATTCTGACATTAGGTTATCTCCATTATGCTCATAGTTACTGAAACTTTGTCTGCCACTGAACAATCAATTTGAATTTTATCTGTGGTTTCTAAAATTTGCTTTCCCCCTATTAATACATTTTTGCTTTCTCCTACTGCTAATGGAATATCATTAGCTAAGAATGTAGTTGTGTTGGTAGCTGTTCGACCACCTCCACTTGTATCTGAAACTAACTTTACATCTGCTGTAACTTGAGCCGTATGCACATTGCACAAGATTAAACCAACCACTACTGTTGTTGTACTACTTGGTGTTGTATATAAGTCCTCTGGAGTACCTGCACTTGCAGGCATCACATCGTGACTTACAACTTTAAACGTATTTGCCATATTTCTTCTCCTTTATCATCCCAAGGCGATGGCTAATGCCGTGGATTCGTCAGCAATGACTGTATTTAGTGCTGTTCCATTTACTGTTATTGCATCTGCTTCAAGTGTACCGTCTATATCAGCATTTCCACTAATATCTAAACTTGTTGCATCTACTTCACCTGCTACGGTGAGTACACCACTAGCGACTGTCATTAAGTCTGTGTCACCTGTATGCCCTATGGTTGAACCATTTATTATAACATTATCTACTGTTAATGTTGTAAGTGTTCCTAACGATGTAATATTAGCTTGAGCTGCAGTTTGCAGTGTACCAGATAATTGTGTCGCTGTCAACCTTCCTGTACTAGGATTGTAAGTTAAATTACCATCTGATTCTAGTCCAAGGTTTCCACCGTCTACATCTCCACCTGCTGTAAAGATAACAGCGTTGTCTTCGTCTGTGCTTTCATTATCAGTAATAGTTACTGTTGTAGCTACTGTAGCTGTTGATGCAGTACCTTCTATGTTAGCAACAAGTGTGCCTGTTGTCATATTAAGGTTGCCTGTGCTACTTGCGTTGTCTGTTGTAGTACCTAGTGCAAACTTATCTTCTGACTCGTCCCACATAAAGAGAGCGTCATTACCTGTTGACCCTCTTTCAATGATAATACCTACGTCATTAGAGTTAGAACCTGCACCTTGGTTTAGTCCTAGTAGTGTGTCTTTAACAGCTAAGTTAGTTGTATCTACGGTTGTTGTAGCACCACTAACGGTTAAGTCACCTGTAACAGTTAGGTTGTCGTTGACTGTAGTTTCAGATGTAGAGTGTCCAATAGAGATTGCAGTCCCTGATATGCCTGTACCTATCGCTACGGATTCACTGCTGTTAGCTGTGTCTATAGTTAGGTAAGCATCAGAGCCTTGCTTAATTGTAAGTGCTGTAGCTGAGTTGTCTGATACAGCAATGTTAATATCTGTTCCGTCTGCACTTATAGAGTCAAGAGCAATGTCACCTACGTTAGTTATGTCATTGTCACCGAAGGATGTAGCTCCTAATGTAACAGAACCTGTTGTTGATAACGCACTAGAGCCTATGTCTATTGCTCCAAAGCCTGAAGATATTGCACCACTGTTTAATGTACCAGTAGTAACAAGGTTTGGCATGGCAGTTATTTCGTCATCAAAATAAGCAGCTAAATCAGTAACAGCTACCTGAACCATTGTGCCATTATCATTCATCACAACTCTATCAGCGTCAGCTACCGTTGTAGATGTAGCACTTGTACCACCATCTACTATGTTTAATTCTGCACCAGTAGAAGTAACAGCAGTACTACCTAATGTAAGCTTACCGTCTGGAACTACAAGTCCTGCAGCCCCTGCTAAGATAAGGTCATCTGCTGATGTGTCCCATAACATATATGCTGAAGCTGTATCACCAAAGAACTTAACGTCATATCCTGTGTCATCTACACCTACAGTTACAGTAGCATCTATCTGTACTGCACCGTCAATATCTACAGCGTCTAAGTTAGTTGTACCGTCAATGTCAGCATTACCTGAGATGTCAAGAGTTGTCGCATCTAATTCACCTGCAACAGTTAATACTCCACTAGTCAAGGTCATCAAGTCTGTGTCACTTGTGTGTCCTATAGTCGTGCCGTTAACTATTACGTTGTCTACTGTGAGGGTTGTGAGTGTGCCTACGGAAGTAAGGTTAGGCATAGCTGTAATTTCATCGTCAAAGTAGGCAGCTAAGTCTGTTACAGCAACCTGTACCATAGTACCGTTGTCATTCATTACTACTCTGTCTGCATCTGCGACTGTAGTAGATGTGGCAGTTGTGTCACCGTCTAGGATGTTTACTTCTGTAGTTGAAACTGTAAGTCCGTCTAATACCTCTAGTTCTGCTTCGGATATACCTGCAGAACCTATTGTCAGTGTACCTGAGATGTCAACATTACCATTAATGTCAATAGTTGTGGCAGCAATTTGTACCTCTGTACCTGCTACAATGTCTAGTTGTCCATCAGCAGAAGCATAGATGTACTCACCACCTTCATCATAGAAATATAGTTTTTGTGTACTGTTTACAACAATGTCATCCATGAACTTAAAGTGGTCTTCATCTTCCATCCACATAAGAACACCGTCAGATGTTTCACCATCAAAGGTAATTGTAAGGTCTGTACCAGAAGTTCCATCACCTATTGTTATAGATGTACCTAGTAATTTGGTAATAGGACCACCTTCGGCAGTAGTACCATCGTGTGTGTGTCCTGAACTGACAGCAAAGGCGGCTAATAACTGATTAAACTCGTCATTAGTATGTGCCGCTGTGATTGTATCACCGTCAGAGTACGAAGACTGTCTTGTGTATGTTGCTCCCATTTACCTTCTTGCTCCTAATTGATATTCCAACTGAAATCCTTTTAATGAATATGGTGCTGTTGTTCCACCATCGTTTACTCTTATTGCTACTGCGAACCCTGAACCTTCTACTGCTTGTCTTACGAGTGGCTGTGATGCACCACCATATGTACCTATTGAACTAGAAGATGTACCATATGTTGTTACTCCGTATACGGCTGCAATATCGCTTGAATCTAATTCATATGCCGCAGGTCTTGCTGAATCTACTGACTCATAGTCATAGCGTAAGAACATGTCAGCGTCTATTGTTGATTCAGGTGCATAGTTTACTATAACACGTTGCATGTGCTTTCGTATACCTGCGTCCCCAAACGTCATATCAGGGCTTCTATACTTACCGTTTATCGCAGTTCCATCAAAGTCATTTCCTGATTCTTGTCTATAAATATAACCATTTGAGTAGTCTCCGTGAAGTATTATAACATCCCCTGATTTAACAAATCCATCTGTACATGCAGGACGTATACCCCTTAACTCTGAAAACTCAAATGCTTGTCCCTTTAAAACACAAGCTACACCTTTTGTGCTGTTTTTGGCGACTGAGTCTTTAGTAAAGAATATTCTATACTGTGTTCTATCTGGTATTACTACGCTTTCAAACTCAGATGCACTTGATAGGTTATCATCAAATATAGACTGCACGTTAGAGCTAATAGTACCAAGTTCAACGTCACCAATTCTTGCTGTACCTGCTACTGTTCTTAAACCATCAGGACCTAAGAAGATTAAGTCTCCTGCAAATTCCTGTATTGTGTCTCCGTTGATGCACCCAATGTCTCTTGTAACGGCTGTGACTGCAAAGTCACTTGAGGTGCTACCACTCATCTTAAATATTCTGTTTTCACAAAAAATAAATAAGTTATCACGGAAAACTTTAAGACCTGTTACTGTATCGTCAACCTTTATACTTCCTGCACCACTACCACTGTTAAACGCATCTTCATCAAAGGGTTGGCTAAATACTATTTCCTGCTTTGTTGTAGACTTTCCTGCGTAGAACATGTGACTTTTAAAGGCTGCCACATACTTTGACCCTTCAATACTGCTTGTACTTGCATCCGTAGCACTAAGAGAACTGTTAAATATAGTTGGGTAATTTGCTCCATCTACGACAACAATCTTATCTGTACCATCAAAGTTAAAACGCTCAAAGTTATACTTACCTGCACTTGTTCGTCCTGTATCTCTTTCCGTCCAACTTGAGCCACCTGCTGTAGCACTGTGTATCTTTGTTCCTCTTGCCGCTAAAACGTAATCACCAAATGTTGCTACCATTAGGATCTTCTCACTGGCAGAACTTGTGTATGGTACTACGGCACTTACATACTTACTAAAACCGTTTATTCTTCTGTAGCCACCTTCAATGTCAGGTTCAAAGTTTATTAGTTCTAACGCTTCTCCCGGTTGCATCATAAAGGTGGAGCGATTTAGAACAAGACCCCCTTCGCAGTTAAAAGACGCAGGAGCAGTTTGCGATAGATCAGGCATACTAGTTTACTCTTAATGTTGAATTTGAAAAAGCTGTTGGTGATCTTGGTATATATGTTGACCTCAAATAGTCAAATTTATTTATAAGCAAGGTTTGCATATTCTTTATGCCCTGCTCAAATCTGTCAAAGTTTAATTGATACTGAGTAGTTTCCCCTCTGTACTGATACACATAAGCTGTAGCTCCATCTACGATAACAGGATCAAACCTAGCAGGGATACTTGTTGTTGAATCATAGGCAGCCAAATCCGATGGGTATGTGTAGTAGTCAAACTTTATTGAATATTTCTTTTTAGGGAAAGGGTAGAGAAGGTAATTGTTGTCTGCTGTTCTTGCTATATGGGTAGGTATTCCTCCCCCTGTAAATTGTGTTACTGTTGTGCCACTATCGTGAGATGCTGCCGTTGTAGAGCTTGCTCCTCGTGTACATCCAGTTAGTGTATTAGTGCTTATACCCGTATAAGATATTTGTTCATTACCTATGTACACTGTCCCTGTGCTATCAAAGCTTGAAGCACTTGTTAAATCTATTTCTGTTTCAGATGTATCAATAGCTTCTGCAGCCGTTGTGGAGTTAATCTCATCTTCTTGTGTTATGTAATTGTTTACATAATCGTTGTAATTCAAAACACCTATTCTGCCACCACTCGTACCAAGGTCACTGTCTTTAACAAGCCTTACTGTATTGTAATCAACAGACTTAGTGCTAGAAGGTAAACTGTACCTGACAACACCTGCTGTTAGCGTCTGAGTAGCTGTAGCATGATTAAAAGGGTAGTTAAACTCTCGTTGGTTAATGTACCTTACCGTCTCATTAACAGCGTTTTGAGCTTGTACCTGAATGCCTCTTGCTGAGGTGAAGTTAGCAGATGTTAACTGTACTTCGTTTAATCGTGCCAAGACATCATTAGTGAGTGATAAATACGTCCCTGACATTCTATTCCTTTGTTACTAAGCTAACTTAGTCATCTCTAATATAATCCAATACGTTTCTGTATTAGCGTGTCCTACAGTAGTAAATTGTATATCACCTGTTTTACCACTTCCTGCATTGTTTGTTAATCCACCAAAGCCACTAAAGTCCCAATGTTCAGGACCTCCGTCTGCTAGGTATATTGCTTGTACGTCAGATGTAGCGTCCCACAAAACATTTACGGACATTCCATTACATCTTGCCCATATCTTATCTATTCTTACCTCACTACATGTGGTAGGGGTAGTAGTGTCTACTCTTTGACCTGCTGTAAAACCACTTACATCTACTTTTGTAACAGCACTCTCTCCTGTACCATCACTTGTATTGGTAAACTTCATTACGAGCTTATGAGGAGTATCTACTATTGTCTGACTTGTAACTGCGTCTGCCATTAAAAAATTCCTTTATGCTAAAGTAGAGGGCAAGTCAATCCTGTTACACTTGCCCCCTAAGTTTTAAGTTAAGCTAATGCGTCTCTATCGACTGTATCAGCTTTTCCTGATGCACCAACGTCATTGCAGTCAATGACACAAGCGTAGGCTCGTAGCCGTCCTGTAGCAGGAGCGGCACCTGCAATCAAACAATCAATCGTATCGGTTGATGATTGAAATTGCGTGAATAGTGACGCAGCACCTGTGGTAACATCGTTTGACTGTCCATTTGAACCTTCAGCACAGTATCCTGTGGAAGTTATGTCAGCACCGTCAATAATGTCGTCACCTGCAGCAAAGTCCATATCCAAAGTACAGCTTCCAGTGAAAGCTTTCTCTACTTCAGCCCCTGCGAAAAGAACAAGTGTTCCTGCAGGAATTTCAAGTAATTGAAAGATGTCACCGTCTGCACCAGAATATCCGTCTGCTACGAGAGCGTCAATATCCAGATACGCTTGGATCATTCTCATCGCTCCCATACCAGTTTGTGATGGTAAAGCTGCAATAGAGTTGGAAGAGACACCAGTGGTGTCGGATGATGTCATATCATAAGTTGCCATTAGTTATCCCCCCTTAATATCCAGATACATAATATGCACGAGATAGAGCCTCAGGCTTGAGAATCTTTCGTCCATATAGGTGCATACCTCTAACAATGTCAGCAAAGCTGTCAGGGTCACGGTATGTTTCGGTTTTGTTGATTTGCTCTGCAGTAGCAACGGCTGAAGAGTGACCTGCACAGATTACTCCGTAGTGAGTAGAACCTGTAGCTGTCGCTCCTGTAGCACCATTACCCTTAGCAGGAAGGTTGTTAGACATGTAGACCTTAAACCCATGAACATTATTTAAAATAAGTCCATTTTGTAGACCGTTGGATTGTCCTCCAAAGTCAGAGTTAAAAAGTCGTGAGTCCTCATCCTTCATTAGCTCTGCAAAAACAGGGTCAACAACTAACCAACGATCCGAAGACGGAATGTATTGTTGGTCAAGCTTTCTTGACATTCTTGCAATAACAGCTAAAGGTGTAGCGTTAGCAGTTGTAGTGTTTAGAGAATCACCACCTGCACGAGGCTTAACAACAATAGAGTTGTTAGCAGTACCACCGTTAAAGTCATTAGCGTCAACTAGCATAGAATCAAGTAGTTCGTTTGTTCCTGCAGAGTCAACAGCTTTTGAACCAGAGACGGTTGTATTTGCTGCACTTGCCACAGAGCTTAGGCTAGATTGTGCCCATCCTGATAGATAACCAAGAACTTCTTGGTCAAACTGGTCAGAAAGTCTGTAAGCAGCTCGATTAGATGCCATGCTACCGAAGTTAACATGGGAGTGAGCTTCCTCAATGTCGTCAACTTTAAATGCAAAATAGTTTGCTTTGTCGACAACAAGCGAGAAATCCTCGTCATCAAGGTCTTGTGGTGTTATTTGAGCACCACGAGCATATTCCTTGACTGTGATTTCAGGTTCTTTTATGATCCTGACGGTATCTCCCATAGAAGATATTTCACCAAAATAATCAGAATTGGTGATTTCCTCTACAACAGACTTTTTCCGAAAGGCTAATTGAACCTGCTTGGAATAGATTACTGGCGAGAAATTACCATTAGGTAAATTGCCGTAACCTGCAGCGGTTTTAAAAGCCATGATTAGTCCTCCTTATAAATAAGTTAGGCTTATATTATAAGCTAAACATACTCAGTAAGGGCAAAGCGTTTATAAGGTGTAAAAAATTAATCTTCCATGCTCGACTAATTCTTTAGGCTTATACGTCTTTGGTAAGCTTTAGGGTATCGTTTGCTTGAAAAGCATACACTATTACGTGTATGTAAGTAGTTATAGTGATAAATTTGTCCTTGTCAACACTTTTTTATCGTGCCGCACCACTAATATCGTAAACAAATTTTCCTGTTTGTATTGAATCCTGTATGGACTCAGCGTGTTTTTCGTAATCTTTGTCAGACATTTTCTCAACTTGAGACTCTTTCCAGACACCTTTCTCTTCTTGAGTTGGTTCTGCTCTAGACTTTGTGTTGACAGCAGATGCAGCTCTTTTACCATTGTCACTCTTTTTAGAAGATATACCTGAGTCAATCTTATATAAATCTATAACTCTTGCGACAGACTTGGCATCATCCGTATTCTCATATAAGGCATCTTGAACCCACTTAGGTTGCTTATCTGCCCAATCGTGAAACGAATCATCCTCTCGAATGTCCATGAAGTCTGGATGTATCTTGATTAGTTCAGCTTCTGCCTTTTCCTTAACTGCATCTACACGTATTTTCTCTATATCCTGCATACGCTTATCAAGATCACTGGATCTCTCTCTTGCTTTCTTATCAGCAATAGTCTCTACTATTCCTGCTACATCAGGATATTTCTTAGTCCATGCTGCTATCTCTTCTTCTGTCTTAGGAAGGACTAGCTCATTCTTAGTAGCTTTTGATAACTGATCTTCAAGGGCTTTAATCCTATCATCATTCTGCTTATCTTTGTCAGCCATGTGTCTTCTAAGATCACCATACCTTTTCTTAAAAGATACTTCCTCTTTAGGGAGAGCCTCTTCCTGTTCTGATCCTTCGTTTCCTTTATTATCGTCAGAAACTCTTCTGCCCTCCGAAGAAACTTCACCTGTTCCCTCTGAGGTTTTAAGTAACTCTTCTAGTTCCTTTTCATCTTTCTCAATACGTTCTTGATTTTTAGTTTTGCGAGGACTTACAAATCCTGCAACCTTTACTTTCTCAACACTTTCTAACTCTGGCATAATAATTACTCCTATTGTTGGGGCTGACAATCATTCTTGTCAGGTCGCCTTCGTTTTAACTCCAAGTCCTTTCTTGGAGGTACGCTTCTTGGGAGGTGACTTCTTCTTCGGCTTAGTAACTAATACTCCCTTGTTAGCTACTATACTATCAGGATTACCTATGTCAGGGGGTGCAGAAGACGCTCCTCCTCCTGACGGACTAGTGTAATCTTGTGATACACCGTGTAATCTATCAAATATTTCTGTTACGCTCTGTGGTCCTGAACCCATTGGTCTACTAGTATCAGGTGCATATTTGTTTTTACCTGTGGCATCTTTACCTGTGGGTACGTTACCTACAACAGCTTGTTGCACATCTGTTTGTATATTCTGTGCGTTATTTATAATGCCTTGAAGTTGCCCTGCTGTAGCTGTTTTTCTACCTTGGGGGGTCATTATTTGATTACCCCCTGTAATACCAAACATAGCCTTTGTCATCTTGTCAGCAATACCACCTGTCATAATGCTGTCTTTTCCTAAATTCTTTATAACATTATCTACTTCTGTTGAAGACAAAGATTTATTTGGATCTACATTTAATAAATCAGCTGCTGTTGTAACTGTAGTAGGAACTGGAGCAGATACATCTAAACCATATAATTTATCTTCTCTGTTGGTAAGGGCTACATCATCTCTTTTAGCACTATATTGTTCAAACGTCATACCTTTTAGATCATCAGGCACAACAAATTGTTGTTGACCAAACAGACTACCCAAGAAACTCTGTTGAGGGGGTGTTGTAATTAATTTCTGCATAGCACTAAACTGATCTTGGTCTAAAGTCTGTGTTCCATCTTTCAATATTTTTTGTGCTTGTTCTCTAATAATACGATCCTGTCTAGATAGTAATCCTCCCACGATAGGTATATTCCTAGCTATATCATCCAGACCAAAACTTTGTGTTTGTTTATAATAGTCAGCAAAGTCAGAAGGTGTAAATTCTTCAGGCGATTTAGGCTGAGACATCTGGTTGTATTGTGCTCTCTGTCCTGCAAACGGATCAGTAACAGGCTGTCCCATGCTTTGCGTTTGCTGTCTTTCGTTCTCTGCATCTTGTCTATCTTGATCTGCAGAAACACTAGTGCCACTTCCACCAGTGGTTTGTGTTCCTTGAGCTGCAAACCCTGTAGGTATAGCACTCATAGGTTTACCATTGAAGTGAGGTATAACTATTGTTCTCTGACCATCAGGACTTGTGTAAGTAACTAATTCATATCCTGCTCCTGACGCAGCGGTATTACTACCATACCGTTGTCCCAAAGTAAAAGGCTGACCAAATGTTTGCTCGTATGTGCTAGTGTCTCCACCTTCATCAAATGTCTGTAGCTGATTCATGGGGATAGGGAAGTCCTCATTTACAGGTTGCCCACCAATACGTCCATCTTTTTCCATACTTCCAAATCCTTGTTTAGCTTGATCACGTAAATTTTCAAACATTTGTACACCATGAAAACGAACAACGTCTGCAGGTACAACATACTCACCTTCACTTAGCTTGGCAGGTATGTCATCTCTAACTTCCTCTGATAAACTTCCTGAAGGCACATTGTTACCACTGACAGGATCTACGTTCATGCCGTCATCTTTTAGTACACCACCACTCTGCATAAATGCAAACTTCATCTGCTCGTCCATACCATTACCTCTTTTATTTAGGCGGCTAAACCACCTTGATTAAATCTAAGCATGTCTCCTTTTTCAGGGTCAAATGCAAAGTCTGTTACGTCTACTACTGTTCCATCAGCGATGTCATTAACAGTGTCTAATGACCCATCACCTGATTTATACATAAGGTCGTCAACCTTGTACGTTTTTATTGTGTTGCCTGAGTCTTCCATTAACTCTCTTATAGCTTTTGGTACACCTTTTTTGTACACTCGTGTAATAATGTCTTGAGACATTCCCGGTCTTACTTCTTTTTGTTTTTTATAATTAGGTATTATAATTTTATTTATACCTTTTTTCTTTGCCATAACTATCGCTGCTAATATTAGTCTTTTTACATAAGCAGCATGATCTTCTCCCACTGGTGTTTCCCCTAGTTTTATTGTTGCACTACCAGACTCTCTAAACATTTCATTGTGTATATCACTTTGAAACTCTTCCATAACATAAGCATTACTATCTATGTCCCCCCCTGTCTTGGAAAGTTCGTCTAGTTTTCTAGGTATTCTGTGCATAGGCGATTGAGCATACTCTTCTTTTAGAGTTTTAAAAGAATCCTCTATACTTAAAAGTTCACCATAGGTAAGGTTATGATTTATATCAAGCATATAATCCTTATCGCCAACAACAGACTCAGGACGAACTCTATTATTATCTATAAAATACTTTTTTTGAGATGGTGCTTGAAGTCTTGTTGTGTCCATATAACCTGTATTAGACTTTGCATTTAAACGTGTAAAGTAGTTGGGCTTTATTGCATTATCTAAATCAGCAACTAAGTCTCCTGTGTTACCTCTAGACCTCATGTATCTTGTTAATAAAGGTTCACCTGAACTATGCGTTTCACCAAGTGGGTAGCCATTTGTATCCTGTAAATAATTTCTTATATCTTCTTTTATATAGTCTGTAGCACCTGAGTTAGAAAACTTAATTTTATTAGAGCCTGTAGGAGCTTGATCAGATAAAAATTCTACGTTGTCATATAATCCATCTTTCAATTTAACAGTGGGCAAATTTGTTATATTTAACGGTGCTGTAAGTAAATTTACACGAGGTACACCTTCTAGAGCATAATTAGTAAAGGGTTCTTTTGCTCTATTAAAGAAGTTATCTACGTCTGCTTCTGTGTATCTTTTTGTATATTTTACTTTGAGTAAGTCATCCTTTGTAGATTGACTATACGTTTCATTAGCCTTATCATAATTTTTTATAGCTCTTTTGTATATACCTATATAGGGCATTAATTCTTGTATTTTTTCAACAGGAATGTTAAGTTTTTCTGACATCTCTTCAAACGTCTTTTTAGTGTTTTCATCAATAGAATGTCCCCTGTACATATTGCTACTAAACCTATTAGATTCACCGTAGTTTTTAATAAGATCCGTAAAATATTTGTCGTGTGTACTTGTGGTTGAATCAAATATAAGTCTATGAGGGTTTTGAAAAAGAGACTTAGGTAAGTCAAACTCTAATGCTTTTAACGCTAGATCACTTAATGCATCGTCTTTGGTATATTGTAATTGTCGAAGAGAATTAATTTCAGATTCTTCAAACGCTCTAGCCATAAAACCATCTCGTGTTTCATCAAAGTCCATTAACATATCTTTTAAATCACCCATTAGTCTTTTTACAGATTCTGTATTATTAATAAAACTATCTGGAGATTTATAAAAATCCTCAACAACATCATCAGTAGACATAGTAGCCGCCTCTGACGCTGTAGATAATCTTATTTGATCACCACTCACCCTACTTACAACTTTGTCTACTTCTTTTTTAAAGAGTGTGGGGTCATCAAAAAAAGCTTTTTTCTTTGCCTTTTGTTGATCTAATTCTTTAAGACGATCTTCAAACTTAGAAAATGCACGAGCACGATTATCATCCTTAAATTTAGATCTAATGCTAGAGATAGTTTTGGCAAGAACTTTATTATGAAACATATTACGCTTTACTGTCTTTACTCTATCTAGCACTATTGCTCTTTCTTCTGGTCTTAAATCCATTATAGAATACCTGCTTGTTGTGTATTTCATCACATCCAAATAAGGGTCTACTTCTCCTGCGTAATTTAAATTAGCGTCCTCTATCATACGCATTATGCTTACAGGTCTAGAAAGA
>VTLG01014477.1_pt1 | contig 54564 bp, 65 predicted proteins | sample 4694571 | NCBI WGS metagenome assembly VTLG01 (sample SAMN12604809, study PRJNA352737) | marine metagenome | biome: ENVO:00000447; feature: ENVO:00000209|ENVO:00000569|ENVO:01000036; material: ENVO:00002151; isolation source: viral sequences binned using virsorter ... | reverse complement strand
ACAGCTTTAGCATACTCTAATGGTGTATTGTTTGCATTTAAAAAGAATTCATTGTATTTAATTGATATTTCCAATCCAAATGAAGCTGCTTGGAGATTAATAAGTAAACATTCTGGAATGGGTGTAATATCTCCTCATTCAGTTGTAACAACAGATTTAGGAGTATCTTGGGCAAGTAAATCTGGAGTATATTTATTTGTTGATAACAGACCAATAAATTTATTAGGTCAAAAAATAAGTAAATCTGAATGGACAACTAGCTTTTATGATACTACATATGGCCCGTTAATTGGATGGGATTCTAATTCCAATAAGCTTTTATTAGTTAATTCTCCAGTAGAAGCTTCTGATACAATGATGTATGATTTTGAAACTCAAAGTTGGACTAAAGGATTTTCATTAACTACTGCTCCAAATTGGGAAATACCGGGTGGTAGCAATACTAATTTATCTAACATGATAACTTTTATTGGCAATGAGATAGAAGATAGTTTAAATGGTAAAATACTATCGCATGGAGGTATTCTTTTATATGGAGATGAAAATACTAGTGGCTCTAATGATTGCGATTTGTATAAAATGACATTTACCGATACATCTCATTCTGGATTTATAATCACTACAAAAGATGATGATTTTGCATTACCAAACACAAATAAAAAAATATATGAAGTATTGATAGAATATCTTGCTGATAACACAAGCGATGCTATAGATATTAAATATGAAATAAATGGAGATGATGTTCCACATGGAAGCTCTACCGCATTAGTTTCTAATCAAGTTTTAAGTGGTAATAGCGATAGAGATAATGTAAATCTTGTAAAGATAACTCCATCATCTCCTATAAAATGCAGAAGTATATCATTGAGAATATCTAGCAAAGCTTCATTGGAGGGTAAAGTTGATTTTATAAGCATAGCTTATAGATACAGACCTATAATTGCTTCTAGAATGGCAACTGAAACAGCATAAATGCCAATATTAGAACATATACTTAAAGATAATCCATCAGACCTATCTAAAATGAAGAATGGTGAGATGGTTACTCAGACAAATGGAGATAATGTTGTTTCTTATTTAAAATCAAATAATCAAATATATACTTTAAAATGGGAAAAGATTTCAGACTCTCCACCAAAACCTAAAAAGGGATTTGCAGGTAGTGATGATTTTGCAGTTAATTCAAAAGGTTGGAGAGTATATGACAATGGAAGTTCCGAGTTTGAAAGTGTTCAAAGTAGAGTATCTATTAATTCTCTTAATTGGAAGTTTTTTACTGGCACATCAGCTGCTAAACAATTATTTTCAACAATAGCTCATGGAGTTACAAATGGTAAAAAACGAATTGTATGTGTAAGTACAAATATACAATCAGATAGTTCTCCAACTGCTTCTTCTGGTAGTATACCAACAAATTCTTTTATAGCTGGAGCAGGTAATCTTCAAGATGAACATGATGAAGATAGAGAGTATATGACTCTTTTTGATGACACTAATGTATATATATTTATAGATTCAACATCAGATGATGTTCAAACTAACAGATATACTTGCGCTGTTTTTTACGCAGATAGAGACCTTTACTAATTGAAATAAATGATTATTATTGTTAAATTAACTTATATTTGGAGTTTAGATGGCTAAGTCACCAACAGGAAAATATAAAAGTAACAAAGACAAGGGGAAAAAAGTATCTAGGGGCCAACAAAGATACGCTCTTGTTAGCGATGTCCAACAAGCTCAAAAAGATTACGAAGCTCAAGCTCAAGAAGAAGCAAAAAAAGCTGGTAGTAGAAGTTTATGGAGTACCGTTGGTGGTCTTGTAGGAGCTGGATTGGGATTGATGGCTGCTCCAATGTTAATACCTGTTGGGGCCACTGCTGCTACAACTGGATTGATTACTGGTTTGTCTGTTGGAGCAACTTCATACGGAACTGGTAAAGGTTTTAAAGGAATTGCAGAATCTGCAGGTCAAAAACGTAAAGATATTAAAGTAGATAAGTTTTATAGCAAGGCAGCTGAGGAAGCCACTCAAACATTTAAAGATTATGATAAGGCTATTGAAAAAAGTTTACGAACACAAGCTTTAGTAAGTGGAGCTTTGGCTGGGCTTTCATCAAGTGGTGTATTAAAAAAAGGTAAAGAAGCTATTACTAGAGGACTTAAAGGCACTGGAAAAGCAGCTTCTACTTTTGATACAGCTGTAACTGCTTCAGAAATTGGGGGAACAGGAAAAGATGTTGCTTATTTAGCTAAAGAAGGAGTAGCGGCTGATGCAGCGCAAGTTGTAATAGACCCTGGAATTCAAGTAAATGTAACGCCTGGTAGTGCTGAAACTGTCGCAGTTGAAAAAGGAATTAGAAGTTATAATCTTGCTGATGCATACGACCCACTTGGGCCACTTTCTGATAGAAGTTTATTTGCAAATGTAAAACAAAGTTTAACTATGGCAGCAGCTAGTAAAACATTAGATTATGTTTTAGGAAAAACTCAACCAAAAGGTTCTCAATTTGGGCAAATGGAAGAGATTGATTACCCTAACTATATTACTTAATATATGTTTATAACAACTAAAGCAGAATTTGTATGGGATGGTGAAAAGTATGTAGAAATACATACCGAAGGTTATGAATATAAAGGTGATTTAGCATTAGCTGATATTGAAGATGATCTTGAAGAACAAGAGAGACATACAGGGGCATCAGGAAATTATGGAAGTGTAATGCCTTCTTTATATGATTTAACTACTAAAGATATTGGTTCTATAATGGCTGATATGGGTTTTAGTGAAAGTGAAATCAAAAAATACTCTGGATATGTACCTACATATGACCCGTGGAAAGAAGAATACGCAGCTGAAGAACTTTCATTAGGTAAAGAAAGAATTGGAATGGAAAAATCTGGTATAAAAAGACAAAGAGAATTGTCATCTGATTTATATGGAATAGGACAACAAGCATTTCAACAACAAATATCAGCAGCTGGAGCAGCTGGAGAACAATCATTATATGATATGTTTCAACAAGGAGCAGCGGTTCAATCTGGAGGCCTTGGTCAAAGAGTAAATATAACTGGCAGGGGTAGAAAATCTGCTATAGAACAATCAGCTCAGCAAGCAAGTTCTTTTGCGTTACAAGGATTAGAGCAACAAAGAAGATATGAATCTTCAATGGATGATTTTCAATCTCAATTACAAATGGCAGGATTGCAAGAACGTGGATTAGATATAGATTATAGAAAAGATGTAGAAGCATCTCAAAGAGCATATGAAGATGAATTTTGGGATTTCATGACATTCTTAAAAACAGAATTTGATATAGGATTTGACGACTAATGGCAAACGGAGTACCATCAATAGAAATTGCAGAGCCCGGTGGTTTATTTAAAGACTTAGGTTCAACTATTTTAAAAGGCATTATTAGCGATGCTTTTTATCAAGCTAGAAGTGATAGAGTTAAAGCAAGCACTACGTTATGGGATGCTTATAAATTAGATGCTGAAATGGCTTTAAAATTAACAAACCCAGACCAAGTAGAAGATTCTATTAATAGATTGGAACTGGCAATATCTAATCCAGAAACACCTCAAAATCTTATTCCTTCTTTAGAGGGAGCTAGGGGCAGTTTAGAACAACATTTTAATAGGCTTCAAGATGCAATGCCCGGAATGGATATATCAGCTGCCGAAGATGGATTTGAAGATATATATAAAGAATCAACTCAACAAAATTCTGCGCAATCTGTAGACCCTGATTTTCTTGAAGGAGTAATAGATAGTTATAAAGAAGATGAAAATCGATTAATTAATGAACATATACAAAAAGATGAATTAGAATCTATTAATAAAATTCAATCTCAATTTGATGAATCAAATCAAAGATTTCAAGATAATTACTTAGATGAATCTGGAGAATTAAGGCAAGATATGACAGCAAAAGAAGTTGTCGATATGAGTAGTGAATCTGCAAGATTAAAATCTTTAGCTGATAGCATTGGAGGAGTTTACAATACTATGGAATCAGCTCAGCAAAACCCAGTTGCTTATTTAAGAGATGTAAAAAATGATAAACTAGCTGCTCATTCACTTAATGTTCTTCAAGGTCAAATAAGAGTTTTAGAACAACAAAAAAAGAAAGCTGATTCATTAAAAACTTGGAATACTTCAGTAAAAGATTATAATAGAAAATTAGATGATGCTAGAAACAATCCAGAAGAATATGGAAAATTATCTCAAGAATTACTTATTGAATTAAATGATATAGCAACTACACATAGTCAATTCTTAGACCAAACTGCATTAAATGTTATTGATGATATGCATGATGAAGCTAGAGTTATTTCTAGCGCATTAAATGTAATTAATAGAACTGATAAACATTTAAAAGATTTTGGGACTGATGCTGGATACCAATCTGAGACTGCAAAAGATTTTCTTGAATCTGCTCACGCTGAAGCTGTCAGAGGATATACACTTGAAGATAAAAATGCTATAAGTAATGCTATTTCAAATTTAAATAGAGCTATCACAGAAGAAAGGTCTTACCATACAAGAAAAGCTCAAGGAATTAAACAAGACAAAACAGACGCTGAAAAAGGATACCAATCAAGAATAGATTCTATCACATCTAAAATATCAGAAGATTTTGGAACTGGAACAAAAAGTATTGATACAAAAGCAAAGTATGATAGCGATTATTTAGAAGGTGGAGATTTTGAATTAACTCAAAATCCTAAATCAATACTTAAAGGATTAAAATTAGATGATAGGCGTAATGTTTTAGAGAAAAAAGTATTAGCTGGTGAAGACCTTGCAAGACTTGTAAAATCAAGTGATTTACCAAGCGACAATGAAGAAGTTAATAAATTAGTAAATATAGCATTAAATGTAAATGAAGACACACTTGACAGAGCTAGAGCATTAGATGAGTTATTTGTAAATCATTTAAAAAATAAATCTACAGATTTAGATTTTGAAGGATTTGGAGATAAAGATTCATCAGCTCAAATATTATATAGCAGATGGTTAGAGGTGTATGGAATACTTCATGAAGCTGAATTTACATCAGCTGCTAAGTGGGGAGAAGACTTTGGTCAAAAGTATGTATCGGAATATGGTCACGGCACTGCAACAGACCCTCTCACTGGCGAACCTATAATTAATTTAAATAAATAATGAAAAGCCGTGACCCAATAATAAGGATTTATGGCTGTAATACCTTTATATAAACCTTGGTGGATACATACCACTGACCCTTTATCTATAGACGAAGAACCTTCTAATATATACGCTGATGAGAACTTATTATCTTTAGATGACATGGGTTCTCAAATAAGTGAAGATATGCCTAAATTGTGGGACTTGGCTGGCAATTATGATGTAGCTAGGGCTAAAATAGTTACTGGTTCTGATGGAAAAGAACAAGTTGACCCAGGCCCAGAATGGACAGATGAATATAAAGAGTTTTTAAAAGTCCCAGCTAACAAAGCAATGTATTTGCTAGATGAGTATAAGGGATTAGAACACTTACAAGAGCAATCTGCATTTCATAATCTTGATATTGGATTTATGGAAAAGGCTCAATATTCAGTTGGAGAAGCCTTTGAATCTGGTTTTAAAATAGGTTTACCCGGAGCTATAGCAGCTACTACTGAAGTAACTCAATCAGCTTTAAAAGCATTGGGAAATTTAAGTGATAGTTTTACTGCTTCAATTGAAAAGAATTTTGGAGATGATGAAGTTGTATATCCATTTTCATCTCAAGAAGAAAAAGATTTTTGGAGAACTGAATATCAAGATAAAATTGATAGAATTGAAAAAGAAAAAAAGAAAGAAACCCCAGACCAAGAAACATTTCAATTTCTTGAAAATATAAATGAATGGGCTGAAAAAACAGCTATAAAAAATATAGTATCTCTACAAAAAAGAAGAGCAAAAGATTTAAGATTTCAAGCATGGCAAGAATATGCTGCTGGAAAACCAGTTAGTTGGTTAACAACTTTTAAATCTCCAGAATATTTTACAGATACCGCTCTTTCAATGGTTCCTTCAGTCGTAGTAATGGGAGCTAGTATTGCTGGTGGTGCAATAGCTGGGGCTCCAGCTGCTATTGGAACTGCCCTTGTAGGACATTTTCCACTTGAAGCATCTGGCTCATATATGGAAGCCTATGAATGGACAATGAATGAAACTGGTGATGAAGAATTAGCAAAAGCTAATGCGGCTTGGTCTACTGCAAGTTATTTAACATTTGTAGCCGCTACTGAAGGATGGGGAGGTATAAGATGGTTTAATAGAATCATACCTAACAATGTAAAGAAAGCTGTAAAAAATAAAGCATTTGGGACTGTTTACAAAGGGAATATAAATACACCTGCGACAGCAAGCGCTATTAGAGAAATGGCTGGTAAATGGAAGGAAGGTAAAGAAATTCCTTCTCATCTATACAATATTGTAAAAGACCCATTTTCTGAAGGGATGCAAGAATATATTCAATATGCTGGTAATATTTTAAGTGAAGCTGGATACAAAGGGGAAAGTCGCAATATAGTAGATATTTTAAGAATGGAACATCCATTAGTAGATGATACCGAACTTCATGAATCTGTAGTTGGTGGTGCATTATTTGGAGGTGGTGCTGGACTAGCTACATATACTGGAAACAAATTATTATGGAATCAATGGACTAATAAAGCAAATAGGATATTAAATAATGAATATGGAGTAGACACTGGTGTTCCTAATGCAGATTTAAGCGATGATGGATTATATAATGTGCCAAAGATTGTAGGAGATGTAAAACCTACATTAGAAAATTATCTCAATGAATTATTGTATCCTAAAAGTGATGAAAGAGTTGTTGTAAGTAGGTCAGAAGCTGAGGGTACTCCTTTAGGTAAGTTAATGAATAGCCATAAAGGATATACTCATTCAGCTGTATCTGAAAAGATAGCAGAATCTATTGTCAAAATGGGAAGTGAAGAATGGGATAATCTTAGCCCTGATACTAAAGATTCAGTAAATGAACATTTAAAAGGCGCTCTACAAAATATAACAGGCGGACAAGATATACTAGATGCGAAAATATTAGACAACAATGATAATATTGCTAAAGATATTTTAGATGGTAAAATAACATTTCAAAGCACTAGAGTAGGAACAAAAATAACATCAACTAGCAATAGAAAAATAAAGATAAAAGATAAAGGTTATGCTGATAGCATTATTAAGATGTATGAATCTGAAATATCTGAAAGTCTTGAAGGCAAGGAAATAACTCCATCTAATACAAGAAATTATTTAGCAAGAGAATATGGTATTGACTTAGACAAAGGATTGAAGAAGGAGATAACATCTTCAATACAAAAGCATGTTGAAGGTGAGATTTCTACACAAGTTCAAAAAGAAGCTGAAAAAGCAGCTGAAGAACAAATTGAACGGGAAATGGAGAAAGAAACTCTTAAAGCAATACAAAAGAAAGTAGGCATAAAAGAATATAAAGATAAGAAAAAAGAAGAAGGCGTATCTCCAAAAGTAGAAGGTCAACAAGCATTAGTAGTAGAAGGCAAACATAAAGGAAAGAGTGGTAAGATCATAGCTCATTCTATAAAACAAAAACTTGTTAAAATAGAATTGGAAGATGGAACAAGAATAGGCCCATTAAAAGAAAGTGATGTTGCATTACAAATGCCAACTGCTCCTAAAGCAAAAGAAGGTGAAACAAAAGTTGGAACCAAAGTAGATGAAAAAGAAAGGACTATTACTTATTTTGCTACTACTAAAGATAAAGGTGGAGTAAAGCATACTACTTACACTTTTAACAGAAGCGATAGTAAAGAAACCCAAAGGAATAAAGCTGGTGTTCCTCAAGAAGTTGCATTTGGAGATAAATATGAAATTAAAAAAGGTGAGTTGGGTGAATTTAATACAGAGAAGGGAGATAATTGGGTTGTTGATAAAGTTTTTGAAGTAAGAGAAGGTGATGGAGCATCTGCTGATGTAACGCTTATAAATAAAGCTACTGGTGAAAAATTAACAGATATTTCTCTCCCACTTCAAGATAAAAAACCTACCCCTCCTATTGAATCTAAATGGTTGACACCAGAGGTTAAAGAAGCTCTTCGTGTTTATGGGATGAGTGACAAAGATATTAATTCCCTTACAAAAGAAGAAGCGGAAGGAATAGTGGGTACAGATATATCTGATGACCCTTCTAAAATAAAACCTCCTGTTGAAGAATTATCAGATGATGAAGTTATTTTAGAATTAAAAAATATTACTCTTTTTGATTTTGAAAAATTTTTAAACCAAAATCAAGAGGACAGATGGACTTCTATTTCTGCTGGAATGCTACTACAAAATATTGGTGATAAGGCTGGAAGTAAGGAAAATGAAAGAAATTTTAAAATACTTGAAAAAGCTAAAAAAATTATTAAAGATAATCCTTTAATTCTTGATAAATATAAAGAAACAGAACCAGAGAAAAAACCTACACCCACTAAAAAAGAAACTCCTAAAAAGAAAAAGCCTACTGCTAAACAAGAATTAAAACAGAAAGTTAATAAAGTTTTAGATATTAAAAATGAGTATGATGCTTTAGCTAGGGTTATTGAATTAGAGAAAGCTGCTGCTGAGCCAGGTAGTTTATTTAGAGAAACACCTACATTTAAAAATGCAAAAAAACTTGATGAATTAAAAAGCAAGCTAAAAACAGCTTATGATGATGTTGAGATTAGAGAGGAATTGAGCAAACGTGGAGTATTAAAAGCAATAGAAAGAATTATTATTGAAGATGAAACACCACAACAAAAGAAATTCCATAAGATTGGTGATGCATATGAAAAAGGTGAAAAGAAAGCTACTAAAGCGTTTATAGCTAAAGCCGTTGATGAAATCATGGGAGGTCATGCGCCTGATATAGAAAAAATATTTAAAAATGAAATAAAAGAAGACCCTAGAGCTGTAGGTGCATATTCAGAAGGAATGGTTGAGTTTGTAGAAGGAAGAGCAACTCAACACACTGCTTATCACGAACCTATACATTGGTTCATGAACAGGGTATTAGATGATAAAGATTACAATGCTGTTATAGACCATTTTGGAGATGAAGAATCTGCTACATCTGCAGCTGCTGATTGGTATATGGGCCAGAAAGATAGAACTTTAACTGAAAAAATAATAGATATATTTAGAAGATTTTGGACAAAGATTAGAAAGTTCTTAAATATGCAAGTGACTTCTGAAGAAAATATACTTGATATATTTAGTAGAATTGGAAGGGACTTTACTATTAGAAACTTTAAAGACAGAATGACAGAGTATGATATAGGAGTCGATGTTGAATTAGATGGATTAGAGCCAACTTTATTGCCTGCTCAATCAGAAACATCCTATCAAGAAATGCTAGATAGATTTCATCCTATCCCAGTTTCTGAATACAGGCCTAGGCAAAGAACATTAGCTAGTCAATACCTTGCATTGCATTCTCCTACTATGTCTGGTAATTATAATACTATTCATACAAGTGAAGTCCCAGCTGCTGATTATAGTAAAATTTCATTACCATATGTATATGGATTTTCAAATATGATAGCTCAATTAAGAGGTGAAACAATATCTTTAGGTTCTCCATTTTCTACTAAAGGACTATCTCCATATGAATCAGCTGTTGTAGATAAATTTTATAAAAATGCTATTGATGCTGAATGGACTGAAGGTAAAAAATCAGTTGATAAAAATATGTTAATTACTCAGTATGAATCATACATTGAAAATGAATTTCCATTAAATGCTTATTCAGTTAGGCATCAACCTCGTAATATAGGTAAACATGGAAATGCTGTTCCTCAATTATTTAATTCTTTATTACCTCAATCAAATAATTCGAATTTAGTAGCAAATGATTTTTATTCAGCTAGAATTATGTTTACAGATGAAAATTTTTATAATGGCATTCAGCATGAATTCCATTTAGACCCTACATCTACTGGTTTGCAATTAGGTAAAACAGAAAAAGCTAAATCAGCAATTGGAACAGAGTCTAAAATAAATGGACTAGGTTGGTATGTATATGTAGAACCAAGAATAAAAGGTGTAAAACAATTAGAAGGAATGTCTCTTATTTATGAGATTCAACAAGACATTAATGATGTTATAGATAAAATGGACAATGTTGGGGATGTTAAGCATGGATTATTACCAGACCTTGCATCTAATGTAGAATCAGGTAACATGACATTGCAAGAAGCAGCTGAAATGGAAATTGCTTATAAAGCTCGTATTTTTCTTCAAAAAAGAATGGATATGGAAGCTGTAATGAGAGGACATGTAGAAGTTATTAATATATATGTTAACAAATCTGTATATATAGGTGGCATGATAACTCAGCCACATACAGGTAAATTCTCATTAAATACAATTGATAGAATTGACATAGAAAAAGATGTAACCTATCAATCTTTTAGAAAACTAGTAAAAGATAGAATATTAGATTTACGAGAAAAAATAAATCATGATATAAAGCAAGGCATAGTCCATAGATTAATGCAAAAAATTGAATATGCGGATATATCTAGTTGGAATAATTTTATTAAAAAAGTTCCATTAGAAGGTGAATATGATTACGATGTCTATAAAAAATATTTAGATAAATATACAAGCTCTCTTCTTTTGCTTGATGGTCAACCTGTAAGAGGTGAACCTAAAAAACCTTTGAAGGAATTTCCAGTTTATTATTCAAGTGAAATGGGAGGGCAACGATTTTACATTGGGCGAGAATCAGGTGATTTATTAGGGGTTCAAAGTATTTCAAAAATATTAAATGCTCTTAAATTAGATAAAGAATCTAAAAAATACGTTTTATCTGAATTAAAAAAATATGAAAATAAATTTCCAAATGTAGTAGCATCTGAAAAGAAAGGAACATTAGATATAGAAGATGGAAAGGGAGTTGTTGATGAAGGATATTATTTAAAGTCTACCGGTCTTGAACTTATGCTTAGAGAAGCTTTAGTGGATATGGTGAAAGTACATTCGGTTTTTATAGAAAACGTATTGCCTAGCGTTATTAAAAGCAGAATCTTCGATATACAGCAGGCATTTTGGCAAATACCGGGTAAAACTTTTATTAAGAGTGATTATCCTCATATCCCCTCTCCCGGTAGGAAAGAGAGTCCTTTTTCTGCTAAAGAAACAAAAAATGCAATAACTAAATATATCAATAGTTATTTTTCAAAACAAATAAGAGATAGAAAGCGTTTTAGACGAAATAAAGAAGCTTCTTATAAGAAACTTAAAAGCGCATTAAGATTATTAAGCATGCAATTGGATAGAGATTGGACAAATGATATTTCAGGTCAAAATAAAGTTATAGCGTTAGCTCAAAGATATGTAGATAGATACAATAGACAAATTGATGGATTAAAAAAGAATCTTCAAAATAAAGCAGACCTTTATGTAGAAGATTATCAAAAATTAAAATCATCTATTGCTGAAGGGGATTTACAAAAGACTGAACAATTAAGACTTGAACAAAAAAAGTTTAAAGAAAAAGCAATACATCATAGTATTCTACATGCTCATTCAAGAGGTAATAGAATATGGGCTTTAGCTGGAGCTGAAGCAACTTTAAGAGTAGAAGGAGATGTATCTTCTGCTATGTTATATTTAACTGATTGGGAATTGAACGACCCTGATAGAGCAAAAACATATGAAGAATGGAAAATTAAAAGCTTGGGGCAAAGAAGACCTCATAATATGGTTTTTGTAGATAGAGAATTTGGATTACAAATTGGAAATCATTTAAAAAGTGATGAACAATTAGATGAAGGTCTTTCTAAATTAAACATTGGGGATTTATTTGGAAATGGTAAAGTTACTGTAAAGAAAGATTCTATTAGAGAAGTAGACGAAGATGGGAATCCTATACGTGGAAAATACAAGACAGTTTGGTACGCTGCTAAAGGTAAATACGGAGCAAATTGGGATAAGCAGATTGAAATAACATATGAAGAAGCCAAAGAATTATATAGAGATGCTCCAAAAACAGGTGTTGTATGGAGAACTGCTAAGAATGTATTAAGAAAACTTGGGTTAAAACCAGAATGGAAAAAATACTCAGCTCTTGAAGGCCCTGTTGTTATTGTACAATTACCAGATAATGAATTAGAAATTGCACCTGTAAAAAGATTTCATAGAATAGAAGAAGAAACTGAATTTGAAAGAACAGAATCAAAGTCTGAAGAATTATCAAGAAAAACTGGAGTCAAGGACAAGTCAACAGTTGTAAAGAATACAATATTAGATGATGCTTCAAATCTATCTAGAGCTATGGAAAAGTTTAATGTACCTGAAAAAATTAAAGATTTGTTTAGTTTGTCATTTAATAAAGTAAGGGATAAGTATGGGATAGAAGTGGCCGATTATGTACCTATAATGGGAAGGTCTTTAAGAGTTATTCCAAATAGAGAAACAAGAGATATGGTTAAGAATCTGTTATCTGAATGGGCAGTTAGTATTGACCCTGATGTTGGGATAAAGATGAGAAGTGATAATCAATCTATGAAACTTATGGAATTGATGGGATTAAGAGGTAGGAAAGAAAAAAGAATTAAAAGGCAAATAGCTGATTTAGATGTAGTAGAAAATATCGAAAGAACTTTAGCTGGTCAAGGAGCTGAAGATAGTCATGGTTTAGTTCGTGAAGGTCTTCATGTATCAGATGTTACCGACATGGAAGAATTAGAGAATAACTCTGAAGTTCAAGTATATAATTTTGCTGATGATAGATTCTTTAAATTCTTAGAATCTACAACATCAATGGGTTATTTATCTCCAGAAGAAACAGCAGAGTTAATGTCTCAAGTAACTATAAATGATTTTGCTGGGTTTACATCATTTCTTTCTGATACTTACAATTGGGAACCAGTTGAAACTGCTGATAATAACATGGTAAAGAGTTTTTGGTTAAGAAATCAACCAATAAATAGACAATTAGCTTATGGTAAACCTAGTTGGTGGTATGCTAATATGACATTTGATGGTAAAGTTTTATCCAATAAACAAGATAAAAGATTAGTTCCTAAAGTTGGTGGTCATCCTAAGTATGGAAAAGACATTAGAAACAATAAAGACCTAGCAAGAACAATGGGTGTATCATTTTTAGATTGGGATAATATATCATATGAATGGGGTTCTGGAGGTGATATAACATATTCCACTCTTTATTTAAAAGACATGGTTGACGTTCATAAGGGAGAAGATAAGGGAGGTTTTTATTCTACTCAATCTTATGTTGTAATTGATGGAATATTAATAAGAACTATTGATAGAAAACTTGCTCAATATGCAGATGATGAAATAGGGGATGGACTAGCAAGGACAATAGTTATAGTTAACGCAGGTGGTAATCGACCTTCTTTCTTAATAGCAAAAGCAAGTGAAGATATAATGGACATAGCATCTGAAGTTGATTCTATTGTAGAGTACCTTGATTATGAGGTTAGTATAGGAAATATGACAGAGGCTAATAAAAAAGAATTATTGATGTCAATGGCAAATGAATCACAAAAATCTCCATTAAATAAACATGTTGAGGCTCAACACATTCTACAATATGAAGTAATGAAAAGAGCTAGAGGTAGAAATTACTTAATAAGAAATCCAGATGTATCTCACCATAGCAGAAGATTTGGAATAGATGATGGACAAGGAATTGTTGCTTTGGGAACAGGTGATTATACAATTAAGATAATTGACCAATCAAAAGCTTTTGTATCAAAAGGAGCCCCTGGCCTTACTGGTTCATCTAAAAAGATACCTATGACAGATTATATAGCAGGATTACCAGATAAATATCATGGTGATGGAGCATTGTGGGTAGAATCGGAGTATTTAGATAAAACTGCATATTCTGTAGGTAGAGTTCCATCAGGGCCAAATTCATCTAAATTAAGGGAAGTTAAAACAAGAATAAGGTTTATAAGTAAAAATGATGAGTTTGGTCGCAAGCATTATAAACAAGAAATTATCCCCGGTGAAGCAAGGGATTTGGCTACAGAAGAACAAATTGAAGGAACGCATTACTTAGCTTTAAAACATAATGAATTTGTTGTAGAAGAGGATATTTACATTACAGATGAGAACGATAATGTTATAGCATACACTGTTAATGTAGATGGAAACATAAGAATATATGACGGTGAAGAAAATAGAATGACAATGTTTGGGACTCTTGATGAAGCTAAAGAACCAGATGGAGGTAGTGGTTTATTCAAACTTGATGGTAGAATCTCAACTGATATATTAACATTACCAGAAGATTCAAGACGAATAGTTAAAGTTCCTAAACAACAAGGACATAATAGTGCAGCATTTCCATGGATGTGGATGTCTCATTTGTATGATTCATCATTTGATGGCTTAAGAAATGCTTTATTAACGAGGATGTTAAATGTTGCTAGAGGAAATATGAACGCATTGTTCTCAGCGAGAAATAATCCTCAAATAATGAGAGCCTTGATGGGCCAATTCAAATCTGATGGACTTACTATTATGAGTGAAGTAGACAGATTGATTGAACCTAAGCCTGGCCAAATGTTGCAAGATGGATTTATGTTCCCTCATATTATTACTGGTATTATAGACCCTGTAAAAAATAGAATTATAAAAGAAAATTCATATGGTGGCAGAAGGAGAGGATTTGGAACTTTTCCAACTATCAAAGCAGATTTATCAAGGACAATTGTAAAGAAAGAAGATGGGGTTGTTGTTAGCGCAGATGACTTGACAATGTTAAGATTTTTAAAAGACTTCTTAAATGTAGAAGGATTTGGTAATGAACTTGTAGAAAATATCAATGAAGCTTTAAGGACTAGAAAAGAATATTTAATGGCTGGTAGATGGCCTGTATATACATTAAGCTCTATGTATCTTGCAAGGATTGAGAAAGTAATGCCGAGAGGTCATGGAGCTGTAGTATGGTTTCATCCAGAATCAGCATTAGGAAAATTACAAGCTGATAATGATGGAGATACTGGTTTCTTACTAGCTCCTTATTTTGGTCAGAATTATATGGATAGGACTATTGTTAATCAATTCAATAATAAATCTACAAAAAATGAATTAGATAAACGTCAAAGTTTTGTAAGACTAGAATATTTTAAAAGACCTAAGACCGAATTTAAAATGACATCTAAAAAAGATATGTATATTGTAGCTGGTAAGCTTGGTAGAGGAATCAATGCTCAAGGTATGATGATGAACGCAGTAACATTTCTTGAAGATATGTATTATAAGAATTTAAAAATGGATATTGGTGGTCAATCTATAGTTGTTAGAAATCCAGACCAAGAATCAATCGTGATGACATATGCTCCTTTACTTGATAATGTTACGCAAGAAATGTTAAACGATGCAAATATGGGTACATTAGTTAATAAAGATGGAGAAGTTTGGGAATCTGGTGATAAGTATTTAAAAACAACACCACTAAAACAATTATATAATTTACTTCAAGCAGCTGTGGACAATCCAAAAGAGTATCTATTAGCTGATTGGGGTTTTGCAGGGTGGAAATGGTTGATACCCCGTATCTTCATACAAGACAATGGTTCACCAGTTGGTTCCAAGCAAGCTGGTTCAATAGCATCTCTAGTCCGAAAAGAATTAATGCTTACTGTTGTTAGACGTGGTCAATCTATATCTGATGGAAGAACTCAAGACATTGATGGAATGTTTGAATCAAGTAAAGAAATATATGAATTGAATCAAATGAGTGGAGTTGAAAGAGGTAAAATAATAAAAGAAAAAGCCAATAATAGAAGAACAAGATATGGAGATAAGAGCAAATTAGCAAATAGAACATCTGAAATTGAAAAAGTAACATTTAATAATAAACTATTACCATTGGAAAAATTAATTGCGATACCACATGAATCATTAATTCAATACCAACAATCAAATCCATTTGATAAAGTACATGGAAATCCTTTTGGTTATCATCCAAATAGAATACAAAGAGCAATTATGCACACACAGCAAGATATGTATACATTGCAAAGAGAAACTGAAAGATGGTATCCAGAGACAAAAGAATTTGAAAAAGATAAACAAGTTGGCAGAAGACTGGTTAATGAAATGACCCGTGAGTTCTATAAAATAATGATGCAACAAAGAATGTATAATGATTCAACTAAAAGTAGAATAACATCTGCTGGTTATCCATATCAAGAAAAAATAAATGAATTTATTGAAAAATGGCTTAATAAAGGTGATAAGAAAAAAGGATTACCAGCTTGGAAAGATTTAACGGAAGAACAACAAGGGTATGCTACACTTAGATTCCTTAGAGGTGTATTAACATTCTCATCTGAAACTCATAAAAAAGTTGGAGCAAAAGAAAAGAGATTGCAAAATGCTATAATAGATTTAAAAGCAAAAGCAGCTGAAGAAACAGATTTAAGTAAAGTAGAAGCAATCGAGAATAAAATACAAAGCTTGGAAAATCAATTACATAATGTTTATACACCTAAAACATATCAAAATATATCAAGACCTCGTGATATTGAAAAAATGCTACCAATGCCATTAATGCACCCAGATGTATGGACATCATTTGCTAATCTATTTGGCCCGAATTTAAGAAGAGCTTCAAGTAAAAGAATCAGTTTAAAATCTGATGCTAGATATGAAGATAGAAAGAGAAGAGTTGTTGAAGAAATAATTAAGGAATGTGGATAATGAGTTATTGTGATGACAAAAAATTAGCAATTGAATTATCTGAAGAAGCAAGAAAAGAACTTGAGGTAAACCTTGAAAATGGAATTGCTAATATAATTGAATTTCCACATGACAATACACCATCTTTAAAAAATCAACATAAAGAAGCTAAGAAGGCTGGTGAAAAGAAAAGCTTACTTGAGGATATAAAACAAGAAAAAGCAAGGTATAAGGCTCATGTAGAATTATTTAATCATTTAATGAAGAATAGCCTTGATTATTTATATAGTACAAATGCATTTATACTTCCTAATGATTATGTAAATAATAGATTAGATTTTATACAAGGAGTGTTTCAAGAAGCATATGCTACATCATCATTTTCAAGAAGAGATAGAGGAATAGAAAAATCTGGTCTTAATAATAGAGAGCAATGGGATGCTGGCAAAATAAGATATATACTTAAAAAGGTAAAATATTGGGAAAGAAGAGCTGCTTCAGATAAAGAATTAACTCCATATGAAAATACAATTAAGATGCCGCTTCTTGTAGCATCTTCAATTGACCCTACTGGAACAGTCAGAAAGTTGGTCAAGATGTCGACTTCCCTTCTTGATTCTTATTTGCAAACTGGGTATTCTTGGAAATATAGCATTACTGACCCAGTAACAAAACAAAAAGCTAGATTGTCATTGCAGGCTATAGATGAAAAAATAAGTGGAATTGGAGCTAGAGGTGATGTTCCAAATATGTCAGAACATCAAAAATCTGTAGCAGCTGCTCAATTATCTGAAGAATTATTACACGATGAAGTAAGAAATATTGTACCAAGAGACATTCCAACAGACCCAGCTAAATTTATTAAATGGAGAAATTCTTGGGCTGGAAAACAATTTTTTGAAATGATAAAGTTTGAATCTGAAAGACATGAAATAGGTGATACTGATTCAAGATATGTTATGATACCATTACATAGTAATAAAACTGGAGCTAAACTTTTATCAAAACATAGAAAATCTCAAGTAGATGAAGGTCAAAGAGCTGTTGAACCCGGTGAATATGAGAACGCTTTCTTAGTTTATAGAATACCAGATAATATAGGAGGCTTCTTTTCTGCTATAAAAACAAACAAGCTAATAACAAAAGAGTCGTTAGAAGAACATTTACTACCTACAGAATTAGAAGAAGGATTCTTTACAGCTGAAGAACACAGGGTATACAAACATGAAACAATCCCTGGCACAATGCAACCTAAGCGTAAATATGCAGATTGGAGACGTGGTGTAAAATTTCAAGAAAAAATATATGAACCACCAAATGGATGGATGCCTGAAATGTGGGAATCTATCGAAATGCAACGTGAATGGAATGAACTTTTTTATCAAAAGATTTTAAAGAAAGACCATTTGGAAGTTATGCAAGAAATAGATTCTTATTTAAGGGATATAAAACCTGCTTTGCTTAACAGTGGATGGGATATAGATGATATACAAGAGATAATAAATAAAGTTTTAGATATTGGAGGATTAACTTTCAATATTGTTCAAGACAAACAAGGTAATTTTATATCTTCTAATTCTTTTGTTAGAAAAGCATCTAGATGGAGTTATGGTCATGTAAAATTTGACCAAATTGTATATTTACAAATGGTAGAAGAAGCTTTAGATGTCGTACAATCTTCATATTTACCAGAAATAGAAGCTCAATTAGCTACAGATAGATACATACTTAATAGTGAAGAATCTAGCAATGCTGAAAAGGTTGAATCAGTAGAAAGAATATCAGAGTTTGAAGACAAGCAAAAATATTATGAAGAGATGGTCATTAATCTTGAGAAAAAATTGTATGGAGATACTGAGACCGCTAATGATAAAAGAGAGATGATGCTTGTTAATAGAATTTTAGCAACAAAAGGAAGAAGATTATTCACAGACCATAAAAGAAGAAGAAAAGACAGAAGTGTACATTCAGAAAATGTTGACCAGTCTACAAGAGCTAATGAATTATCAAGATTAAAATTACAACTTATAAAAACTGTTCTTGCCTTTAAAGACAATCCATCTCTTGCTAATTATTTAGTTGACCAAATAAAAGTCGCAGCTGGAGACGCTGATATTGAAGCTGGATTTATGAACCTCAATTATAGCGATGAAAAAGTTGCTGAAATGTTTGGTGAAAATGTTACAGCTGAAACAGTTAGAGATAGAGGTATGTTTATAAGGGCAATAAAAACTGCTTTTAATTTAGGAGCTGGAACAACTCTAACAAATAATTTTCAAAGAAAAAATGGAGTCATTAACTATGGATGGGAACCTGTTCTTGGTTCTATGAACGCAATGACATTGAAAAAAGGTGATGAAAATTTTACTTATGAGGAATTAAGGCAACAAGTAGAAGAAACTGGTGTATTGAATCCGGGTAATGCTTTTATTGATATGCTTACTTTAGGTATGGATTTAGGGCAAGGAAATACAACTGATATAAAAGAAGCTTTGCTTCCATTAAGAGATTTAGCTTTATTATGGAAAGCAACATCGTTAGAAGGTTGGATTGACCAAAGTAAATCTTGGGATAAATTAATATCAAATGCTAGACTTCGTTCTGAAAATGAAAAAATATCAATAGAAGAATTGAGAAGAGTTAAAAAAGAATTATATGAAATAACTCATGGAGAATATAAAAATACAGCTAAAGACAGAAAGTATTTAGAAAAAAGATTTCAAGATTTAAAAATTGGTCTTAATCAAACAACTATAAATAGACTTGTAAAATGGAAATTAGAATATTTTCCTATTGCAACTGAATTTCTTACAATGTCTGGCAGTGAAGATACAATGAGAGCTGAATTTGGATATATGGGGCTAAGGATGGTTCATGATATGGGTAGAATTCCTGTTCCATCTTCAGGTGTTTGGAAATATACCGATTCTGATGAAGCTGTTGATATGTCTAGATTAGTTGTATATATGAATTTGTTTGGATTTACTAAAGTTATGGCTGCTAAAATGTTTAGAGGAGCGGTCGGGGGTATGGGATTACAGTTTAGACAATACGATTACCATCAGACTATAAGCGAAATGGAATGGTTAAGGTCAGCTGCTATGTCTCCAGAATGGGCAGGAAATAGATATGTTGGATATGGTTCATTACCTTTTAGAATCACTCTTCAAGTAATGAAAAAAGCATTGAGAGGAGGTATGCAATCTGCTAGACTTGCTGGGGTTTCAAAAGAGCAAGTATTGTATTGGCAAAAAATGATCAAATTAAATCCTCAACATGATGATAAAAACCTTGATAGAGCAACTAATTTCTTTCTTATAAGCGGGATGCCAACAATTGTGTTAAAGTTTTTATATTTTAATTTTGCGCCATATCATGTACTTAGAAATGTGCAAAGCCTTGCAAGAAGATTTTTAAGTGATGATATTAATATGAGAGCATCTAGAGGTCTTGAAAGTATGGTTGTTTCTAAAATGATAACGATGTCTATGTTGCTTATGTATGTATTTCCTCAATTATTTGGCCAATTAAGTTCTGAAGATGAAGAAGATACAATACAAGATTTAATAAGAGAACTGCCATTTTCTATGGAAATACTTACTTTGTATTTATGGATAGCTGATTTTAGTGAAAACTTTTTAAAAGGGTTAGCTCCGTATCTACCCACTCCACTCAAGCAAATATCTAAAGATTCATCTGTAAGAGAATTTTCAGAAGATATATTAGATTAGCAAAAAAAAAAGGCAGGCGACAGTTGTACCAAAACTGCCACCCACCTTTCTAACCATGGAGTGAAGGTTAATTTAGTATTTTACTTATCTTGTGTATTTCGTCATTCAGTCTCTGTAATAATTCCGCTATTTTTCTTAGTTTTTCTTTTATGTATTTTTCATTATTTTTCATTAGCCCCTCCACCAAATATAAAATACATAGTTCCAACTCCAATTTTAAATGTTGTTAATTGAGTTGAAAAGTCTACTTCAAACCATAAAAGATTCGATAATAAACTTAGCGTAATTATATGTTGGTTGTGAAAGGCTGTTACTACTAGATGGTCTATCTTTAATAATGGAGAAAAATCATGTCTCCATTTATACCTCGCTTTTACCTCTTTGACTGTCATTGCTCTCTCCTTGTTGTTCTGTGTACAGTCCGTACATTGTTATAAGTATAGCGTCTGCGTTATATAATGTTACTTTCTTATCTGTGTAATGTGATGCTATTTCTTTTAATTGTCTTTTTCTACTAGGTTTGTCTTTTGGTAATTTAATTTCAAGTTTATTCTGCCAGTATTTCATCCATTTTTGTGGTGTAACAAATTTTGTCTCTATTTTATATGCTCCTAATATTCCTATCCATTTGCCATAGTTAGTTCCAAATTTAAATATTGAACTTCTTCCGTCATGAGGCATTGCATGAACTTGTTCTATATATGCATATGTTTTTTTATTATCGGAAAACGATTCTACTATGTCGGCCATTGTTTCCACATTTTGTGGACATTTGTATGATGTTATTCCTTTATTCCAACATGCTATTGCGCCTCCTTGGCCCGGGTCTATTCCTATTATTGTCATTGTGCATCTCTCCTATATGAATATTTATGTGGACTCTTTATATATTTTCTTTTATATGTTTTTCTTTTTATCACTGGTGGTTGGTATTTCTCGCTTACAATTTCTCCATTAAATGTATTTATTATTCTATCTGTTAACTTATCCCCTGCTTTATATCCTATAGATACATTATTTTTATATTGTTTACATCCCTTATTTATTATTTCTTCAGGTATTTGCTGTGGGCGCTTACCTTGATTTATATGAAACCAATAGCAAGTCAAGGAGACCTCAAAGTAGCACCCATAGCAACTTTTATGCAATATTATCTTTCTCCGCCATATCTGAGTTCATATAGAATTTACATCTTCCACCATTAAATCCAATCATATGAGTTCCTATTTTACCATATCTACTTTTAGATACTATCACTTCACTTTTATATGGAGAATATCTCTCACTGTCAAAGTTATGTCCATAGAATACAAACATTGCTGATTCAGCAGTTTGTTCAATTACACCTGATTCTGCATAATCACTCATACGAGGTCTAGGGTCTAATCTCTTTTCTATTTCTCTGTTTAATTGTGAAACTAATATAGCTGAACAATCTTCTTGTTTACATATCCATTTATATTCTTGCATTATTTTCTCAATTTCGAATCTTCTACCTTCTCTAACTCCTTGAACATCTATTAGCTGTATATAATCATCTATAACAACATCTGGTTTATGCTTAGCAATTTCACGAAGACAATCAGATAGTGTTCTTACATTATCATACATTATTAGATTCTGATAATCATTCTTCATTTTATCAGCTATTGAATCAAACTCTACTTTACTATTCTCAGATAGGTCATTTCGTCTTATATCTCCGTATTTTAGAGAGCTTGATTCCATTACGACCATTTTCTTTAACATCTCAGTATTGCTCATTTCTCGGTTAAATAACATAACTCTATATCCTTGGCTTATTAGACCTCTTATCATGTTTATAACAAGGGTTGTTTTTCCATGGCCCGGCCTACCACCTAATACAGTTATTTCTTTTCTTGTCATTCCACCTGCAAACATATCTAAATGAGCTAGATTAAATGGTATTAGATTTGAATCTTCTTCAACAACAGATTTCATTTCTTCTACCAGAACTTCTATGTTTCTTTCTTTAGATGGTTGTATCTCTTTTAATTCATGTATTAGTTTGCTATGCTTTTCTAATATATTGCCAACTTCTTTATAGTCTTCATAACTTGCATTTAATAATGCTTGAGCTGATTTAGCAGTTTCTCTTTGTATGTATTTTTCCCATATTATTTTTGCATAATTTTCTACATTGGTTTTTGAAGCATATACATCATATAATCCTGTTATATAATAAACCATGCTTTCACCTTTTATCTCTTTTACTTTATCGCTTATGGTAATAGAATCTATCTCTACATTATTATTGTATAATTCTTTAAATGCTTTCCATAGTATTTTATTGTCTGTGTAATAGAACGCTTCATCCTCACGAATCCAAGCCATTGCTATTTCATGTTCCCTGTCTCCACCTTCAAGCATACATTTAAGTAATGCTTGTTCAGCTTCTTCTGAATTTGGCATGACTTTTATTTCATTGTTTTTATTTTCTTCCATGGTTTCTCCTTAAAAAATCCCTAATTGAGATTTTGGTTCATAATTTAAGATAAGATACTCTTTTCTTGTTTTTAATCTAGCCTCATTTGTTGTCCCAGAATAACTTTTAAGGTCTATTGTCCTTAAATTGTATTCGCTATACATCTCTTGCACTTCTTCTCTATGGTCATAGCTTATCATGAACTTTGCACCACCTTCGTGTATAGTATCCACTGCTTCTTTGAATCTGTTATGGTCTTCAGAGTCAAAATTGTTCATATAGTAATCACCTTTATCTGTTGCTATGAAATAAGGCGGGTCTAAGTACCAGAAATCACCTTCTGTTGGAGGGTATTTTTCTACAAGTTCTGCAAAGTCTAAATTCTCTACAGTTGTACCACCAATGTGCTCTCTTGAGTATTTTAATTCCGTTTCCCAGTCCTTGTTCATATCCTTATTCTTTGAGAACGGAGTATGAATAAGTTTGTTAAAGCTATGCCTTATACAATAAAAATATTTAGCAGCTTGTAAAGGGTCTGGAATTTCAAACTCGTTACATTCCTTAATTTCTACCCTAAAATCTAAAAACAATTTACGAGATTTGGGAAGCCAATTAAGGTAATGCACTAACTCGTCTAAATGATGCATAACACATATGTAAAGGTTTACTATATTGTTATCTTTGTCATTGACCACGTTCCATTCAGCTTTCTGTTTTCTAAAGAACATAGAAAGACCTCCAGCGAACATTTCAAAATACCTTCTATGAGGGGGTATGAGAGGAACAAATAATTTACTCATCTCATACTTTCCCCCATAATAAGGAATTATGATAGGACAATCGTACCAATCATGCGACGGCAACTTTAGCCTCTTTTGTAGCCCATCTTTTAATTGCAGGATACAATCTTCCTTCAATAGCATGCGTGGATTGACTATTCCTATTCATATGATGACTTAGTACGTTAGTACCTACATTAAATAAATCCCAAAATGATTTAGGTTTATTTGCTATTAACGCTTGAGTAACCATTTCATTTGCTTGTAATGGAAACATTTGTAAGAAGTCAACAATATGTTTGTCTTTGAAATTAGTATCTATAAGAATAGGAAATTCATCTTTCATAACAACTTTCGTTTTTTCCACTGTTTCGGAAACAATATCACCTATATGGTTTAATGATACATTTGCTTTGACATGTTTGTTCTTATACTTTGATACCACTACACCTATAACAGCTCCATTAGAACATATAAGTCTAAACGCACCTGCTATTATATTTACACCTAAAGAACCATCATAGCTGTTCCCGATTACAATTTCGGGAGTCATTTCATCGTTCTTCCCTATTTTAACAGGGTTATTTGGGAAAGACCAACTTGTATGAAGTTTTTGTCCATCTCCGAATACTCTAACTTCTTTAATCTTCCCACCATTTGATTTAATAAGTGGTTCTGCAGTCTTTAAAAGTGTTTCATTCTTTACCAATTTATAATCATCCGTCATGCAACTAAGTATTTGTCCAGTGTCTTCTCTTACTATAAATTTATAACCACTTCTTCCATTTTTATCATGTGTTCCAAGATTATGAGTAACAACATCTTTAAATATTGGTACTTCTTTCACTGGAAACATTGCTTTGTCTAACAACATTGGTGTTTTCATCTATTTCTCTCCTTTATTATGTTATTTAAATGGTGATTGTAAGAATTTCTTTAAACCTTTAACTACCTTAGTCCAGAATCTATCTTCCTTTCCTCTGAAGTTATTTGGAATATTCTTTCTTTTACTTTTACTACCTCTCGGTCTACCTCTTTTAGCCATATTAGGCCTCCTTTTCATGTTGTATTAATGGTGGAGCACTACCAAGCATTTTTCTCTCATTTTCTCTGATAGAGTCCATGTTTTTGTTTCTGTTTTGCACTATACTTCTTAGATATGCAAATCCTTTTCCTTTTAAGTAATGTCTGCTTTGATAATATTGTTCTAACGCCCATATTAATACATTATCTTCTACATCTTTTATACCATATAGAAAATAAAAATATGTATCTCTGTTCTCAGTTTTTATATTATCTGATATTAATTTAGCTACTTGCCTTAAAAGTTTTTTTGTTTTTTTACTTCTTTGCCTTAATAATTCAGTTATTTCTTTTGATTTATTATATTTTTTAAATACATTGAATCCACAAGCTGGACAACTAAACGCTTTTCTGTCGTTCATCTTTACTAATCTCTTTCTGCATCTCATCATGAATTTCATTCAATTTATCATATGCAGGGTTGTCTCTGTTGTCTCTCATTTGATTGTGAGCTTGTAGAAATTCATCAGCAAGTTCTATTCCAACTTCTTCTACCAACTCTTTTTTATTACCAGATTCACATAGGTAACTAATGTATGACATTTTACTCATTTATCTCTCCTTTACATTTATCACATTTTTGTTTTACTTTGCCATATGAAGGGAAATCGTCATAGTATCGAACATCTCTAGATTTTTTACTGAAATTATCAATAGTTAAAATCTCCCAACATTTTCTGCATTGAATACAATACTTAACTCTATTGTCTGCGTTACGAGCATCTTTTACTCTATTTTGCAGTATGCTTGTATTCCTTATTTCACCTTTTCTTAATCTTCCCATTTTTTCCCAAATTCTTCCATTAATTCTTTACCTTCAATTTCTTGAGATTCATTAAATTCATCTGCAGTTGTTGGTTCCCCATCTTCTATAGAAAAGTAGTCATGTATTATTGTTCTTACTTTAGATAGTTTTGTTGTGTCTGATATTTTTTCCCAAGAAAGAACATCTAGTATGTGCTCTAATGCCTTGTTCTTATCATCTAACATTTTTTCAATTTCTAAGACATGTCTATTTAATTCTTTTATTTTTTCTGTCATTTTAATCCCCTATTACTTTTACTTCGGTTTCGGTTGCCCACCTATGTTTACCAAGATAGAATTGTCTATCATCTGGTGAATGATGGTCTGCTTTTAATACTAATACTTCAGTTGATGATGGAGTGTGGTCTAGAACAATTCCTCTTAATCCAGTTGATGTATCAATTAATTCACCAACAGAAATATCTTTCAAATATTTATAACCTTTAGCAGGTTTCCATTCAGGTTTATCAATCATCGCAGCTTTTGCAAGCTTGCGGGCTATTCCTATTTGCCTTTTCCTTTTCGTTTCTGGTTTCAAGTTCTTTCTCTCCTTTAATTATATCATTTTTTATTTTAACAAAGTCCTTCCTTATTCTTTCATACATTTTAGCATCGTCCCATTGTGTGAAATGTTCAGCTGCTTGCTGTGAATAAACTAGAGCGATTATAGCCCATTCTATTTCAGACTTAGTTAACTTAATTAATGCTGTTGATTCGTTCATTTTCTCTCCTATTTGTGGGATTGAGGGCGGCCAAGAGGCACTAAGGAGAGATGAGAGATAGTAGATAGTGATATATATACAACCGCCCTCATCTCTAATTTACATTAAATTGCATTATGCAACCAAATATAACCTTAGTCCTTTTTAGCCTTTAGAATGGCACATCCTCTTCAAGCTCATCTACGCTTAAAGTCGGGCCATTTTCCCAAAGTTTGACTTCATTAACCTTGAATGTAGCTCTTTTTTCCTGTTGGTCAGGTGGTAAGTGCTTAGTATCCTTGGTTACATATTCTTGTCTTTTCACTGTTACATGAACAGGTTTTCCGACAACATCTTCATCTTCGAGAAGTACTAATTTCTTAATACCATCTGAATCTTCACATTCTATGTTTAGATTTTCAAGTAATTGAAAGTATCTACTATTCTTACTAGCAGATGATGTATCGGTGAAAATAAAGAATCCGTTATCATAGAACATTCTATCTTTTAGATGAGCGCAAGATAATGTTGCTTGTTCTCCATCTCCATTCATTACAGGAATTCTATTGCCAGATGAATCTTTTACATAATTATATCCATCCATTTCCCATAATGGTTGTTCAACTTCAGATACGGCCTCATTGACCTTATAGGTCATATTTACTATGATAGCCTCACCAGCTCTTGTATTCATTTCTCTTGTAGAAAGAGTTGTTATGTGAGCTGGATATGTTCCTTCTTCAATGGGTGTCCATTTATTAGAAGGGTCATAAGTAGCATCTAGTGTTTTTGCCATTTTATCTCCTATTTATTATTGGTTTTTGTTGTTGTGAATTTTGATACTAATTCATTGTATTTGTTTGTGAACTCTTCCATCTTCTTAGACGCCTTTGTTCCTTTAGCTCCACGAAAATAGAGTGTTGGTTCTACGAATTTTCCATCAGCTGTTTTCATAAATCTTTTAACTGATGTTTTATTCTTAGCAACCAGATTTTTCTTTTCTAGTTCGTTTAGAGCTTTCTTAGAGAGTACTCCACTTTCTACTAGAGCATCTCTATCTTTTACTGAGATTTTTCCCATTTTATCTCTCCTTTATTGTATTTTGAATTTGAACATCCACTCTTGATTCTAAGTCCTCAGGTTGAGGAAGTGGTTGTTCTTCTATTGTGTAAGTGTGAAACGATGGATTTACAGTTAACTTTATATTGTCTTCTGTCTTAAATACCATCATTGGTTTCCCATTTAAGAGCTTAGTACCTCGATAAACCACTCTCCTAAATTCTTTTCCATCATTTGTTCCTATTGAATAGCATTCTCCTACTTTTAATAGGTTCTCATCATAAGATATACTTGTATTAATCATCTGATACTTCTCTTTGTAGTTTCGCAAATGATGCTTTGTAATTTGCAGTATTAATTGTTTGGTCTTTTATTAGTTCATGTATTTGAGATAATCTTTCTTCGCTTATTTCACCAGCAAGTACAAGAATATCATTCTTCTCTTCATCGCTAAGTTCCATATCATCTACTTGATTTCTATAAACATCATCAGCAATGTTAAGATACATATTAAATGCTTTCTTTATACAATCTGTATTAGATGCTTTTATATCATTTCCTATATCGACAAACTCACTTGTACCTCTTTTCTTTTGTATTCTGTGAGCTGCGACCATATCAGCTTCTCTCCATATTCCTTCATCGTACCATTTTAATCTTCCATGAACAACATAAGCTTCGCTACCTAATACCTCAGTTTTTTGTATTGTCCATGACCAACCGGGGTATTCTTTATCTGCAACTTCTCTCATGTAAGAAAATTCAACATATTCCATACCCATTTTCTTTTTAATAAATGGCTTTGGTGTTGACATAGATGATACTTTCTTATGTTTATCTGTTATTGCTTTTCTTATTGTATCAGTAGCTTCTAGCATTTGTTCATCAATTACTATTACTTCATTATTATTACTCATTATTTCTCCTTATCTTTTTTTATCAGCTAATGTACTAGGACATATGCTATAATATTGGCAATACCTACATTCCCAATCTTGCATAGGGACTCCATAATCTTCTTCAGGTATAAGTTCGTCTTCAAATCCCTTTTGCATATCTTCTTTCATTTCATGTAGTTCTATCCAATATTCTAATGCCTTGTCTATCCATTCTGGGGATACTAACTGTTCTCTCATTTGTGATGTATTTTTATTATACCAAACAAGATACATATTAATTCTGTCTGGTTCATATTTGTGTCTTATCCCTAAAGCATAAGTACCTAACTGAAGTTTATAATTTGTATCTGTACTAGCAACTCTGTTTTTCTTTAATCCAAACTTTGTTGTCCATTTATAAGCAGCTGCAGTTTTTAAATCATACAAATTAAATTCTATTTTATTACTAATAGTATCATTGATCATTTCACCTGAATCGAATGTACCAGTTACCTCTAATTGTTCTAATTTAATTTTCTCTTCAATATGAATACTTCTTTTAACTGGAGCGTCTTTAATCTCCATATCTGCAAGTTTGTCTTGGTATAATGATAATGCTTTTTCAACATCACTATGAACTATAGTTCCAAGTCTTAATAATCTAAATGATTTATCATCTTTCTCATCTGATGGGTAATCATAATATGAATACATTTGTTTTCTATAACAACTACCCGCTGAAGATGCATGAAAAAGATTCTCATCTCTTTCTCTTAGTGAATCTTGATGCTTTAAATAAGCACCGTATATTGCTTTAATATCCATTTATCTCTCCTTAAATGTCTCGTAAATTTAATAATATCAAGGTTTAGAGTCAATCGAAAGATAGGAGTGTGTAAGGCATTTCAGTCAGTTCCTTACCAAACTGGGCTCTATGGATAAATCCAGTGACCAATGGACTGCAGTTCCACTCCTATATTCCTTGCTCGGGTTAAGCAAATTTAACAAATACTAAAACCACCTGATTGTTCACAGAAGTTAGCAAATTCGAATGTAAGCTCTGCATCAAATGGATATTGTTTAGCAAAATTGTCTACCTTTCCTTCTCCTTTACAACTGTTACATTCTCCTTTAGCTATTTCATCGTTTCTTTGTCCAGTTCCATTACATATTGTGCATTTTTCTTTATCTAATCCCTCTAGGTAGGCTTCTCTTTCTATCTGATGTTTAAGTATATCTCCATTTTTATGTAATGTTTTTAATCTATGAGCAATATCTATAGCTTTTTCATTATCTATCTCATGTCCATCATTGTATGTGCCTTTTTCCATATCTTCTTCAGTTAGTATATCATCACATACATGACATACATAATCCCATAACGGTCTCCACCACCATACATTTGCTCTAAAATAATCACCGGGGTTTTCATTGCTCCATTTGTCCATAGCTTCAAAATACTCTACAGAAGCGCCTTCGACTTTTTCCATTTCTTTCCATTGTACCCAACCATCTTCATTATACCATTTTGTTATAGATTCAGGTTTAGGTGTGTTCTCTTGTGGGTTCAATCCACTTAAATCAAATCCCATGTTTTTCTCCTTTTATGTTAATCTATTAGTTCATCTAATACATCATTCATTGTTTCATTTAATATATCTGTTTTTTCCTCAATCCTATGCAATCTCCACAACATACTTAAACATAATAATAATATCATAAGCATTGTGAATTCCCAGTAGGGAAAGTATTCTACGCTGAATAAAGCTTCCCAATAATATCTCATTGTTTTTCCTTTTTTACTTGTTTCCAAATTCTATTTATTTCGTTTTTGCCAATATTCCTTTTATTCAAAGCATCTTCTCTTCTCATGTATGTCATTGGTACATCAGATAGATTGTAGGGTCTTCCGAATTCATCTACAAAAACTTTTTCATCTAACCATTCTTGTTTAGTCATTATTTGTTTCCTCCTCTGCAAATACTAATTGCCATTTATATTTATTTGCTACAAACTTTAATAATGCTTGAATGTAATACACATCATCAGAATTAAGTTCTTCTAATCTGCCAGTATCCATAAAATAATTAAAGGCATCATCTATCTGTTTTTTACTTACTTTATTCAACATTGTCATTCCTTTTTATCATTTCTTTTATCCATTGGTTTGCCATTGATATTATCATCATTATCATAAATATACCTATGGCCCACATGATTATTCCTATTCCTAATACTAATAGATTAGCTATCCATTCTGCTATGTTAAATACTATCATTCCTCCTCCTCATATTCATCATTTTTATAATAACTTTTCATCCATAAAGATAACATATCTCTAGCTTCTTCTTTTGTCATCTCAAATCTTTCTTGAAGATATTTACCAGCTCCAAACATATTGGTTTCTCCAGACATTTTTAGTTCTTCAAGATATAAGAATACTTCATTTTCATAATGACTTAGATAACTATAATCCTTATCTGCTTGAGTTATTTTAAGTGGTTTTTTTCTTATTGCTATCACGTTTACTCCTTTTTTTATGGTGCAGTAGTGAGATAAAGGTATATCTACCAAAGCCAACCTGTTACATCTTCCAAATGCATTCCAGATTAATATTTTTATATCTCACTACATGCTCCTACCTACCAAAGTTTAATAGGGTTGCTGTTATGCCAATTATATATGTCTTCAATCATTCTAAGATAATCATTTACCTTAGTACAAAACACAAACTTTGACGGTACTTGTTTTACTTTATGAATAAGTATATCATGGTCAAACTCTGGATGAGTTAGAAGGTCAATATATACATTTAAAAATGTTCTATTGCGATATACTTTATCGTTGAACTCTTTAAATTGATGTATCTTGCCTAATACATTGTGTACCATTTCAAGAGATTGTGTTACTTTGAATTGACCTCTTCTAAATTCATCAAGCATTGATTTATCATTTCTACCAGATAAGACACCTATTAATGTAGAGATTGGATATTTATATTGTTTTTTGAATCCTGCTAATACTTTGTATTCATGCATTTCTCTTTCACAATAATGATGTAATGAATCATTTAAGCTCCATTTATCTTGAACAGAATTAACAAGACCTATATCGTCTAATGTCATTCTTGAGAATCTATAATATATTGGTAGCTTCATATCCATACAGGTTACAAATCTATGCTGACCTTCTACTATGATGAGTCTATTATTATCAGAAAGAACAACTTTTATCTCATTCTCATCAGTAAGGTCGTTTCTTTCAATTTCAACTCTCAATGTAGCAATTTTATTAGGTCTTATAAACCGATTACTTTCTACCAATAAGAATTTATCATAATCATCAGTCTTGAATATTGGTACAAGAAGTTGTTTATCACCATTTACTACTTTTTCTTGTTTCTTAGTAAGACAAACTGTTTTTTGTGTCATTTTATTACCCCTTTTTATTTTTGTTATGTAATTATTTGGCCCGCTCATCTATGTGGAAGAGGAGCAATATATGTTTCCACTATTGTAGTTGTGAACGATAAACGGGCCGAAAAGATTGGGCATTGCCGAAGTAAGGAAGATGCGGAGTTCCTTTCTTATACTTTATTGTAGTTGTGGGTATAAGATGACAATGCCCATTTATTATTTTATACTATACCAATATTTCCAGCCACAATCATCATCCCATAAAACATTTGGTGTTAATTTGATATTGCTATGTTGCTCTACATAATCTATATCATCATTTTCCATTGGTTTCCAGTATCCTATGCGAATATATCTGTCACCATCTAAACTGTCTTTAAATTGTATTTTATCATATTTCTTCATTGTTAAAAGAAGTTTTACTTTATGTTCATCGTCTTTTGATGGATTTGTATTATTATTTGATGTAGAAAGTAAATCTCCTAATCTATATTTCGCATATCTTGTACCATATTGGTTTGTAACCATATCTGTGATGATATTCATTCCATGATTATGTTTAAGATTGCAAACAATTGATGCTAATCTCATTCCCCAACCTCTTTCAAAAGCTTCGGCAGGTGTCAATGAATTACCTTGCTCAAGATATTCTTTAACGCTTTCTGTTTTTGTTTTTCTTTTCATTTTGATTTCTCCTTTATTTTTTCTTCCTTTTTTCTATAAAGTTCAGCATCTTTTTCATCACGAGCTAAAAACTTAGTACCATCTTTAAGGGTAAAAGTTTTATAATCTTTCCATTGTTTATTATTTTTCTTTTTTGACATTATTAATCACTCCTTTTTATTTTTCTTGGCTTTTTTCTTCTTGCTTCCACTCTTCCATATCTTTATTAAACCAACTAACAGCAATAGCATAGTCTACAGTTCTTATTCTACCTTCATCAGCGTCATCTTTCCATTTCTTCCATAGTTGCACTGCATTAGCATGAGATTCCTTACTGAATGGAGGAATATGACCTTGTACTGCACCACCATGTTTAATCAATATAAATATTGCAACATGAGCTGGTAATTTAAATGGTTCACTCATATCCCCTTTATGTCCACCGGGGCATTTATTACAAGAGCAATAATATGGAGCCATATACTCTTCAAGATACTCATCATAGTCTCTCATTAGTACCTCAACATGGCTATAATAAACAGAATCATTAGGATTGTCACTGGGATTGCTATTTAATTCTATACGTGCAATCTCTTCATTAGTTCTATCTTTATTTCTTATAGGATTAAAGACATCGTTCCATTCATTCACTTTAGGCTCACAATAATGAGCTTGACTAGCTTGAAAAGATATTTTAAAACCATCTGCACAAACTATATTGTCTCTTATTTGTGATATTTTACTGAAAGGCATAATTATTTGCTCCTTTTACGCTTCGTACATTTTATTATTTAAATCAGTATCCTCTGATAATATTTTTTCAAAGTTCTCATAGTCTTTGTCAAGTTTATCATTGAACTTTTCCCACTCGTTTGATGAATCAAATACATGAGTGACCGCTGCCGCAATCAAGTATGACATTATATCTTTATACCACTTTGTTGATATTTTATTCTCATCCATTTCATGAAACATCATGCATATAATTTTATTAATTAGCACGACTGATAGTTTTAAGCTCATTACTTTCATTGTTATTGCTCCTTTATATGTTTTTGCCCAAGTTAATAATGATTATGTAGTATTAATAGGAAAAGAGTGGCTACTAATAATAGTATTGACATAATACCCGAGACTCATCTAAGCTGTAAGATGCTAAAGGCTATTGTCCCCGTTTCTGCCTTACAAAATTTTCGCCACCCTTTATATCAGTGAAGAAAAAGGGGGGATAGACCCCCCTCAAGGTTAGAATCCTTCTTCAGCTGCGAGATCATCCATTGCGTTGTCAAGGTCAGAGTTGCCAAGAGAATCTACAGTCTTAGAGTCTGCGAGGTATCTAAATCCTGAGCCTGAATGTTCTACAAGATGATATTCAGTACCGTCATGGTTAATAGTTCCGTCTGATACTTTTGCATCAATAGGTACAATCTTCTTACCTTCATCGGTATTTACAGGTACAGTTATCTTTACAGGTTTTGCCATACTATTCACTCCTTTATGGTTTTCGTTTAAGTTACAATCTGGAATCGGATTTTCATAATCCGCCAGAAAGGTTTACGAGCTAAGTATATATCCATTTCAAAATCCTACAATTTTTTCTGAAAAGCACTTGGTCAAATAAACCTTTTTATAAGTTGACGTATAGTTTAAATTCAAGGGTGGTAGGGTTAGGGATTAATAATAATAATGTATAAAATTTATGGCGAAAGAGATTAAAGAATTATCAAAGCTCCCTATTGAACATCAATCAAAGATACTTGAAGCATTATGCAAGAATTATCAACCAATAGAAATAGATGACACAGTGTACTTGATTCCAGAAGAGGTCAATGAATTAATAGATAATCTTGTAGCTCAGTTAAATGACCTACATACAGATAGTAATATAATTGGAAAAAAAGAAGATTAAAAATATACCTCACTATATCTATGATGATATAGACGAGTTCAAAGAGCATCATCCAAATACGATAGTTCATCCAGACTGGAGAAAAGCAGATGAAGGTGACTGGGTATATAGTGACGATAAGAGAATTGTACAATTATTAAAGGTCGCTAAAAACATAAACCATCCTAATGATAGAAAAAATTATAAGTTTGCTAAAGGGTGGGTAAGAACAGTAGTGGGAAGTTTTATCAATAGGCCAAATACATATATGGATACTGACTTTAGTCAACATAGCAATAGATACACATTTAGTAAAACAATAAAAAATGCTAGTCAAAGAGTAAAGAAAAGAACAAAGATAACAAATAAAGAAAAGCACTTTGCAACAAATGTCGTTGTAGGTATGGGAGCAGTAGAAGCTTATAAAAATGCCTATAAAGAAATGTCAGACCAAAAAGCAAGAAAGAAAGCAACAATACTATTAAAACAGGAGAGAGTAATGAGTGAAATAGAAAAATCAGTATTGGACGTGGCGAAAGGATTAGGAATAGACCACGAATACATACTGAATAAATTAAAACATCTTGCAGACTTTAGCGAAGATGATAATATCATATTACAATCAACAAAAGAATTAGGTAAGATTGTCGGTACATCTGGCAATACAATCAAACAAAAAGAGATGGGCCTTACTAGGTGTTTTTCAGGGATTTTCACAAGAGGAACTAGAAGGCGCTGCAAGAAACAAACAGTTAAAAGAAGTAAACACCGAAGAATAATATAATAAAGGGGGAGTAGCGTGAGCATAGGTGATGATATTAGAAAAGATGCTGATGGTAATGTAGTAGGTTGTCCACATTGCGGAGCTAGGTCAATTCATAAAAGTGGGTTTTTATATAGAGCAAGTCACAAAAAACAACAATGGAAATGCACTGCTTGTGGGAGAAAAACTGTAGCTCCTACAATATTAGAAGAAAGTGAATTTAAAGTAAAAGATATTGACCCAGACCATATACCAATAGAAGAATTAATAGAGCATAGACAAAAACAATACAAACAAAAAGCAATATCTAAAAAAAGTAAAAAACTTGTAAGGATAGATATTAATGTAGATGGGCCAATAGGGATTGCTCATTTTGGAGACCCTCACGTTGATGATGATGGAACAGACATATCGCAAATACTTCATTATATGAATATAATAAATAATACAAAAGGAATGTTTGCTGGTAATCTTGGAGATATACAAAATAACTGGATAGGGAGACTCTCGTATCTCTATGGCCAACAATCCACATCTGCAAAAGAATCATGGAGGTTGACTGAATATTTTGTAAATAAACTAAATTGGTTGTATCTCGTAGCTGGCAACCATGATGTATGGAGTGGAGATGGAGACCCTTTAGATTTTATTATGAGAGACCATAAGGGATTATATGAAAAATGGGGAGCAAGGATGAAACTTGTATTTCCAAATGGAAAGGAGATAACAATAAATGCGAGGCACACTTTTAAGGGTAATTCTATATGGAACACTGCTCATGGCGTTGCTCGTGCCGCTCAAACTGGTTGGGCTGACCATATTCTTACTTGCGGACATACTCATGTTTCTGGTTATCAGGTAATAAAGAATCCAGCTAGTGGTCTTATAAGCCATGCATTGCAAGTAGCTTCATTTAAAATAATGGATAGCTATGCAGATAAATTAGGATTGGATGATAAGAATATATTCAACTGCCCAGTTACTATTATTGACCCTAGATATGATGACGATGACAATAGATTAATTACTACAATATTCAACCCAGAAAAAGGAGCTGAATATTTAACATATCTTAGAAAAGATTATGCTAAATTAAATAATGAAAAATCTTGATAAATTCGTATACAATGCTAAATTAGTAAGAGTCGTAGATGGCGATACTTGTGATGCTATGATAGACCTTGGTTTTGATACTTGGGTAAAAAAGAGAATCAGATTTGCTGGAGTTGATACTTGGGAATCTAGAACAAGAAATAAAGAAGAAAAGAAAAAAGGACTAGAAGCAAAAGCTTATACGAAAAAAATGCTAGAAAGTTCCGATGAAGGAAACTTTACTTTAAAATCATATGGGACTGGTAAATACGGCAGAGTGCTAGGTGAAATATTTCTCGAAGGAGAAGATGTTAGCCTTAATCAATTATTAAAAGAAAATGGTCACGCTTACGAATATCATGGAGAAAAAAAGAAAAATTTTGATGTTGCGTGATGAATAAAAAATGGCAAATATCAACAGCCAAAACATAAATAAGGCTGAAGAGGCCTTACAATTAGCATATAAAGACCTCATATCATTTGGAAAACTTTTTCTTCCAGATGATTTTATGAGAAGTGAAACTCCATTCTTTCATTATGAAATGTCAGATGCCATAGATAATAGAAATGTAAAACAATTAGCAATTATCATACCTCGTGGTCATGGAAAGACCGTACTAACAAAAGCATCAATAATCAAGGACTTTGTGTTCTGTAATGACAAAAGTAATTTTTTATTTTATGCTTGGGTTTCTGCTACCCAGAAGCTTAGTGTTGGCAACATGGATTACATAAAACACCATTTAGAGAACAACGACAGAATAAAATATTATTTTGGTAATCTAAGAGGAAAGAAATGGACAGAAGAAGATATTGAATTGTCAAACGGATGCAAACTCATTTCCAAGAGTAATGTCGCTGGGATACGGGGAGGAGCAAAATTGCACAAAAGATACGACCTCATCGTACTTGATGATTTTGAACATGAAGCCAATACCATCACACCAGAAGCGAGAGAAAAGAATGCAAATCTGGTTACCGCTGTGGTATATCCTGCTCTTGAGCCCCACACTGGTAGGCTTCGTGTTAATGGTACTCCTGTTCATTATGATTCTTTCATTAATAATCTTCTTACTAATTATGCAAAAGCTAAAGAAGATAAAAAGAATTTTGCTTGGAAAGTAATAACGTATAAAGCAATTACGGATGAAGGAGCCCCTTTATGGGAATCATTCTTTAATAGTAAAAAGCTTGAAGAAAAAAAGAAATTCTATGCTGATTCTGGTCAACCTCAAAAGTTCTACCAAGAATATATGATGGAGGTTATGAGTGAAGAAGATGCAGTCTGGACAAGAAAACATATAAAGTATTGGGATGGTTATTTTAAAAATGAAGATGGAATGAATTATATTGTTCTAGACAGTCAACAAATACCAGTTAATGTTTTTATAGGATGTGACCCTGCTACAGATATTGATACAAAACATTCTGACTTTAGTGTTATAATGGTTGTAGCGATTGATGCCAATAATAATGCTTATGTAATAGAGTATGAAAGACATAGAAGTATTCCAACCATAGGGAGCAAAGACCCTTCTACTGGAGAAATTGTGGGAAAGAAAGGAGTTGTTGATTATATAATGGAATTACATGAAAAGTACAATTGTACATCATCAACCGTAGAAGACGTTGCTATGAACAGAAGTATATTCCAAGCATTGAATGAAGAAAGGCGACTAAAGAATAAGTATCACATATCAGTTATTCCAGAAAAACCCGGTGGCCAGCAAAAAAGAAATCGTATATATAGCGGACTTTCAGCACGTTTTAGCATGGGAACTGTCTTTCTGCGCAAAAATATGTTTGATTTAATTAACGAGATTGTTACTTTCGGCCCTAAAATGGCTCATGATGATACAATAGAAAGCCTATTTTATGCATTAAAACACGCTTTTCCACCAAATTTTAGCCAAAACAAAGAAAAAAAATGGGTTAAAAGGATAAAAAAAGCAAAAAATTGGGTAATCGCTTAATGGCAAGCAAAAGTACACACAAAATTCAAAACCCTAAAAGCATGGGTAAATCATCTTTACAAACAAGAGCTAAAATGGGTTCTACACAAGTAGATGTAGGAGGCCCTAAACATTCCTATTGGCAATCTTTTATGCCAAAAACAAAATCATTTGTACCAAAAAAATTGAATGTATTGTATTCTCAGAGGAAAAAATAATGCCAAGATTCGGTAAAAGGTCAAAACGAAGACTGAAAGGAGTAGATGCTAGACTTGTCAGCGTTCTTAATGAATTAATAAAAATAATGGATGTTACGATTATTGAAGGATTGCGGAGTAAGGAGCGGCAGCAGGAATTATTAGCACAAGGGAAAACTAAAGTAAAGTATTCCAAACACATGGAAGGAAAAGCTGTTGATCTCGCTCCTTACCCGATAGATTGGGAAGATAGAGAAAGATTTCATTATATGGGTGGTATGGTAAGAGGAATAGGACATAAGTTAGGTTTAAAGATACGATGGGGCGGTGACTGGGACAGCGATGGTGAAATAAAAGATAATCGTTTTGATGACCTAGTCCATGTAGAATTAAGGGATTAATGGCAAGACAATCTAAAAAAGTAGTAGAAAATATAACTGACCTATTTAGAAAAGCAAACTCATCTGAAAGGTCAAAGTGGGAAACAGATGCTCAAAAGAGTTATGAATTCTTTTTAGGAGAGCAACTCACAGCTGAAGAAAAAGAGAATTTGCAATCTGCTGGTATGCCAGATTTTGTTATTAATAGAATCACTCCAGTGATTGAAATGATGAAATTCTTTGCGACAGCTAATAATCCAAGATGGCAAGCGGTAGGGGCTGAAGGAAGTGATGCTGATGTAGCTGCTCTTCATGCCGATATTGCTGATTATTGTTGGAATAATTCAAATGGTAATAGTATTTATTCAAGTGTGATACAAGATGCTCTAGTAAAAGGCATCGGATATATGCAAGTGGATATTGACCCAGACCAAGATAGAGGTATGGGGGAAGTTGTATTTAACTCAGTAAATCCATTTGATGTATATGTAGACCCTACTTCAAGAGACTTTTTATTTAGAGACGCTAGTTATATCATTGTAAAAAAAGATATGCCTAAAGAACAATTAATGCGATTGTTCCCAGAAGATAAAAGAAAAATTAAAAATGCAAACCCAAGCAATCTATCAAACAATGACTTTAGCCAAAGAGATATAGTTGATAGTGAATTGATATTTAACGCAGACGTTAGAAGTTCTTCGTATACAAAAGAAGGTAAAGAAGATGAAATCTTAGATTACTACGAAGCATACTTTAAAGAAAAAATAGCGTATATGAATCTTTTTGTTAATATGCCACCTTCACCTCAAGAGATGCAACAAATTCAAAAAGAGGTTGAAGAAACATTATCAAATCTAAAAAAAGAAATGGCTGTTCAACTTGAAGAACAAAGATTGCAATTGTCTCAAGCAGTTGAGCAAGGTGAGATGATAGAAGAAAGAGCTTTACTTGAGATTGAAAAATCTGAAAAAGCTATGAATGAAGAATTGCAACAAAGAAGAATTGTTCTTTTAAGTCAAATGGAAGAAACAAGGACAAGAATTGAAAATAGGGTTGTTACAGAATTTGAATATAATTTGATGAAAGAAGATGAAAATCTGGTTACAAATATAGTTGATGCAGTAAAATTTTATGAAAATAGAATTAAAATGTGCATAGTTGTTGGAGATAAATTATTATACGAAACAATACTACAAGTTAAAGAATATCCAATAGTCCCATTTGTATATCAACATACAGGCACTCCTTTTGCATTGGGAGCTGTTTCTCCATTGGTAGGAAAACAAAGAGAATTGAACAAGGCCCACCAGATTATGATACATAATGCAAATCTAGCTTCTAATCTAAGGTGGATGTATGAAGAAGGCTCTGTACCTGAAGAAGAATGGGAAAAATATTCATCATCTCCCGGTGCATTATTAAAATACAGACAAGGATTTGCACCTCCACAACCTGTACAACCATTACCTCTGAATGCAGCTTTTTACGGAATAACTGAAAATGCTAAGAGAGATATGGAATACACTTCTGGAATATATTCTTCTATGCAAGGAGACACTGGTTCATCTCCAGAAACATATCGAGGTTTGTTAGCTATGGATGAATACGGAACAAGAAGAATAAAGTCTTGGATGCAAAATATAATAGAACCTTCTTTAGAACATTTAGGTAGAATATTTAAAGACTTCGCACAAGATACATATCAAGCTCACAAAATATTTAGAATTGTTCAACCAAATAACATAGACGAAGAAAAACAAGTAGAAATAAATGTTCCAATATTCAATGATTATGGTAAATCAATACAAAAATGGAATGATTATTCATCGTCTAAATTTGATGTAAGAATAATTGGTGGTTCAACACTTCCACTAAATAGATGGGCATTATTAGAAGAATATTTTAAATGGTTCCAATCTGGCCTTATTGATGATATAGCAATGATCTCCGAAACAGATATTAGGAACAAAGAATCAATTATTAAGAGAAAAAGTGTTTATATGCAACTAAGAAATCAATTAGAAGAGATGCAAAACATAGTTACAGATAGAGAAGGCACAATAGAAACATTAGAGAGACAACTTGTTCAAACTGGTATTAAGAGCAAGGTTCAAGATGCTGATATGCAAATACAAAAAGATTTACTTGAAACCGAAGCTGCACAAAGTATGCTACGGAATAAACTAAAAAGTGATACAACAACTAAGATAAAAGAACTAGGTTTAGCTGTAGCTGACGCTAAAAAGAAAGCAACAACAAAATAGTTTACTTGATTATAGTTTGTATCATAAATTAAGGAGTAATTATGACTGAAACTAAAACAGACAACCTAGACGCGGATATGTTTCCAGCTGACAGCCCTGAAAGTGCAAGTCCTAACGCTGACGATTTTTTTGAAGCTCTTGACCGAAAGGTAAATGAAGGGATACTGGAGCCAGAAGAGACCACAGCATCGAATGTTCAACAATCACCATCTGAGCCAACCTCAGAAATGAGCCCTCAAGAAAATGGTAATTTAGAACATGATTGGGAAAAAAGATACACTGATTCAAGCAATGAAGCTAGAAAATTAAACGGACAGCTAAAAGAACTTGAACCATATGTTCCTATTCTCAATGCAATGAAACAAGACCCCAATTTAATCACTCACGTTAGGGATTATTTTGAGGGTGGTGGTAAACCCCCCAAAAGTGTCAAGGAACAACTTGGACTTGATGAGGATTTTATATTTGACCCAGATGAAGCTGTTACGGACAGTGATTCTAGTTCAGCGAAAGTACTTCAATCTGTTATTGATGGCGCTGTTCAAAGAAGATTAACTACATTTCAACAATCTCAGCAAAAAGAAGCTGATAATAAAAATGCAGAAAAATCTTTCAGAGAACAACATCAGATGTCAGATGAGCAATGGAATGATTTTGTAGATTATAGTAAATCTAGAACTCTTACTCTTGATGATATATACTTTTTAAAGAACAGGGATAACCGTGATACGCAAGTTGCTAATTCAACTCGTGAAGAGATGAAAGACCAAATGCAAAGGGTTAGAAGTAAGCCTCAATCAGCTGCAAGAGCAGGAAGTCAAGGGACTCCACAAAAGTCTGGCGACGACAATATCTTTGATTCAATTTTGGGGATTGACAAAGAACTGGATTCAATGTTTGGATGATAACTGTAATGGTTGGACAAGCGTTGATGAAAATAAAATAAAGGTTATAAAAAAATGGCTGATTATTTTGGCATCTCTGATGTCTCCAGTTTAACTGAAAGTACCGCGGGTATAGTTGACCCGGGTGGTACTCTTAGTACTGGTGACCTTCGGAGAAAATATAACTTTGGCGATAGAGTTAGCGAATTAGCAATTGCACAGGACCCGTTTTTTCGTTTTGTATCAAAATTGTCTAAAAAAGCAACTGATGACCCTCAGTTTAAATTCACAGAAAGAAGGCCTTCATATCATAAACGCTATGCATATGTAACTGCACATGGAACAACTCAAGGTGGGTTGGCTTCAACAGATGCGACAGTTACTCAAAGTAACGTAGAAGAAGGCGACACTTACTGGGTAAGAATGATGAGTGATTACAAGAACGATGGTAACATCGGTCAAGTATATGGTTCTTCAACTTCTTTACGAGTAGGTGATAATGGTACTAGACCTAACTTCTTCCTACCGGGTATGATGGTTAAAATTCCTCTACAAACAACAAACACAAATGCAGCTACAGCTGCTAATGCGTTCTTAGTAGATGATTACATCGTAGGTAGAGTAGAAGCTGCAAATCTACAATCTGAAGGTTCAACTTCAGCTACAGCTAATTCAGTTGAGTTGAAATTGACTATTGTAAGAACTTGTTCTGCTAATAGTGAACTCTCTGGTTGGGGTGCTGGTACAACTGCTCAGAAAGACCTCTCTGCAAACACTGATGATGTTTCAGCTGCTGAATGGAAAAATTTCACCATTCAACAACTTGAGACAGCTCGTTGTTATGTAGTCGGTAATTCTTGGGGACAAGGAACTGGATACCCAGAAACTTGGCAAGATAATCCTTTCTCAACCGGAAGTGGATTAACTCAAATTTGGAAAACAGCTATGGCAATGGATAACACAACTCGTGCTACCGTTCTAAAGTATGAACCAAATGAGTTTGCAAGAATCTGGCGTGAAAAGTTGATTGAACACAAATGGGATATTGAAACATCTCTATTGTTTGGAAATCAATATACAGACGCAGCTGGTATTCAATACACTCAAGGTGGTGTTGATTATGTATTGAGTTATGGAAATCAATTTAGTTTAGCTTTAGCTACTAAAACTCAAGATGATTTTCTTGATGATTTATCTCAATTCTTAGACCCACGATACAACAACACATCAGCTACAATGTTCTTCTGTTCTACAGAAGTATACAATTGGATGCATAAGTTAAGTGGTTACTTTGCTAACAATGTTGGTTCAGTGCAACCATTTACAGGTGGTACTCCAAACACAACAGCTTCCGACTCTACTAAGAGTGTTGGAAGAGCAAATATCGATTTAGTTGGTAGAAAGAAAGCCTTCGGAGTTGATGTTACAGTTATTTCTACACCTTATGGTGATATGAATGTAGCTCGTAATGTTCACTTAGATGGTTCTCCAGTTAAGATATTCGCTTGTAACATGAGACATTGTGCTTATCGACCATTGGTTGGTAATGGAATGAATCGTGATACCGCAGTGTATGTAGGAGTTCAAACTCTAGAGAACAGTGGTGTTGACCGAAGGGTTGACTTAATTCAAACAGAAGCTGGGATGGAATGGTCAATGCCAGAAGCCCACGCTGTCTGGACTTAAGGAGGATACTTATGGCTAATCCAATGTACGGACAAAATAAGTTTGATGACTCTGTTGATGGTAAGATTGGCATCGTTGAACATGTCAAGCCTGCCGCTGACGGCACTGTTGCATCTCCAACTAAAACATTAGTAAAAGGTGACGCAGGTAATTACTATGTAGTAGATATATCTGCAAACACAGCTGCTTTTGTTTTACCATCAGCTGCCTTAGCTAAAGGCGCAATTTTCACATTCATATTGAGTGTTGAAAGTGACGCTGAAGGCACAAAGGACTTAATAATCGCAAGTGGAGCGGCTACTGAGTTCTTAATGGGAGCTGGTCTAGATGGTGGAGTAATTCACGACCAACAATCTGATGATGACCAAATAACTATTGACACATCTGCTGGAGCAGCAGGAGCTGGCGATAGAATACAGGTATTGTGTGATGGACATCATTGGTATGTTTTAGACGCATCTTGCTTAACAGCTAACGCTTTAGTAAGCGGAACTGCAACAAGGTCTTAGAGTTAATCTAAACGACAAATAATATGTGGGGGTCTTCGGGCCCCCATGTATAGTAAAGGAAATTTTTATGGGTGATGTAGCTGATTGTACAGCAATAGAGCTTAATATAGAAAATATAACTGGAGTCACAGACGCTGATGATAACTTTATTAGGTCTGCTCAAAAATTTGTTGTAGCTAGTATACCAAAAAATTTATTATTATTTGCATCTAAACAATCTTCTACTTACACTGGTGGAGGTGGAGTAGCTGCTAACATAGATTCAATAGTGGAAGTTCAAAGAAATGGATATAGTTGCAAACAAATACCTATTTCTGAATCAAAATGGGCAGCGGATTCTACAAGTTTAAAATATGCAACTTCAAAACATCCAGTTTGGTGGTTTGATTCAAATGTAATAAAAATATTACCAGAACCATCAGGTTCAGAAGATGGATATTATTATTATATAGATTATACTGAAATAAACGATGATTCAGATTTAAGAAATGCAGTAGTATATCATGCTTGTGCAAGTGAATTTACAAAAATTGCAGTTTATTCAGCTCCTACTGTTGGTGGAACTGCTGATGAATTAACAGATATAACAGCTTTAGATGCAGAAAATACAATTGATGATTTTGATGGTAATTCTATTGAAGTTGACCAATGGTTTGCTACAGCTGCTCACTTAATAGAAGGTGAAGAAGATATTGAATTAGCACAAGCTCAATTAGGAAAAATTTCTACTTATATAAATGCATATGGGGCTGAATTACAAAAAGTAAATGCAAAAGCTGCTCATAATTTGCAAATGGCTGATAAATATTATCAATGGGCCAATCTAGAAGTAAGACAGTATGTTGAAAATAATTCAAAAACAGACATAAGAAGAGCAGCCACAAATCAAGTAGCAACAGCGGGAAGGTAATATGACAGTCCAAGAAATAATGGAAAGAGCTGATACGAAAGAAACAACTCTTGCTTTAGCATATATAAAAGATGCTATCCATTTAATACAATCAAATTCTAAAGAAAGAATTAAAATAACTAAAAAAGATATTATAAAAGCAGCAGATGGCGATGATAATGTTTATAAATTGCCAGCTGATATGATAGCATTAAAGAATATAAGTATCAAAGACACAAGTGATGGGAAATATAAACAAATAAGAAGAATAACAAGTCAGCCACATTACTTACTTGAGGACACATCTCCATGAGTCAATATGTAGATAGAGAATGGTTTTATTATTTAAGAGGTAGAGAACTTCTTTTATATAAATTATTAGGAGGTTCTACAAGTGAAAGAATTACACAAGCGGGTGTATTCAAGACACAACAAAACGAATTAATGTACCCAGATGAAAATATTGAAAATGGATTAAGAATTGAATATACCGCTCTCAATGAGCCATTTGTAAAAGAAGCATTAGAATCAACAACTGGTTATACAAATGGAACTGGCATTGCATTTGGTGATGGAACAGCAGTAATGACTGATTCTAATAGTGGATTCAGAACTGAAGGTAGGGAATTTGAACAAGGAGATAAAATTAGAATACAAGGTTCATCAAGTAATGATGGCGATTATACATTATCATCAAGTGGAACTGTTAACGCTGGTACTCTAACTATAACTGGTGGTACTTTCACTTTAGAAGCATCTGGTGAAAGAATTACAGTTACTCAAATACCTTTAGATGATTCTTCCCCTAGTGAGACATCTCATCCAAATCTTAATAGAATGTTAAGCTTAGCATTGGTAGATTATTTAAAAGCAATGGAAGCTGATAAAATGGGTGACATTGAGAGAAAAGAATATTATATGAAAGAATTTTATGGTAAGTTAGGTGACAACGAAAGCAACAAGAGGAACATATCAATGACTTTTCCTTCTGGCCCTTTCGCTGTTAGATAAAAAAAATAAACATATGCCCATGAGAGTTGCCAAGCTCGGTAAGGCATAAAAGGAGACAAGATGGCAAAAGGACTTCAAAGCTGGAGTGTAAAAGAAGCTGGTGCTCCTGTTACCTCGGCTGAAATTAAAACTGGGAATGGAACAACCTCAGTAGCATTTTCCTCAACAAGCAGAGCCATGATGGGTGTAGTAGCTCCCGCTGGCACAGAAGACCTCACATTAACATTAGCAAGTGGAGAAACAATAGTAATCCCAGGAGCGGCTGTAGCATCAGTATTTGCCCCAGGTTCTATTGTTCCATTCGCTTGTGATTCATTTGTATTTGGTGGTGCTGAATCTGCATTTAAAGTTATTGCACTATTCTAGGAGATAAACTATGAGAAATTTAAGTAGGTCAGCACCCTTAACTGGGGGAGGTACAATATCTGGTGACCTGACCATTTCAGGTGATTTGACCGTAAGTGGCGGTGGAGGATTTTCATATTCAGAAGTATTGACTGGTGATATGCTAATTACATCTAATGTAGCGGGGTCTGTCGATATTTTTCAAATAAAAGCAGACGATGATGGTAATTTATTTCGTGTAGGTAAACAAGACGATGACGATGCATACCTTGAGATGTTTGATGGTAGTGGAAATAAAGATGTGCAGATTACTACACATGGTGATTCTTATTTTAATGGTGGCAATGTCGGAATTGGCGAATCAGTCCCTCTTGGTAAGCTTCATATATATACTGGAGATTCAGCATATGAAGGAGCTGCTGACACGGGAACTGATGAATTAGTTCTTGAGGGAAGTGGCGATACTGGATTATCAATATTGTCTCCAGCGGGAAACAAAGGTGGTATATTTTTCTCAAGAAATGGTCAAGGAACAGCAGGTCAAATAAATTATCACCATGTTAATGATAGCCCGTCTAATACTATGGTATTTAAAACTGCGGCAACTGAAAGATTTAGTATTTCAAGTATTGGTCTTGCGACTATAACCACAAGTGGTGCAGATGCTTATACATCAGGTGCCTATAATGATGTTCCGTCATTAACTATAAAACACACAGATGGAGACACTTATTACGCAAATATTAGATTTACTAATAGTTCGGGTGACTATGAAAAATTCTTTGGTAGCGTTCAAACAAGTGGTAATACTTCTGATTTTGTGTTTCAAGGATATGATAGAGGAGCAGGTGCATATAAAGAGTATCTCAGAATTAAAGAAAATGGGAATGTCGGGATAGGTACTGCATCTCCAGCAGTTTCTGGTGGTTTAGGTTTAGATATTGAAGATAATACTGCAAGTGGTGGCTCCAAAGGCGGTTCTTTAAGACTTGGTTCTAATGATGGTTCGGCTGTTGCTCAGAATGATAGATTGGGTGTAATTAATTTTTGCGGTGCTGAAGATAGTTCTGGCACAATGACAGAAGGTGCAAGAATTGATGCTATTGCCGATTCTGGATGGAGTGCGACAGAAAATGGTGCAGATCTGAGGTTCTTCACTACAGATGGGGATGCCTCTGATACTGAGAAAATGAGAATTACTGCTGAAGGATATGTCGGAATTGGAACTGCGGCTCCAGCAAGTTCCTTGCATATAGTTGGTGGTAATCTATTAATTGCTGATGGAGAGGCTGACGATGCAATAAAACAGGGTAGAATTGGTTCAGAGCATTATGATGTTGATGAAGAACCATTTTATTATCTATATAGTATTATACAAAATGGAAATAATCAAATCAATATTGGTGGAGGAACATCTTCTGGTAATGCCGCTAATCTTATAAAGTTTTATACAGCGGCTAACTCAACAACCACGACTGGAACATCAGTAATGACTCTTGATTCCAACTCTCGAATCTCACTAAGTAATAATGATAGTGGTACATCAAATACACTCTTCGGGAAATTGGCAGGAGCGGCACTTGCAAGTGGTGGCAACTACAACACATTTATTGGAGAAGATGCTGGTAATGATGTAACAGTCGCTGATAACAACCTTGCTATAGGGTATCAAAGTTTTCATAAAGCAACAGACGATTGTGACCAAAATACTGCTGTCGGTACATTGTCTATGTCTGGAAACTTCACAAGTAATGATGTTAATAATTGCGTTGCGATAGGATTTAATACTTTATCTGCGGCATTAACTACAGATGCAAGTGGTACAATAGCGATTGGGAAGGAAGCCCTTGCCTCATTAACATCTGGTGCTGACAACTTAGCAATAGGACACGATGCGGCTAAATTACTCACAACTGGTGGAAATAATACAGTAATAGGACAACACGCTTTTGATGCCGCTGCTCATGATGAACAAGATAATACTGTAATAGGTCTTGGTGCAATGGGGGCGGCTAAACAAAATGAAGCATCAGATGCTACAGACACAAGAGAAATAAGGCAGAATGTAGCGGTAGGTTCTGGGGCATTGATGGGTGGTACATTAGCATCTGCTGTTCATGTTGACCGTAACGTCGCGATTGGTTATAACTGTATGGACAATACTGGCTCTATTGGTGCTTCTGATAATATATTTATAGGAGCACAGGCTGGTGGTGGTACTTGGGCTGGAGGCGCATCTAATAAAAACATTGGAATAGGTGCTTTTGCAATGGATGCGGCTATGAATGGGGCTTATTCAAACATTGCACTGGGATATGATGCGTTAGGCGCATTAACACACGGAGATGCGAATATCGCAATAGGTGCTTATTTTGATGGCACATATAAAGCGGCAATGAATGATAATGTAACTGGCTCTTATTGTGTAGCAATCGGTTCAGGTGCATTACAAGAAGCAAATGAAGATGATAATGATGGTACGGTTGCTATTGGATATGGGGCTTGTAATGTTCAAGCTGGAACTGGTGGTTCTCAATTTGCAAATGCGACGACTGCTGTAGGGCATAAAGCACTTGAGGCACTTACGACTGGAAAGATGAACACATCAGTTGGCTATCAGGCACTTGATGCGGTCACGACAGGAAATCACAATACAGCAGTAGGTTATTTAGCAGGCTCTACAGTCGGAACAGATAGAACTGGAACAACTGCGATAGGCTCAAAAGCATTACATCAAAACAATCCCGGGGCAACAACAGATTATTCAGTTGCAATCGGAGCAGAAGCTGGTGAAAACCAAACATCAGGCTATCAAAATACTTTTTTGGGTGGTAATACGAATGGTAATGATGCAACCGCTATAAATCAAACATGCGTAGGTTACGCCGCAACAGGACAAGCAGACAACTCAGTTACACTTGGTAATGCAGATGTAACTGCTGTTTATATGGCACAAGATAGTGGTGCTACAGTTAATGCCCTTCAATACCATGCTGACCATTCAAGTCTTAGTTTATCAGGTTCTTTTACAGGAATTGGTGGCAACTGGATAAAAACTGGAGGAGGCACAACAACATCACATCATTTCAAAGCTTGTGAGGCAAAAATAACTTTTAATGATGCAGATGAAGAGTTTGGAAATTTATTAGGTGCTGGTTTTTATGCGACCTGTACAACTAATAATGGTACTAATGGTGGAGATAATATAATAGGGTTAGAATCGCAGGGTAAAATATCCGCAGGTAATGCTAATAATGTTTTTGGTCTTGCAAGTTACGCTGATGTAGATGGTGGCACTATTGATAGTCAAGTTTATGCGGCATATATAGTCGCAGACTGTGATGGAGGTACAGTAACCGATACGATTCATGGAATAGAAGTAAATGTTGATGTTGAAAATGTCAATGTTGATGGGAACATTATGGGTGTAAAATTCGTAATGGATGATGATTCTAATAGTGGTTCAGGATGTGATGGGGCGGCTGTTCAAGCAGACTTTTGGAGCTATACTAATGTTGATTATCATTGGCGGTCGTATGATGGTGTTGGTAGTACTTATGCGGCTCGTTTAAGTAGGGCTGGTCAAATTGACGCTGAAGGTACTATTAATCAATCACAATCGCTTGACTATGCAGAATATTTTGAAAGCAAGGATGGTAAACCAATCGCAGTTGGAACAACAGTTAAACTTGATGGAAATAAAATTGTTGCTTGTTCTGATGGTGATACTCCGATTGGAGTTATAAGACCTGTTGGTTCATCATCTATTGTTGGTGGTGGTCAAATATTTCATTGGCAAGAAAAGTATATGAAAGATGATTATGGTGCTACTATATGGGAATCATATACAGTTACTAAATGGTCTGAAGAAATCACATTTGAAGAATATACTAAAAGCGGTAAAGATGAGACAGGTGGGGCAATGGGTGGTATAATTACAGATTCTAAAGTTGAAGGTAGCAAGGCTATTGAAGCGAAAGATGCTGTATTAGATGAAGATGGAAAAGAATTAGAACCAGCTGTTAAAGCGGTAGCCGCAGTTCCAGATAAATATTATCGTGAACATAAATATCATAGCGACAGATTGCCAAGTGGAGTTACAGCACCTAAAGATGCTGAAACAATTACACCAGCAAGTAAAAGACAAAAATTAAATCCTGATTATGATGATTCTAAGGATTACAAACCGCGAGAAGAACGTGACGAATGGCATATTGTTGGTTTACTTGGTCAAATACAAGTAACTAAAGGACAGCCAACGGGTTCATGGATTAAGATGAAAGATGTTTCTGATACTGTAGAAATGTATTTCGTAAAATAATTAACTAACAAGGAGTCAATAATGGCTAAAGAACAAAAAGAAAAGCCAGTCTTGAATCTCGATGGAGAAGAGTTTTTTATCGATGATATGACTGATTCACAAAAAGAACTTGCAGGTCAGGTTGCATTAAACCAAGACCATGTAAGAGACATACAAAATAAGCTGAATACAAATGCTTTCATGAGACAGCAATTAGTTGAGTGTGAAAAAGTATTTGTAGAGAAGTTTCAAAAAGGTTTTGCAGAGCTTAAAAAAGCTTTAGAACCTGAAATTGTTGAGGCTGAAGTAGAAGCATGATTGTAAGAAGGTGTAGTCAGGGTCATCGAGTAAGACTCCATAGAAATACAACCCCCGGTGTAACCCGTGTAAAGACATATCCAGATGGAACTAAAGAGACTCTGGCTTATCCTTCGTCTTATGATTATTTTGTAGATGTAGATGGAACTGTAGCAAAAAAAAGTAACAGTTTTAAAGTTGCAGAAGAATACTATGTATCAGAATGTGCAAAGAAGCACGGTGATGGACATGGTAGATTAATAGTAGGAGGTCATCATATAATCAATGGCGTTGCTACAAGTCAATCTGATTATCCTACTGATGCAAATACGAAATCAGAAATACAAGATTTTTATGATAAACGTGGAATTTCTTATGGTTCTAGTGAGACTAAGTCAGAACTTTTATCACGAATAAGATTAACATCTGGGCCAATTCAAGTAAAGCATATAGCAAAATGACATTGCAAGAAATATATCAATCTCAAAATAATAAAAAAAATGAAATGGTTGTAAGAGTTCCAGAATTGATTCATTTAGTAAAACATTTAGATTTGCTATATTCAGAATTAATAAATAGAAAAGAAAGCAATAAAGAATCTACAGGTCAACCATTAGTGGAAATACTTGGAAAGCCATATATACAAACTAAAGCATGGTTTAATCCAGGCCAAGGAATAAAACAATCAGCAGCAGTGGAGTAATAATGAATAATCCGTTAGCAAAATTATATAGTTGGCAAGTATCAAGTGGACAATTGGACGGCTGGACATCTTATCATTTAGCAGCAGGAGCGTTTCTATGTAAAATATTTCAATGGTTAGATTGGAGTGACTTCTGGTGTGTTATGGGTGTATTTATTATTGGAGTTGCTTGGGAAATATTTGAATACTTTGTAGAAGGTACCGAAGAAACATATGGGACTAAAAAGAAATGGGCCTACAACACAGCTTCAGATTTATTTGTTGAAACAGCTATGGCATGGTGGATGGTATTATGAAAATAAAAGTAATAAATAATTATAAAACTACAACAAGTTATAATATTCCTGTTGTATATACATATTCTGATTAACAATGGATGACAGTTTTGTAAGAGATTTTATTAAAGTAGTAAGTGTATTATGGTTAGTATTAGTCGCTTTTCTATTTATATCTTTTCTTAGTGGTTGCGATTCTGGTTGGTCAGTATGTGGCTGGGAGGTTAAGTGAGTGAAAAGCCTGATACCGCCAGAAGCTATCGCACTACCATTCTTGATGATAACGCCATTGTTAGCATTAATCTCAAATGGTTGGGGCAAATTGCTGTTCTCATTGGAATGTTGGTCTATGGTTATTGGCAAATTGAAACAAGGATTAAAAACCTTGAAAGAAATTTTGAAGAAGCTAATACAACAATTACAGAATTGGTACAAAAACATATCGTAGAAGAACAACAAAGATATGAAGAAATGGAAGAAGAATTAAAATGGTATCAAAAACTAACTAAAAAGAAGAAGAAATAATGGATTTTATGGCAGTATATGGCGAAGCTGGAATGATAGGCGTTGTTGGAGCAATGTTTGTATATCTTGTTGTATCTTTATCTAATAAATCAGCAAAGCAACAAGAAACATTAGAAAATTTAAAAGTTGAGAATAAAGGTCAAAGTGAAACATTAGAAAATATGGAAGGGATGGTTATTAAACTTATTAACAGGTGGAATCAATCAGATGATAAGCTGGATAGAAAGTTTGATGCTATTACTAAAGAAATAAATGACCTTGATAATCAAGTATCAGAATTAAAAGGTTCTATGAGTAGAATTAATGGGCGGCATTAAAATAGATATGAAATTTGCAATAAATATTATCAGTCTACTAGGAGCGATTGCTTGGGGGTGGTATCAAATGGAGTTAAGAGTACAAGCTTTAGAAATGAAGATTGAACATAATGAAAAAATGTCTAAATTAAGAGATGAAATATCAGGGTTAAGAAATGGACAGTCTGAAGGTTAGTGGAATTAGTACAAGCTTAGGTCTTGTTTACTATACAGATATAATATCTGGTGTATTGATGTGTATAATGTTTGCAATCAATATATATTATTTAATACTAAAAGCAAAGAAAATGAAGGAGTCATAAATGGACTTAAAGAAAATGCTAATTGACTTAGCTGAAGCTCAAGCAGAGAAGATGAGAGAAGAAGCTGTTAATCATCTTGGTTCTGATGAAATGACAGAAAAGATTGCAAGTGCAATTAATAAAAGGATTGATATTCCATTTGTATCTGAAGACAAAGAACAAATCTTTTTTGAAAAGATTGTTGACGTAGTAACAGATGTATTAGAAGGTGTATTTAAAGGTAAGTAATGCCTGCTACTAAAAAAACATCCTCTAAGAAGGATACAAAGTCTAATAAAGATAATACTGAAACGATTGAGAATTATGGAAAATTTATCGCATATTTATTAGAAGAGAACAAATTAATGAAACAAAAAGTTGATAAAATAGCAACTAGATTAGGAATATAATATGCCAGCAAGAAAAAAGTATAAAAAAGAATCTAAAGCAGCTTTCAAAAAAAGAATGAGCAAAACTGGGCCTGCTAGAAAAAAAGCAAATAGAGCTGCTAAAAGAAAATATTAAGTAGTGAAATGCCTAAAAAGTACAAAGTATATAGAAACTTTTCAGGTGGATTAAATTCAAAAACAAATCCAAAAGACATAGACGATACAGAGCTTGTAGAAGCTCGTGGTGTGACTGTTGATAGAAAAGGATTAATAAGAACAGCTCAACCTTCTGGTTCTGGAGGTGGAAGTCCAAAAATAAGCGGTATAACAGACCATTCTGCAACCATTCCTCCCGGCAGAGGTCTTTTTTCTTTTAAATCAGATTATTCTTGGGGAGCAGCTGCGGACACCATAGCCGCTAGAGAAAGTGAATATATATGCATAGGTGATAAAGCTAATGGTGAAGTTGATTTATACGGATATGATGACGATAGCAATACCCATGAATTAAATTCTGGCGTTATTGATTTAGGTAGTAATTCTACAACTCAATTTGAATTTTATTATGCTGATGGAGCTTTAAGGGTTTCTGATGCTTCTTTTAGTGTCAGTTCGACTACTAAATGGTTTGGTAGAATAGGGCCTGATAAAAAACTACTTGGAGTATCTATAACAGAACAATGGCTTTCTTTATCCAATGATTTAAGAAAACCGACAGTTGGATTTGTATCACCATCTTTAAGTGGCACAGCAAATGCATCGGCTTCCTCTACTACATTATTAGCTCATCCATCAACAGCAGCCGCAACTGGAAGTATTACAGCTTGGGCTAGCACTAGCGGAAGAGCAACAGCTACTAGTTCAAGTCATGGTCGCTCTGTTGGTGATGTAATTACAATTACAAATGCTGGTATGTATAATGGGACTCACACTGTTTATTCAATTACAGATTCTAATACATTTGTTTTAGCTGACCTAATATTTGGCATAGACACAGGTTCTGGAACTTGGACTAAAAAAGAAATCTCTGAAAATTTTCAAGGATGGGCTACACAACATGATGATTCAGCTGTTAACCCAGTAACTACAGCTGCTGGGGCAAGTAGATGGTTAATAGCATATGATAGTGGCAATAGCGATGTTTTTAAAATAACTGCAGTAACTACTGCTGACCAAAAATTTACCACTGATACAAATTCAGCTAATTGGGATGATAGAGCTTTTGAAATATATCCTTACCCTGGCGATGGAATATTATTGGAAGCATATCAAAGTGAAGGAAGTGAAGAAGGGGCTTGGGAATCTGGAGAATATGAATTTGCTCAAAGTTTTGTATATGA
>VTLG01012755.1_pt1 | contig 54575 bp, 66 predicted proteins | sample 4694571 | NCBI WGS metagenome assembly VTLG01 (sample SAMN12604809, study PRJNA352737) | marine metagenome | biome: ENVO:00000447; feature: ENVO:00000209|ENVO:00000569|ENVO:01000036; material: ENVO:00002151; isolation source: viral sequences binned using virsorter ... | reverse complement strand
TAGATATTTTACTATCTACAAATGGTGTATTAAAAGATGCTTTCTTTTGATTAAATGTAGGAATCCCAGATAATTGACCTGGCCCCATACCAAGAGTCATTAAATTTAATCTTAATTGATTAATGCTTTTATCGTTCATATCAAACTTGCTAGGGTTTGAATGTCTTTGAATCCAAGCTCCAATTAAAAAATGAGGAAGCAATTCGTTTACTCCCATTTCAGCTTCATTAAAAGCCATTTCTGAAAAACTATGAAGGTTAAATAAAACACCCCCATATATCATTCTTGGCCACACTTCTACAAGGTTTTCAAGAGCTTCTTTATTTGCATAACTTATTAATTCTTTACCAGCTTCTTTCTTTCTTTTTTCTAAATAAGATATTAAAGCTTCTCTAGAATCTTGTTTAAAAGTTGGTTGTATTTGATTAAATATTCCATCGTTGTAATTTAACTTAACACCTCTATGGGTTTTGCCTTTGTATGTAATATCAGCAAATTGATAAGGAGATTTATCAACTGGATCACCTGTGTTAAGATCTATAGGTCTAGATTTAATTTTCATTTCACCAAAAAACCTACCAGTCGCATCTAATTGTTCATTTGTTAATTTTTTGTAAATATCTTTTCTTCCAAAAGCACCCTTTAATCCTTGCATAAAATCTTTTTTCCAAGAAGCTGCGTTGCCTTTTGGTTTTAGCCAAGCTAATTGAGAAAAAGCTACTCCAGTAGCAAGTCCCCAAACTGGATGTGTCCAATCAAATTCCCCATCTTCTATAACACTTATAGCTTCAAAACCAGTATCAATTAAACCAAACATAACAGCATCATTTATTGCATGAGACAAAACTCTTTGAGCTCTTGGACTGTTAGCAAGTATTCCTCTTTCAGCTATAATACCAAAAAAATCTTGAAGAGGCCTATTGAAAACATTGTCGCTAAACATACTTTTAATATTATTAGCCTCTCTTGCATTAATAGCACCAGTGCTAATACCTCTTTGAACATAAGCATCTAAATAATCTTCAGCTCTTCTTTTAAATTCTGGTCCTCTTATATTTATATTTGTTTGAGCTTTGTGTACTAATGCTTTATATCCACCAGTTACTTCTTTTATGGTAGATTCTGGAAGCATTTTCTCTCTACCTTTTAAAGCCATTCCTTTAATGACTTCATCAACATGTTGTTTACCAGTGTTTTTTATTGCTAATTTACTTGCTTGTTGTAGTATTTTAGTACCCAACTTCATTGGGCCTCCACCTACATAACCTGCAAATCCACCTATTGCACTAGTCCATTTTGCTAAAGGATCATCAAAATCAATAAATTCTTCTTCTTCAGTTAATGCACCCGGTATTCCAAAAGCAGCTGTATCTGCAAAAGTCCAAAGACCAGCTCCCACAGCATTTAACACACTAGAAGAATCTTGTTTTTCTGTAATCCCAGCTTGTTCAGCTACAGATAGAAATTCTTCAAACCTATTTTGTTGTTGAGGGGGAGATTGAGGTTCTTCTTCCGCTATAACAGAAGGATTAAACAAACTTCCATAATCTAAAGAATTTTCATTCTCTTCAGATAAGGTTTCTAAAGCACGATTAATTTGAGTTAAACTGGCAATTGTTCCTCTTGCTTCAAGTTGTTTCTGTAGTTTTTTTGTAAGATTGTCTGACATTATTTTGCTTCACCATACAAATCTTGCCATTCTTTATAAATAGCAATTATGTCGGCAACAGCTATACTAAAACCAACTAAATCTGCAATACCTACAACTGGAGAATCAACTAAAGCTGTCGCTGCGAGTTTGGAAGCTACTCTAGGAATTTTACTTCCTAAATAATTTAAAAATGTTCTTCCTCCCGCTCTAACTGGCTTGTTAGCTAAAATAAAAGAACTAACAGCAGTTCCTCCTACTGCTCCTTTTAATTCAGCTTCTTCATCTCCAAACAATCCCCCAGCTTTTCTACCTAAATATGGTAAAACAACTGGAGTTGCCGCTAATCCTACTCCTCTAGTATATCCACCTGGTACTCCTAATTTTGGAAAGGAAAGTTCCTTTACCCAATTAGCAGCGCTTTTAACTTTTTGACCAGTTTTGTAAGCAGTAGTTTGTTCTCTTGCATAATCTTTAGCCATTCGTTCAAATAGTTCTCTACCAGCTTTTGATTCTGCAAATCTTTTACTAGGTCTAATTAGTTTTCCTTCTGTATTTCTATATTTATATTTCTCTCCAAATTCTTGTTTACTCATTGTATTTATATCGCCAGCAACTTTTCTTTTAATAGCCTGTTTTAAGTTTTTATTAAAAATCTTTTCCGCTTCTTGAAATTGTCTAGATGTAAATTCTTTTCCAAGAGCAGCTCCACCCAAAACACCAACACCAACTCCTTTTATAGCACCTGTTGGTATTTCCATTTCGGATTCTTCTTCATCTCTATCTTCTTGCTCACCTAAAATTCCTTGCAACCTAGTTAATGTTTTTTCTTCTTCTGAAGAAGGTTGTTTTCCTTGAACAAATTCTAAAGCATCTTCTTTATTAAATAAATTAAAATCACTTTGTATTCTTGTATCTCTATCTTCAGCAAATTGAAATTGTTCTTTTAAAATGTTTTGACTATTTTGTTCAACTTTTCTACTTAAATCTAAGGTGTTTGATAAATTTTCTAAATTATCACCCGCAAGTCTTTGTAAAGAATAAATTAAATTAGTATTAACTGTAATTTTTTTATCCTTGTCACCTTTTTTAAGACTTTCTAATTGTGCTTTTTTGTCTAAAGTAGAGTTAACATCATTAGCATAATTTAAAATATGTCTAGAATCTTTAGTAGTTTTATACATAAACAAAGCATTAGCTGTTTTAATAGCATTGTTTTTATTAAAGTCTCCATATTTTTTTTCTTGTAATTTCTCAGTTAACTTTGTTAATTGTTTTTCAGATTGTTCACCAATCTCAGTTGGAACAAGAGCAAGTATTCCTTGCAATCCAGATTGATTGATAAAATTATTTGCAACTTTTGTTCTAGCTATGTCATTTGTGCTTTTTAAAGTTTCCATTTGAGTTTTGTATGTAGCTATATCAGCTTGTCTTTTTTGAATAGCAAATTGCATAAAAGATAAAGACTCTTGAACATCAGATCTTTTTCTTTGAATGTTGTAATCTATTATTCTTTCTAAAGCTTGTAAAGCAGTTGCCATTACTAATTACCTCAATTTAAGTTACTACTGATTTTGCTTTGTCAAACAAACCACCTAAAGAACCACCTACCCTATCAGCAAAACTCATAGATTTTTGTCTAGCAATATTTCTTTCACTTATTAGCCTGTCTCTTTCTCCTTTAATTCTAGCCTTTTCAGCTTCATATTGACCAGTTATTTCACCCATCATTTTACCATAACTTAATTCCATATCATCTCTTGAAAATTCAACAGCATCTCTTAAATCTGATTTAGCTGTTTCAGCTTGGTACTTCGCTCTTCCAGGCCCAGCAAATCCAGTTTGGCCAGATATAGTTGAAGCTTGAATATTAGAAATTTCTAATTGTTGAGCAGCTGATTTATCAAGTTGTTCAGATTGTCTGCTCATCTCTTCAGTTAATAATTTTTTTTGAGATGAAGTAGAATCATATAAACTAGCTTCAGTTTGATCTAAATCAGACAACTGAGTGTCAATCATACCTATTTGTTTTTTAGCTTCTTTCTTTTCAGCCTTGCCTTGTTTCCATCCTTGATACATGGACAATCCAAGTTGAGCCCCAGTTAAAGCAGCCATAATCCATTTTTCTTCTTTACCAGTTACTGGATTAATAGTACCAGATCCAACAGCATCAACTAGTTTTTCTCCTTGTTGTCCATACATATTAATTAATGATTTTTCCTCTGGATTAACATGCCACAATTTGCCTTTACCTGGCCCAGATTTACTTGTACGAACCATTTCGGTATCGCCAAATCTTCCATATTTAGATAAATGTTTTTCTGCTAAATTCATTAAAATTTTGGCCCTAAACCTTTATAGACAAATAACTCTTCATACCTTTTTACTCTTTCTTCTTTTGATTTTCCTCTCATAGATGGATCAGCTTCATATAATTTTAGATTATCTTCGGTTTTTAATCCTCCCCCTTCAGTCATGTAATCTGGAGAAGACATAGCTTGATTATACATATTTTGTTCTGCTTCTAAAGGTTTCCCACTTAAGCCAGGCCCTATCTTTAATGGATCAAGACTCATAAATTCTGAATCTTGAGTTAAATCTTCTACTTTCACATTACCCTCTATATCAATATCTGATGATTGAATTTTTTGTTTAGGTCTTTTAATTTTTTTACCAGAACCACCCATAGCTTCATCAAGCATTGATTCAACTCCATATTTAGCTAAATTAGCTTCAAAACTTAAATCTTTTCCAGAAATATTTGTATCTCCAAATGTATATTCACCAGTGCCAGCCATCATTTTTGCCATTCTAATACCTTTACCTAGACGACCTTTTTGATAAAACTTATCACCTTCTGTAGTTTTTAATTCACCATATTCTGATTCTAAAGCATCAATATCACTTTTAGTATCTTCATAAGTTCCATATAATTTAGAAGCTATAGACAGTGTATCTGATATAGTTCCTATTGTTTTATTAAATTGATCTTGTTTAACATTACTCAATTCTTGAGATAACATTCTTTGTTGATCACCGGATTCAATATCATAAAGACTGGCTTTATATTGACCTGCTTTTTTACCAGTAGATGCTCCTATTGAAAATAAACTATCTGCCATGAGATTATATAATTGTACTCTTTAATTTAATTAACATACTTTTTTTATCCAATGTTATTTAACAATGAATTACAATACTTGTTCCAGGTTGTCCAGACGCAGGAGATCCTATGTTAGCACTGCTACCTGAGCTCGCATTAGCACCGGGGTCTCCTGCAGATACGTCTATAACAACCGAACTTGGATCTGTTCCACTTATAATAGTTACACATCCACCATCACCTCCGTTGCCACCAGCTCCCTTTCCTCCATTTGTAAATCTAGAAGAGCCATCAGAAAGAGCCCCATTTCCACCATCGCCTCCATCTCCTCCTATAGCTTCTAATTTTAAATGGCTTTGAGTTCCCGATATTACTCTAGCTACCAACATAACATGTCCACCAGCTCCACCTCCTTGTCCACCACCTCCGCCACCAGATCCATCTCCATCTCCATCTGTATCTCCAACTCCGCCACCTCCGCCTCCGCCACCACCGCTAGATCCAGTTGCTGGGTACAAAGGTGGTATTAACCCAGTTTCATCTACGCTAAAGAAATCTCTCATAGCAATCACATATGTCAAATCAGCATCTAAGACACTTACATTTCCCGATGTTGCGCTTCCAGTTCCAGCGGCAGCACTAGTACCAGGCGCTCCTGCTCCAGAAAAAAGACCAGTTCCATCACCTCCTCTTGCTCCTGCTGAATTTGTATATACTCTAACAACATTAGTTCTTACACCAGCAGCTGTTCCAGCTGCACCAGCACTAGCAGAAACGCTAGGAGCATTAGCTCCAGTTCCCCCATTCCCACCTCTTCCACCTTTAGGTCCTCCTAAAAGACTTCCCGTCTTACCACCTAAACCACCATCTGAACCAGAATAATCACTAGCGGAAAAACCCCCAGCTCCAGCTGATAATCCACTAGCAGCGTTTCCGTTGTTTCCATTTTGACCATTATTTATTAATCTAATTCCAGATCCACTTAAAGTAAGAGTGTTTCTAACAAATATTCTATATCCATTTGTATAACAAACAACGCTTGCGCTAATTGTTAAATTATTTGCATAAATATCTCTTTGCAACACTCCCCCACTTATCCAAGTGCTTGTAGTTTGAGAAGAACTACTAATAGTTAAATCACCATCACTTCCATTACCAAATATTCTAGAAGCTGTAATTAAATAATCAACAGAACTACCACCAGACTGTTTTACATATATTCCATTACCATATATTTTACCATTAGATGCAAAAGCAATATTAGCCGATTGACCTTGAGTGCCAGTTGCACCTGCAAAGAATTGAGGAGAAGTTCCAGCTGGTGAACTGCTATGAGCTGTGCTTGCTATACCTATATATGAACTAGAAGATTCTTTATGTATTGAATTGGTATCAATAACCCAATTTCCTATTTCACCTTCTTCAGCCGCTATTCCATATTTGTTATCGTCAAAATTACCAACAGCTGCCTTTAAACTTGTTCCACTATAAACCTTTATAATAGCATGTGAATTATATCCCCCATCTTTATCTATAACAACGCCATTGTTTGGAGAAGAACTTGGAGTAGATCCACCATCAAGTTTATATATTTCACCAGCTGTTATATTCCAACCTGCTATAGCACCTGAATTTGCACTAATATGCCCCTTTAAAAAAACATTACTAGAATATAATCCATATGAATTAGATTGAGTCCCATCTAGACCAGCGTCTGTATCAGTTATTCCATCAAGTTTTCCTAATCTAACTTCAGTTGTAGCAGTTGAGTGCCAATCAGCATAACTATCTATATTGTCTTTAATATCTATAAAGGGAGCATTGGAATCATCAGATGTTAGGTATATAGAACCTTGTCTATTTGAATTACTTGTATTTCCTATTCTTACAAAATCATCACCCTCAACAGGTACATTTGCATTTGTATATCCAGTCGCAGCTACAACAGTAGCAGTTGCTCCGCTTACTGAAGATACCTTATAAACCAATTTTTTAATAATATCACCAACTGGAGCTGTAGCATTTCCAGCTACTAAAGAACCGGGCACAACTCTTTGCATCATTATAATATCATTAGTTGCGAATGGGCATATTCCATGTCCAGAAGGGTCTTGAAATGTAATAGTTCCAGAACTATCACTAGATGACAACCCATTTGTTGAATTTACCTTAGCCGCTGATGTAACAAACACCGCTCCATTTGTTGCTCTTATTTGTTGTATAAGAAGTTCATATACACTAAGTCTTCCTCTTATAAACATATTATCAACAGTTATATCGTATTCATTGTCAGCTGTGGCATCTTTATCTATTTTCCATCCACTACCTGCAAATCCAGAAACAAAACTAGCAGATCCTATTTCACCACCAGTAAATACAACAGCTTTTCTAACATTTATATTTGTTATATAAGCCCATTGTGTATTTATTGCCGATACCAATCTTATTATTAAATAACTAGTTGTATCATCAGCTTTGTAATTTTTAATTAATCCATAGTTTGTACCCGCCCCTACAGAACCACTTTCAGATCCTACATTCCAACTTGTAGAAGAACTTAAACAAACTTCAACGTCGCTACTACCACCAGTTACAACATCAAAAATAACTTCATATATTTCATTTGCAACTGTTGTTAAAGGTAAATAAACATATCCATTAGCTGATGCTGTGTTAATAAGCTTAGCTTTATTATCATCCATGTTAAAAGACGCATTAGAACCTACAAATCCATTTGTTACTAAAAGATTCCCACTTGTTTCTTCAAAAGAAAAAGTAGTTGACGTAGCATCTTGATCGTTATCTAAAGCAATTTCCAATGCTGAAATAGTAGCGGCTGATAAAATACTTCCCAAAATTCCAGCAGCTGCGCTAGATCCTATAGGAACATATCCAGTTCCGTTTGGTGTAATAGCTATATTGCCATTTGCTCCATCTGTAATAGTTATAGATCCTGTAGTAGAGTTGCCAGTTTTTAAAGTAAGATCGTAATTGCCATTAGATTTAAAAACACCAGCAGCGCTTCCAGTTCCAGATGCTACTTCACCATTAATTAAAACTGTTCCATTAACTGCGTTTGTAATAGTTTCATCGTTAGAGAGTATTAATCCAGTTGATCCAGTTATATCTATACTTGTACTTGCTGTAATTGTTGTAAAAGCACCCGTATTAGCAGAATTTGCCCCTATTGGAGTTCCGTCTATAGTTCCTCCATTAATATCAAAATTTGTACCTTCTATTTCAGTACTACCAGCTGTCAACTTACCTGTTAATTCATAAGCAGCTATTTTAGTAACTGTTAATGTATCTGTTGAAAATGTAATATCAGAATCTACTGTTAATAATCCATCTGAATTTGCAAAAATTATTCCGCCAGAACTTCCCAAATCAGAAGCTTCCAAAGCTTTTGAAGTAAGTTTATAATTACCAATATCTACATCATTAGCAACTGTTAAAGAAGTTATAGAATCTACGGTTCCACCATTAATATCGAACGCACTTCCTTCTATTTCTTCTGATCCTGCAGTTAGCTTACCCCTTAAAGTAGTTGCTCCAAAATTAGAAGCAGTTAATGTATCTGCAATAACTACATTACCATCGGATACATCTAACGCAGTTTGACCTGCTGTTCCTGTGATTGTTAATTTTTCTTCACTAGAATCCCATAAAAATGAATCCCCTGAGGTTGCTGAATAAAAAGTAACATCGTGACCACTTCCATCTGTACCAACCGTTAAATTACCACTAAAAGCTCTTGTTCCATCAGCCAATACATATTGATCGTGATCATCAGAATCTAAACTTAATAAAGAAGAATGATTTAAATTTGTAGAACCAGTGGAAGATCCGCCTCCACCCCTATTTGCACCTATTATTCTTACAGCTGGCATTTCACCAGAAGAACCTATAGCTATCCAATCTCCATTTTGTTTTACATATTGAACAGTTCCAGAACCTTCTATTTTTCTATAAGAAATGTCTCCATCTTTACCTTCTCTAGCATCAGGCTTTCCAGTTCCAGAAGTTGGTTGTTTGGATTTCTGGTGTAATAATTTTCTTTCTTCTCTTGTTAAAGCCATTAATTAACACTTTTAGATCTATATACTATTGAAATATCATTTAATTCAAAATCAGAATCAACGACACCACTCATTTGTAATTGAAAACTATATATGTTATTAGCTTCAGTAGAGTTATCTGGTTTTAATTCAGCATGATACCATTGAGTTAAATCTGCTTTATCGTGTAAAGGTTTATCAGCTGTGGCTGAAGATCCATTTGCTTTTCCAGTTGAACTATCAGTTCCTTGAAAACTATAAGGAAAATCATTAGCTCCACTAGTTCCATATTTTATTACAAGATTGTCAGCATCTCCTTTATAAGAAATTCTAACTTTATAAACTTTTTTTCTAACACCTGGTTGCCCAAAATCTATGTCTTTAGTTTGATAAACAAAATTATTAGTAGATTGAGGAGAAGAATCCCATGTGTAAATATATGAATCTGTGTTGCCTGCGTATATTAATTCTTGATTACCATCTATTGCAAAATTAGACACATTAGTTGCAACTGTAACTTTTCCAGAACCTTTTGTCCAAGACTTTAATACAAAATCGTATATAAATACATCAGCAAGACTAGCATGAAATCTTTTAATTAATAATTGTCTTCTTTTTGGTATATATCCAATATGAGCTTCACTCATATCTGCATCTGAAGAAGTAATAAAAGATTCCCAATCTGATTCACTTATCAATCTAATACCTTGTCTTTCAAGTAAATTAGAAACTGATTTGCCATCAAAAAAATAAACACCAAATTTATTAAACCAAGCTACACCATAGTCTGTTTTTGTAACATGGTAATCAAAAGAACATCCTTTGCCTTCAAAAGTTTCTTCAAGAAAATCTACATTTTCACTTACATTAATTATGTACATAGTCTTTTCTTTAAATTGAAGTATTCTATCTGCAAAAGCTTCTAATTTTATTACATTTTCACCATCGTTAATTGCTACATCTATTGTTCCTAATTTATCTGGGAACACATCAAATTTATTTATTTGACTTTTTATAATTCTATCTGGGTGTTTTTTATTACCTTGTTTTACATTCCCTATATAACATCTTCTACCATGTATAACAGCTGTTTTAAACTTAGCTTCTATAGTTCCAACTGATGCTCCGAATCCATTTATTGTTCTAAATGTATCTATTCCATTAGCAGACGCAGGAGAAATCCCTTTAATAACAGAAGTGTTTTTAGTAAAAACTTCACTAGCTGTAGATGCGTGAGAACTATTAGCCATAGAATAAGCCATAGTGTCTCCTTCTGGTAACCATTTAAATCCATTATTAATAAAATCAACTTCACCTATTAAAAAATAATTATCATTTTGTTGTACTTTATAATAAATCCTAGATCCAGTTATTCTTCTATTAATAGAATATGTTTCATAAGACATGCTACTATCAGTTTGTCCACTATTACTAAGATCAATTACTGAAGGTGAACTAGCTATTGCATTTGCATAACTATTCGCAAGCTTAAAAGTATCTGCACTTTGATTTACTACATAGTATAAAAAATTATTATTACCACCAACATTACTAAATCCAGATAATCTTATAGGAGTTCCAGTTGCAAGACCATGACTACTTTTAGTTATTAAATCAGTATCAGAAGCTGCGCTTACTCCAGTTACCCTTGTTCCAAATGGATTTGTATATATATCATAATTAAACAATACAGATCCACCTAAAACATTTACTTTATTAAATATGCCAGCAGATGTACTTGTATCTGTAAATTTAAATGGTAATGATTCTTGTTTTTCTTCATCATACAAATATGTATGATAAAATTCATAAACACCTGGTTGGTATCCTTCTAACAATGGATTGTTAGTTAAAACTGGCCCACTAATATGAAAAGTAGGAGAAGCTGAACCTGAATCTCCATCTTGAACAGTTATTTTCCAAGTTACTAAAGTATCCCCAAGAGAATAATCTCCACTTCTATTATTAGAAGAAGTGCAAACTAATATATTCCAACAATCTGGGACTATTTCTTCTTTTGAAAAAGCATAATCAATAAATTGAGCATTACCAGAAGTAAAATGAGAAACTACAACTTGTTGTAAATCATTCCATTCTACTGCTTTTATATAGCAAGCTATTACAAAATTATTTTCATCTGTAATGGTATATGATTGACTAGTTCCAGTTAAAATACTTTGAGAAGCACTTCCATTTGTTGATAGTTTGATATTATTATTTCCAACAAAGGGATAATAATCAGAAGGGGTATCTCCATCAGTTCCTCCTGTTGGAGTAGTGTCGCTAGCTGTATTGCTAAGCAATTGAAAATATTGTAACCCTACTCTTAAATTAACAGAAGCTAAATCAGCAACATCATCCCCGCTATTATCTGCTACATTCCCTATGTATTCAGATGATGAAGAATTAACACCATCACTATCCGAACCTGCAAAAGGAGTAGATATTAAACAATTACCAACAGTTGGAGATTTTATAGGTTGAGATTCGTCTATCCATTGTAATGTTCCAGAAGCTGCGTATAGGCCACTAAACTTTTCATCATCAGAAGATAGATGCCCAAACCATCTCCCATCATTAGTAAAAGAACCATCTCCTATTCTTAAATTACCATCACCAACATAAAAAACTGGATGAGATGTGTCTAAAGATATTTGATCAGTATCCCAACCTTCGCTATCTTTTATATCAAAAGTATTTCCACTATCATCATATAAAACTATAAAAGTTTCATTAGCGTCTCCACCATCTAATTGTTTATCACTATTCATAACAAACAATCCTCTATTTGGTAGAATTTGAAGAGAATTAGAATACGATTGTTGAGTAAAAGTACCTAATGTTTTTATTCTACCTACAGAATCTATAGCAACATCTACTAAATCCGGTGATTCTATTTCTGAAATATCTCTAGGGTCTGAATTTGAATTTATACCTCCATGAAACCCTTCAATTTTAAAGGTTTGTTTAGGCATTGTTTTCTTGGTATTCTATATCTTCTATAATGTGATTTTGAGCATGTTCTGGTAATTCACAAACAGGGCAATCATCTTCTGAAAAATCGTATTGAGAATTTTCATCGTGATCAAATGCATCTATACGGAGTCCTCCCTCTACTCCTCTTATTGAACCTCCGTTCTTTACTCGTATCGCTTGTTCTGAGGATTCCGATAAGGAATCACTCGGTTTAATATATCTTTCCTTTTCTTGCATCCTCCACACTCCTTTATTTTTCCTCTAGTAACAGTTTTGATTACACGACTAACAGTGTCACCTAATCCTTTATCATGCCCAAATAAATTAATATTTTTACCCATTAATAATTAACTGAACTTGCTCTTTTTTTCATACGTTTTTTCATTCTTGCATTTTTAGATTCCGCCATATCCCAACCAACTCTATCTTTTTGTTGAGTAGCTGATTCACCAGCTTTTTGTGCTTTAGCAGGTTTGCCATAATTCATGCAATCTTTCATATTTTTATATCCTAGTTGTTTCCAACTGGATGCACATTTGCTTTTACTTGGCATACTATAACTCCTTTTGCCACCTGTTTTTAATTTACTTCCTTTACCAGTGTCAGGTGTTGAAACATCTGGCAATCCAATAACATCAGCCACTTTTCTTTTTTATAGGAACACAATTGGGAACTTTTCTACCATTTTTCATTTTAAATCCCACAGCTTCATATCCTACCCAACAAGCTGATTTTAAACCTTTACCTTTTTTCTTTTTACTTTTCATTTAACATTTCCATCTTCTTCTAGCTGCGCAAATTCTTTTATCTGGAGTTTTAGAACAATTAATCCCATGCATTTTCATTTGACCTGCGGATCTACTGCAATAAGATTTTCTCCTTTTAGATGCTTTGCCACCGGGTTTTACTTTACCCGTAACAGCTGTTTTTAATTTAGAACCTGGGTTCATACTTCTATAAGCACGAACACCAGCCGCAGTCATACCTGCTCCAGATTTAGTAGATCGATAATTTTTTTTATTTCTAGCTGGCATTTTATCTTTAGACATATTATAAACCTAATCTACTTTCTACTTTTTTTAATCTATCTTGCAAATCATCAAGTTCAGATAAAACATGCCCAATAGCTTCAGATATGTCTTCAAGAAGTTTCGTGTCTTTATTGCTTTTTTTAGGCTTTACTTTTTTGGGAACTTCTTTCATTTCTCCATTAGAGCTATGAACTGCCATGTTGCCTCCTTTAATTTACACTTTGAGATTGCTTTACAGCTCCTTGACCTGGGCTGTACCAACTTACTTTTTCCCACATAGAATTATTAGATGGAGTATTCATTTGGGAAACAATCATACTAGAATATAAAATATTCAAATGATTTATAAGAGATTTTACCTCTGGCATGTGAAACACAATATCCATCCTTTTATTAGAAGGTTGCTGAGGTTCCTCTTTTGGTTTTCTAACCTGAGGTTGCCTGTTGTAAATTTGCGCTAAACTAGCCATAGTTTACTCCTTATTACTTTCCTTTGAAAACGCCTTCCAAGACATCTGTTACAACATCTATAATCTTTTCAAAGAATATTTGTTCTTTTTCTTCACTCACAAAAGGTATATCTATTTTTTTATTAATAGCTGTTGCTATTCTGTCAGACATTTCGTCAGACGCAAGAGATTTAATTGCTTCTTCTTGCATCTTATCTGCTTGCTCTTCAGCTAATTTAATAAGCATTGATTTGATATTCATATTAAGATTCCTTTATCTTTTTAATTTTATAGTATAAATATACGATATTCATTATACCAATACTAACACCAATAAAATATGGTAACAATTCCATAAAAACGACACCCATACTTGCAAAACTTGTTCCAGATACTTTTAAACTATCCATTAGTGCCTTCCATTTATTCTACTCACAGAACCTTTAACTTCCGCTATATCTTGACTAAGGTCATTTAATTCTTTTACTATATCTTCTCTATGAGATTGAGAAGTTCTATCTGAAACATTAAACCTATCTACAATTTTAATTGAAATGCTTTGAGTGTTTGACATCTCTGTGCTTAATTTAGTTAAATCTTGTTTAATGCTTTCTAAATCTTCAGTTTGAGCGTTTTGTGATTTTATTAAATTTAAAATCATATAACCAAATAAAATTGCTACAATACCAGCAAATCCTAATTCCATATATGTCGTAGCAAATTGTTCCACTATTTCTTACCTCGTTTCTTTTTCCAACTTAAAGGATTTAAATTAAATTCTTTTTGATACCATTGAATTTCTTCTTCCATTTTCGCATACCTTTGTTCTTCATCTTCGATATGCTTATTAACCAATTCTTTAATTTTAGCATCTGATTCTCCCATTCTATTTTCCAATTTATCCAAGCGATTGACGATGTTCCAATAGCCAAATAAAAGACTGCCAACGAGAAAACAAATTTGTCCAATCCATTTAATGTTGATAGACAAGACCATATTGTCATCGACAAGAGAACCTCTATAACTTCGTGCTGTGTTTGGTTTTCCATCTATGCTTCTATTAGCCATATCATTAAATAAACCATTAAAACAACAAGTCCAATAGATCCAATCCAAAAATGAAATTCATTGTCATCTTCATACATTTAATTTATATCCTCCATCAAATACAATTCTTGATAATAATTCTGATTTAGTTTCATTTGAATTATACTTAATATTTCTTATGTCATAAAATCTTTTTATTTCTGCTATAGTATTAGATTCAGTAGGGTAATCAGATTGTGAAGTTGCAACATTATTAATAACATGATGTTCTCCAATTTTTAATCTTCCATGTCCATTATCATATTTTTTAGCACATTCAGATACATAATACTCTTCTATATTTTTAAAACTATCTGAACGTCTTACTATTTCGCCATCAACTTCTACAAAATAATCATACCCAGATGTAGGGTAAGTCAAGGTTTCAACAGTCCCATCTTTATACTTCTTGGTTCTTGTAAGACCAGGTGTTGTATTTCTATGGAGTCTTATTCTATAACCTTGACTTGACCTACGGATTATCATTTATTCTTTTTCACCTTTTTCTGATTCTTCAATGGAAGCTCTTAATATAGCTATTTGACCAGCTTTCCACCTTTCCAATCTGTTAATTTGTTTTTGATAATCATTTATATCACCTAATATTTCTTTTTGGACATCAGTTAAAGAATCTATTTCATATTCTTTTCCATCAAGATTTAATTTAGGCTGTGGTTCGATGTTTTCTTTAGCCATCTTTTATTCTCCTGTTTTTATTATTTAAAAATACCTTTCTCAACATCCCATTCTTTTCCTACATTGGCAAAGCTGCTTGCCCAATTATCTATTTCGTCTTTTGCAAGAGCATAAGCTTCTTTTATGTAATCTTCATCAGATTTACCATCTGACAAATCAACTTGCTTATCTATGTTATATGTATGTCCATTGTCTAATTGAACAAAAAACCCAACATATTTTTTATCACCTTCGTTACGAAAGTCTTTAATTTCAGTTTTCATTTATATTCCTTTTAGTTAATTAATAAACTGACGCACCTAAAACCATTATAAAAATACTTCTATCAGATGCCGACCTATTTTTTAATGTAATTGTTGAAGAACCCGAACTTTTATAAAGACATATAGGATCAGTTCCCGAATCGGCAACCGATGAATCACTTGAAGCATTTACTTTTGCCATTGTAGTTCCGTAAGAACCTGCGAAAACACCACCTGATCCACTAGTTAACTCATAAGCGCATATTACCGCACCGCCTGCTCTGCTTGAAGAAATTGTAACTGTACCACTAGATGCTAAAGTTGTGAAGCCACTATTCCCGCAATCAATTCTACCTGCTTTTTCACTTGAATTGTAAAGTTGTATATTATCCGAAAAAGTAGCTTCACCATCTATATCAACAACGTCTAAGTTTGCAGTGCCATCTACATCTAAATCAGTTCCTACATATAATTTTTTAGCTATACTTGCACCACCTTCAACCCTTAAAGCACCAGTATCGCCAGAATCATCACTTGCATCTGTAGTGTTTGTAATATCTACAATATTACTAAAAATAGTAGAACCTGCACCAATCCTTATTACTTCATCAGCCGCAGCTACAGTAGAAGTATCACCAGTTTCATCAATAGCTATTACCAAGTTTCCTTGATACCAAGAATTAGTTGTATCTTGGAATATCATAGCTTTGGATATATGATTAGTAGCGCTATCTGAGTTAGCGAATTGAAGGTATGGATGACCTGTTCCATTTGCAGATATTTTAATACCATTATCTGTGTTTGTAGCGTTGTTACCAACTAATACAAGAGTATCTGGTGCGCTATTTCCTACACCAAGATTTGCTCCCAATACAGATATATCACCTGCTCCATCAAATTCAATTCTTTCAGCAGAATCACTAATGCCGATACTAGTATCATCAGCCATTATTATATTACCGCCAAAAGTTGCACTAGCATCTGCGCTAGAAACCATAAAAGCCTCTGTATCTCCACTTGGGTTAGCTGCGTAACTTGAATTAGTTAATATTCCTATTTTACTAGATGAACCTCTAACAAACAAACCACCCATTGAACCTGATTTTTTAGTAAATCCACCTTTGTAACTTGAACCATCATCTGTAACGACAAATCTATCTGTATTATCAGACATTCCTTGTGTTAGTACTGCTCCACTTGTTGTTAATCCTCCACTATGCACCATCGCACCAGAATCTTGTGCCATATAAACAGCAGTAACACTTGCATTTCCAAGAGTTACAGAATTATCAGCCACACCTGTTACTTCACTTCCTATTACAGTTTGATTAGTAGCTGAGTCATCATCTGCGTCTGCATCATATCCTATAATAGTATTCTGGCTTCCTGTTGTAAGTACATTTCCTGCTTGAAACCCTACACCAACATTTTTTTGACCAGCTATATTTTCAGCTAAAGCGTATGCACCAACTGCCGTTATTCCACCATGTGTTATGTCGCCAGCTCCACAAGCATAAAACCCAAGTGCAGTATTATTACTTGATCCAGCTATTGTTTGTGCTAAAGAGTAAGAACCTAAAGCAGTATTTTGATCTCCATCTGTTAAATTCCCACCTGCATTTGATCCTACTAAGGTGTTTTCTGTCCCTGTAGTTAAATCCATTCCAGATTCCCAACCGAGTGCAGAATTTAAACCATGTCCATCTGTGTCTGCTTCAAAAGTATATAATGATTTATAACCTACTGCTGTATTTTTATCACCATCTACATTGGTGCGAAGGGCTGACCAACCGACTGCCACATTGTATTGACCACTTGTATTTTCTTGCATAGCTCCTTCGCCAACTGCAACCGCCATGTGACCCGTAGTATTTTTTAATGCTTCTCTACCAATAGCAACATTTGAATAACCATTAGAGCCACTACCTAACGCCAAATATCCCACCGCAGTATTATCAGAATTGCCACTTACCTTACCTGCTTGATAGCCTATATAGGTATTGTGATTATGATTTGCACCTTCACCAGCTTCAGCCCCAATATAAACAGATTTTGAAGAAGTTGTAGCAGATTGCCCCGCTGTAGATCCTACCATTACATTATTGTCGCCACTTGTTAATCCACTTGCGCTACTATATCCTATAGCAGTATTAGATGTAGCACCATTCATAGAGGCATCAGAAACATTTTCCCCAAAAAAGGTGTTATAATTAGAGTTACTATCTATATTACCTGCCGATTTTCCAAAAACTGTGTTAGAAGCCCCAAGGTCATTATTGCTAAGACTTATTTTAGAGTTTCCATCTATTTTAAACCTTACCTCACCACCTACTGCAAATTCAGTATTAGTTTGATCATAGTTCCAAAAATAAAATCTATTGTTATCTGGGTCTAATCCAAGAGCCATACCATCGCTAGATGTTTGACCTGTTGCAGAATTAGTAAATTGCATTCTTGATGGATTTGATCCACCATCTATATGTAATTGACCAGTTCCAGATGCTGGTGCAATTCCTATTCCTACATTACCGCCATCAAGAATTAAAATATCTGTTTCTGTTCCAGCTTTCATAAGCTGAAAACTCATCTTACCAGCCTCAGACCCACTGCTTACATCAGTTTGATTGACTTTAATTCTTGCATAGGTATCACTTACAGGTGTGCCAGCATCATTTAAGCCATACCACCGAATTTGTCCAAGTTCATCATTATCTTCAGGACTTGCACTTGCATGGTTAAAATACAATCTTGGCGAGCCATCACCAGCATTTGTGTTTTTTATTGTAAGTATAGGCGAATCTGCTGAGCTACTTTCAAAATTAATCGCAGTTCCATTAAAATTTGTAGTTGCAGTATTAACTTCTGTGGTAGAAGAACTTAAACTGAATAGTACAGTTTCACTCGCACTTGTAATTCCTTCAATAATTTCTAAGGCATCAGAACCTGAATCATATTTAGCAGAATAATCCGAATCGGTACCAAATATCACAGATCCTATATCATCTTCTAACTTTAAACCCGATCCATAATTGCTACTACTTCTTGGGCCTAAAGAACCAACAAGACCACCTTGACTGTTTGTTAACCGAATACCTCCAGTTCCAGGTGATCTAATTTCATAAGGTCTTAATTCATCGCTAACTACCAAATCATCGGAAGCAGTTATAGTGCCACTTACTTCCATAGAACCATTAACATCTATGGTAGTGGCGTTTATTTCTATTTCTGTATCTGAAACTAAATCTAAAACTCCATCCGCAGATTGGTGTATATATGTACCAGTGTCTCCAAATTCTAATTTGTTAGTAGATGATATTCTTAAATTTCCATCTATAATTTCGTCATAAGCTCCAGCCCCATCTCCATTTACAGTTAAATCTCCTTCTATAGTTATAGATCCATTAATAGTTCCACCAGAAGATATTGAATTTGCTGTTGTTGTAATAAAAGCCATTGTATCTCCTTAAGCTAAGATAACTCTAACTGTTGCATCAGAGCTTCCTTTTCTTTCCATTATTAAATATATTGAATCACCTAATCCTCTAGGTACTTTTAATGTATATATTGTATCTCCACCTTTTAGATAAAGATCATTAGATGTATTTATATCTGAATCTGTACCAGTGGTATTAAATGTAAAATAAAAATCATTATCAGATATTAAATGAACTTGATGATAATTAGTTACATTAACAGCTACACCATCATCATCAGCTGTAACTGCGTTTTGTACTTTCCAATCGCCAGCTGATTCTATATTTAATGATTCGTGAGCTCTGTGTTTTTGCAGATTTGCCATATTATCTCCTTTATTTGTTTAGTTGTCTTGCGAGGCGAGATGTCTCCTTATACAACTATAAAATTTATTTTATTGCGAAAGGACCAGAAGGAAATGAAACTGATATGTTCCTTTTGTTACTTTCGTTGTCGCCTAATTTACTATAAAACTCTTTCATAAAATATTCTTTTTTATTCATGTCTCCTTGTCTTTCAGCTATCATAGCTTTACAATAATCTAAAACTGCTAAACAAAGCATTTTATTTAAATTAACATGAGAAGACGCAGAAGGAGAAGAATCTTCTACTGGTATTTGAGTAATAGTTACTCTTTGCCCTATAGTTTCAGCTGTAAAACTATCAGCCGCTACTTCAAGTTGTCTATAACTTGTACTTCCATCATTTGCTAAATCAACAATAGTATAATCCCCATCATTACTAGAAGACCCTCTAATTCTAATTTTATCATTTGCTGAAAAATCATGATTATCAGTAGATCCTAAATCTATTACATCTCTTGAACTTGAACCAGTCCCATCTTCAAAAGATATAGTAGTTCCGCTTTTATAAGCAGTTGTTGTTTCTAAAGCCTCTTTAACAAATGGTTCACTTACTCTTGTGTATTCTATTCTTAATCCTTCAGAAATATCTTCATCTGGATATATTAATTCTTTATCGTAAGATTGGAATACTCCACTTTGACTAATTCTACCAGTGCTTATACCACCTTGAAGTTTGTATATTAAAACTTCCCTACCTCTTAAATAATAAAACCACTCTCTATCTACATAAGAACTCATGGTGAAATATCCTCAGCTAAATAATGCGGTTGCGCTGTTAATCTTCTAATTTTTTTATATTTATTGTCGCTAGTATCTTTTATAGATATGTTTTCTAAAGAAACTAAATCAGAGGGAAGAATATACACATTGTCTGTACTTCCTACAGATTTTATTAAATCTTTTTTAGATACTTCTATTTTTTCTTTTGTATTACTTTGTATTAAATGAACAGCATCTTGCACCCAAGACCTTACAAGAACTTCTTCTTTAATACCCAATCTTTCCATTATTTCTAAAACTGTCATTAATCTAATCCTATTGCTTCTATAGCTATATCCGAAGAACCACCTCGTAATGCTTTGAAATTTGTAGCCGTTGATGATGTATCTGGTAATGGTATTATCCAAGATTCTCCAGCTGCTAATGTAGCTATATGTGCTGAATCTATATTTATATTAAGTTTATCTGTAGTTGCGCTTCCTAAAGCAGAAGAACTAGACCATAAATAACCAGTATGCTTTACCCATATAAATCTTGTATCTCCATCTCCTATATTTACACCTCCAGACGTTGCTTGTAAATAATTAACTGAACCATCAGAAACTCCTCCAAAATCAATTGCGCCATCATTAGTTACTTCACCAGAACCTCCTAAAGTTCTTCTGATGTCTTCATGTATTGAATTAGTTTCCATGCTAGCTCCAGCTACAGCATCAACTGTAACTTTTGGAGTAGCTGAAACTGCATATACCATTTTATGTGTTGTTGCCATATTTTATCCTCTTTGAGCTTGACTTGCTAACGTAGCCCCAATAATTTGAGAATGATTTTGAATATATTGTTGGACCTCAGATTGAGCCCATTTATAATACTTGTCAGATTCCCTTTCATAATGTTGTATGTTTTGAACTTCATTAGCTTTCTTGTTAATTGTGTATTGATAATCTTGTAATTCTTGAGCATATCTTTGCAATTCTTTAGAATCTTTAGAATCAGATAATTGAGAATTTTGTATAGAAATCTGCAATTGAGCTTGATATTCTGTGTTGTCTTTATTGAATTGATTTAATTCGTTTTGAATATCTGTATTATATTTTTGCACACTCATAGCATTTTCTTGTTGCCATTCATTAATTTGATTAGAATTGTTTTGTATAATACTACTTACTTCTGCTTGATACGCTTGAATATCTGTGCTGTATTGATTAATTAAAGAAGAATCACCAGTGTTTGCTTGTTGAGCATCTTGTAATGCAATTTGAAGCTTTGCTTGGTACTCTACATTTTCTTTATTAAAGTTTGATTGAGACTCGTTTAACCTAGCTTGATAATCTGATATTTGAGATTGTATAGCTTGTACCCTAGATGCTAACATTTCAGAATCTTCCTCTGTGTTTATCCAATTTTCTACATCAGACCAATTAGGAGCTTGCATAACTGGAGGTACATAACTAGGAGCAGTTTCAGAAAAACTTACCACAGCTCCACCAGTTGTTGATGTGTTGGCATTTATAACTGGAGAAATTGGTTTTGATGGTAATGTCCAAGACAATGTAGGAAAAGTTGTTAATGATAAAGTAGGTTTAACATAAGTAGGAGCACTTGTACTAAAACTTACAGATTGATCACTTAAATTAGGTGTAACCGGAGGAAGTATAGAACTCCAAGAAGGAAGATTATCAGATGCTAATTTTGAAAATTCTTTTGAAACTGCAAAATTAACAACTGCATTTCTTAAATCAGAATTATCATCTATTTTTGAAAAATCAATATATTCTGCAATAGCAGTTTCAGAACCTGTGGGATCTGGTTTTACTATTATTGTATTTGCAGATGCTTTATAATATTTAGGAAATGTTGATGTTGCTAATTTTAAACTAGATGTATTAGCAATAAAACCTCTGTCTTCAATTGAAACTTCTTCAGCTTCAAAATCATTTCTTCTTACTGAAATTACATTGTCAACCCTAGCTCCATCTGGTAAGGTAATTGTAGTTGGACTAGTATCTCCCCCGTGAGTTCCAGAAATAGTATCGCTAGTAGCCCATTTTAACAACTCTTTAGGTATTGTAGAAGAAACAAGTTTTTGTGCAGAAATAATAAATTGATTATCTGCATCAGCTACTCCAGTTATGTTTTCTATATCTAATTCTATATTGGTAGTTGCCATATGTTCCTTTTATACATGGGGAGCCGAAGCCCCCCACATATTGTTTATTTAGTGGTTATACTGCTTTGACTACTATAACACTTAAAGTGCATGAGCCTAAATCAACAGCTCCACCAGTATTGTTAGCTAAGATAGCTGTCACAGTATCAGCAGCTGTTACTTGAGCATCTAATACTAAGTCTGCAATATCGATACTTAGACTTGATAATACAAAATCACCAAGTTCTGCTCCAGTTACAGTTAACTCTTTTGCTTCTTCATTACCATCGGCAATTGAACTAGCATCCCAGGTTGTAGAACCCGTAAGAGAATCGCTGAACCTTTCGAGACTGTCACCATCTTTGTTCTGACCATATAAAGGTATTCCCATTGTTTACCTCCTATTTCCAGACTGCGTGGGCTTCTGGCATTTGCCATTCCATCCCAGCTTCTGTTTGGATTAAGTCAACCCTTCGGTCAACACCACTATTCTCAAGAGTTTGAACTCCTACATAAACTGCAGTATCACGATTTAGTCCATTACCAACTAATGGTCGGTATGCACAATACTTCATGTTTACTCCAATTATTTTAATTTGAGTTCCATCTAGGTGAATATTACGAGCCACATTCATAACTCCATAAGGAGTATAGATTTGCGTAATATCTACACCAAAGACATTCTTGCGATTTCCAATGTTAAATTGAGCGCCTGCACCGTATTTGTTTGTATTACCTAAATCGGTCTTTTTAACATTTGCAGTGAAGTATCCACTCAATTTGTGTAACCAATTATATGTTGCAGTTGAACACATAAATAAAGTTGCACTTGCATTGTTGTATCGAGGATCTAGAAAGTTACTCATGTCATCTAAGAAATCATCTTGAGACTTTGTACCAGTTCCTCCTATACCAGAACCATCAAAAATATTACCATAATTAGTAATAAAATCAACAGCACCTTCAGTATAGTTGATACCATCTACAGTTCCTTGAGAACCAAATAATAATGATGTCTCAATGTCGAACTTATGTTCAATCAACTTTTCACGCCAGATTCTAGCAAACTCATTTGGTTCATACTTTAGAACGGTTGCACGAGTTGTGTTATCCATTGCCATAGCAGTTTTCCAAATTTGAGTTAAACCAAATCCAGTTGAGAAAGGTTGGTCTTTCCAAGTTTCTGGGTATCCAGTTCCTTGTCCATGAGCGGAACCTACAACATATGCACGAGCGCTTTCTAGCACTCCAGAGATTGACTTATCAGCAACAACTTCATCACCAGCGCTATCGCCAGAAGGACTAAAATTGTCTGTATGCCAACCTGCAAATTCACCACATGTTGAGGATGCTTTTGCAACTGTTCCACTAATTAGAACAGCTTCTTTACTGTCTTTACTTAAGGAATCAGTTACAGATTCTATTTTTAAAAGAATGTAATCTTTTCCCCAGTTAGAACCATCAGTTGCATCACTCATAGGAACTTTTACTACTTGCCCCGGTAGGAAGAAAGCAGGTCTAGTTCCAGTAGCTCCAACATTCCATCCGTTAGTTGTGTTACCATAAACATTTTGTAGATTACCACCTGATTTATAATCGGTAGCCATATACAATTTTACAGTGTCACCTTGAGCTACAGAAGTTCCAGCTCCTCCATCATTAGTAGCAATTATTTCGGAATTATTAAAATAATCAGCATTGGAAGAATTTACAGCTCCAATTACATAGGCATATCTTTTATGATACGAACCTCTACGCTCTGTGAATTTAAATTCTGGATCGTCTGTGGGTTTTTTAGCAACTTTAGATACAAATCTGAAGAAAGGGTCTTGAGCAATATTCAGTTCAGAAACCCGATCCCCAAAATTATATTTTCTTCTAAGGTCACCAGTGTCTTTTGAGGTACCATCGGAATGATAACTTGCCGTATCCGAATAAGTACCTAAGCTAAATACATCAGCCATTTGTTTACCTCATAATTAAGGGTTAATGGCTTAGGGTATTTACATACCGAAAGCCTCTTCTAGTTCGTTTGTCGAACCCAGAATGGCATCAAAGACTGAATCTTCAGCAGATTTTTCAACCGGAACACTTCCTTGAGTAGCAAGAGTACCTGGTTGGTTTTGGACTTCTTTCATTTTGTTGTGAAGTTCTTGTCTGGTGTTGTCGGCTATTTTCGTATCCCTGTTTTTACGATTCATAAGGTAATAAATATCATCTAATTCAAGAGATTTAGACTTTGCAAATTCTACAAAAGTTGACCATTCTTCATCGTTCATTTGATGTTTTTGACGAAAATTAGTTTCTTTTGCAAGTTTTTGATTTTCAACTTGTTGCCCTTGTAAAGCATTGTTCAACCTTCTTTGGACTACTCCATCGATAGTTGCTCCTAATACTCTAGCAGAATCAGATTCAGGTTTTGAAAAAGCCTCATCAGCGTCGAACACAAAGTCCTCATCTAGATTCAACTTTTCAGTCATTGTTTGCGGGGTTTGACCTCCACCCTCAAAATAATTCCGTACATGTTGAATTAAATTGGGGTCTTCTCGCATAGCATCAAGCACTGGCATATAAGGTTCTAATTCGGAAAGTTTTCCGCTTAACCTTTTAGCTTCTCTACTTGAATCGCTATACCTTTTCTGCAAATTCTCTACATTCACATCTGTAGGAACTTGATTCTGAACTTCTGCATTGGGGCTCGTTAGCGTGTTATCGCTTTGACTCGAGGTTGGTTGCGAAGGTTCGTCTATGATTGCGCCATTAACTTGATTGTCTAGTTCTTCAAAAAAACTATCACCATCCATGTTAATAACATCGTTTTGTACGTTTTTGCTTTCGGGGGCCTTATTGGCGTTGCCTACTTGTTCTGACATACTATCTCCTATTTTAGAGTTTTATTAAATTAATAAACATTCTACTTATTGTTCAAGATTATTCTTCTTTATTTTTTGAAACATCTTGTTTGGTAGATTGAATGTCCATTTTCATTTGATCTTTCATTTTATCAAATTCTACTTTCATCATCCCTCTTAAAAGTTTTTGTTGAGCTTCAGTTTGAAGAACGTCTTTTCTTATTTCATTAGAAGCATCTCCAACTTTCATTTTAATACCAGCTTGAACTAATTGTCTTTGTAATGTTTCTATTGTTCCATCTTTATCTTTCATAGCTTCTTGCAAAGATTGTAATTGTCCTTGCAATTGAGAATATAAAGATTTTCTTTCAACAATTTGTTTTTTATTTCTTATATCTGTTTCAGCTATCATAGCTATATCGTCTATTAATCCAGCTTGGAACCATTTAAAATATTCTTCTAACAAAGCCCATCTGTTAACTGGCATTGTAGCTCCAGCTACAACCCTAACATCAAATCTCGCACTTGCATAATCTTTAAATTTTCCAATAACATCTCCAAAATCATTATACAATTGGATGTTAATTCTTATTTCTTTTTCTTGCTCTTGTGGAGTTTGACCAGCTTCTGGTTGAACAATTCTAAATACTTTTTCTATAGTGTAATGACTTTGAGCTCTCATTTGAAAACATCTTCCCAAATGTTCTAAAGCAGGTTCTACTACACTTCCCATCCAAGCTTTTAATCTTCTAGTCCCAAATTCATCATTAGCAAGAAGACCTCTGTATGTTTCAGATTGTTCTTGTGTAAAACCCATCATAGCAGAGGGAACTCCACTAATATACTCTGCGTCTGATTTGCCTTCTTGTACAACTGTATAAAAAGCATTATTTATTGGAGCTGGAAGTATTGGAGTTGGAGTTGCAAATCCTTGTCTATACTTTAATAATGCACCTGGAGCGGATGAATATTTTTCCCATTCTTCTTCTGGTACTGCACCTTCTTCATACATCCATCTAAGATTAGATGCTAAATTAGCATTGTGAAGCATAATTTGATGTGCTTTATTTATTTCTTGCTGTTTTCCTATTAATGGAGTAACTGCACTCATTGGAAACGGAGTTCCTGTGTACATATATGGAATAGGAACAATCGGATATTCTTGTATAGGTAATGTGTATTCATATAAAAATACATCATCGCCAGCACTGCAAGTTTGTATAATTCTATTTTCATAAAATTTAATAGCATCAACAATGTTTATTTTTGCATCTTCACTTTGTTGAAGAATTTTATAATCAGAAGCGCTCATTACTTGTTGTTTAATTACAGTAGCAGCTTCTTGAGCTTCTGACATTAATTGCATTTCTTTTTCTTTAATAGCTTGAGCAGCCATTTCTTCAGAATTTTTAGATTGCAACTGAGCTCTTTCTGGAATAATCTCACCAGATTCAACAGCTTGTTGTATTTGCATTTGTTTTTCTATAAGACCAACTTCTATCTCTTGTTTAAAGTTTTCTAATTCTTTTGCAACTTGATCTTTTATTAAATCCATTTCAATTGCAGTTGGTACTACTCTTAAATAGACATTATAATATTCAAATTTTTTCTTACTATAAGTTTCATAGTATGCAATTATATCTTCATCTTCAGCTTCTAAACTAATACCCATTGTAATATCTTCAGGTTGTATAGATTCACCCAAATCAACATCTCTTTCAGAATAAGAAACTACATCTGTATTTCTTGTTACTTTTTTAATTTTAGTAGCAAATTGAGGTAACATATTAATAAGTCTAGATCTTGATATGTTTTTTCTAACTTGAATAAAGTTAGCATCTCTAAATAAAAAATCTCTACTAGCTGGATCTACAAATACATCATAAGGATCAAGTCTGCTAAATCTAACTTCACCCATTCCCCTATCAGCATCTTTATCCACATCAACAAGAAAATACCCAATTCCTTTTGTTAATGCATCTAACGCTATTTGACTATAAAGAGACTTTCCATTAGATAGATACCAACAATAATCAGCTATGTCTGAATGTACTTGAGCAACATCTACATCGTCTCCTGTGGCTCCAACTGCTTTCCATTTTGGATCATTAGCAGTTACAAAATATTTCATTATTTCTACAATAGGAGTAACTCTATTAATAGTAAAAGTAGGCATACCAGATTCTTCTAGCTGGTCTTTTTCTTCTTTAGTTAATTGCTCATCAAGATAAAAATCATATCCTTTTTGAGAAATGGTTTGCCATCTTTGTCTATGGGAATTATTAGCTCTATCCCATAATTGTTTATTAATTTGAGCTTTGTTTTTTTTAGTAACCCTTGCCATAAAAAGGTATATACCCCCAACTTGTATTGTAAGCTTCTAGTTCTTCGTAAGATATTTTAATGTCTTTTCTCCAAACAACATCTAATTTTTTTCTTTTTTTTATTTTACCATGAGGATATTCTCTATGATTTCCATAATATGCTCTATCGTAACCTAAAACAGGTTGCAAAACAATCATTCTTTTATTTCAAAATGAACTAAATCGTCAAAATTATTATCTTTAGTGGTTCTTCTGTTTTGACTTAAACTAGAATCAGACCAATCGCCGCCCCATCGAATATTAATACCCATCTGAGAAGCTATGCCTAAAACAAATCCACCAAGATAATGAAAATCATCCCTAGCTTTCCAATCTATAGGATAAGGAGCTATATCTACAGCTTTTCCTTGAACATGTTTTCCAAACTTAGTTTTACTTTTACCTTGAGCAACTAATTCATTTTGCCTTTCTTGACTTCTTAATCCTTCTATAACTGTAATATCAAAATATTTACATACTTCATTTAATACATTTATAAGTCGAGAATCAACTCCTTTAAGTCTAGACTTTGATCTTTTACCTAATTTTGGCATTATTTAACTAACGGGTTTACGATTACGACCCAATCTAGGATTTTTACTAGACATCATACTTTTAGGAGGTCCTTGCATTTGTTTTTTCTTAGGAGCTGATTTCTTTTTTGCACAGCTATAAGAACGACCTTGCCATGTAAAAGTACCACCTTCTCCTCCAGAACAATTTGCTTTAAAAGCAGATCTAAAAGAACCAGCTGATTTGCTTTTTTGTTTGTATTTAGGAAATACGCCAGCTTTAGTTAATTTAGAACCTTTGTCGGCTAAGTCTTTTTTCTTTACTTTAGACTTAATACCCATAGCTTTTTTCTTAGAAGCAACAGTTTCTTTAGCTCCAGTTATTCCTCTTTTTTTAGATTTTACACCTTCAGCAGTTTTAATTTTACCACCAACTTTTTTAAGCATCCTTCTACGTCTTCCTCTTTCACGACCAGCTTTAGTAAGATTTTCACCTATAACGTATTTGTCTTGTGATATTCTTTTTTTTCTGCGAGCTTTTATTTTTTTTAACATTTTATATCCTTTTTATTTAAGCTATTAACCAATTTTTTGCTTTTCTTTTTGGCTTAAACCATCTCTTTTTCTCTTTATCTTTTTTCATGTTTGGCGGAAAAGCATGAATTTGTGAATAATAAAGACTTTCAATTGTATCATCGTGAGCCATTTTCGGGCCGAAAGTAAGTATTTCGTTAATTAAATCAAACATATTTTTACGCAAATGCACTGTTCCGGTACTAAAACGGGCAGAAAGTCCACTATAAATGCGATTTCTTTTCTGTGTTCCGCCAGGTTTTTCTGGAATAACTGCAATATCGAACTTATTTAACCTTCTTCTTTCATCGTTTAATGCTTGAAATATACTTCTATTCATAGCAACATCTTCAACTGTAGAAGACATACAATTATATTTTTGATGTAATTCGAGTATCATATCTACGACACCTTTTTTACCAAGAATCTCTCCTGTGTCTGGATGTTTAGATCCAATAGTAGGAACGCTTCTATGTCTTTCGTATTCTAATACATACAATTCATTATTAGAATCAATTGCAATTACAGTTATGACAGAAAAATCGCTGTGCTTAGTATCAATATCTGTTGCTGGGTCGCAACCAATGAATGTATTAACAGGAATATCATCCCCATCTTTAACAATATAATTAATGCCGTCTTCATGTTTATAATACCCTTCCCAATATCTAATGTGTTCTCTTCTCCATATCGCATCTTCTTCACTCATTACCTCCATCATATATTCTTGGAAGAACTTCTGAGGTTGTCCAGAGTCTTCATAGAATTTTTTCTTTTCTTTAATTTTTGATAACGGAAAAAAGGATTCCCATAAAGGAGTAGTTTCATCCAATAAAGCTTTATAAGTAATGACACGCCAAGAGAATTTTTTACCATCTTTCTTAGCTTTGCTATAATTATTAATAAGATTATTAATAAAGGAATCATAATGTACAGGGGTGCCGTTAACACGAAGCCTACCAGTGTGAGGCTCGATAGCAGGATAGACCACAGCAGTAACGAGGTTAGCGTTTTTATCTCTCGCTTCCTTCGTGATTGTATTGGCTTCATGCTCGAAGTCGTCAAGTACAATGAGGTCGTATCGTTTATGCAATTTTGCCCCTCCTCTAATTCCTGCGACATTGCTCTTACTAATAAGTTTACATCCATTAGACAATTCTATATCTTCTTCTGTCCATTTTTTTCCTTTTAACGGCCCAAAATAATACTTAATTCTATCATTAAATTCTAGATGATGTTTAATGTAATCCATATTTCCTACACTTAATTTTTGAGTAGCAGATACCCAAGCATAAAAAAGAAAATTATCCTTTGAGGCAAACACAAAATCTTTAATAATAGATGCTTTAGTTAAAACTGTTTTACCATGTCCTCTAGGTATAATAATTGCAGTTTGTTTTACATTCCTATCGTCTATCGCATCGGCAACTTCATAATGGAAAAAGGGAGTTTCACTACGCATAAAATCATCTGGTAAAAATAATTTACCAAACGATATTAAATCTTTATGAGCTAATTGTAAAGCTTCTTCAGCTTTCGATATGTTCTGACTGTTTATATTTGCCATTAATACATCTCATAAATCTTTTTAATATTTTATTTATTATATGAAAATTACCATAATTACGATTCATCATTAATAATGCTTGATCTCTAATTAAGGATTCTTTTGCTTCTGTCATTTGTTTTTAGATGTTTTATTGCCTTTTAATTTATTATAATCTTGCCTAAGAAATGTTAAATAATCAGCTGCTTTTTCTGGATCAAATATTGTAGTAATTAATCTATTGTCGTGATCTTCATATCTAGGATCTATAATTGTAACTGGACAATTAAATATATTTTTATCGTCTAATCCTAGTTTGTCTGCATATCCATCTATCATTTTAAATGAAGCTACTTGTAATCCATGACTAACTAATCCACTTGAAGGATCTTTTAAAACTTGGTAACCAGAAACATGAGTATGTCCACAAGTTAATATGTGGTCCCTCCATCCAGTTTGTATTGCTCTTGATACTCCATGAGCTGTATTCCAAATAGAATTACCTTTAAATGTGTGTCTAGCATTTATTCTTACTTCTTTACCATTTGGGAATCTTAAATTCATTCTAGCTCCCCATCTTTCATATATACCCTTATGATCTCTCATTATAAATTCTAAAGGATCTCCATCTCCAGACCAGACATCGTGATTACCAGCTACTAGATATATCCAACTTAGTTTAGAAACAAAGTATTCAGTAAGTCTCCATGATTCTTTTGCAGTAGTAGATTGAGCAGAATACAAAGCAGCTAATCTTCCTACCCAATTGTTTTGTATGTCTCCAAGATTTCCTGCGAACATTCCATCTGTATTATTAATAAGATCTGTATATGCTAATATTTGAGCAATATCCGTTCCATCGTCATCTATATGTGGATCTCCAAAATGAGCAATACCTATAGGCCCTTTTATATTAATATCAATATTTATTAATCCTTTATTTTTTCTTGCGCCTTGTTTTACTTCAAATTTTCTTTTTCTATGCGATATTAATTCAGTAATAGGAAGATCTTCTATTGCATCTTTATATTTTTTATCGACAGTAAATTTTGGAGGTTCTATAATTAATGGGTTTAATGTTCTTGTTCCGCAAGAATAACATCTCCATAATTGTTTTCTGGGTTTTGTAGCTCTGTATTTATACCCATCTTTTCTTAATGCCCTTCCTTTGCATTTAGGACATCCAATGATAGCCCCATCATCATTTAAAGTATAATCATCTACTCCCATTAGTCTTCCTTTGGAGCTTCAATTTTTTTTCTTTCAGCTCCTTCTAATTGTTCTGGAGAAAATCCTTGAAATACTCCAAGTAATCCCATTTCTTTTTGTTTAACAGTGTTACCAGATGTACCAACTATTTTACCAAGTTCTTTGGTGGATTGTAATATTATATTATCATCTTCACTATATTCAGCAAGATTTTTTAATTTTCGCAATACAAACTCATGGTCTATACCCATGCTTTTTGCTACATCTAAAACCGATTTTTCTATTTCTTTCATTACCCTCTCCTGCTTTAACAATACAGTTGCTTTCTTTCTTGCTTTTTGGTCTGACATTTCTGCATATGCTTTTTTATAAGCATCGACAGCTCCCATACCAGTTACAACATTTACAGCAAATTCTTTTTCTTTATTAGTTGTTTTGGTTCTTTTATAAACTCTATTAGAAGTGTTCTTAATATTGGTAGAGAATGTATATCTGTTTGGATGATTATCAAAGTCTGTATCCATTTTTACATTTGGCCTATTAAGAAAACTTCCTACAACGGTTCTTACCCATCCTTTTGCAAATTTATAATTTTTTCTATCGTTAGGATGATTTACTTTTTTAGATACTTTAAGCAATTGTACGATTCTATCATCATCGCTATATACCCAATCATTTTCATCTGAGTCTCTCCAATCGGGTCTTACAATTGTATTGGGGTGTGTTTCTTGAAATTCTTCTATATTGTCATAAACATAATGGTCTATGCCTTTAATCGTTCTTTTTTCCGCCAAAATAAATGTCTCTCTCTTGTTTCATTTCTGTTAATTGCATTAATAAATTGTCTATTAATTCACTTACATCTTCATGTATCATATGTATATTGCCATCAATATCTATAGGAACCATTTTTTCATTTAAATTTCCTAAAACATCTTCTTGTACCTTTAAAGGCAAATCTGATAATGATTCTATAAATTCATCCATTGTAATATCACTTCTTATTTTCATTTTTTCTTTAAAGAGTCATCTGGACAAATAGAATAATATCTTCCATTTTTTTTAACTACTTTACATCCCATTTTTTTTTCTCCTAATAAAGTTTCATTCCAAGTTTTATGCTTTGATCCTTTTAAAAGAAGGCCTGTTTCTGGAACTCTGCTTTGCCATTTACCTCTAGAGTCTGGTTTTATTCCATATTTTCTAGCTGATTCATAATCATATCCAGAGCTATCTGGATTGAATTTATTTTTTTTATTATTTGCCATTTTTCTTTACACCTTATTTTCCCTGACCCTACCACCCTATAAAATTAATACATTAGTCAAGAGTTTCAAAGCTATTTGACCAAGTTATTGTAGGAAAAAAATTGTAGGATTTTGATACTTAGCCTTTTTTACATTACCACCCCCTATTCGGGGGTTTTCGTATATACGATTTTAGTTATTTTTCATTTTTATAATTTTATAGTAATTAATTTAAATCAAAGGAGAAACAATGACTAACAAACTCGAGACAAGAGAAGACTATATTCACTTAGCTGCTGAGACTAGAGCTAAGCTTTTACTTAAATCAATCAAGTCACCTAGAAAGAGTACCAATGTAATGGGTGTATGGGTTTCTAATAAGCGTGATGTAATGCAAGCTTTAAGAGATGACTTGATTAATATTAACCGATGCTGCGTAGAAGCTGGGTTTGATCCAATTATGATGGATGAAGATGATATACCTGTGAAGATTCCTAAGTCTATTAAGTAGTAATTAGGGGATTAACTTCCCCTTTTTACACATTACACTACCATGTTGATGTGATGACGATAACGCATATTTATCTTATATTACATATCATAATTGCATGAACTTGGTCAATAACTGCATGAGGGCATTATATTACTATAGAATGGCTATAGTTGCGGGACTCCGCATCTCCCTATAAAAGACAAATCCAACCTATATAATGTCCTCGTGCTTATAACAAAAAGGAGTTAAACATGTGGGTAAGACTACAAGAAGTTTTATACAATCTTAATCATGTCGCATCTATTATGCCTGTGTCATATAAAGAAGAAGGTGAATTAATGTTCTCTTGGCAGATAACTTTAGTATTTGCAGATGGTTCAAGTGAAAATATTGAATATAAAAGTGAAGAAGATGCTTTGTCGGATTATGAAAAAATTTGTAAAAAATTATTTAAAACAAAGTTCTATAATTCCAAATAAAGGAAGGATAATTATATGACACCAATATATTTAGTAGCTGGAGTATTAGTAGTGTTGCTTGTGCTAGATAACTTTAGTAAAGGTAGTATTATAAAAGTACAACGGCATGAAATAAATATCAGAGAAACTCAGATTGCTAGATTAGAACATCAACTTAAAGAATCAGAGAAACAGATAACAGTTTTACAATGCAACAAATAAGGAGTAGATAATGCCGTCAACTAAATTACATGTCAAACCCAAAGATGATATTGTCATTAATCTAACAGAATGCTTAGATAAATCTAGAAGGTCTACTAATATTGAAGATAGTAGTATTCAAAAAGCAGTCAATCATGGAAAGATAATGGCATTGAAATGGGTATTGGGATATGATCAATTACATAAAGTAGATAATGAAGATGGAATTACTATGCATACAGATGATGAATATGAACCTGATGATGATGAAATAGATATGTCCAAACTTTAAACAATTAAGGAAGTTTAGCATCCATTAGTACTTGTGGGATTGCATATAAAGGTCAGCCCTTTATCTTCCTTATAAATCTTGAGGAATAAGCATGAAAAACAAATCTAGAACTGTGTCTATAAATGGAAAAACATTAATGATTTTCTTAATGCAAAGGTTTAATAAAACTAAAAAACAAGCAATTGATTTAATGAAAAAACACAACATGGACACATCTTTTATAAACAAGCAAAAGGAGTTATAAATGGTAGAAGTAACTAGCAGACTTGCATATAAGCAAATCATAGAAGAGGGTACAGCTAAAACACAAAAACATAAAATATTTTGGGCTGTAGAAGAACACTTCAACATACATAAGAAAGGTCTTTCTTTAAGAGAGATAGCATCTTTCACTAATTATGATATTAATGCAGTTAGTGGTAGAGTTAATGATTTAAAGAAAGAAGGCATACTTGAAACAGATGAGAAAAGATATTGCACTATTACTAAAAGATTAATTTCACCAGTAATACCAAAAGGAGCTTAGAATGGGATTTGATTTAAATGGCGTAGATCCAATATCAAGAAAAGGAGAATATTTCAGAGCAAATGTTTGGTGGTGGAGACCATTATGGAAATTTGTTTGTGTTAATTGTGATGATATATTGAACGAAAAAGATCAAGAAAAAGGACAATGGAACGATTGGCATGAAATAATTGATAAAAAAGCTAATAAGATTGCTGATAGAATATATGATTTAGATAAAAAAGGTGAAATAAAGAAATACGAAAAAGAATATAAAAAAGAAATAGATAATCTAGAAGACGGAGCTTTTGAAAGACATTATCCATTTGAAAGAGATTTTGTAATGCAATTTGCCAGCTTCTGTGAAGAATCAGGCGGATTTAACATAGGATAAAAAATGCCAGATATATTCGATATGATTAAAGACTCAAGACCTACAATGGAAGAATTATTTGATTGTGAACATGAAAATACAACATACCAACCAACAGAATACCATGAGACAGATGTTGGAATTGGAACAATAATAGATATTTCTGTTCATGAATCATATACTTGTGATGATTGTGGAAAAGAGTTAGATTTACCAGAGAGATATGAAGAATAAAGAAAAACTAAATAACTCGTTGCAATACCTACAACTACACACTACAACCTTCCTTACATTGTAGCGAGTTATTTTATTAAGGGGCTGTGAAGCCAATAGTAATAAAACCGACTATGTGTGTCCTGCGATGCGTGGGTAAAAGCCGGATCAGCCCTTATTATTTTAATAAACATAGGAGAGATAAATATATGCTTTTTCACGGAAAATTATTATATGATAGAATAGATTACAACAAAGCTATGAAATTTGTTAATGGAACAAGTTTTGTAGGAGAAATAAATATTGAACCTAGTAAATTAGTTGAAGCTTTTGGAAATCCAGACCCTACTGGTGAGGATAAAGTATCTGGTGAATATGTGTTTTTGAGTGAAGATGAAAAAGCAGTATTTACTTTATATGATTGGAAATGGACAACTCTTTATGACGAAACTAATCCATTTACACCAGAAGAATTTTGGAAACATACAGAAAAACTTTCTCTTAATATAGGTGGACACAGTGATGTTGCTTTACCACATTTTAAGAGATGGATTAAATTTGCTTCTAAACAAATTACAAAATTCAATAGGATTTAAATTTTACAAGGGATGGAAGAAACCGTAAGGACTTCAATGGAGTTTTCAGTCTTAAGGGTAATACTGGGTCCTCTCCATATGTTCATCCCTTGTTTTTATAATCTAAAAGCAAAGTGCCATTACTAAAAGTAAATTATCTTGTATGTTACTTTGTGGATAAAAATCAACAAATGAAATATCAAATGTTGGTTGGCTGAGGAGGAGGCTGCCTCGCTTTTAGATTTAAGTATTGATTATAAATTCAATTATTATTAAATTTAACATCATTTAGGAGAGAGATAAATGAACATTAAAAAAATATATGCAGATTTTCTTGTCTATAGAGAAAGTCTTAGAGAAAGAGACGAGAATGTATTTCATGCATCATCAGCAGGAAGTTGTTATAGAAAACAAATGTATTCTTATTACGGGTATCCTTCTGATTCTAAAGATGAACAATCATATAGATTATTAAGACTTGGAACTATATTTCATGAAGATATGGAAAGAGCTTTAGATTGGTATCGAGGTAAACCTGAAAATACATATAAAGAAATATACGTAGAAGAAAAAATTGAATTAGAAGATTTTGATGTAGTTGGAACATTTGATGCAGGCGAAATGGATAATGGAAATTTTAATCTTTATGATTTTAAAACTGCAGCTGCTTATAAATGGACAACTAAATTTGGTTTAAAGAAAAATAGAAACCCAACTACAGATACTAATTATAAATTACAATTAGGTACTTATGCTCTAGGAGTTTTAGATAGATATAATCCAGATAAAATAAATATGTTCTTAATATGGTATAATAAAAACACATCACAAATGAGAGAACAAATAGTAAGTAATGAATGGATTAAAAAAGCAAAAGTTTATTGGCATGAAATATATTACCTAAAAGAAGACCTTGAAGAAAATTTTGAAGATGAACTAATGCCAGAAATGACTTATGGTGTTCCTATGCAAGATTGGGAATGTAGATATTGTCAATTTTATAGTATATGTCCAAGTACATTAGCAGACAAAAAACCAAAATATTAATTAGGAGGCATAATGAAAGATAATAATAAAATAATTGCAGTTGATGAAGAAGTATTAGCTGCGAGTGATATAATAAAAAAAGCAATAACAAAAAAACACAATAAAGTGTCTAAAATTCCAACACCAAAACCATTTATTAAAAAGAAAAACGGAATGGATTATGTCGAAATTGGATATATGAGAAAAATTGCAGATGATTATTTTCCAGGTTGGTCTTGGACAATACAAAGAACTGAAAATCTCGGAAGTGAAGCTTACGTTGTTCATGGTAGATTAAAATGGTATGATGAAGGTATTTGGAGAGAAGGTGATATGGTGGCAGCTCATAGAATACAAAAGAAAAGAGGCACTAATGAATTTGTTGATATAGGTAATGATATAAAAGCATCAAATACTGATTGTATGAAGAAAGCATTTCAAATGTTTATGAATATTGCAGACGATGTTTATCGTAATCAAATAGAAGACCTTACTTTAACAGATGAACAAAAGAATGATATACTTGTAATAGCAAGTGAAATCAGTGAAGATAAAATGACTCATATACATAATCTTATAAAAGACCAAGCGATACATAATGGAAATTATAATTCATCTAAAGCAAAACTAAAAAGAGAATTGGAGAGACACAATGAGAAGTCTAAATAATAATTATGGAGAAATTCATTCACTTCTTACCGAAGAAGAATGTTATACAATTGGCACTAATGATGGTAAAGAATTTAGAAGAGTAGTATATAAAGGTACTAAACTTTTAAATGGAAAGCCTATGATGGTATTTAAAACTGAAGACAATAGTAGGTTAACAGTTAATCCATCATTTCACACTTTCACAATCGAAGAACAACCATTACCTCAACCAGAGGATTTTGGGATTAAACAATAAGGAGAGACAATGGGAAAAATATCTGCAAAAGATAGAGATGACCTAATTAAAAGTGGAGTCTTATCTAAAAAGGCTCTATCAGCTATGAAAGATAAAAACCTAGTTGCTAAAAACAGAACAACTAGTCGTAGATTTATCAAAACTGCTGATGGAAGATATGTAGAACCTCAATTGTATTTTCGTGGAGCAAAAGGAGCTAAGCCTTCTAAACAAATGGAAGAGTTCACAGCTGCTTACCACAAACTAAAAGAAAAGTACACAACAACAAAAACAGATAACAAATAGGAGTAAGAATGGCAAAAACACTAGATGCTGTATATAACCCTTCGGATAAGAAAGTATTTCTTCCGATAGAAGAAGGTAGTTATCCAGCTCACATAACATCTTTAACAACTAAAGAACTGAATACTAGAGCAGGTGAAGCTATAGTTGTCAATATGACATATAAAGTAGCACCTGAAGTTTTAGATATTAAACAATTGTTATGGGAAATGGATGGATACGATTATCTAAAAGACAGCAGTGGAGATAAAATACCTGTGATGAATAAAGGTAAACAAGTATCAATGCCTTGCGAACACATGAAAGATAGAACGATGTATGATAATGGATTCTGGGTATTTACAGATACTTCATCAGCAAGTAAAAATGAAAGATACTTTGCTATGTTAGAAACTCTTAATATTGAATGTGAAGATAAAGATGGATTTAAGAAACTGATGCTTGTAGAAGAAAATGACGTAGTAGGTAAACCAGTAATGATCAATGTTAAGAAACAACAATATGTTACTAAAGAAACTAGGGACCTACCTGCTCACGAACAAGAAAAGAGAACAACTCATAAAGTTATAACTTTAAGCCCTTGGCCAGATGGCGAAGTTCTTACTGCTGAAGAACTAGATGATGATGTTCCTTTCTAAATAAACAAAAAAAGGGTTTTTATTACAAATAGTAGTGTAATTAAATTAGAGGCGAGGGTACTCGATATTTTGTATATCATCTCTCTCTCGTCTCTCCCTTACCCAAGCAGGACAGAGTACCCTCAAACTTTTAAGGAGAAGATATGCAAGAATCAACCGCATTAATAAGATTAACAAAATCAGAAATAGAATCTGTTATAATTGCTCTTCAATTTACTGAAGAAGCAGCTGAGCATTTTAATGCAGACAGTATATTTACACATAAAATAAAACAAGATTTTATCCAAATAAGAAAAGATATAATAGATGGAGAAAAACAAAATGAAACCAAAAACAAAATGGAAAAGAAAATTGAAACAAATCAACAAGATGACTGAAAAAGCATTAAAAGATAAACCAGAATGGAAACCTGTTAAAGGATTTACCTATTTAAAGGATGTTGCTGTTGGTGAATTAGTGAAAGCAGGTTCGGGTTTAAAAGCCGTTGTTCTAGATCATAACAGTTGCGCTAGTGGTGTGTTGGTATTAGAAGCTAATCATTTAGATCCAAACGATAGGCAATTTTATTTAGGTAAGCATAGGTGGGGAAACGAAACAGAAGTTAAAGTAATAGGAGATTAAAATGGCAAGTCATAATGAAATGTTATTAGAATTGGAAGCTTTATTGCAAAGCGCTCAATTAGAAAGAAATAGATATAAATCAACTTTATTTAAAATAATTGATTTTATTAATGAATATGAACATCCAGATACAGAAGCTATACAAGATATGGCTCAAATATCTTTAGATGGAGAACCTTCAACTGCTGATGAATTTAATATTGATATGAACGATGAACATGACAATAGAAATGCAGAAATTTTAAAGTATGATGAATCTATGCAAAACAAAGGCGATGATATAGAATATGATTACTCAGAATAAAAAAATAGTATTTGGAGATGCTAAAAAAGCAGATAATAATATAAAGTATTGTGTTAGTTGCAACAGGTGTTGGGAATACCAATTAAAAGAAAGTAACTATTCAAACAGAGTTTTATATTATCAAGATTTTGTAATATTTGGAAAACAAAAACAAACATGCCACGCATGTGAAGGAGAGATAAATGGGAAAAATAAAGGGACTAGTAACTGATCATGGTTACGAAGGAGCTCAAGTAATTTTAAATAAATTAAAACACGAAAAAAACGGAATAGGAAAAAGATACAGCATTGAAGAAATTAAAACTGCTGTAGATATTGCTGTTGGAGATGATGGTCGTAGAAGTGCAGAAGTAATTGAAATACTTTTAGATGCAGAGAATGAAGATGAGTAAATGTCCAGCTTGTGGGTACGATTCTAATACTAATTATAAAAATATTGGAATAAATATGAATACTATTCTTAAATCTAAAAGCAGAAATACTGTTAAAATGTTAAATAAAATAGCATCTAAAGTATCTCAACATATACCCTCTGAAACCAGACTTAAATATTATCAGTTTTTATATGCTACAAAAGATGTAGATGATAATGTTATGGAATGGTCAATTGAACAATTCTATAACGGAAGACATTACCGATATGGTAAAGGTTTTTCTTATCTTAGAACAATAGCATTAGCTAGAAACCAAAACGAGGGTAAAATGAGAGAAAGCGAAAGAAAAAGAATAGGTTCTATACCTCCAGTATATCTACAAAAGGAAAACGAATGAATAAAGAAATAATACAATTAATAAAGGCAAGATTAGATAAAGGCAAAAAAGAATACGGACAAGAGGTAGATGTGTTTGATGGAAGAGATTGGAACAAAGAAGCTTTAGAAGAAATTTTAGATACTTGTGTTTATTTAGCAGCCAGTATATTAAAAATAATGAAATCTGAATCTAAATTAATTAATATATTGCAAGAAAAAAAAGGAATACAAAACGATCCAGAATGTTGAGGAGAGCAACATGATTATATTAAACATATCTGAATGGATAATAAACATATTGTTATTGGGATTAAGTCTAGTCCTTTGGGGATTGGGGCTGTTTATAGCTTCATTACTAATATCAATAACAATAGAAACAATAAGTAAACAAAGGAGAGACAAGTGAAACACAAAATAACAGACGCTATGTTTCCAGTTAAGGAAGTACCAGCTATCATAACAGGTAGTGAATGGTCAGATACGTTTGGAGATAAAGCAACCAATACTGGTCATAAGTTTATAGTAAGAGAAGACACAGGAGATATTCTTAGTTGTATGTCTGATAATTATAAGTTAATTACTAACAAACAAATTATAGAGGCGGCTAATCCCGTTATAAAGAAGAGTGGTGGAAAACTTAAAGAAGTAAATGTATTTGGTAAAGGCGAAAAACTTCATATGAACTGGCATTTCCCAAATCATTTAGTTAAACTTAGTAATAAAGATGAAATGACTCCAGAAATAGTTATTGACAATAGTTACAATGGAACTGTTGGAGTAAATATTATAGCAGGTGCATTTAGAATAATATGTTCTAATGGACTTGTTATTGGAGTAGTAGCACATAAATACAAAAACAAACATATTAAGAGTAATGTATCTTTAGATGATTTTGAATCTGTTATAGCGCAAACTATAGAAAATACTAAACATCTAATGAAAGAAGAGTTTCCTGTTCTTCAAGATACAAAGTTCAGAGATAGACATGTCATAGATTTTCTTAGTATGTTTCCATTACAAGCTAACGAATTGGTAACTCAAGCTTTAATAGCTAATAGTCCTAAATCATTTTGGGATCTATTCAATGTAGGTACAAACGTACTTAGTCATCATATGAATAGAACATCTCAATCAACCCATAGTATTGAACGTAAGTTATATCCTACTGTCAAGAGATGGGCTTTAAAAGAGGCTAAGGTTGCCGTCGCTTGATTGGTACGACTGCCCGATCATTATACCTTATTATGGTGGGAAGTATGAGCTGAGCAAAAGATTTGTTCCTCTTATACCTCACCATGATAGGTATTTTGAAGTGTTTTCTGGAGGTTTATCAATGTTCTTCAGAAAACCAAAGGCAGAATGGAATGTACTAAACGACAAAGACAATAACATTGTTAATTTATATATGTGTGTTATAGAAAAGAATGATGAGTTGGTAGATATATTAAATTGGCTTCCCAAATCTCGTAAATTATTCTTAGATTTCAAGGTTGAGGTCCAAGAAAAACAAGAGATAGAGATACCAGACCCAATGCGAGCTGCCAAGTATTTCTATTGTATAAGACACAGTTTTAATAAATTAATTCACACGCCTATGTCTATGATAAAAGATTGGAATAAAAACTGGAAAGAAGAATTTGAATACTCAAGAATGAAAATAGCAGGATCAACAATAGAAAATCTAGATTTTGCAGAATTAATTGATAGATACGGGCCTAGAAAAAACGATTTCTGGTATTTAGATCCTCCATACTTTGTTGCACATGAGAAAGGTAACAAATATTATCAACACAACTTTAATCACGAAGATCATTTAAGATTAAAAGAAAAAGTTGATATGATAGACAAAAATGGTGGGAAATTTATGGTTAGTTATGATTACAGAGAAGAAGTTTTCGATTTATACAAAGATTATAATATAATTACCATAGATTTAAAATACGCTGGGGCAACAGATGAAGCAAAAAACAAAGAACGAAAAGAGTATTTAATATTAAACTACAAACCTTCAAATCAAGTTGGTTTGTTTGAATAAGGAGATGATATGAACAAAGAAGAAATAAAACCTATGCCATCTAATATAGATGCAGAACAAGCTTTGCTAGGTTGTATTTTGAAAGGAGGAGAAAGAGAGCAAGAAATTGCTATGGCTTGGATTAGAGAAGACGAAGCATTTTATTCTTTCGACAATAAACTAATATGGGAATCGATGAGAGATTTATACAAAGATGGAGTCGAAATAGATAACATTACATTAAGTAATAAAGTAAAAGAAATAAATGGAGATGCAAAAATATATTATATAACAGGATTAACTGAAACAGTTCCCTCTACAGCAAGAGTAGAAAATTACGCTAGAATAGTCTGGGAAAAATATATACAAAGAGAAACTGCAAAATCAGCACAAGCTTTACTTAATGCAAGTTATGATGACTATAGAAATGTAGGTAGTATATTAGAAAAACATAGCAAATTAATTGAAGAACTAAGACATATACAACCATCAAAACAGAGAGATATTGGAGTATTAGTTGATGAAATGAAAGCAACTGTTGAAGAAGATAGTAATTTAATACCATTTAATTTAGGACATCTAGATACATTCGCAGGAGGTATGACTCGTAAAGAAATAACAGTGTTGGGAGGAAGACCAGGTCATGGTAAAACAACATTAGTTATTAATATAGTTAAAGGATTGATTGAACAAGGATATAAAGTAATATTGTTTAATAGAGAAATGAGCAATACAGAAATGCTAAAGAAAATGGTAGTAATGGAATCCAATGCATTAAAATACGGAGATATTAGACGAAATGATTTATCGGAAAATAGCAAAGAAGAGTTTGATGTAGTATCAGAAACAATGAAAAACAAGTATGAGAATTTTCTTATGTTTGACAATGTAAGAACACTTGATGATTGTTTAAGAGAAATAGCTAAACACAAACCAGATGTTGTTATAGATGATTATATTCAATTAATAGATGTTAGCGGAGTAAAAGAAGGTAGAAGGTTCGAGATTGAAAAGATTATGCAAGAATACAAATGGATATGTAAACAGGAAGATTGTTCTTCAATACTTGTATCGCAATTAAACAGAGAAATAGAAAAACGATTTGATCCTAGACCTCGCATGAGTGATTATGCAGAGTCAGGTGTAATAGAACAGACTGCTGAATCAGCTATGTTTGTATTCTATGGACACAACTTTGATAGCGACAAATACAATCCATACAAAAGTGAAGTTATCGTATCTAAAAGTAGATATGGTAAAATTGGAACACATTTAGTTGGATTTAATGGAGGAAGGTGTAAATTCTACATGAACTCTAAGATGGCAGAGAAAGATAATATTGCATAAAAGTTGTTATGGGTGCTACTTTGAATTTGAATCGAAGTGTTATTGGTTTTCCTTGATTCAAGGTAAGCACCCTCAACTTATTCCAAAAGATGTTATACAAAAAGGGTGCAACAAATACAAAAACGAAGGAATAGATAAAAATATTAATCCTATTATTAAAAAAGTAATAGAAGTTTTTGATGGAGAAATACTCGGAGAAAAGTACAAACCACCAAAAAGAAAATACAAAGCATACAAAAAAAAGTATGTTAAAAGTCCACATAAATATGCATATAGGAGAGATGCTCAATGAATAAAACAATAATAGGAATAGATCCAGGTGCAAGTGGAGCTGTTAGTTTTGTATCTTCCAAAGATAAAAAAGTGTATCCACACAAATGCCACGAATTAATAGCAGGGAGAAGAGTAACAATATCAATGGCTGTTAACGCATTTAAATCAAATAAAACTATAGCATACATAGAAAAAGTCCATGCTATGCCTCACGATGGAAGAAGTTCTTTGTTTAAGTTTGGAGTTAATTACGGAGCTTGGTTAGGTATATTACACAGCAATTATAAAATAAATAAAATAGTTCAAGTTTCACCACAAAAATGGATGAAATTTTGGGAAAATAAAATTGGAGAAAAATTACCTAAAGCAAAAAAATATAGAAAAAATAAACTAAAAGAAATAGCTTCTATTTATTTAGATAAACCAGCAACACTATGGAACGCAGATAGTGTTTTAATAACAATGTACGGAATGTACACAGAAAAAGGAGAGAATAATGAGTGAACAACAACAACTAACAGAAGAATATGCAAAGCAATTGGTTTCTTCTGGCAAAATAATACAACAATGGAATGAACTTGGTAAAGAGGAATTAATTAAAGGATTGGTTGAGAAAGTCCAAAGTGCTTCATCAAATTTAATTAAATTATTAGAGTTTGACGAAAAAGTTACAGCATAATCTCCTTTGTGCGAAGAAAAGTTGGGTAGCCTAAGTTACATTAGGTTGCCCTTCTTTTTGAAGAATTGCTAATGATTCATTAAATCCAACTGGTAATTGTTTTGGAATTTTTATTTTCTTTTTTTCTTTCTTTCTTTCTCTTACTTTTTTTCTAGCTTCAGAAGTTGGGTATAAAGCTAACTCTTGTTGTATAGCAAATCCCAATCTTCCACTAGTAGCATTTGGATAGTGTCTTTCTAATCCTCTTGATGCAAAAGTATTTAATATTCTAAGTTTAGATCCTAGTTCTGTTGATGTAGATGGATCATGTTCTTCCATTCCAGCTATAATAGTAAGTAAAGAATCGTCATCTAAATCTATTAAATCAAGCATAACTCCAATATCTATAGCATCACTTACAAGAGGACCTCCAACAGTACCTAATAATGGCCCTTTACCATAAAAAGCAGATGCTATTTCATCATCATCTTCGCTAGTAAAATAAGTAAACCATTGTTTAATTCTTTCAGCTGTGTCATGTTCAACAATATTACCAACATTTACACCAAAAGCCATGCTAGCTAAAGTTGGTACTAAAAAATAAGCCATACCCATTCTATATGCTTTTTCTAATCCATGAGCATTTGTATTCTGACCTATAAAATAACCTAAAGAATTAATTAAATTTCCAGTTGCTATATCATGCTTAGCTTCTCTTAATATGTTAATATTTTTTTCAAAGAACTCAAAACTATAATGTTGAAATTGCAACATAAACCTACCAAGTTTTGTTCTAGATGCTTTTGATTTTGCATAATCAGCATAATCAAAATGATTCATAACAACCATATTTGTAGCATAATTTTTAGCTTTTCTTCTAATAATGTTTTCAAATTCAGCATTACTAAGAGCAGGTTTGCCTTCTGCTATTCTTGCTTTACCAATATCTGTTCCAGCTCTTTCTTCTGTCATTTTAGATCTTACAGAAGCTGTGTCTAACCATCTATGCATCTGAGCAAAAGCTACTTTAAAAGTGTGTTTTCTATTTGCATTTTCAGCAGTTCTGTGAAAAATAGAACTTTTAGCAGCTGCTGTTCCAACTAAATCAGCTATTGCCTCACCTCTTGATTTTGTAAGGACTTCATATTTACCAGTTGTATCATTCCAAATTCTTTGTTTAAACATAGAAGCTGGAGCATCTAACCCAGATTGAGTAAATTCTGGAGAAGCTTCTTCAAACAACAACCCAGATTCTCTTAAAGCTTTGTCTATATAATATTCAGAATCGCCTTTTTCAAATGCTAATTTATTTAAATATTCATTTGTTCTATGAACTTGAACAGGCCCCCAATGAACATAATCTAACAATCTTTGAGTAAAGTTTCTAACAGCTCCTCTCGGATTAAAACCTAATTTAGATATAAACTCAAAACCCAATAAAGTTTTCATCATTGTTCTTGTAGTTGGGCTCATTTCTGGGTCCCCATTAACTGCCATGTGCATATCTTCAATAAAAGAAACTAATGAATCCGAATATCCTTTAGCATCTTTTTTAGATTTATATATTTTTTCTACATTCATTAATGCATTTACAGAATGACCATCCATAAAAGCTGAAAAATTAAATCTATTTACATCACTTATATAATTACTAACAGAATTATAAAAGTTTCTACTATAATCATAATCATCGTTTCTACCAATAGTATGTCCATCTACATATGAATTAATATCATCAAGAATTTTATCAATATCTTTCTTGCCTTTTTTAGAATAGTTTGTAGCGTTTTGTAAATCTTCAAACTTAGGCATTAAACCATCCATTAAAGATGCGTTTAAATCTCTAGTGTAATGAGGAAAAAATCCATCTTGGTATTTAGGCATTAATTTTGATTCTAGTTTTTCTAAAGTTGATTTTATTTTTAAAGTAGAAAGACCATCTCTTTCCATTTTAATTTTTCTAGTATTTAAAATTTGCCTTACCCCAAGTCTTAAAGTATTATACAATCCATCCATCAGATTTGAATATGTAGTAACAGCACTATGCATATTATCTGTTATTTTTGATCCATCTGGCATTTTCAACTTATAGTAATCAGCTTTATCAAGTTTTAATATTTTACCCTTATCATACTTTTCTTGTTCTGCTTTTGGTAGACTGTCGTATTTATCTTTTAATAATTTAGGTATGCCAGTTTTCCATTCACCATCTTCTTTTGTTCCTTCTATTACATTTAGCATATCATCATATACTTTTAATTCAGAAGTCTTAATAAGAGTATCCATTTCTTTTTTAATTCTTTGCACTTCAGAAGCTGATCCAGTTTCTTTATTTGCAAAATCGTTCATAGCTATTCTAAGAGATTCATCTAGTTTATTTATTTCTTTTTGAGCTCTCCATAAATTTATACCATCAATTGAACTTTTTGACCTAGAAGCAGATTCTTTAGCTAATGATTCTAATAAAGATTTTTGTAATGTCTTATCTCTCATTTCATTTGATCTAAATTGAAATCCAGATCTTTGCATATCTCTTAATAATGTACCAATAACAGGATCTTTTTTACCAAAACCAGAACCAGGTCTAAAAAATAATTCAGCATAATTAGCTTCAACCGAACCTCTTCTTACGTTGTTACTAAGGTTTCTAAGTCTTGCTTTAAAAGCCCCTACTTGACCTGCTGTTAATTCTGGATTATTTTCAAGAGTCTTTATGCTCATTCCAAACTCTGATTCAACTAATTTAAAAGCAGCTTCGTATGCATCAGCAAAATAATTTTTATTTAATTCTTTTTGCGACCAATCTTTAATTGATTTTATAAGAGTATAATAGTTGTCGTTAGTTGGACAAGATCTAGCCATTAACAAATTCCCTCTTCTTTTCTTCTAAGGACTTCATCAACAAAACTTTCATTAGTTTTTTCTGATTTCATTTGCATATTATTTTTATATCTATTCATATTATTAAACATCCTTTGACTTTCTCTAAGTCTATTTATATTCATAGGGGATTTTCTTTCAAATGTTACTCCCTTAAAATAATCACCACCACCCATCAATGCATATATTGGATTTTTTTTAATGTTTTCAACATAAATATTATTTTTAGACATAGTATCAAAATTTGTAAGTGTTGTAGTGGCTAATTCTTTCATCGTTTTATCTATTTTTGATCTATCATGCAAATGTTTAATTGGATCAACAATACCATTACCTGTTATTTGTGCATTAATATCGTTCATAGTGTCTAAATATTCAGTAAACTTATCTTCGTTGCCACTTAACTTTGCAATATTTGTATAAAAATCTATTAAATGGTCATTCATTAAATTAAAACCTCCACTTATTCTATTTCTATCTCTAGTCCATTTTATCCTTGAATAACCAGTTAATCCATTTTCTACATCTTTATCAAAATTAGGAAGTCTAACATCGCTAAATTGTAATGGCCTTAATAAATTTACACTTGGAATATCTGTTCCTATATTTTCATTAACCATATTAACCATGTCTATTTTTCTATTAAAAAATCTATGGTATTGAGCTTCTAATGTTTGAATATATTTTAAAGCAGATTCAAGTTGATTATGTGCTTCGTAGTTTTCAGCTTTTTTAGTTTCAACATTTAGTTTAGTAAGAAATTGTAAACCTGTTTTATATGTAGTTGATGCTTTATATGGCACAGTATGGGGCCTTCCTTCAAAAAGAGCAATATCAAATTTATTCTGAACTGGTTTCATAAATTCAAATATAAAAGCATTTCCATGTTTTGACAAAGCAGTTTTTAAAAGTTCGTATTGAATATCGTGGAATGTACTCATGGTAGGCATGTCTCTTAAAAATTTAATAGTATCCCTATCATAAGCTTGAGTTGCTTGTTTGTTATTATCAAAATATTTAATTACATCACCAAGATTAGTCATGTTACTATAAAATAATTTTCTTAAAGATCTTATTTCTTTTAAATCTTTATATCCATCTGGTTTTAATCTACCCGGTACCATCTCTTGTATTCTATCTATAGTGGCGTATTGTATAGCGCCTTCTTTTAAATCATCTTTCTCAACAGAAACATATCTAAATTTTTGTAAATCTTTTGCTCTTCTAGTGTCTTTATATTTACCTAATAAATTTTCAGATAATTGCAATTCAAATCTTTCAATAATTTTATTTATTTTTTCTTGTCTAGCTTTTCTTTGAGGAAAACTAATGTTCATATTGTTACCTATTTGAACATATTTCTTTTTTAAACTTGTTATTGTTTTCACTACTTGATTATGTTTATAAGATCCATCAAGAAAGTCTCGTTCAAATTTTTCACTAATTTTAGTAACATCAGATAAACTGCCATATTCTAATTGATTAAACCATCTATCCATCATATCAACAATATCACCAGTCATTCCTTTAGATTGTGTAATATTAAAAGGATCTTCTATTGCCATTTTAACAGACATTCTATCTATTACAGATCCTCTTATCCCTTGAGAAATTTCTTGGGCTCTAGTGTTTACATCATCTTCTATTATTCTTTTAGTAGGAGCTTCATAAGAGATTGTTTTACCAGAATAGTTTTCAAAATTAAAAGATTTAACTCCAAAAAAGTTTTTAAATTCTTCATTTGTTTCATTTCTAAACTTCTTACCCGTATCGGGATTAATTTTGTTTCTTATATTGTAATATATATTATCACTTATATTGCTATTAAAATCTTTATATTTTTTAGATGCTGTAAGAACATCATCATAACTAGGAGACCTGCTTTCTCCAGAATTTTGAAACATACTTTTACCAGTTGAGTTTAAAAATTGATTATATTGATTTAGCATTTCTTTAATAATTGTTTTATCTAAAGTAGATAAATTTACTTCTTTAAAAACACCTTCATTTGTTTTAATAATTTTTCTAAATATTTTTACTCTTTCTTTTTTTGGACCTGATCCATTTTTTCTCATTGAATTTATAAAACCAACACCATAATCTTTTTTAGCTTTATCAGATGAAATAGATTTATCCATATCTGGAAAAAGAAACTTATCTCTCCAGCTTATCATATTGTCAGATATATCTGGATTTAATTTTCCATCCCCATCTAAAATATATTGAGTTTCTAAGGCTGATCTGTTAAAATAATCAAGACTTTCATAATCTACATATATTCTAAAATCATCTCCTTCTTTACCTAGTAACAATTTAGGGCTTGATTTTTCAACGGATTCCACTCCGTTTTCTACTTTTTTTATATCTTTTATTAAACCGTAATCTTCTCCCATTAAAAAAGGATCGTTTAAATTTTGTGTTCTAACTCCTAATTTTTCTAAATAACCTAAAGCTCTTGGCACTTTTTGCACTAATCCAACATTATTTGTAAAGCTTTCAGAGTCAGCTATCATTTTCCACCACTCTCTTCTTTCTTCTGTCGATTTACCTTTAAAATTAAACTCTCTTTTAGACATTAAATCAGAAGGATCAATACCTTGAACAAAAAAGTTAGAAGTTCTTTGAACATGGTCATACATTGAAGGTTTGTGGCTAAAGAAATAATCAGCTTTATCTACATCGTAATCACCTTCAAATACATTAACAACATCAAGACTGCCTAATTGAATAGAATTGCCATATGTTTTATCTAAAAAACCTTTTAATCCCATTATAGCTAAATCATTAGGTCTTGTTCTTGGTTTTCTATTAACAATAATACCTACTTGATAATTAGTTCCATAAGAACTGTTTAAACCTTCTATTATGCCATATAAATTTCCTAAAGAACCATTTTCCATAGCCTCAATAGTAATTTTTATATTTGTTTCTAGGTTTTTTTCTGATCTTTGTTTTTGAGTTCCAACAAGGTTAACGAACTCTTCAGCAACTTGCCTAATATTAAATATGTCTTTATTTCCTTCTCCACCAACAAACCTTACCTCAAAACCTTTTGAAGATAAATCTGAAAGGCTAACAAATTGTTCGTGATGCCCTAATAAAATCTCACCTCTTTGAATCATATCACCTTTTTTATTAACAAGTGTAGAATTTAACCTGTTCTTCATATCTGGAGATTGAATTAATATAGATTGTCCTCCATACCTACTGGAATTATCTGGGTCAAAAGTATTTAAAGATGATTTATTGTTGTTTATTAAAGAATTTATAAACCTAGAATACATTTTATTCTTTGTCATGTTTGGACTATAACTCATTGGATTAGCATCTTTTGTTAAAGACGAAAAATAAACCAGATTGTTTATATGATTTAATCCTTGATTAGCTGATAAATTTGGAGATATACCATCATCTCCAAGTTCATCTATTATAAATTGTCTCATATTTAAAGGTTCTTTAGCAACATCTACCATGTTTGCTAAATTTCTTTCAAAAGGTTGCTGATACATCTCTCTATATAAATTTGCACTTTCAGCGTTGTTTGCATAATTATAATCAGACATACCCAAAGGGGCTAAAACAAAATTTTTATCAGCTGATGGCATTATCCCAAGAGCATCTAAAGGTATAGTTCTAATTTTATTTGGTCCTATAGGTCTTCTTTCTTTAGTTCCTACTATATAAGACCATTCTCTGTTAATTAAACTAATATCACTATTGTTTTTTATTTTACTATTAAAAGCTTTAGCCCCGCTTTTACTTAATAATATGTCTAAACCTGGGTTTGTTTTAAAAAATCCATCTAAACTTTTTGCATGAACAAACAATGTTTTTCCAAGTAACAAAGGAGCATTGTCTCCACCTGAAGATATAACTGGTTTAACTGGATTTGAAGATAGTGGATTATGGCCTTGTATTGCATGAGCATATGTTAACAAATCTCTAGAAACAAAAGATATACTATCAAAAGCAGATACTCCTTTATGAGCATTTCCAATCATACTATTATAATCCCAATCTTTATCTGCAATTCCAAGTTTTTTAACTTGATCTCTAACTTCTGCTTCAACAGTATTATACCCTTCGTCATTCCAAATAGCAACATTAAATCCATCTTTTTCTATAAATTTATTTAATGTTTCTGCTATAGTCCTTCTTCCTATAAGGTAATTACCTTTAGCAACTTCATTTATATAATTTTTATCAGGTCTTACAAACTTTTTTGTATGAAATAATTTAATTCGGCCACTTGTTTTGTTTGTGTTTTTACCTTGAATATAATCAATAAAAAATTGATCGCCTTCTTTACCAACAAGCATTTCTCTATGAACTAATCTTTTAAGAATGTATTCATACTCATCAACAATCATAGGTTCTGACATATCGCCTTCTTCTATTTTGTCAATTTTAGTTTCTATTCTTTCCATTTCTTTTCTATGTAAAGAATCAATTCTATCGTCATCTTTATATTTTTTAACAAAATCTTTCCAATGTTTATGAAGACTTGGTAATGTTGTAGTATCAACAGCTATAGCATCAATTCCTTTTCCAATTTGAAAAACAGAAAGACCTTCTGGTAAAATAGTTCCTTCTAAAACTTTTGTTTGATTTAATACTCTTATAAATTCTGATTGTATATCTTTAACAAGGTCAACAGTTCTTTTATCTAAATTAGAAGAGTCTCCAAATATATCAATATTTCTTTTTACAATACCTCTTCCTTCAATGCCAACATAAAGAGGAGCTTTTTGATTTATAGAAATTGGTTTTAAATCAAAACTTTTATATAATTTATCCAATCTTGAAGTTTGCACAACATCTTTATCAATTGAAACTTTTCCATGAGTATAATTAAGAACATCAATGGGCATTTGTGCTTGTTGTTTTGTTAATAAACTTACAAAATCATCATACCATTCGCTGCGAAGTTTTTTGCTAGTTTTAACATCTATAACTTTTTCACCTTTGTCTATTAATGATTTTCTTTCTGAAGGGCTAACATTAAGTTTAACAAACTCACCAGAAGCGTCTTTAACATACATCTTATTATATACTTGCTTAAAAACACTTTCGTTTAAAACATTACCATCAGCATTTTGATATATTAAATTTTGAAAAGATTCAGACATTTCTGCTGAACTTGCATTAGATAAATCAACATTTTCGCTTCTGTATTTTTTCCAAAAATCTTGAATAGATAATTTGCTTGAAGTATCAGTTTCGTCAACTGGCCTTCTAAGCATATCCCTAACCCTTTGCTCTGATTCTTGGTATTTAGTTTCTGCATTTTTTTGAGTAACACCAAACATTTCCATTCGTTTAGAAATGTCTTCAATCTTTGTATCAGTTAATTTATCTATAGCAATTGTCCATTGTCCTCTTGGAGTTTTAGGAGGTTTGCTTACAACTTTAGCCGCTGTTAACCATCGCATTAAAGTTTCTATACCAAATCCTTCGGTTATAAAATCTTCTATTTGTTTTTTAAAAGCAGAAGTGGGTAAATCACTACTTTGCAAAACATTTAAAAACTTTGTTAAACCAACAACTGAATCAGCTTTAGAAGCACTAGAAACAGATTTGTCTGTTATTGCTCTAAGTAAATTAGGTTCTAATATTATAACTGGATCTATTTCTACATTGACAAGTCCCTTACCATCAGATTCCATTTTATCAACCATTTTATTATATTCTAAAGCATCGCTTTTTAAAAGGTCGTTATTACCAAAATTACTTTTGTTTATATCAATTTTTTTTATAGAAAAACCAGATGCTTTCCCTTCAACTGAAGCTTCAAAAGAAACCATTTGAATTTCAGACAAATTAAATAAAATATCAGTATCTTCTAATTTTAAATTTGTTTTTAATATTCTATCTTTAAGTATATAATCTACTATTTGATTGTGCATCCAATCTTTTTGCATAGAAGCTTTAACTTTAAAACCTCTTTCTGACAAAAATTCTTGAAAAGATATTATATCATTAGAAGTAATTTGTTTTCTTGAAGAAGGTTCGTTGTTTTCTGTATGTACTTTATAACCACCAGCCACAGATTGTATAGTTAATATTCTATTTAAAAACCTTCTAGCATCTGCAATATTTATTTTGTTAGGATCTTTTTCATCTATAGCAAAAGTGTCTTCTTTAAATTCTATATTTCTTAAATCTCTTCTTAATACAGATTCTCCCAAATCTTTTGATGTTGTTAAAATATCAAGATCCATTAATCTACCAGCTACTTTATTTTGGTCACTATAACCAGGCCTAAATATTTCAGCAACAGATTCAGCGTTTCTTAAAGCTGAATTTCTTCCTAGTAATTCTATGTAATCTCCAAAACTGTCGTGAAAACTAAATTGATCTGTTAAATATCTATTCTCTGGAAATTCATTTCTAATACTTTGTTCTGCGTCATTAACTATTTTATATAATCTTTCTAGCAATTCAGAAGATTTTACATTCATAGTTTTATTATCAACCTTAGGAGTAATGTCTTTTAATCCTATTGCATGAGTTGTAGTTAAAACAGAATTAAAACTAGCAACCATACTCCTTAATTCGTTAACAGCATCGTTGCCTTCTAATTTTACACCATCTTTTTGAATCCAATCAAATTCACCATTAATAGCTCTTTTTATTAATTGATCTTGTATTCCAATTCTTTCTGGAGTATGTCCAATCTTATTAGAATCTTGGTATTCTGTAATTCCCAATTCAAAATTTTCACCATCAGCACTTCTAACATTTTCTACAACATCTAAAAATCTGCTTTCAAAATCTTTTGTTGCTGACAATCTTGATTTGTCAAAATAGTTTTGTAAATCTTCAAGTGTCCCATCCCTTAAAGAAGGTTCTGTTTTATAAAGAGATTCCATAATTTGATTTGCTTCTTTAACAGATATTTCTGAAATAGCTCTTATGTGTTTTTGATCTCTGTATTGATTCATTTCTTCATAAACAAATTCAAATTTTTGATTTACATTATCTGGCAACTTTACACTGCTTTCTCCTTTTGCTATTTTAGAATTAGCAATTTCTGGGGAATCTGATATTATATTTAAATCTATAGCTTTATCAAGAACAGTAGATATTTTACTATCTATAAATGGGCTTTCAAGAGAGGATTTTTTTTGATTAAATGTAGGAATCCCAGATAATTGACCTGGCCCCATACCAAGAGTCATTAAATTTAATCTTAATTGATTAATGCTTTTACTGTTCATATCAAACTTGCTAGGGTTTGAATGTCTTTGAATCCAAGCTCCAATTAAAAAATGAGGAAGCAATTCGTTTACTCCCATTTCAGCTTCATTAAAAGCCATTTCTGAAAAACTATGAAGATTAAATAAAACACCCCCATATATCATTCTTGGCCACACTTCTACAAGGTTTTCAAGAGCTTCTTTATTTGCATAACTTATTAATTCTTTACCAGCTTCTTTCTTTCTTTTTTCTAAATAAGATATT
>VTLG01010973.1_pt1 | contig 54596 bp, 68 predicted proteins | sample 4694571 | NCBI WGS metagenome assembly VTLG01 (sample SAMN12604809, study PRJNA352737) | marine metagenome | biome: ENVO:00000447; feature: ENVO:00000209|ENVO:00000569|ENVO:01000036; material: ENVO:00002151; isolation source: viral sequences binned using virsorter ... | reverse complement strand
TGACCCGTGACGTGTCCGCAACCCGAGGCGACGAGGTCGACATGACCGCTCAGGTCACCGCCGTCCTCTACGAAGTGGCCCACCGTCTGGCGTGGATCACCCTCACCGAACTGTCCAAGGAGGACGCATGACCATCACCAACCACATCGACTACTCACGAGGCCCACGGGTGGACCACCTGTTCGTGGTCGACGGTGACGAGGGCACCGCCCTGATGGTGTCGGTCAACGACACCGGGCTGGACGTGCAGTTGGAGGGCGACCGGTCCCGTACCAAGGGCTTCAGACTGTCGTGGTCCGAGGTGCGCTCAGCAGTACAGGATTCTTACCACGACGGTGTGGTCAAACTGACCACTGTCCGTAGTACTGCTGACGATGGCCTGTGCCCTGAGTGTGGCTTCGACTCATCGGGTGCCACCCATGAGGTCGGCCACCACACCTGCGGCGACGACGAGCACGTCAGTCGCTGTGGCTACTGCGGGGACGTGATCGACTACTGCCAAGGCCACGGCGAGGACGAGCGTGCCGAGTACGGCTTCGCACCCGACAGCGACGAGTACGACGCACGCCGGGAGGCGTTTGAGTCAGTCGATGAGTCCACCGAGGACCCCCGGCTGTGCGACTGCGGCAAGGGCGACTGGTGCCCCCTGTGGGACTCGTGGACCGGCCCCGGCAAGACCGAGAGGGACGAGAGGGTCAAGGAGGACGACGACAGCGTGGTGCTCGTGGAGCACACCGGCACGCTGGAGGAGTTCCAGACCGAGATGGCTGCCCTCCGGCAGAGGTCGGTGGGCGGGGTGGACATCCTCCAGTGGAAGCACGACGGCGACCCGGTCATCGTGGTGCTCACCGAGGAGCAGGCCGAGCAACTACAGGACCTCCTCAACGGCGACCCGACCCTGAACGAGGACTACCCGGCCCTCGTCCACCTAGACCTTGGGTTGGGTGTCTGATGGCTGACTTCGACTTCCGTCCGATCTTCGACCTGATCTGGGACGGCCTAGACGACGGCCACACCGACGGCGAGGAGGCCACGTCGCTGGACGAGTCCCTCTGGACCGAGGACGGCGAGCACCCGTGGGACGGCCTGTTCTACGGCTACGACATGGAGACCCACTGCACCTACCGCCAGACCTTGGAGACCCCAGCCGAGTACGAGTCGGTCGGCAGGCTCTGGATCACCGACGACGAGGGCAAGGAACTGGCCGAGGTGGACGTGAGGGAGTACCAGTAGGCCACAGAGCCCAAAACCTCCTCCACAGAGCCCTCCTGAGCGCCTCCCGAGGGTGCTCTGGGGGGTTCACCCCATAATACGGGTAGAACGCCTCAGAACGGCTGTGTGGCTGTCTGAGAGCAAATGGCCTGTTTGGCCCCCTCACGTTTCCGGGTTTTCTGCCCCTCTGGGCACACACAGCCCCTCTCAGCCCCTCCGAGGCCCCGAGGTACACACACCCACCTCTCCACCACGAGGAGCACAGGGGAGCAGGGAGAGGGAGCACAGGGCACCCGAGGTGACAGGGCCAACCCAGTCGGCCCAGACCAAGAGCACCAAGACCAGAGGACAGGAGTACAGGAGGAGAGGAGACAGGTGGGTGGGTGGCACTGGGTGTGGGGTGGGGTGGTGACCAGTGGTGGATACCAACGAGCGATCCGCAAGTCCATGCGTGTTTCCTACCCTTATCGGCGCATCGCTGTGCGCCCGCCCCCAATAGGCCCAAAGATAGCCAGCGAAATGTCCCATTTCCTGAATACATTGCGGAACGCAATGCGGAACGCAATGCGGATACTTTGGCTCATTCTTGCCTCCACTAACTGTCCCATTTGACGAGTTCTTTTGAGCGAGAAACTCGTCCTTTACGACATACTTTTGACCCCCCCCATCGTTAGTTCTTCCATTTCTCAGCGAGCGTGGGTAGGTCCGAATCCCCACAGACAGCCATATCGCCAGATAGCCCTAAATCTGGTATTATTGACGCATGTCGATGGAACACTTCGGAGCCTCCACAGAGGCAGTCGCCAAGTACAAGAAGATGGTGGCTAGGTCTGACGCACGCCAAGCGCTCCTGCGGAAGCAAGAACTGGAAACGGAAACCGGCCAACAGATCAAAGGGGCTCTCGGAGGCATCGGAGAGGGTCTCTCGGCACTATTTTCGGAGAAAGAAGCCCCGCCCGAGCGGGAGCGACCAGCAATACCGATGAAATACGTCGAAAAGGCCACTGAGGGGCAGTGGGGCAAGGACGACCACAACTGGGGACTGATCCGCATGGGGATGGACGCAAGGGAGCAGGAGCGGGCACAGCAGGAGAAGGAGATGGGACGCTCAAATGGCTCTCGTGGACACTTCGATGCTGGTCATGTCTGACCGTCTGAGGCCCGCTAGGTCTAGCGGATAGGGCCGGAAAAACGGATTAGTGACGGTCGTCAGGACCGGCGTCATTCCAGTTCTGAGAGTACTCTTCAAGTGGAGCGACGTGGGGAAAATCTGCGGAAGCGTCGAACTGTCTCATTTATCCACAGTCCATTTGTCTACAGTGGTGACTCCGGTCATTGGTATGGGACTTAGGGACCTGATGTAGTCCCCCTCCGGCACGTCTGGATGCACTTCCCAGTCCGGGTGCTCACTGGTGGGGAACCTTAGTGTTCTGTTCCTTCCCGCCACCCCATATGCCCTGCTGGGTTCTCTAAAGCCCACTGTACCTTCTCTGGGGATCGGGCCAGACGAGTCCACAGCAGTTTCATCGTCTGGGGAATATCCCTGTTGTGCCCTCCAGTTGTTCCGCTCGTCAGAAGAGTGTTGTCCTTCCTGAACAGACTTCTGGTAATGTTCTTCCGAGACGGTTCGGTATACATATTCAGGAACATAGTCTAAGATATGCTCGGGGAACTGTTCAGGAGAGGGCCGGTGGGTCATTATGCAGGCCGATCATCGAAGGCAGAGCGCTTGTCAAGAGTACGGTCAACACTCCCGCAATGGGGGCAGGACAGCGTACTCAGGGCGCTGGGCAACTTCAGGTCGTACTTCCTCGTGGCGTGGGCGTAGGACCACCAGTTGCTACACTGCCCACAGGTGAAGTGGTAGAGCGTCTCTGTTGTATACTCGTGGGGCATACCACATTGTACAATAATCTCAGAGGTTACTAGAATCCTTGAGTGTTGATACCTGTCACAGGCCATATAGCGTAGGCCCGCTGCAACTCACGCTCAAGTTGGGTGGCTACCCATTGATGGTGGTAGTAATGGGGGCGGGAATCGGTAAGACACTTGAGGACCTTGGCAATCTTTGATTTCATAACGACTTTCTATATAGGATACTACCATGTTACCAACGGGTATCCTCATGTTTGTGCAGTTCAGAGGTGACTTCGGGCACCTCTAGAAGGGATATAATAGGACAATGCCACTGTACGAGTATCGTTGTGACTGTGGGAACGAGTTTCTCCAGCGACAGGCGATCAACGACGACCCGGTGTACTGCTCCTGTGGGAAGGAGACCAAGAGGGTGTACGGCCTTGGCGGGGTCTCCTTCAAAGGGACGGGGTTCTACTCCACGGACAAGCCTGCTATGTCGTAATCTGGTATTATTTATGTATGGCTTCTTTCGACACGCAGCCCACCCCCGGTGGTGGCGTACCCGGTGACTACCCCGGCAAGCCCAAGCCCAGCCGCCCCTACATAGGGGACCTGCCGGGAGAGGGCTCAGAAGGCCCCACTGACCTCCCTCATAGGGACGACGCCTGCCCACACTGTGAGGGTACTGGTAAGAGCGACAGGCACGGGCGTATCGAAAAGTTTGATCAGCGGTTCCCCAACTACCGTGGGGAGCAGCAGGGACGTGGTGGGCACTTCGATGCAGGCCACCAGAAGAGGACTTCTCCCATTGATGAGGATTCGACCGCCGAAGAGAGGTATCAGCGGGAGAAGAAGATGGGTCCGCTCCCTTACAGTAAGGACGATCCCGAATCACGGGCGGGTGGGTACACCGGACCTTATCCAGCAGGTTGGAATAACTAATGTCACGTAAGTCGTTTGACGACGGTCACCAGAATCAGAGGCATTCCTCTGGGTTCAATCTGGACTTCAACGAGATTCACAACTTGTTCCACGGCCATCGGGAGGTAGTCTCCGACGTGGCACGAGACGAGGGGATCTCGTTTGACGAGGCTGCTGGCTTCGTGCCCGATGCCATCGCTGAGGTGGACGCAGATAACTTGGAGAACTACGACGATTATACGAAAGGGGAGGGGGACTTTGACAGTCCGACGAACGCTGGGTCATACCGAGACCCAGATCCCTACCCGGATGAGCACCTAGGGCCAGAGTACTACGGCTAAGTAGCGACGACCCCTTCGCTTAACGAGAGGTGCAGGTCCAGTAACAGGTCCTGAATCTCACTGGACGTGAACAACTCACGTTGGGCGGTGAGTTCCAAGAAGGTTTCAATCTCTGCGATGAGTTCATGTGTCTCGGGCATGTCCCAAGCGTACCACACCTCTTCCACAGAAAGCAATACCCGATAAATGGTATTCTAGTACTGTGGAAGACCAGCAGGAACTGCCCCTAGACTTTGGACACGGTGGTGGTACCCTGCGGACTTTCAAGCCTGTGGGGTTCCTCGCTGACGCCGCCGGTCGATGGGCCGAGAAGATGGGAAAGACCCACACCTCAGACCAGTTTGCCAACATCACTGCGGACGCTTCACACTTAGCAACCTTCACCGAGCACCGTCATCGGGACCATGAGGACCCCACGCCGGAGACTCTCAAGAGTTACGGCTCCCTGAGGACGCAGATTCGACAGCAGTACCAGCATTTGACCGGGCCAGAGGAGTCCGGGGGGCTTGGAGTGACCGTTGAGGTCACCGACAAGGACCCATACCCCGAGGCTGGGGACGCTGCTAGGGACATTGAGACCAATCGACGCCTAAAAGTGCTCTCAACAGCCTCCACGGGGGGACATGCCCTCCTATCCAACGAAGAAAATGACCAATTTAGGGCCGTCCACGACTCTTTCGGTCATTTGTCGACCGGTAGGTCCTTCTCAAGACATGGTGAGGAGGCTTCCTACGAGTCTCACTCCCGAATGTTCAGCGATGACGCCCTTCCGGCGCTCGCAGCCGAGACCCGATTGTCAAATGCGACCATGATTCACGGTCCAAGCGGCGAACATCCCGAAAACAAGCCCCGAAACGTCGCTGATTGGGCTACGAGGCGGGGAGAACTGCCACCACAGCCCGAACCAGCCAAAGACACGTCCAAACAACTGGAACTGCTATGAACGAACAGTTGTCCTTGCCCGGTGTTGAAGAGCACTTAAAGAAGCACCCGTTACAGCCGTGGCAGATGAGTCGTGCCCAGTACGAGGCCGACCCACAGACTATGTGGCGTTCTGAGCCCCACGACATTCTAGGGGCTGGTGACACTGATCCTGACGAAGGAGTCTACGAGTATCAGGAAAGGGCCACCGGGGGTGACAGCGACGGATGGAAGTCCAGCGGGATGCACTTCGGGGACTACGCCGCCGCTAGGGATCGCGGACAATCCCATGCTGACCAACATCGGGAGTCTGACTGGTCACGTCCTATTCGTATGTTCAGCGTTCGGACGCAGGGGCGATTCTCCAACGAGCCAGTAGCCGAACATCCCGCTGCTGAAGTCCTCCCCCAGACCAAGGGCGTTGCCCCGGATGCAGATGTTGGTGATGACCCTTGGCCGATGCGGAAAACGGGCAGGTGGTACCTGAACGAGGCCGAAGGACCCTTCGGCAAGATTGGCCGTGGGCCTGCTGAAACCCCAATGGTAGACGGGGGTACCTTGAGTGGGTACGTCCCCCGAAAGCGTGGGTTTTTGACCACCCACAGTGAAGAAGTACTAAAGGCCCATGCCGAGGGCAAATCCGTACATCCGACCATCCTCCAACAGGCCCAGATAGGTCCAGAGTACTCTGAAACGATAGATCCAAGGGCACGGATAGATCACAAGGAAGGCGTGCGTACTTTGGAACGGCCAGAGCACCCCGCCAAGTTGTTCCAAACGCTGAATCAGTATTCTTCATCTCCCATCCATGTCTCTAACGAAGACTACGACGAGATGTTGAGGAAGCACGCCGCCAACAGGGCTGGGGAAAAGACTGAGCCGATCTTGTCCCATATCGGTGAACCCCGACCAGCAGGGTCTCCAAGATGAGTAGTTCAGACCACCTTCACCCCGGTCAGTTGCAGATGTTCATGCCAGCGCGGGAACTCCATGTGAGTGACGAGGACTACGGAGGCGATCTGGTCCCCGGTGACTACCAACCGGGTCGTCACGGCACGTATGACAGCATGTGGCAGGAAAAGTTGTCTCAAGCGACGAACACAGAGGAGTTTCGCAAGAACCCCCACTACGACCCCGACAATCCTCTGACATCAGATGAGTACGCTGACGTTGAGTACTTTGAAGAGCAGGGACTAAGTCTGCCCCCGGACCTGACCCGTGAGTTTGAAAGTCTATATAAGTCGGTGGTGCCCCTCCAGCAAGGCATCAAAGATGAAGGTATTAAGACTCCGGTGAAACTTGCCTATGACGAGGATCTGGCAGAGACGTGGAGGGGGCTGGGGCGCACTCCACAACCTGCCGTCAAGGGCCAGCGGGTCATTGTGGATGGACACCATCGCATAGCCGCTGCCCATGACCTATCTCCTGACACCGAAGTACCCGTGCAGTACAGCAAGGAGTCCCCCCTGCAAACCCAGATGAAGGAGGCTCTTGGTGCTAAGTCGAAGATGGAGACTGAACTGGACGCAATGAGCAAGGCACCAGATGACCGCCAGTCCTCCGTAACGGACGTTCGACGGGCGCAGGACCTTCTGCCTCCGGGTCGTGTCTCCAAGGATTGACATGAGTAGTTCAGATCACATCAACTCACAGCAGTTGCGTATGTTCATCCCCGCTGGTGAACTCAATGATGCCTCACAGTACATCCCTCATGCCTTTGAGCACGAGAGTGGGGAAAGTACTAAAGATTTGCAAGCACGCAAGTTGGAGGAATCCAAGGCTCCGTGGGCTGATGAGCATGGGCGGCAACTACATGGAGGAGGCATCTGGAACAGCCTGAGCACCGGGGCGCAGGTACAGAAGCCCATCAGACTGGTGTCTCGCCCGGATGTAAAGGAGCAGGAAGACGAGGACATTATACGTATTCGTAAAGGTGCTAATCCACAGGCGCTAGTACGTGATGGTCTGCACCGTATTGCTGCGGCTGCCGACGTTGATCCTAAGATGGAGGTGCCTGTTCAGTGGGAGCGTAACATCCACTGGGAACACGACCGGCACGGCAGGCCAAACGACCCACCACCACCATCCCCGCCACCCCCCGACCCCTTGGAAGGGGGCTTACTTTGGTCCAAGGTCGACCTGCGCGGCGGTGCCTACAAAGTACAGCGAGAGTCAGACACCAACCTTTGGCATCCGCACTACTACGACCATCTGGCCGCCGACTGGGTCAAACAGGGGCAGGGCATGTCCGAAGGCGAAACGAGGAAGTTCCTCGTAGAGCGTGAAGATGACTTCCATACGGATGCTAAAGGCAACATCGAAGGATGACCTGTACTAATGAGTAGTTCAGACCACATCCACCCTGACCAGTTGAGGATGTTTATTCCTGCCAAGGAACTCTTCGTGCAGGATGACCCAGAGACTGGTAAGCCCGACCCTAATGCTCCAATACAGTCCGGGGATTACCTACCGGGAGTGATCCGGCCCTTCAGGAACTATGGCCGCATGTGGCAGTCGAAGATGGCGAGGGTAAACGATGCTAATACGGTGACTCGTGAAGGCTCTCGTATTACGAGTGTTTCCTCCTTCCGAGACGACGTTGAAGCGCGGGGTGTGACAAACCCAGTGAAACTGGCCTATGGGAGCGACCTCCTTAGTACACAGAGCCAGATCGACCCTCAGGTTGTTCGGACGCCGAACCTGCCCCAAATATCACAAATGGATGCACAGTACATAGTCGACGGGCACCACCGTATTGCTGCCACCCACGACATCGACCCCGACAGGGAGATTCCCGTCCTGTACCAGCAGTCGGCCTTCGCACAGGACCAAGCGCTGGAGAGGCAGGCCAGTCGTGGAGGAAAGCGTCCTACGAAGATCCCGATGGTAAACCGAGTACTGGCTAAGTTCCGATGAGTAGTTCAGACAAGTACGTCGAAGCAGGCACCGAGGGCCAGTTTGAGGACGAGGTCATGGAGAGGCATCGGTCAGGAGGCATGTTCTCCTCCGAGGAAGTGTCCTCAATGACCTCAGACCAGTTCACCACCGTTATGGGGCACGCTGGGGCCATGCAGAGGGGCCGTCCTGAGTCCTACGCCCTTATGGGGCAAAGCCAGCGCAGTCAGGAAATGGGAAGCGAGAGATGGATCAACAGGGACTACGGCTCGGCGTTGGAGAACGTCGGAGACGTGTACCACCGAATGACAGCCGCCCCGTCTCCTCCGCTAAACGCACACGATGTGTGGACGCCCTACTCAAGCAAGACGGCTCAGGCAGTAACCCACCTAGAGAGGGCCAGTAGTAGTGCTGAGTACCTCAAGACCTCTGAAGAACAGCGTGAATGGGGGGAAGGTTACTCTGAAGCCCACGCACGACTGCCCGTGTACACCCCAGTACAGCAGTTAGCAAACCAGTCAGCCATCCATCTGGGCAGACACCAGTTCGGGCAGGCTATGGACGCCTTGGGGACCATGCGAAACATGGAAATAGCCCACAGGGAGGCCCAACCAGAGCCAGAAGTTGAGATAAAGGTAAATCCTGACACCGGGGACCATGAGGAATGGACCACATACCACACAAACCCAGATACAGAGTACAACAGGGGTATGAGCCAACCGGCCTCAGTTGAGTTCTTGAGGTCTCAGGGACGATGAGTAGTTCAGACCACCTTAGCCATTTACAGGGATTGACTATCTGGCGTGGTGAGTGGATGCCAGACGATAAATCTCTGCCAGAAGACAAAGTAGGGATGCACTGGGCTACTGACAGTGGGTGGGCTTCAGGTTTTGTGGGTGGGCCTCAGGCGGGTGTATTACACCGAGCGGTCATAGACGATCCCGAGACACAGGTAATACCGCCGGGACGCCTAATAGGGGGAAGAGGTCGGGATAAAGGTAAGATTTCACGGTTGGACAACTTTGGGCCTAACCGGGAAGTGAACGAGGTTCGCCTGCGACCCGGAGCCCAGATACGGATTCTTGGGGAGCAGTGGCGTGGGCAGGAGGAGGAAACGGTATTCCCAGAGGGCACCCATAAGACCGTAGAGCACCCATTCCGGTCCATGAACTATTTCGACGTTCCCACATATCGGAACCTCGCCTCCCAGTCCGTTCCGGGCACCCCTCAGCAGGCACAACATGCGAGGGAAGAAGCAGATTTCGCTGCTGGAGTACCAATACATGAGTAGTTCAGACGCCCTGCCGGGACCAGAACCCGAATATGACAACTGGGACTTCTCAGTAGAGGACGGCGAGTGGATACTACCTATCCGACGTGCCACCAAACGTCACTGGCAACAGCAGGTGGACACATCCATCTCTACGGGACAGATAACGCCCAGTGACGCTAAGGACCGCTGGGGACACCGTGCAGAGTTCACACCAGACACTGGGAAGGGCTGGGAACCCCTACCGGAGACCCTGTACCACGTCACGACCGCTGCTGATGCGGTACGCCAAGAGGGCCTGAAGTCACGAAGTGAGTTGGGGGAGCATGTCGGACTGGGGGGTGGGCCAAGCAACACCATTAGTTTCACATCCAGACGGGAAACTGCTGAAGGCATTATGTCGGCCATGAGAGAGGCCAGTTCGGTGGTGCGTGGAGACATCACGTTGCAGAGCCTGCACGACGAAGCCAGAGCGGGGGGCTTCTGGCAACCAGAAATGGAACAACCAGATACCCCAGAGGGGCGTATGGAAACTTACCGGACGTTTGCCGCCCACCGGGAAGGCAAGACCGGTCAACTAGATCCCCTGTTCTGGTTGCCCAACGTCAGTGGGCTAGCCAACCTCAGCCACGATCAAATACAGGTAGTCACCGCCAAGCCGGTCACGGGGGGGCACGGCTGGAGAGCAAATGCTCTGGACGAGTGGCGGGTACCAACGGGAAAGTCTGTGACGGTGGACGATGAGTAGTTCAGACCACGTCAGCCCACAGCAGTTGCAGATGTTTATGCCCGCTGGTGAACTCATAAAGATGAAACCGACCAGTCATCCCACTGCCCAACCACATGGTATGTCATCCACCCAAGCACATGCGTGGAAATGGGAAGATAACCGGCAAGAGGACCAGTATCTAGTGGGCGTGAGGGAAGGCGACGAGGTGGTTGCTGAGAGGATCGGGGAATCCATCCGAAAGAGGGGGGTCATTCACCCAGTAGAGATTGGCCCCGACCACGTCTCAGAAGGACACCACCGTATTGCTATCTCTGCGGGCATCGACCCGACAAGAGAAATACCAGTATTGCATGGCCCCCCGTGGAGTTGGGACTCCTAATGAGTAGTTCAGCCCACCTACACCCTAAGCAACTAGCGATGTTCATTCCCGCTAGTGAACTCAGGCAGAACATCCCCAATGACTACTATCCTCAATCGGAGCAGGACCAGAGCGTAGAAGGTATGTGGGAAAGGAAGTTGAAGGAAACGAAAAGCGACGACATCCACCCTGACCTGCACGGATCTATTGCCTCAGAGGGGGTCAAACGGCCTGTGCGTATCCATGTTGAGGATGGCACTATTTTGGACGGGCACCACCGGATAGCGGCTGCTGCGGACATCGACCCCAAGATGGAAGTACCGGTGCGTAATATTGGTCGCCAATCGAATCCACAGGCGATGCGGCCAGTACGGATAAGTGACTTGGTATGAGTAGTTCAGACCCCCTCTACCACGGTACTGCTTGGCCTCTCAAGGAGGGCGAGGAACTCACCTACGATGCCGCACCTCTGCGAAACTTCGATCAGGAGACCATCGGGGACTACGGGGGAAACGTCTACGCTACGCGCAACCTTCAGGCTGCCCAGTTCTACGCAGATAGGGCAAGCGAGAACTCTGGTATGCCGATTGACTCCGTCATCTATGAAGTGAAACACACTGGAGAACACTTGGAAGCCGACCCGAAAGCGGATTGGCCGGGAGACGACATTCGTGCAGACAAACTCACCGTCGTCCAAGAGCACCTACGCATGAAGGGACCCCAGCGACGTAGAGAAGAAGGACTAGAGATCCCGAGATAGTAGTATGGTAAACTTTAGACATGGCAAACAAACGACCTCCCGCAGCATTAGTGGGAATGCTCAATATTAATCGCCTCCATGCTAGGAACGCTGCTGCTGCTAAGCAGAAGACTGAAACAGAACGACCCCCAGAGAAGAAAGCGGCTCCGAACTCCGATAAGTACGCAAGGGCACATCAGGCCCTACAGGATCGACCACACCGGTCTGTCCCGCAGCCCCACCTTGGTGACCTCAACGTCTGGGGAGATCCCGGTGCGATGGCATGGGCCGAGGACTCAGGGGCATCTGACGCCGAGCAGGAATCGGTTATGACCGATCTAATGGAGGGTTCTGAAGGCTGATGGCTAATGGACGAATGCACCACCACGACAAGTACGCCGCCGCCAAGGACGGCCACCGGCACGACGATCCACACGGTGTAACGAACCAGTGGAAGCAGCAGCAGATAGATGCAATTATGGCCGAGTCCCACGGCGGTGGCATTCGACGTGAAGGCCATGAGGTCTTCGATGAAAGCGCCAACTACGGCCAGAGGGTGTCGGCTTTCGGTAAGGTTGAACGGGATATTGTTGACGAGGAAGGTGGCTGGTACCCCCTAGAGGGCGACGAGGCTGTTGACGTAATGGAGGGGGAAGAGGACCAAACCTTTGCCAAGAAGGCCATGTACGGTCAGGACTACGGTTATAGCAAGGAACGGGAGCAGACGGTCGCTAGGGCTCGTTAAACATGGGTTACCGGGCTAGAGCCGACCTACCTGCCGGGATAACGCAAGACCCGTCGGAGCCAGAGCATGGTGCCTTGCGGCCACTTAACTACTGGCTTGATGGTAGTCCATACCATCCTCCCGAACCGGGGGACTTGGGTAGGAGACTAACGGTACACCCTGATATTCGGAAGGTACGGAACCCAGACCTTAAGAGGACCATGTCCATTAAGGAGACCGGCCCTGAAGGTGGTATTGGCAAACTCTTCTCGCATGATGCTGACTTCATTTTAGGTAATGTAGCCCACCACTACGGAAACGTAGAGCAGGCGTACAGGACCATAAAGAACGTAGGGGAAACCGGCAAAGGCAGGGAAGTCTTCCTACACACGCAGGGAAACCTCCTTGCCCCTTCCCGACATTACGACGACGCAAAGCAAGAGGGACCCGGTCAGGCACGGGACTTCAGTGCTAACCCCGCTCGTCTCTTCCAACTAAACAAGGAACAGCACGGCGTTGTCTTCGACAACTCTGATAGGGACATCGCCCAGTTTGAGGTTGAGGGCTGGCGAGGACCGTACACCGAGTCCAACAAGGGGATAGCCCGCTTGGAAGACGATTGCATCGAAACGGCTTCCTTCACTTCAGGAGGCCCCCTCTACGTGCCCTCCAACAAGCCGGGGTGCTGACATGGCTCTAAAGGGAGAACAGTTCCATAACACCTACATGCCGGGTCGACCAGACTGGATGTCCCCAGAGCATCACACCCGGCAGGGACCCAAGCACCTCACAAAACTGCACGGTACTAGAAGCGTGATCCATGACGGTCAGGTCATTGGGACGAGTCATGGACTCAAGCGCGACGAAGAACCTCCCCCCGTCACAGACGAGGAAATCACAACATTTGATGTTCAGGATAAGACTGGAAAACTCCAAGTAAACAACGCTCCCGTACCAACCCCACGAGAGGAACTCGCCCCCGGTACCAACCGTCAGGGGATGCTGTTTGACCCGTACACCGGGACCGGCCTGCCCCGAGACCCGACGGTCAGCAAGGAGCAGCGTTTAGCAGCGGTAGACCACCAACTGAACCTCCGGGGTCAAGGGGCACCGCAACTGCGAGAAACCTACGCTATGGGGGACGAACCCGTTTCCGAGTTTTACCGCCCCATAACTAGGTCTGCACATGGCGACAAGGTTCCGAAGCCGGGTGAGGAGCCAGATAGGCCGAAGATAAAGCAGGGGCGTGGCAAACGTGGAGGCGGGCATTACCAGCCGCGAAGCAACGAGGCCACAGTACAAAGACTCTGGGGTCAGAAGACCGTTGAATACCCGACGAGGAGTATGACCCGTCCAACCAAGGACGCCACCAGTACTGGAACTGAGTGGAACCCTGACTGGTATACCGGGGGGAGCAGTGGGAAGGGCAAGGGAATTATGCCCAAGGGGAGCAAGGTGGACGATGAAGCAATGCAGCCGCATATCACGGCAGAGATACTGAAGCACTCCTTCCACAACCCGGAGACCGGGGAAACGCTAAACCCACATACTGGTCCAAACGAACCTGTGTTCATGCCGTGGGAGGAAGAGACACCTGAAGAGATTGCTAGAGACCGTAGACACCGTTACGGCAATCAGATTCGTGTGGACCGCATCGGGCCGACCTCTGAGGGAAGCCCAGCACTGCTCCACGGGGGTCGCAGGGAGGTAACGGGCACCAGCGGAGAAGCAGACCCGTTTAAGCACTTAGGTAGGTTCAACCCCAGTTTGGACACAACCTACGTAGACTCTTGGGATACTGCCAATACTCTGAAAAACCTCCACGAGGCCGGATTTCAGTCCGAGTTGCACAGGGGGAAGGGGCACACCGGAGAAGAGTCCCATCTACTGCCCGGAGTCGAATCAGAAGCACAGAAGGCTAATCCAGATAGGCCCAAGAACTACCAGTCCAAGGGAGTCCTACCTGAGAAAGAGTACCGCACGAGGGAAGAGGGAACACATCAGGGCCTGAGGGATGCCGTCATGCTGCCCACCGAGGAGGCTGAGGGGTTTCTGGTCAAACCGGTAGCAGGTGGGGAGAGAGTGCCAGAGGGCGACTACCGATGGAATGTTGACTACAGAACATTCTTCCACAAGCGCCGCATCCCGTCAGAGACGGAGACCGTAGAGAGACAATACCGGGTGGAGACAGAGTGGCCCGACGCCAGTACCGCCTTCCACGAGCGGGGACACGCCATTGATCCCAGCATCGGACTACGTACCGTAAACCGTGGGGACACCGGTACTTGGCACAGGGACCCGGTCATGGAGGGGATTGCAGATGCTGCCACAGACCGGACCATCGAATATGCAAACGTGCATGAGGACGCCCTCAACCCTTCTCTCAACCCCAACCGTGCTGAGGATGTCAGAGACAGGAAGGCCAGACGTGGTTACGGCTCTGAACATGAGGCTTGGAAGCAAGACCCACTTACACAGGCGATCTATTCCGCAACCCGTATACACAGTGCTATGTCCGATGAGCCCAACATCCCAGACCGTGTGGATCTGGTCAAGGAACAGCATGGTATGAGTTCGTTCCACATTGCCAGCGTGACCCAGACCGACCTCGCCAACAGGACGCTTTTGGGAAAGTTGTACCACGAGAATGAGCACGTCCGAGATGGCCTGAAGGAACTTGGCTTCGGCAGGATCGGAGCGCAGTCCGCAGAGCAGCACGTCCGACGCATGGAGGACAAAGCGTCCGCAGCGGAGGACGCCGCACCAGACGAAACGCAAATGTCCTTCTGGCCCCGTGAGGGTGTCAATGAGTGGTGATCCCATATACCCCGAAGAGCGCCGTGCAGAGGCCATACAAGCAACCCTGTACAACTATCTACAGGACACTTACGACAGCGAGGACGAGGACTTTATGGGGGAACGTGGCGTCTTAGGGTAGTCACCCATGACTAGGGGGGGTATTCACCAGTGACTAGGGGGGGTATTCACTGGTGACTAGGGGGGTAGTCACCCATGACTAGGGGGGTAGTCACCAGTGACTTGTAATAGAGACTCTTTACTAGACTTAGAATTCCAGACTGAATAAGTACGTCCTGACGGACGTGAACGAGGGTAGTAAGGACCTCAACAACTGACGGGGTTGTGGTGTAGACTGGTCCACCCTGACGCTCCTCTCTAGTAGATTAGATTAATGACACTCTCTGAAGCCTTCCTAACCCCGTATACTGACAAAACGCCTCCGTGGGGATTCGACGGCCTTGGTTATGTGGTGTTCAAACGAACCTACGCCCGGACTCTGGACGAGAAGGAGAACACCACCGAGGAGTGGTGGCAGACCCTTCGACGGGTGGTGGATGGTGCCGAGGCCATCGGCGCTGGGCTGACGGATGATGAGTCAGAACGTCTGTTCGACTATATGTTCAACCTCAAGGCCAGTGTTGGTGGTCGGATGCTCTGGCAGTTGGGAACCCCCAACAACGAGCGTCTGGGAGGGGACTCCCTCGTCAACTGCTGGTTCGTGGACCTCACCAAGCCCGAGGACTTCTCATGGATGTTTGAAAGGCTCATGCTGGGTGGAGGTGTTGGGTTTTCAGTGACAGACCCGGACACTCTGGGGGTAGTCCGTCAGGGCACCGTTCAGCACCTCAACGAGGTCGATGCCGACTACATCGTGCCTGACAAGCGCGAGGGATGGGCTCAGGCCGTCCTGCTGGCCCTCAGGACGTATCTGGGGGATGAAGATGATCCGACCTACCTAACGTACAACACGAGCCTCATACGGCCCGCAGGAGCCCCTATACGGACGTTTGGTGGGAAGGCTTCCGGCCCCGGAATCTTGGTGGAGGGTATTGAGAAGATCACTGCTGTGCTCAATGGGGCTGTTGGTAGGCACATGACCTCTGTGGAGGTTTTGGACATTGCCAACATCATTGGGTCCGTGGTTGTTGCTGGAAATGTCCGTAGGTCGGCTGAGATTGCACTTGGGCGTCCAGATGATGTAGAATATCTGAACGCCAAGCGGTGGGATCTGGGAACGATCCCCATGCACCGAGCCATGTCCAACAACTCTGTAGTTGTTGACGACATCAATGAACTCCCTGAGGAGTTCTGGGAGGGGTACAGCGGTAATGGTGAACCCTACGGATTGTTTAATCTCACGGCCAGTCAAATGTGGGGTCGTGTGTCAGAGGTATTGCCCGATCAAAGCATTGTTGGAACCAACCCTTGCGCGGAGATTGGTCTGGCGAATCGTGAATCTTGCAATCTTAGCGAGGTCTTTCTTCCGAACGTGGAATCGAAAGAAGAGTTCATGGACATCGCAGGACTTCTATATAAGGTCCAGAAGGCTATCGCAGCGATGCCCTACCTTGACCGAGAATCGGATGAGATCACCAGTCAGAACATGAGGCTTGGACTGGGGGTTACAGGTATCGCCCAGTCTTCGGGAAAACTTGAGTGGCTGTCTCCCACCTATGAGCACCTTCGTGGTCTGGATCAGGTCTGGTCTGAGAAGCATGGGTGGCCCGTATCTAAGCGCCTCACCACGGTCAAGCCCAGCGGCACCCTGTCATTGCTCGCTGGGGTTACTCCGGGGGTACATCCCGGCTACAGCCGGTATCACATTCGTCGGGTCAGGATGTCTGTTGGTGACCCCCTACTTCAGTACTGCTCCGACAAGGGGTACAACGTGGAGTGGGTCAAGAACCTAGACGGCACGGTGTCTGACAGAACCAAACTGGTGGAGTTTCCGTGTGACTTTCCAGAGGGGACCCTCTTGGCTGAACACGTCTCGGCCATTCAGCAGATGAACCTGCAACGTGTTCTTCAGGAGAACTGGGCCGACAATGCCGTGTCGGTAACCATTTATATACATTCCGGGGAACTTGAGAATGTCAAGATGTACCTGAAAGCAAACTGGTCGACAATGAAGTCCGTTTCCTTCCTACCCCATTCGGAACATGGTTTTGATCAGGCTCCGCTGGAGGAGATCACCGAGGAGGAATACCGAGTAATGAGGGAAAATATAACAGACGGACCCATTTATCTTATGGGGGGCACGAGCGAAATGCTTGATGACGACTGCGTTAGTGGTGCTTGCCCCATCCGGTAAAGCGGTTCTTCGTGTACTTGTGCCCCGGACTATTGCACATCCAACAGTAGGACTTCCTAGTATTTCTGGGAGCCGTCCAGAAGACCTCGCAGTCATTGCACCCCCACGGCACAGCCATCCTCGGCAATTTGTAAATCATAATACTGGGCAACTGCACTTACATATAGTAGTACAATAGGGACATGATCGTTACGTTCACGGTGGACACGCCGATGCTTCACGATGCTCGGGAGCAGGCCGTCCGTCTGGCTCAGGCCCAAGGCTACAAACGCATTACGGTCCTGTCCATACTGAAAGTTGGCTCCGGCAGTCAATGGGAAGTCAAACTACAGGTGATGAGGTGATAAACTAATACTATGGTCTGGTACGTCAACTACGACATCGTCCGGGGCCTTCCGTGGGAGAGGCTCGTCATCATCAAGGACAGAAGGTCTCATCGGGTGGTGACCCCGTCCGCTGCTCGTGCATATATTCAGACCAGTACTACTTCCGTGATGGAGGTCACGGCAGCAGTCACTGGAGAGAATGGCGTCAAGTTGTCACTCACTGCGGCGCAGACCAAGGACCTCCCCGCTGGAGAACTAGCATACGACGTATACGCAACGTGTAAACTGTATGGTACAGACGTTGAAAAGCAGGTCAGTAAAGGTCTGGTCAATGTTTCGACCGAAGGCCGGGTCACCCCGGAGGAGGATTCCAAAGCCTTGGAACTCAGGTATACACAGAAGACAGACTTCTACCGGACCTTCACTTGGAAGGATTCCGACTCCAACGTCCAGACCGTCTCGTCGGCGTACATGCAGGCTAAGAACGCTTCCGGTACTACAGTCGTGGACCTCCGGTGGTACTCGTCTAAGCCTACCGAGGCCACGGTTGTTGCGTTGTCTCCTGCCAACACCCGTGGTTACCTGATTGCCGGTGAGACCACAGGTACTACGCTTGACCTGCACATCTCCGACAAGAACGACGTAGCGGCTGGTACATACACTTACGACCTGTTCGTACAGGACTCCGCTGGGGATTGGGACATGCTGGCAGCAGGCAACTTGGTAGTTGAGGCCGCAACTTCAAGTAATCCCTACTAGTCATGCCTCATAATTCCGAAACTGTCACGGTCACCAAGACCAAGACGGCCACCGTTGTAACTGAGGGTGCTACCGACACCGTTACAGTATCAGCGGCTGGCAAGCCCGGTCCCGCCAACACCTTGACAATCGGTACCGTTTCTACGGGTACTGCTGCTGCCACTATCTCAGGAACTGCCCCCACTCAAACCTTGAGTTTGGTTATACCTACAGGAGGGTCCTTCCAGCATACCCAAGGGGTGGCTTCGGCTTCTTGGACCATTAACCACAACTTGGGGTACGAGCCCGGAGGGGTGACTATCACTGACAGCGCCGGGACCACCGTCATAGGAACAATACAGCATACTTCAACCAACCAGATCGTGGTATCATTTAGTAGTGCCTTCGCCGGGAAGGCATATGTATCTTAGGGGTGCGCCGTAATGGCAATGAAGTTCGTTACCAATCTTGATCTAAACAAGAACGAACTTCAGAACGCCCGTGTCCAGAACCTCGCCACGGCTCCCAGTAGCCCGGTTGAGGGTCAGATTTACTACGACACTGGCGATGACATTGTCTACTTCCGAAACGCCTCGGCGTGGGTCGGGTTGGGTGCAGGAGACCTCACTTCTATTGTGGCAGGAACAGGTCTGTCGGGCACAAGCCTCACTGGCCCCATTCCCACCCTCAATCTTGCCGATACTGCTGTTACCGCTGCTGCCTATGGCAGCGCCACCGCAGTAGCGACTTTCACCGTTGACGCCCAAGGACGGCTGACGGCGGCAGCGAATGCAACCATTGCCATTGCTTCTACTGCTGTCACCGACTTCACCGAGGCCGTTCAGGACGTAGCGGGTGCTGCCATCGCTGGTACAGCCAACGAGATCACCGTTACCTACAACGACGGCGCTGGCACCATCACTCTTTCTCAGCCAGATGATGTCACTATCGGAGGCGTCCTCACGGTTACCGGCAACTTGGTGGTCAACGGTACTACTACCACTGTTAACTCCACCACTACCACGGTTGATGATCCGATCTTCACCTTGGGTGGAGACGCAGCCCCGTCATCTGATGACAACAAGGATCGTGGTATTGAGTTCCGGTACCACACCGGGTCTGCTGCCAAGATCGGTTACTTCGGGTATGACGACTCTACTGGCTTCTTCACTTTCATTCCCGATGCCACTAATAACACTGAGGTGTTCAGCGGCACACAGGGCACCATCAGCGTGCTCGCCTACAACATCGGTTCCGACACCGTTCTGTCTGGAACCACTCTGGGCAGCACCATTGTCACTTCCTCTCTTACGGCGGTTGGAACAATCGCCACCGGTACGTGGGCCGCAACAGACGTTGCAGTTGCCCACGGTGGTACCGGAGCCTCTACCGCAGCAGCAGCCAGAACCAATCTCGGAGCGACCACCAAGGTCACGGGAACCATCGGTGACGGTAGCGCTACAGCAATCGCTGTGACCCACAACCTCGGCACCGATGATGTCGTGGTTGAGGTTTACGACGCATCTAACAAGGAAACAGTTGTCTGTGACGTGGACCGCACGAGCACGAACGCTGTGACCCTGACCTTTGCGTCCGCACCGTCGTCCAACGCTTACAAGGTAGTCGTTATAGGCTAGTCCTGAGGGGCTACCACCTACATAGGATCGGTTGAGGCCGTGGCTAGATCATTCAAGACAGTTGTATCGGTTGACGACCAAGCGTCGGCATCCTCCGAGGCCATCCGCACCAAAGTTGCTGGTGAAGCCAATGCCCGCATGTCAATGGATGCAGGTGGCAAGATCACTTGGGGTTCTGGGTCTGCTAGTGGTGACGTAACCCTGTACCGTTCAGCAGCAAACACTCTCAAGACTGACGACACTCTGGTAGCCACTACCGGTATTGTCACGTTGGCTACCGACGGCGCTCCGTCTACAGCCCTAGCGAACGGCGCTCTGGCTGTTGACACCACGAACCATGCGTTCTACTTCCGGTCAAACTCCACTTGGACTCAAGTAAGTGGGGGTTCGACCAACCTTGACGGTGGCGAGGCGGACACAAACTATGGCGGCATCACCGCCATCAATGGCGGTTCATCGTCCTAACATGCGCTAGGAGCAAATCATGGCTGTACAGATCCAACTCAGGCGGGACACCGCTAGCAACTGGACCTCCGCTAACCCCACGTTGGCCGCAGGTGAGTTCGCTGTTGAGACCGACACCGACAAGTACAAGATCGGTGACGGGTCCACGGCTTGGACTTCTCTTGGGTATTCGTCGCTGCCATCGAACGCCATCACTACGGCTGGTGGGGTGACGATCACCGGCACGATGACACATGGTGCTGATGGCACTGGTGCCGATGTCCGGTTCAATTCTGGTACGGCAGGCGACTATGCCATGTGGGACGCCAGTGAAGAAAAGTTGATTCTGGAGGGCACCCACGCGGCAACAGTATTGGACATCACTGACGGCAACGTCGTGGTAGGCGACGGGACACTCACCGTCGGCTCAGATGGAGCCGGTGAGGATGTCACCTTCCATTCCGACACCTCAGGCGACTACCTCCAGTGGGACTCGTCCGCTGAGAAGTTGATCTTGGAGGGAACCAACGGAGCCACCGTCTTGGATGTAACTGACGGCAACGTCGTCATCGCTGACGGTACTTTGACTGTTGGCTCAGACGGTGCTGGTGAAGACGTAACTTTCTATTCCGACACTGCCGGGGACTCAATGGTCTGGGACTCCAGCGCGGAATCCTTGACGATCACTGGCACTGATGGTCAAACGGCATTGAATGTCGCTGACGGCAATGTGGTGATCGCTGATTCGCTTACCGCAGGGACAATCACATCAGGCACCGTAACGATGGGTGATGACCGTATCGACGGTGCGATGTTGAAGGACTACTCCGAAAAGGGGTACAACGTAGGCACTACTGGGGCCATTACACGGGATTTCTCCCTGACAAATGGAAACACCCACTGGACTACTCTGACAGGTAATGCCACCTTCACGTTCTCCTACCCGGTTGCTAGTGGCGATGTTTCTACTCTTACGCTAATCGTTACGCAGGACGGTACGGGTTCCCGAACGATTGCTTGGCCCGGTGCGGTTGATTGGGCTGGAGGAACCGCTCCGACAATAAGCACGGCAGCGAACGCCGTGGACATCTTCACCTTCATCACGCACGACGCAGGCACTACTTGGTACGGCTTTGCTGCCGGATTAGATATGAAGTCGCCTTCATAATGCCTCTTGGTGCGGCTAAAGCCTCCCTAATGGGGGCGGCTAATACTGCTACTGATCCGTTGGTTGCCTTCGGTGGGATTATCACCCAATACACCGATTCGGGGACGACGTATCGGGTCCACACCTTCCGTGGGTCAGGCAAGTTCGTCGTGTCCAGCGGATCGGCCAGTGTTGATTGGCTGATGATCGCAGGCGGTGGAGGAGGCGGTGGAGGTAAGCAGTCCTACTCCGTTGGTGGCGGTTCGGGCGGTGGTGCGGGCGGTATGACGACGGGTACCGGTTTCGCTGCAAGTACTACGTCTGGTGACAGCGGAACGGCTGTCCACACGATCACCGTCGGCGCAGGAGGCAGGGGAACCGTTGGTATGGGCGGCTACGTCGGCGGTCAGGGAGGAACGGTCGGCACCAGTGGAGGGGACACTGACGCTCTAGGCCAGACGACCGCCGTGGGTGGAGGTCTGGGAGGCACCGTAAACGTGGGTGCCCTAGTAGGCGGGTCGGGTGGTGGTGGTGGCACCCCCGCTAACGGTACGGCTGGTCAAGGATCAGCGGGAGGCACCGCCTATAGTCTCGGCGGTGGTGGAGGAGGCAAGGGCGGCGCTGGTGGCTCCAACTCGGGCACAGGTGCGGCGGGAGCGGGCGGTGCTGGCGCAACCGGGTACGGCATCACGGCGACTACTCCGACCTATGCAGGCGGTGGCGGTGGCGGCACGAACAACGTCGGGACCAACACGGCTGGTGACCCCGGTTCTGGTGGCGGTGGAGCCGGAGCAGACAACTTCGATCCTGCCCCAAGCGGCATCCCGAACTCGGGTGGTGGTGGCGGTGGGGCGTCCACCGAATCGACCACTGGCGAAGTTCAAGGTGGTCAAGGTGGGGCGGGGATTGTGGTTCTCAGGTATACGGTAGATGCGTAATGGCTAATCCCGCATACATAGATTCTGTAACAGGAGTGTTGACTGACGGGCCTGCGTGGATAGCCCTTGCTACTTCGACGGTCGGATCGGCCACGCCAAACGTCACGTTCACTAATCCAAACGACGGGAGTTCGCTGGATTGGGGCCAGTGCATTGACCTCGTTCTGCTGTCTTGCGCGAGGACGGCCCGGTCTGGTGCGATAGGCGGGCTGATGTGTCGGATCAACGGAGCGACTACCGACTACAAGGCCCAATACTGTTACGGAACCGGTACCGGCAACTTGACTGCCGAGTTTGAGGATGATGCGACCGGGATGAGGATGGGATCATTTCCCGGCGCTGGTGCGACTGCCAGTTTCTTCGGGTCGTCAGTAACGACGTTCTCGGATGTCAACTCCGGCAAATGGAAGATTACATGGGCTGTAGGAGGAACCGACCAAAACGGGTCCGGTCAATGTGACCAAATCACGACGACGGCAACGCATCAGGACACTTGGCCTGCGATTACGAGCCTTGTGATTCTAGAGATAAACGGTAGCGACAACATTGCTGCCGGTTCCCGTTTCGACCTGTTCGGGGTACTTCCAAGGATGGTGGCTGCATAATGGCTGTGATCGAAGCAATCAGCACCACCTATCTGGAAGCCGACACGACGTTGATTGAGTGGACTTCAATACCGTCCACCTACGAACACCTCCAAATTCGGGCCAGTCTCCGAGATCAAGGAACCGGCACCTATTCCCGAATTATGATGAGGTTCGGAACCGGTGGCGGTGCCGTTGATGCGACCTCCGGCAACTATTCGGAGCAGAACATCTACGCCTACTCCTCCGTCGCCAAGTCAGCGTCGGGGACGGCCACCCATGCGTTCGGATACGGGCTGACAGCAGACGACACTAACCCAATGGTGCCGAGTGCGGCGTTTGCAATCGCTATTATCAACGTCTTCGATTACGCGGATACGGCGAGAACTACAACCTTTTTCAGCCAAGGAGGCACCTACGTTTCTGAGGACTACGCCACCACCTATGCGTTTCAAGCGTGGGGCGGTGGTCTGTGGACCAACACGGCTGCGATTGATCGGGTCGCCATCGTGGCTCAAGCGCCTCCGTACAAGCGAGGCAGTTATGCGACCCTTTACGGGATAAAGGCAGCGAACTGATGGCAGCGTGGGAGGTAGCAAAGAATGTTGGTGGAGATGATCTAGCGGGCACTTACTCAGGCGGCGGGACAGCGACCATTGGCATTGGTGGGACTTCTGGCGACGCCCGCATTTCGCAGGACTATGACCACCTCTACGTCACGTTCATCAACCGTAACGGATATTCGGCCTACTTCCAGTATCAGAGTGTTGAGTTGAACGACGACCTCAATTATGAGTATTCCAACACCATGAACTACATGCAGAAGACGACTGCGTGGGGCGGGACTTCTCAGGCGTTCTCGGCACGCGACGGCACCACTGATGGCATCAGGGCATTCCGAGGCGTATATTCAACGTCGAACAGTGTGCTTGCCGACACCTTCGGCTACGTCGGGTTTTGGCTGATGGACTACACGGATGCCAGCCACTACCAGACCTACCTCGCAGAGTGTATCGTTCCGAACAACTCCTCTACCGACAGCCAGTTCCTTGCTTCGATTGCAGTCGGAGTGTTCCACGAGTCGGAAGGCATCACATATATCGAATTCAAGCCCGGTGGCCTCGGAGGCGAATACATGACAGGCACATCGTATGTCGTGTACGGGATTACAGGAGTCTAGGAGACCCAATGCCAAACCCAATGAAACTCGTCAACAACGTCGAAATGGAAATGACCGACGAGGAAGTGGCGCAGATGAACGCCGACGCTGAGGCGTATGACCTGAATCTGAAGTGGATTCGTCAGGAACGTGGATCGTTCCTGCTGGATAGTGACCGCACCCAGATCGCTGATTTCCCGCTCGGCCCTGACTCGCTGGACGACTGGAAGACGTACCGTCAGGCGTTGCGGGATTACATGACTGGGTTCGACCGCGTGTCTACTCAGACGCCGTGGCCGAAATCTCCGATAATTACCCGTGTTGGGCAGGCTGCCTATGACGCCAAGATTTCTGCTGGTTTGACCACAGAAGAGACCAACGCTGGGCTGACTATCGAACAGGCCGCAGGGAGTGAACGCACCGCTGCTGAGAACGCTGCTGGTTATCCGGGTACAGGTATTTAATCTGGTATTATGAGTGTATACCTAGCGTTTGAAGGGGGTGCCCGATGGGACACCAAGAATCCCTACAATTCGCTAAACAAAAGATTGACGAGGTTCTACAGGACCTCCCCGGCGCATCACCTAAGGTACCAGCAAGTAAACAGTTAAAGTCTGCACAGTCCTTGATTGACAAGGCCAAGGACAACATTGCCTATGTCCTTGGGCTCCCTACTGCCATCACAGGGGCCTTCGGCTTCCTGTGGAACTCATCTTCTGATGAGGCTGCCCTCCAGTATCAGGTTGATCAGTTAGAAGCCGCTGTAGCCGATCTGAAGGCCGAGAACGACCTTCTTGGGGGAGGGGCCAAGAACTGGTCTCTGAACCCCGCAGACGCCCCCGGTGGCTCTCTGACGGTAATTCTAGTGGCTATGGGTATTGTAGTAATGCTGGGGTTGTTGTTCTGGTACCAAAGCCGACGTAAGCAACGACGGTGAAACGGCTCTCGGCGGTACTCGCCGCCGGGGCACTCCTGTTTGCGGGATGTTCCTCCGGTGGGGTTATTGAGGAAGTTAGTACTTCTACACTGTTTCCAGAGGTGGTAGAAACTACTATCCCCCCAACAACGGTGCCAGATAGCCCATCTCCCACTACTATACCCCTACCCCCTACCACCACCCCACAGGGGGTGGAAGATAGCCCCAGCCCAGAACCCACCCCGGTAGGTCACGCTCTTTCGTTCGCTCCAGAGAATGACTCCTTCTCCTTTGAGAACTTCGGGGGTGGGGAAGCACCTGCTGACCTGACGGTCAACATGGCCCGCCGTCTGTACGGGGACGATCAGGTCTGTTCCGATGTAACAGATAACAAGTGTACGCCGTATCCAGTGATCCTCCAGTTGATGTCGCAGGCCAACAAGTCGATGCGTGGAGGACTGTGTGAGGGGCTGGCGGTTCTTAGCCTGCGCTTGGCGGGGGACTTGGAGACCTTGGCGTCGTTTCAAGGGACGGACACTGTCGCTCAGTTGATCAAGGAGGACCCAGCCCTACTCTCCGAGATTGCTTACTGGTACGTAACACAGTTCGCAACTGAGGTTCAGCAGGAGGCGTCCTCCTATCTGGAGATGTCACCCAAGGAACTTGCTGAAGTGCTGCTGTATGACTTTGCTGAGTCTGAGGCAGGTAACAACCACACTGGCTTCACAATCGGTATCTATTCTTCTTCGGGGGGCCACGCTGTCACTCCTTACCGTGTGTCACAGACCTCCACCGGCTACCGCATCTACATCTATGACTCCAACTGGCCGACTGCCGAGCGCTGGATTGACGTAGACGACGACGGTTGGGTGTACGCCCTTGCCGCCACGAACCCCACCGAGGAGGCCGAGGCATGGTCTGGTGGGACAGGGACTATGGAGTTGACCCCCATGAGCGTTCGTAGCGGGCCGTTCACTTGTGGCTTCTGCCCGCAGGAGGGTACAGCCAAGTCAGGGACCCTTCTCACAGTTGCAGCATCAGGCAGTAAGCAGATGAGCCTAAAGATTGTCACGGAGAGTGGTCAAAGACTGGGGTATTACAACGAAGAGGGGTTTGTCAACGAGATCCCCGGCGCAACATACCGCTACCTGATCTCAGGCCCTTCCACGTCAGACCCAGTGTTGGTGTTCCTGCCGCCAGAGGTGGAGACCTTCACTGCTGATGTTGAAGAGATAGAGGTTCCTGCCCCGGAGGCTGATGCAGAGACCCTCACAGAAGACTCTGGAACAGATGACCCCGAGGTCCCTCCAGAACAGGAACAGGAAGAACCTACACAACAGAAGTTCTCTTTGCTAGTCCTGAACGAAGAAAAGTCAGTGCAGATTGAAGCCACTATAGAAGAGCCCACAGAGGAGGAAGTTGTAGAGGAAGAGGCTCAGTCCCTCATCGCCTTCTCTGAGGAGTCCGTGGAGGTTGCGGAAATTGAGGAAGCCACGGTCGCCATTGCGGTAGATGCTCTGGTGGTTGAGGTGGAACTGGATGAGGGCCAGCAGGTGGAAATGGTGTTCGCAGAAGAGGTGAGCACTACCGAACCTGAGATGTTGGAACTGTCTATTCAGGATGATCAGGGAGAGGTACTGGCCGAGGTCGATGTGGACGTGTCCGTTTACCGAGTGGAGGAAGAACCTACCCCCTCACCAGACGAGCCAGATAGCCCTATTCCAGAAGCCGTGCCCCAGCCTGTCCAAATAGAAATCACCTATGACGAGGAAACAGCAGAGGTGGTGCAGGAAGAAGAGGAAATTGAAGAGTGGGTCGCTTCCGACGCCGAATACTACCAAGCCGTAGCCGAGGATCGCTTGGATGAGGTCCTTGGGGAAACATACGTCGAAGAGATTGAGGAAATAGATGACTGGGAACCGTTGGAGACGGATAATGACTTCGATCTGGTGGAGGTCATACTTAGCGTGGACGCTGAGTATTGGGAGGATGAGCAGTGGGAAGAGGTGGATTATGACGAAGAGTGGTTTGAGGCCGAAGAGGAGGAGTTTTTAGAGTTATTCAATGAAGACATTGAACTAGAAGCAGTACTGGAGTTCGTAGAGGCTACAGAGGTAGACGAGTACTGGGCTGCCGAGGAGGAGCAGCACATACTTGAAGAGTTCGGGGTGGAAGAGTGGAACGAAGAACTTATGGGTCCACCACCTACCGAAACGGTGGACTGGGAGGAGGAGGACTGGGAAGCCTATGACGAGGAGATGGACGCCCTCTGGGAAGAGCAGATGGAAGACCCGGACGCTTGGGAAGAAGAAATCCTTGAGGAACTAGGTGTAGAGGAATGGGACCCCGAGTGGGGGCCGTCACCGACAGAGTCCGCAGAGTGGACCGAGGAAGATTGGGACGCCTACGACGCTGAGATGGAAGCCCAATGGGAAGAGGAAGAGAGTTGGGAGCCCGAAGAGGAATGGACCGGCGAAGACGAAGAATCCCTCATTCTGGAAGAAGAAGGGCTAGAAGAGTGGCCCGAGGATTGGGGTCCTTCTCCCAGTGAGACGTGGGATTGGACAGAAGAGGACTGGAACGCCTACGACACCGAAGAAGCCGAAGAAGCGTTCTTGGAAGAACTGTCTGAACTCACGGACGAGGAACTTGACGAGTGGAACGAATTTGTTATCGAAGAACTAGAAGAAGCGGGAGAATGGACAGCGGAGGACGAAGAAGCATGGATTTTGGAACAGGAAGGCTTAGAAGAGTGGCCCGAGGATTGGGGTCCCTCGCCTAGTGAGTCGTGGGAATGGACTGATGAAGACTGGCAGGAATATGACGAGTCAATGGGGCATGACGATGGGTTAGAGTGGGAGGAGCCCGAGTTAGAAGAGGAATGGGAAGAAGATGAAGAAGCCCCGGAAGATGAAGAATGGGACGAAGGTTGGGAAGAGAGCCCGCCTGAAACTGAAGAAGATTCAGCGACAGAACCGGTCGAAGAAGAACCTGAATCGGAGGATGACACAAGCACAGCGGAGTGGGAGGACCTTCCAGAGGAAGATCCCGCAGAGTGGGACGATCCCGCAGAGTGGGAAGACAGTACCGACGAAGACTGGGCCGAAGACGAATCAGACAGTGAAACCCCCGACGACTGGACCGATACAGGCGAGGAAGAGGAGGTTTTGGCAGAGGAAGACTGGGTAAACCCCTACGAAGACTGCATCGGCACCTCGGCGTGTGAATCTGCTCCGGCTGGCTACGACGACTGGGACGACTACGAAGAGCAGAACGATCCTGACTATGACCCTTATGAGGATTGGGGTGAACCACCAGCCGGATACGCCAACTGGGACGACTTTGAGATGGAGGCCGCAGCGGGGATTGTTGGTGGCGACACAATCGAAGAGTACGTCCCAGAAGCGGAACTGGAAGAGTTCATTGAAGAGGTAATTCCCGAACCCGAACCAGTCGTTTATACCCCTACCATCACCTATTCGTCGTCTACTCAAGACACCCTTGAAATCGTTTCTCAGGCAACAGTCACCGCCCTGACCAGCCAACTGGTCGAAGCCGAGACAACCTCCATTCTCGCCTTGGGCACAGATGGGAACTGGTATTCGACAGCGACAACTGTCACGGAAACAACCAACTCTTATGTCGACACCACCACCGTCGTCACCCGGACCCAGAGCGACACAACAACCTGCACGTTCTACGACGGGACACAAAACGGGTGCTCTACAACGACGGCCTACAGCGACTCGGCAACAACTGTTCTTGTAGGGGAGGCTTACGGACCCGGCACACAGGCCGTGACGACCGTTGCCGACCCTGTTCCTGAATCATGTGATCAGGGTGGCTGGACAGGCATGGGCGACTGGTGCATCGTCCAATCTTCGGGTCGTAATGACCGTGAGACCGTCGGCTTTGTGATCCCCGGCACCACCGGGACAGATCCTCCAGTGCAAATCCGTATCGACGCCGAATCCAACCTCACCTACGCGGGCTGGGGCCAAGGCAACAACCATGACGACGAGCACGGTGACCCCTACATCTTCCTATTCCAAGACAACGACACTGACGTTGGGGAGCATTCGGGTGACACAAGCGAAATCACAATTGGGGTGATGGTTGCATCCAACGACGACGGGGGACGTGATTGCGACGACAACGGCGGTTGGCAAGCCTGTCTGAACCCGCCCAGTGATGCCACCGACCCAGACGAAACGCCGAACGTCACGATGTCAGACGGTACTGCTGTCATCAACAACATCGTGGATGCTTGGGATAGTCGCATCGACAGAGCCTTGAACCCCGGCCACTACGCCGTGCAGGGGGCTACCTACAACACGGCTACTGGCGGCTGGTACCGGTTAACGATTAGAGAAGAGGAGTAATGCTAGGAGATAGCAATGATTGAACGCATTAAAGCGGCACAGCCGCAGACTCACCTAACCAGCACATTCCTTGGTTGCCTCACCGCAATGACCAATGGTGATGTGACAGCCATTACGGGTGATCATTGGGCTAACGCTCTTAGATCAGGTGGGATAACGGCGGTTATTGCAACTGTTGTTGCAGCAGTTGGGCTTCGTGTCAATAAATGGACGCGGGCTGCGTTGTGCGGCGTGTCCACTTTCGGGGTGGAGATGATCGCCCAATCACCGACCTATGGGACCTCAAGGGCTGACATCGCTCAGACCTCGCTGGTCGCAGCGGGCATAGCCACCGTGTTGGCTTTGGTCGCCGGAAGAATGTTTGACAAACTCACAACCTAGGAGAAGTAATGCAACATGATCAAGTAAAGATGAAGGTGTGGATTGACCAAGATTTATGTACTGGTGATGGAATTTGTACTGAGATTTGTCCGTCGGTGTTTGAGATGCACGACGACGGGCTTGCGTATGTCAAGGAGGCCGACTGGCCTACCCTCTATGGGCCAGATGGTAGCCCACGGGGTGAACCCGTTTACAAGATGGCAGAAGGACTAGCACTGGTCCCCGGCGAAGACGTAGAAGCCGCTATCGAAGCAGCCGACGAATGCCCCGGCGAGTGCATCTACATAGAGGTTGAGTGACCACTATACTGTAGGTATGTCCTCCTCTAATCTGTTCCATTACCGTTCCACCGTCGTCCGAGTTGTAGATGGTGACACCATTGATGTCCTCATCGACCTTGGTTTTGACATCTCTCTTAAAGAGAGGATTCGGCTTGTTGGGATCAACACGCCGGAGTCACGGACCCGAGACCTAGAAGAGAAGGCGAGGGGTCTCGCCGCTAAGGACTTCGTGGTTGAGTGGCTTCTCAACGAAGTAGACAACTGTCCCGTCATTGAAACTACGAAAGACAAGGCCGGTAAGTTTGGCCGAATCCTTGGGCGTGTTCTCACTGACGATGGTGTATGCCTGAATGACATTCTGGTCACCGAGGGTCACGCTGTGGTCTACGATGGTGGTAAGCGTTAATACGGGTAGGTTTCTACTGACCAACCACACCCTGCGTAGTGCTACACTAGAAGGGTAGTCATTCGGATCGGTTAAGGAGCACCAGTGGACGCAGACAACATTCAACTCAACCCCCAGACCGTCATCAATGAACTTCAGAACCGCCTTAATGCTTTGCAGGGTGAGAACGTAGTATTGGCGGCGATGGTGACGGAACTTCGCACCGTTCTGGAAGCAAGTCCTGAGGAGCCTTCTGAGGATGCCGAGGCGTAAGGGGGGCTTAGGCCCCAACTGGAAGGGGTTTGACAGTTACCTGACTGAAGAGTTTAAGGCGTCAGTTTCGACCGCCTTGGACCCCCTTTTGGGTACTGGAGACGCTCGTGATGAGTCCACGAACTCTGAAAAGGGGTCTGCTGGTTCTGCCACCTACTCGTTCTCTATAGACCGGGAGAAGGATAGGCAGGAACTTGGACCAGATGATGAGCAGCCAGCCGGATACATCGAACCAGAGATAAACGGCGTACACTTTAATAGTACTCGTGTAGCAGGCTACAGGTACGTGCCTAATGATCCTAACGATTCAACTGACGCTGGGTTGGGTACGATCTTCATGCGCTTTATCAAGCGAGGGGACCAGTACCGGTATGACAATGTGCCCTACGCTGTTTATGCTGCGATGGTCGGGCAAGGGGTTTCTCGGGGAAAGTTCGTTAACAGTACTTTGAATTACTTTCCGTATTCTAAGATCGGCAAGGATGACGGCTCTGCCTTGTTCTTTACATTCTGATGGACTCTGATGGACATTGCCGAACTTCCTGATTGGGTCGGGATATTCATGGACTGGATAGGGCTATTCACTCTAGTGTTTGCTGGGACCGTCGTGATATTGGGATGGTATGGGCTTAAGAAGTAGAATCTTCGGCTACGCACCGTTGGTTTTGGGGTCTTTGATCCTTCCGATTCTCCCATTCGTTAGAGGTTGGCTGCTACTTGCCCTTGTTGGGGCTGGTATCATCTGTTGGTGGCTAGTATTACGAAACACGTTGGATTTGGTGCAGGGAGTGGGGCCTGTGTATTGGCTGACACGCCAGACGACCGTGAAGAGGATCGGTCTACAGGTGTCTTTTATGAGGGAAACGGACTACCCGTGGAGGACGGGACGTGGGGTGCAGGTTGTGGTCCCCTACCGGACCTTTCAGGTTGGGATCTGCAAGCCTTCTGAGCATTACACAAAGGAAGAGGGATTGCTCCATTCATTGGTTGGTAGGAGCCTCCCTGAGAAGCCAGAGGAGATCAGAGAATGGCACTGAAGTTTTGGGGTGACAGTAAGACACACGCCGTTGCTACCTTTGACCGTCCTTCCCGTATCACCAAGATGGGCACGTCGGATCTGAAGGATTGGATGGATCTAGAGATCATGCACCTTGGTGAGGCGTTTGATAGGTGGAGGTATCATTCCTACGGCGGGGACGATGTTAGTGCCAGAGTAGAAATGCTTGCCGCTATGTGGGATGAACTAGCGGAGCGGGACGAATGAGCATTGGGCTGGCTGACCCTGAGGTGGCTGAGGAGTTTGATGAGATTCCAGAGTTGGACATTGATCTTGAACTGGATGAGGCGTCCACGGAGTTTGTCGATGAGTTGGTTAAGAAGTTAGTACTCTTCACAGAGGAGTTCTGTGACGTAGAGTTTTTCCCCTATCAGATACCCATTGCCTACAGGTTTATTGAGTCGATTGTCATTGGAGATGGCGAAGAACTGACTCTCATAGCCACCCGTCAGAGTGGTAAGTCAGAGGTACTGTCAAACGTCATTGCCTCCATGATGGTCATTCTCCCCAAACTGTCCAAGATTTATCCCGTATGGCTGTCCAAGTTCAACAAGGGCTTCTGGTGCGGGGTGTTTGCTCCGACTGAGGATCAGGCTGACACGGTGTTTAGTCGTATCGTCTCCCGGTTGACTAGCGATCATGCCTTGGAGTTCCTCCTTGATCCTGAGATTGATGATAAGGCTTCGTCAGGCGGGGCACGGGGTAAGGGAAAGATTGTTTCGCTGAAGAACTCTGGGTCCCTCTGTCGTATGCAGACGTGTAACCCCAAGGCCAAGATTGAGTCCAAGACATACCATTTCGCCATCGTGGACGAGGCTCAGGAGGCTGATGAGTTTGTTGTTACCAAGTCGATTAAGCCTATGTTGGCATTCAACAATGGGACTATTGCTCTAACTGGTACTGCTACTCGTAATAAGTCGTACTTCTACAAGATGATTCAGTTTAATAAACGTCGTGACATCAACAAGAAGCGCGGACAGCGCACAGCCCATTTTGAGTACGACTGGACGGTAGCGGCTAAGTACAACGAGAACTACGGCAAGTTCATTAGAAAAGAGAAGGTACGGATTGGGGAGGACTCAGATGAGTTTCGCATGTCCTACCTCAACCACTGGATGCTTGAGAAGGGCATGTTCGTCACTGAGGAGCGGTTGGAGCGTTTGTACGACGCCTCAATGCCGTTGGTACCAGAGTGGTGGCGTACTCCTATCGTCGTGGGTATTGACGTGGCTAGGTCCAACGACTCCACCGTTGCTACTGCTGTGTGGGTTGACTGGGATCACCCCGATGGTCTGGGGTTCTTTGAGCACCGTGTCCTGAACTGGCTGGAACTGCATGATACTGACTGGGAGTCCCAGTACTTCAAGATCGTGGACTTCGTGCGGAACTACGACGTTCTCCGTGTAGGAATTGACGCCCAAGGGGTGGGTGGTGCGGTGGCCGAGCGCTTGGCGTTGTTGCTGCCAGACATGGAAGTGATGGGTCTTTCCTCAGATGCAAAGGCCCAGAACGAGCGTTGGGTACACCTGACCGAGTTGATCCAGCGTGACCAACTGGTCATTCCGGGGCACTCAAAGGCCAAGAGGACCCGTCGTTGGAAGAAGTTTAACCAGCAGATGGTGGACCTAGAACGGATCAACCGAGGCCCGTATCTACTTGCTGAAGCCCCTGATGAGCGAGGGGCTTTCGATGACTACCCGGACAGTCTCGCCTTGGCCTGTTGCTTGACAGTACACGATGTTATGCCAACTGTGACCGTTGCTGAAAATCCATTCTTCGTTTAGTGGTATTATAGAGGTCAGGTACCGATACGTAATCCCCGGAGGATTTCATGGCTAATGTAGTAAACCCAACAGTTGCTCCCGCACCGCAGTTCCCAGAGCGTGGACCCGAGGTAGGCAGCCACGGGTTTGAGCGCGTTCTAGGCCCCGATGTGCCAATGCAGCGAGGACCACTTCGGTTTGAAGAGGGTGTCGCCACTGACACTGATGTGCCCAACGACTTTGCCATTGGCGCTCAGGTGGACGTTTCCTCGGCCCCCGGTCGTGCAAACCACAACAACCCGGCGATGTTCTACAAGCCCGCCGAGCAGACGATGGCAGAACGTGCCCACGTCGGCTCTGCCTCATGGATTGAGGCTCCGTCGGTCCTTGGAGAGTTCGTTCAGGGCGTCGTGGCCGGAGATGGAATGCCCAAGTTTGAGCGTTCCTTCAACTCTGGCGCACACATGAACCGACCGAGTGCAGTTCGCGTAGACGACTGATCCCCGTTCACAACTAGGACGGGTACAGGGCCGTGGCTCAATCACAGTATACGATTGCCAGCGGCCAGCAGTTTGGTGCGGTAGTAAAACGCATGGTCAACATGGGTATGCACCTGCCTGACTCTGTAGTAGATAGAGGAATGGACTGGTACCCATCAGTACACGAGATTGTTAAAGGACAGTCACGAGATGCTGGGTTATCTCTATCTCAGGGCTCAGGTATTGTTGCCGCTGTCTCCCCTAACGTAGAGTTTGCTTCTAAGAACATAAAGGCCCTTGAGGAGATAGGAAATCTATCTCCCCAGAACTGGGATGACATCCACAGGAGCGCTTCCCGTAGATTCCCGACGGGGCATAAAGACGCAGGCAAGCAGATGCCACGGCTACCAGAAGTTAAGGCCATGCTGAGTGAGGTAGTACCTTCAATATCTGGGGTGTATGACGATGGATTCGCCAAGGCTCACCGCATTCTGCAAGGGCAGGAGTGGAGGGATGTCCTCACGGCTCCAAAGACCCATTCGTTCGCAGAGAACATTGAGGACCCCAGTTCCACGAAGACTACGGTGGACGGACGGTTTGCAGACGTTATTGCCAACAAGCGGGTACCGTGGAAGGACGAGCGCGGTTTAACGAAGGCTAGGGACGGCAGGGGGCTAACCGGAGTGGGGAGGGGGTCCTACCAACGGGGTGAGTCCCGTTATGACTCTTTTGAGCGGGTGACCGACACCGTGCGGGATCGCTTGGTTGGGAGTGATCCTCGCTTTGCAGGTGCTTCGTCCAAGGACATTCAGGCGACTCTATGGGTTGGGGCTGAGGGGATTGAACGCTCACAACTTACTCAGAAGGGCACGCAAAGGACCGACGGTGAGCGCCGAGAAGGGCAGCCCTATGTGACTCCCAGCGGCCAGCCGTTGGAACGTGACTCACACTTCTGGGATCAAGCATGACCGAAGCATGGGGACTCGTCGTGGCGGCACTGGTCACCGGTACCTTTGGGGTACTGGGAGTGCTCCTACGTAACTTCCGCAGTGAGAACCGTCGGGACCACGCCGATGTCGTCAAGAAACTATCCGTCCTCTCCCGTGCCCTTGATTCAATCAAGGGGTCTGTGGATAAGAATGGTGAGTTGTTGAACGATCACTTGGAGTGGCACAAGGACCCACCCAAGCCCCCTAAAAAGAAGAAGACACCTGCCAAGAAGTGAAGTGCTCACCTGACGGTGTCTTGTCGTGTATTATGAGGAGTAGCAGAAGGAGTACCTGCTTTGGACGCACAACCGGTAACACTCGTGGAAGCCTTGGAGACCCCTCTTCGGAACCCACGCCCCCGCAACTGCTTGTTTGCTCGTGTCAGTAATGGCTTAGAGGCAGACGAACAGGAAGCACTAGCCAAGGCGCTGGACAAGATCAGGTCTGACCACAACAATGGTCAACGTAAGGTCTACTCCACGGCATGGCTGTCAACGGTGCTGACCAGTCAGGGGTACAGCATCTCGGCAGCCACTATCCAGCGCCATCTCCGTGGGTCGTGTGGGTGTTTTGTTGCGGGTGATTACGAGTGAGCACGGCCAGCGAGTTATCAAAGCGTTTGGAAAACGGACCACCTAAGCAGGCTCTGGGCAAACTGGCTGACCTGCTGGATCGTCATAATATAGACTTAGAGGAGATCGGGGACATCAAGAAGGTGTCCCTGTACCAGTCTCTTACGAAGGACGCTGAGGGTGAAGCACAGATTCACGATCTGGTTGGTATCCAGATTTCTCCGTCGTGGGAAGCAGGCCCGGAATGGCCCGTCATACAACCCGGACCCGCAATCAAACTTCCCAAGGGTGCTCCCTCCAAGAAGAAGCAGACAGCGCTAAACACCTGTGTGGTACTGCCCGATATGCAGATCGGGTACTTCCGAGACAAGTCGGGAGAACTTTCCCCCACCCATGACGAGACGGCGATAGCCCTAGCCATAGAAATCCTCAAGGATGTGAAGCCCGATCTGGTCGTGCTAGTGGGGGACAATCTGGATCTGCCGGAACTGGGCAAGTACCGGGTGACCCCCGCCTTCCAGCAGACCACGCAGGCGTCGGTGGATCGGGCGACAGAGATTTGTGCCCAGTTGCGAGCGGCTGCCCCCAACGCAGAGATCAAGTGGCTGGCGGGCAACCACGAAGAGCGGTTGACCAACTTCATGCTGGACAACGCTGCCGCAGCGTTTGGTATTCGCTCGGGTAACAGGCCGGAGAGTTGGCCCGTCCTGAGTGTTCCCAATCTCTGCCGTCTGGATGACTTCGATATTGAGTACCTTTCCGGGTACCCGGCCTCGTGTGTGTGGATCAACGAGCACATCAAGGTGATTCATGGTGATCTAGTTCGTTCTGGTGGCAGCACAGCCCACGCCTATCTCAAGCGTGAGAAGGTGTCCGTACTGTATGGACACATACATCGTAGGGAGTGGGCTGAACAGACCCGTGAGGACTACGACGGACCTCGCACGGTGGTTGCGGCTTCACCGGGGTGTCTCGCTCGGGTAGATGGTGCTGTCCCCTCAACCAAGGGCGGCACTGATCTTGACGGTCGCCCCTTGAAGCGCCACGAGGACTGGCAGCAGGGCCTCTGCGTGGTTCAGTACGAAGAAGGGGACGGCAAGTTCAACCTTGAGATGGTGACGATTCGTGACGGATGGGCCATGTACAGGGACAAGGAGTACTGCTGATAGTGGTACACTGGGGTATGCCCATCGACCCCGAAACCCGTATCGTCACTCCTGACCCTGAAAGGGACATGAGTGGTCCAGCGGTCTATGAGCGCATCAACCCAGACGAGGTCGTTAGGGAGATGCACGAAGAGGGGGGCCTCACGGTCGATCCCCACACCGGTAAACGTCCCGAGAAGGGTGTGTTCGTTTCAATAGCGGGCCACGAGCAGAAACATGAACTTGAGTCATTCGGCAAGGAGCAGTTAGCCGATTATGTCAACTCCCCGGACCATTTGTCCCAACTGACCAGAATACGCAATCTGATTGGAGGCTGGGCAGAGGACGGAGAGGCTTACTTGGATGTCACCCGTACTTTCCGTGAGACCCCTGACGGGTTCACGAGGGCGCGCACCTTTGCCAGACTGAATGACCAGATAGCACTATTCCAACGCTCAAACTTCACCACTGAGTACAACCCCAACCATCCGGTGAACATTGCTCCGGGGCATACCTTGGCTAAGGGCGAGGCTGATAAGTGGGAGGGCAGCAGGGCACCGCTTGGGTCCCGTGAGCCCGTTGTGGAGCGAGAGTCTGACAACCAACTCGGTTGGATGTTCGGCGGTACCTAGATCAACTTGTTGTCGGTCAGGTAGATCGTCACTTCCACAGCCAGCCCGTCAGCGATCTCTTTGAGTTCTGTGTTGTGGTCAACGATCAACTTCTCCAGCGTATCGGAGAGGAACACTTCAAAGCGTTCCTCTAACCATCCGTACTGAAAAATGTGTGATAGATCCGCAGTGATCTTGTCGATAAGTTCCTGATCAGGGTATGTTTCTAGGGGGTCAGTCACTGTTGTACTTGTCGCTCCGGGCATGGTATGCCTCCTTGGTTCCTCTCGGGCATGTATAATGGTAGCCGCTGACCCAGTGGGAAAGCAAATCCTATTTTCCGATCAAGGATCGTTGCATATGATTACGAAGGACCTAGTAGAGCGAGTTCTCGCCACGTTCGTGCAGGCTGCACTCGGAGCGATGACCTCCAACTCCATGTTCGACCTCGGCGTCGATCAGTGGAAGATGATGGCTGGTGCTGGTATCGCCGCCGCCATCTCAGTGCTTAAGGGCGCTTTGGCGACTCAGTTGGGCACCAAAGGAACTGCCTCGCTGGCTGACTGAACTACCTGTACACCAGAAATGGTGTATAGTATTGGGTAGTTGCTACACGTAGTCTGTCCTCGGGTGTGATTCATGGCTGTTGATTTCTGGTCTCCGTCCTATCGGGCTTCAGCCAGTGATCTTACAGTTGCGATCTCGCCCCTCGGCCTAGTTGAACTGGCCGATGAGGAGTTTGAGGTCCACGGCCCACGTCTGAACCGTTATTCGGCAGCGTGGGCGTGGTACCTCGGACATCACTGGGCGTACCGACGAGAGTTCGGTGAGTCCCAGTTCTACCTGAACTATGTCCGCACGATGTCGGACTACATCACGAACTTCTGCTTTGGCAAGGGTTTGCAGTTCCGCACCCCCGAGCAGAACAACGCTATTATTCCCCACCTTCTCAACAAGGTGTGGGAACAGCACAACAACAAGGAACACACCCTGTGGGAGATGGGACAGTTGGCCTCTGTCACGGGTGATTGCTTTGTCAAGGTTGCCTACGAGGAGCCCTATGTGGACCCCGTCGGCATCCCCATTGCGGGTAAGATTCGTATTCTTCCCCTCAATCCTGCACACTGTTTCCCCGAGTACCACCCACATGACAGGACCCGCCTTCTCCGGTTTAAGTTGAAGTACCGGTTCTGGGGCACCGCCTCTGAGGGAACCCGTCAGGTCTACACCTTCACTGAGATTCTCACTGATGAGACAGTAGAGCAGTACATCAATGATGAGTTGGTGGATACCTACCCCAACGCTATTGGTCATATTCCTGTCGTTCACGTTCCCAACACCACTATTTCTTCGTCTCCGTGGGGACAGAGCGATATTTGGGACATCATTCCGCTCAACCGCGAGTTGAACGAGAAGATGTCAGAAGTGTCGGACATCATCAACTACCACGCCGCCCCAGTGACCATCATAACTGGAGCCAAGGCGAGTCAGTTGGAGAGGGGTCCGAAGAAGGTTTGGGCTGGGTTGCCCAAGGATAGCAACGTCTTCAACCTTGAATCCCGAGGGGAGATGTCCGGTGCGCTTGAGTACATTCAGCACATCAAGCGCACTATGCACGAACTCACTGGCGTGCCTGAAACAGCCCTTGGTCAAACCCAGCCCATCTCTAATACCAGTGGTGTAGCCTTGGCTATTCAGTACCAGCCAATGATGAACCGTTATACTATGAAGAAGGTTCACTTCACTAGAGGTTTGCAGAAGATCAATGAATTGGTTATCCGTACTGCTGCTATCTTTGAGCCTCAGTTGCTGGTGTTCGATCCTTCTGTTTCTGAAATGCCGGAGAAGGACAACGCTATTGAACTTGATCCTGCCGATCCTCTCACCTACCAGACAACCGTTCACTGGCCTGACCCATTGCCAGTTGACGTACTGATTACCTTGAACGAGATTCAGGCCAAACTGGCTCTAGGTCTTGAGTCTAAGCGTGGGGCACTCAAGATTCTCGGGGAAGAGTTCCCGAACGAGAAGATGTCTGAGGTGTTTGAGGAGCAGATGGAAGATGCTATGGATACGGGTACGTTGGAGATGTTCAACGCTCAGATCCAGCAGGCTGTCTTTGCCGCCACTGGAATGCTACCCCCCGATGGGGCAGCGCCACCCGGCGGCGCGTCTACCGGAGAAGGCGACGACGGGGTATTCCCCGGCGTTGGCATGTCCGGGGCAGACGCAGGGTTGTTAGACAACTTGGTACAGCGGGCATACGGGGCGAGGTTCGCCCAGCGTCGTATTCCCTCAGAAGAAGAAGCATAAGTAGCATTATTTTAGTTATTAATCGCCAAACCAGAAATGGAGAAAACTAATGGCAGATACGCCAACTGATACTGCTACGCCTGACCTCGTAGTGCTCCCACCCAACAGCGACAAGGCTGACAATACTGAGGTGGCTGAAACTGCTTTTGCAGTGGGTACCGAAGAGTCAGCAACTGCTCGCACGTTCACTGAAGAGGATGTAGAGCGTATTCGTACACAGGAGAAAGACAAGTTGTACAAGCGTCTTGAAGACTCCGATGGACGAGTAAAGACCCTTGAAGATCAACTGACTATTCTGAATCACGAGAGTGAAGAGAACAGGGCAGAGGCTGCACGCTTGGCTAAGGCTGAGTCTGATGCCCTCAGGAAGCGCGAAGAGGAAGAACTGAGCGCCAAGGAACTCATCACCAAGCGTGAGACCGAGTTCGATGAGAAACTCAAGACCGTGGAAACTGAGTGGGAGACGCGCCTCGCCAAGATTGAAGAGGAACGTGCCACTCAGGATGCGATGCTTGAAAAGGAGCGTCGTTACCGTGAGTTGGAGGTTTACCAGCAGCGGCGTATGACCGAAGAAGGGGAATACATTATTCCTGAACTTCGTGATCTAGTCTCCGGTACTACCGAAGAGGAGATCGAAAACTCTATTGCGGTACTAAGAGATCGTAGTAGTGCTATACTTGAATCAATCCAGCAGTCCACTCAACCGAGTGGTCTGCGGGGGTCGCCGGTAACGGCACCCCCTGTTGGGCCAATGGAAACTCAGACGGATCAGCAGCAGACGCTAACTGCGGAGGACATCCGCGACATGCCGATGGAACAGTACATGCAAATGCGGGACAGGCTCCTAAAGGCGCGACCCTCACAAGGTCGCTTTTAACAACATAAACACATAGTCCCCTAACGGAGGAATCCCTAATGGCCCTACCTGCGCCTTCGGGTGGTTCGATTACGACGGCTGCTGACCAGTCGTCGCTAACCGGCTACTCGTCAGATACAGCGCTGACCCCTGCGATTCAGACAATCTGGAGCAAGGAAATCTTGTTTCAGGCTATGCCTGTACTTCGCTTTGAGCAGTTTGCTGTCAAAAAGACGGAACTCGGTGTCATGCCGGGTCTCACCGTCAACTTCATGCGTTACACCAACCTTGGTGTCGATCAGGATGCTGGTGCGACACTGACGGAAGGTACCCGTATGGAGCCTTCGGCCCTTTCGGCCAGCCAGATCCAGATTACTGTTTCTGAGCGTGGTCAGGCTATTTCAGTTACTGAGTTGCTGCTCAACGCTTCGTTCGATGACGTTATGGCGTCGTCGTCCCGTCTCCTTGGCCGTCACATGGCCCAGTCGATGGACATTGAAGCGCGTAACACCCTGTACAAGGCCGGTATCCCGTTCGGTGGCGGTTCGACGGTTGCTCCGTCGCTCACCTTCGGTCGGACCAAGCAGAGTGGTGATCGCACCACGGTTTCGCCATACGATGGCGGTACCATTGGTACAGTGACTGCACCGGGCTACCTCTCACCCACAACCATCAAGGATGCGGTTGAGACACTGGCTGCGGAGAACATTCCGCGACTGGGCGACACCTACGTGTGCTTCGTCCACCCGTCGCAGAGCCGTTCACTGCGTGACTGGCCCGAGTTCATTGAGGTCACGAAGTACGCCGCACCCGGCAACTTCATGCTCGGTGAAATCGGTCGCCTGTACGACGTGGTCTTCATTGAGACCACTCAGGTCACACAGGGTTTGGGTGCAACAACCCTACCGCACTCAGCGTGGGACTCTGACTCCGGTACTGGTGGTGTCCAGCCTCTGGCTACAGCCTACAACGCCATTATGATTGGCGACAACGCTTTCGGTCAGGCCATTGCCCTGCCGGTTGAGTTGCGCGACGGTGGCGTGATCGACTTCGGTCGTGAGCATGGCCTCGCTTGGTATGCCATCTGGGGCTTTGGTGTCATCACCAGCGAGTCCCGAGTCATCATCAACACCCTTGGTGGTGCAATCGCCTAGTTGCGATTTACTATAGTGTTGTGGGGGGCTGGGGCCTACGAGCCCCGCCCCCCTGCTACACGCCCGTCGGAAAGGTTTATACAACATGGCTGATGAAATCGAAGTAGAAGAAGTAGCACCAAAGGCACCACCGAAGAAGGCCACGGCTAAGAAAGCCCCGGCCAAGAAGGCCCCGGCCAAGAAGACCCGTGCTCGGAATGAAGACGGCCACTTTGTAGCCGACGACCCCAGCACTCCTGACGTGAACGAGGCTTACGTTCAGGAGGTCGAAGAGCCGGTTGCAGAGGTGGTTGCAGAAACCGTTACCGTAGAGGCTGAGACGCATCGTGCTCGCATCAAGGGAACTTGGCGCATGTACTTCTCTGGACAGCCCTACGACTTTACCGATGGGGAGTACTATGATCTCCCACCAGACTTGTATAACTACCTGCGTGGGAGCGGAAACATCTACGACACTCTCTCATGAGGTAGATTATGGCCTTCACGGTCCCCAACCGCCCCGACGGGGTAGCACAAGATCAAGCAGAACCGGATAAGGGTGACTTTCAGACTCTGGGATACCAGAAGTCGGGGGTCCTCACCGGGGGGGCCACTACGAGGTCGGCTGCCAATACCGTCACCGTTGCAGCCATCACTGGCTACCTTAACGGTGAGTACTTCAGCGTCTCATCTGACACTGTCCTGTCTATAACTGCTCCCCCTTCTGGGAGTGCCAAGTTCGTCCTGATCCTTGTTCAGAAGTCGGGCAGTACCTTCAGTGTGTACGCCCATCAAGGCACTGCTGGCAACAACGGGCAGAGTGCTACCAACGCCCGGTTCCCCGACGATTCAGACGTTGACTATACAGCGAAGATGCTCATTGCTTCGGTGTACTACGCTAGTGGTGACACCGACATCAGCGCTTCGTCCATTGTGGACAAGCGTGTATTCGTTCTTCCTCAGGCCAACCCGACTGCGGTATCATCTGCGCCGGGGTCTACTGACGGCACCATCGGTGAGATCAGGATTGATTCCAGTATCACACCCGCTGACGGTCAGTCCATTGTCTGGATCAAGACGGACGCCACTACGTGGACCAACCTAGGTAAGTACTCATCCACAGCCGCTGCTGCTGGGGCCACTGGCGCACAGGGCAACCAAGGCCAGCAAGGCACTACGGGAGCCACAGGAGCCACAGGTGGACAAGGACCACAGGGGCCTCAGGGGCCTCAGGGTCCGAAGGGTGACAAGGGTGACCCCGGAAGTGGTGGCTCATACACCCATCCATCACAGACCCTGACCCTTGCAGGGGATGTCACCGGCTCGGTGTCCTTCTCTGACGGAACGATTCCTACCCTGAATACCAGCGTGGCTGCGGGTACCTACGTACCCCTGTCCGGCAATGTGTCCATTACTGGACAACTCATCACTGCCAACCTCATGCCTACTTCGTCAAATGCCAACCGTCAGATTGGGTCGGTGTACATGACGTATAAGAAGATTGTACTCACGGACAATCCGGTGGTAATGTCTGACCGTGCATTGAAGGAGCGCTTTGAGGCGTCTCCCGGCCTCTCCTTCGTGGAGGCTCTTACTCCTAAGTCCTACGTTCTCAAGAATGACCCCAAGAAGGTGCATTGGGGATTCGTTGCTCAGGATGTGGAAGATGTCTGCACCCAGCATGGGGTTTCCGAGGCCGCAGTATACGAGAAGCCCGAGGATGGCCGTGGGGGTCACATGGCCCTGACCTACGGAGAGTTCACGGCCCCTATTGTCAAGGCCATTCAGGAATTGACTGAACGGTTGGAGGCCCTAGAGAATGGCTGACCTTCCGAAGCCGGATAATACCTATACTAACGTACACGTAACATCAGTTCGTCGCATTACACCTGCTCGCGTTAGCGATCAGTTTCCCGCCCTAAACCAACCGTGTCAGGACTCCGTACCCGGAACAGACTCTTCCAGTTAGTAGTACAATGGGGCTATGGCTGCGCTGACTGACGTTGAAACCACAGCGAGGAACTACCTGAGGGATTTCCCTCGGTTCTTTCAGTTGGATTTTGATGCCACGGGACGCACCTTTGACCTTGGTCATCCCAACATTGACTCAACGAAATTGTGGATAGCAACTTATGTTAGTGGCACGACGACGGAACTTACTACTAGTCAGTATTCTCTTGACGACCGCAACGGTCTCCTTCGCTTGGCTGCGGCACAAGCATCGGGTACCAAACTACTTGTAGAGGGGTACCACTTTGAGTGGCTCCTCCCCGCAGACCTGACCTTCTATGCCAGACTGGCCCTGAACCAGCACATGCACAATCTGGACATGGACAAGGAGCAGTTGTCGGCGGTAGTCAAGGATGTTATTGGTATTGACGCCATGATTGAGTCTCTATGGGGACTTATGACTGAGTACAGCAGGGACATCGACGTTACTACCTCTGAAGCCGTCCATATCCCTGCTTCCCAGCGTTTCCGCATGATTCAGCAACTGTTGACGTATTGGACCGCAGAGTATGAGAAGAAGGCCCGTGCCCTCAACATAGGTCTGGATCGTATTGAGGTCTTCAATCTGCGTCGTACCTCCCGCACCACCAACAGGCTGGTACCGGTTCAGAAGTCCCGTGAGTTGGGTGACTACGGCCCGATTGAGAGGATCTACTCACCGATTGACGACGGGGAGATCGTCATTGCTGAGGAGCAGGACGATCTACGCACCGACGTATTCATCGACGGTGATCCCCCTGAAGGGTATGTCTCTGGCGTTAGGTATCTCTAATGACTAACGTGCGTCGTGAGGCAGACCACATCTGGGACTCCTACCGTAGGTACCACCGTGAAACTGGGGAGATGGTTGTCTGGTACGAGTTGCAGCCGTTCGGGTCTACAGCAGCCACGGACAGCCTGTACGACGATGTGTACGACGAGGGCCTGTCCTCCACAGGTGGTTTGCGTTATCAGGACGGGATTGTTGTTCCAGTAGTACAAATACAGGAGACTGAGGACACCAAGAGGTCTCAGGCAGACGGTCGACTCGTGGTACAGACAGCCATTGGAGTGGCGTCTGTGAAGGACATGAGAGATGCAGGTATTAGTGACGTTAATGAGTACCGCACACACCTCAATGATATGTTCTTCTACGAAGGAAGGTTCTATTCCGTTACGGCTTACAGGGCTCGCGGTAGGGCTAAAGACGATGTGATCATTGGGTTTGAGGGTGTTGAGCGGTACTTGGATCAGGAGTTTGCTTTCGACCCCGGTCCCACCAGAATAACTACAAACGACTACGCTTGGCCCGCTACTCTACCTGCCTAAATGGTGTATCATTAGTACAGGTCTTAGCGAGCGCTAGGTCCTCCCAGATGCCCAGAGTACGTAAGGAGAGCGTATGGCTCAGTTTAATGACCCATTCTCCACGAACTCTGGTCCCACCTACGGACCTAGTTTGGTGGACGGCACCCCAGCAGTACTACAGTATACTGAGGCTATATTCAGGTCTCTCCCTGTCACCTATTTCCTTGCTGTCAACGCTGCCCTAGACGAGCACGTAGAGGATACTCGTAAGAAGTTGGAGCATGATCACGAGTATAGTGTTCTCTCTGATTACTATGATGTATCAGGGGTAGTTACAGACGACGGAATCGAACTGGAGTTCGGGTTCTTTGGAGCCCCCAGCAACTTGGAGGGGTTGGTCTCTCGTCTTGAGTACGGGGACGCAACTCATCCCCCACGAGGCTTTGTACGTCGTACTGTTTACAAGGATTTTGACGATATTGCTGCTGACATCAACACCAAGACTAACGTAGCACTAGCCACGGAGGGGGAATATGCCTGATCGCTCCGGGTTCCTGCTTGCTGAGGATCAGGCCCTGAAGACCAAGTTCTCTGGTATCCAGTTGGTTGACGACCGAGACAGTACTCGTGATGTGTCCGTGTTCTTCCGGTACCCCGAGGGGGAAACTGAGAAGAAGTATCCGTTCATCACGTTGGAGATGCTGGACATCAATCACGCCACTGTGCGTCAGCACTCCGAGCAGAACATCTACTCGTATGTGTCTGATAGCCCCCCATCGGGGCAGCCATCCGGCCACTACAGCACTAATGGTCCAGCCTCCTTCGCCTATTGGCCCAATACCACCACTGACGTGAGTACTCTGACGTTGGCTGGTAATAACGCTGGAACCATGCCATTTGTTACCGCCTTGGAGCATATTCCTGTTGACCTGCTGTATCAGGTCACCACGTTTACTCGCTCGGCGCTACACGACCGTGCTCTGCAATCCCACATCATTACTAAGGTTGCCCCGTTTAGACGGGGTTACCTTGATATTGGTATAGACGGCACCCAGCGCCACATGGCACTGCTGGATTGGCGTAGTGCAGACATGGTTGACGAAGAAGCCGGATTCAAGAAACGTATTTTCAGAAAGGTCTACACACTCTCAATCACGTCGGAGATACCAGCAAGTGCTTTGACAGGTGTCGGTCAGGTAACCGCACCCGCCGAGATCGCTGTCAAAGACAAGATCACGTTGGACGTTCTGTTGTGATATTCGTAACCCACTGTATTAAGGAGTAAGTTATGCCAGCCTATTCACGCCCCGGCGTGTACGTTAACGAGGCCCCTCTCAAGGCCATCGTTGAAAACCGCCCCGGTAGGACAACCGCAACATTTGTTGGCACGTCCACACGGGGACCAATCGGTAAGCCCGTTCTGATCAACTCATGGAACTCATTTGTGAGCGTGTTCGGAGACATCAATGCTTCGTATGAACTGGGATACTCTGTTTACCAGTTCTTCTCTAATGGTGGCGTGGAGTGCTACGTGTCTCGTGTGCTGACTACCAGCAGTACTGTTAACACTGCTTCGTCTCTCGCTCTGACCCACGGCAGCAGCCAGTCGCTGTTCACCGCTACGTCTAAGTTGCAGGGAGTTGACGGTAACAACGTCACGATCCATTGCACTAAGAACGCCAGCAACCCGGATTCCAGCACCACTGGGGGTTCAGGCATCCTTGATGTTGTTGTCAAGTATAAGGGTGTTACCAAGGAGACCTTCGTCGGTCTCACCTTTGACAACAGCACGGGGGCTACTTCAGCCACGATAGTTGTCAACGACGCTGTCACGGGGTCTCAGTACATTACGGTGTCGGCACAGTCACATGATTCCAACGTCACTGGCGCTAAGTTCAACACCGCCTTCGCCTCTGAGGTTGCCTACACCCTCGCGGGAGGAGCCACAGGTGGGACGGCAGCGAAGGCCACGGGCTATGTCCGAGGCACTACCGCAGGAACTACCGCCAATCACTTTCTCCTGACCGCCGAGAACTCTGGTGCATGGGGAAGCGACCTGACCGTTGAGGTCTCGGCTGGTGATGAATCGGCTAGTGCCACCACCTATGGCACATTCACGATGATCGTTAAGTTGGCTGGGGCTGAGAAGGAACGGTGGACTGAAGTCTCTCTTGACTCCACCAACGCCCGATACGTCCTGAGCCTGCTGAACAACTATTCAGATTATCTGAGGGTGTCCAACGTGGCTGCCCCCACTAAGGCCACCAACACGGCGGTTTCTGCTGGTACCTACTCTCTAGTAGGTGGTTCTGACGGTACGGCTGCCTTGGCTGCTGACTACAACACGTCTCTTGGCTACCTTGATCAGGTCACAGGTGATCTGGTTATCAACCTGCCGGGGGTAAGCGACTCTACGTCTGTGAACTTCGCCTTGGCGTATGCAGAGACACGGGGTACCGGATTCATTATCATCGACCCGGATACAACGGTTACGACTGCTGCTGCGGCTGTTACCGCAGTATCGCCGTACTCCAACAGTGGCTATGGGGCGGTGTACTACCCCGGCGCTACTATGAGTGACCCCACGAAGACGGGACCAGCCGCTCTGCGTACTGCTCCTCTAGGTGGGGCTGTCATGGCGATCTACGGTAAAGCGGAGCGTATGCACTCGGTGGCTAAGGCTCCCGCTGGCTTTACGCTAGAACTAGCCAACGTGTTTGGCTTGGTTGCCAACTTCACCGAGGCCGAAGAGGGCACGCTGTATGATTCAAACATCAACCCCGTTCGGTTGGTACCGGGTACCGGAGCCATCGTAAACGGTACTCGTACTCTGGCACCAACGGCTCCTGCGAAGTACATTCCTATTCGTAGGACGCTCAACTATGTGAAGGCTCGTGCGAAGACCCTCACGGAGTTTGCCGTCTTTGAGCCCAACGATGTCAACTTGAGGCAGAAGGTGGTCACCATCCTTCAGCAGGAACTAAGGAACCTGTGGTCTAAGGGTGGATTGAAGGGCGCAAACGAAACTCAGGCGTTCTACGTGACCTGCAACGCCTCAAACAACACAGCGTCAACCATCGGTAACGGTGAGTTGCACGTAGAAGTCGGACTGGCCCTCCAGTACCCGGCTGAGTACATCATCGTAAATGTCAGCCAGTGGACTGGCGGCGCAAACGCCGTAGAGATTCTCTAGGAGGAGAAATAAATGCCAGTTATCCGTACAGACCCTTTGCGGAACTTTAAGTTTCGTGTGCAAATCGTTCCACAGCCCGATAGTGGGCTCGTGGGTATGGCGGCATCTATTGGAAATCTAGGGTTCGCCCAGATGTCTGGTATTGCTGTCACCAATGAGGTAATCCCATATCGGGAAGGTGGGATGAATACCCACCCACACAAGATGGTCGGACAGTCGGACTTTGCTCCGGTGTCCTTGGCCCGTGGTGTGTTCCCTGACAGTGGAGGCAAGTCCCTGAGCAAGTGGCAGGAGTTCATGCACACTTGGCAGGGAGGCCAGTCCGGTGGAGCGGACCCCAGTGAGCGTGGCGGTAACGAACGTAACTCAGAGTACCGCTGCACTATCAACGTGTGGGTGTATGACCACCCAGTCACGTCTGGAAACTACCAGTACAACACGGACCCGTCGGCAGGAGTAGCAGGAGTAGACCTTCCTCCGAAACTTGGCATCACCTTGTACAACGCATGGCCCGGATCGTTTTCCATTAGTGACCTCAATGCTGGTGACAACGGAATCCTGATTCAGCAGTTGCAGTTGCATCACGAGGGGTTCTCCATGCAGTGGGGCTCTGATATTCCAGCACAGTAAAAGCAGTAACCGTCCTAGTTAGGAGTGAACAATGAGTTTGAGTTTGGCCGCACAGGCTGACGAAGTAAACGAGGCCATCCATGACGAGCCTCCTGAGGTAGGTGAGGCAGCACCAACGACTGTCTCCCTCCTGCGTGGGCTTATAGATCCAGAGTCTGGTGAGTGGCAACAGACAGCGACAGTTCGGGAGATGACAGGAGAGGACGAGGAAGAGTTGGCAAGACTAAGCAACATAGACGACCTCACCTACGCTGATTATACTTCTGCTCTGCTACGACGATCAGTCGTGTCGATAGGGACCCAGACAGTCAAGGATAATCCAGACACCTTAGATAACTTGATCATTGGTGACCGAGACCTCCTGTTTCTGGGGGTGGTCAAGGCCACCTACGGCAACGTCCGTTCCTTTTCGGTTAACTGCGGGGCTTGTAAGAAGTCCAATGACGTGCAGGTAAATCTGGATGACGACTTCCCGGTTACTTCTGCGAAGGCATCTCTCACTGAGCCACGGGTAGTCACCCTCAAGAACGGTACCGAGGTGAAGATCAAGTACCTCACCGGCAAGGATGCTCAGGTCATTGCAGAGTCTGCCAACAGCACAGCCGAGCAGCACACTGCCATTGTTGCCCGTGCCGTTGTATGGGATGACGACAGGTCTAGTGCTGTCAAGACACAGTGGTCAAAGGCCCTGTCCCTGTCTGATCGTAAATTGATCATCAACACCGTGCTGGACGACCAGCCCGGTCCTACTTTGGAGGAGGTGGAAGCCCCGTGCGGACATTGTGACGAGAAGATCACGATGTTACTGGATTGGGCCTCCCTTTTATTCGGTTAACTTGACACACGTTTACTGGGAATACGACAGCATCGCTCAGGGGTACCCCGGCTATTCCCTTAATGACATACGTACTATGTCAGTTAGACAGCGGTCCTTCTGGACCGAGATGTCTAAGTGGAGGGCCACGTAATGGCTAATGGTGATCGACAAGACGACGAGGCCCAGCGGACCCTTGGGCAGTTGGGCAGGGCTGTTACTAACATTAAAGAACGTCTCAAGTTCGATGAGGATGGTGTAAAGAAGTTCACGAAGGTCTTTGAGGGGTTCACTACTGAACTAGAGAAGACCGATAAGCAGATGAAGGGGCTGGTCAAGACAGCCCGAGAACTTAAAGGTGTCTTCGATAAGACCAAAGCGCCCGATTTGGCCGGTGCCGGTGGGGTTGGTAGGACCGACGCTGGGGGTGTATCCAGCAACGGTAACTTCCTAAGGACCGGAATGCAGTACGGGGCTATGAATATACTTGGGGCTCCGGGGATGGGCGCAGCATCTCTTGTAGCCGGAGCCGCCGCTACAGGAGTCAGGGCTACACAAGCAGCGTGGGGCTATGCGGGTAGGCAACTTGAGGACAACGCTCCCTACTCCCTGACCGCTGACCGCACGGGCCTGTTGATGCGGCAGATGTACGGCGGTACTCAACTGGACTACCAGAGCAGGTGGCGTCAGCCTCTAACTGGTGGACTCATTGGGGGTGCTGGTGTTGAGCAGATGCTGAAACTCCAGACCACTATGGGCATCAATCCCACGTCCATGCTTCGTGGGGTTGAGGGCATCCGAGTGGCCTCTGGCTTTGGGTACACCACAGAAGACGCCACGAAGATGATCACTGCGTTGGCACAGCCGGGATCGGCAAACTTGATGACCATGATGTTGGGTGGAGGTCTTTACGCTCCGGGGGGCAAGGCCAGAGACCCTATGGACGTGGTTCGCAATGTGGTTCAGCGTATGGGTTTGACCAATGAAGCGATGGTGGAGGGGGCACTCCAGCCGGGGTCAATGATGCGTGCCAACCTGTCTCGCACTGGCTTGCCTGAGGACATGCAGGACTTGGTCATTCAGTACGCTCAGTCTAACCTACAGTACAAGGAACGTGGGGGGCGTGGGATGTACGACCCGTCAAATGAGCGTCATCGCCAGATGATGGGTATTGACGAGTCTTACGCTATGGAAGAACAGCGTACTCGCATGTCAGACGTACAACGTAATGAGAAGTTCTACCGTCGTCAGGTCGACAACTTCGCCCAACTGGAGCGCAACACACAGGGCCTGATTGAGAAGTTCCAGATGCTGGATGAGGTTCTCAGCCCACTCATTGGTCTCCGGGGCAACCTTACGAACAAATGGTGGCTGCGGCTGCTGGGTAAGATCCCCGGTATCCCCAATCTAGGGGATAGCGAGCATCTAGGGGATAGCGAGCATCTGCGCGACGCTGGTATGAACAGTGGGTTTGCTGCAAACCTGCGAAGCCTGAAGGCAGCAGCAGATAGGGATGGTGTGCCTCTGTCACTGTCCAGCGGTACTAGGGATTCTGCCAAGCAGGAGATGCTATTCCGATCCCGCCATACCCCGGTGGGGGACGTGGAATGGGCAGGTCAGACGTGGAAACTGAATCCGGGGGCCTCTCCTGCGGCACCTCCCGGCAGGTCCCTTCACGAGTTTGGATACGCTGCTGATCTAGGACCCCCTGAGTCCTACGAGTGGATTATGGCGAACGCTGCGGAGCACGGACTGCGGCATGGCGGGTCATTTGGTGAACCGTGGCATGTTGCCCCAGTCAACATCACCAGCGTTTCACAGGTTAGGGGTGGCAATACCAGCAGCACGGCGTCTATACCGAGCACGGCGTCTATACCGAGGACAGCGTCTACACAGAGGACAGCGTCTTCCGGTTCCCACCCGTGGTTATCCTACCTAGCCATGTTGGATGACGTTGGGCGTGCTGAATGGGCCACCAAGTTGGGATTAGCACGAGACCCGGCAACCCGAGGAATGTCCTCTGTTACGGCAGGACAGTCCGGTTTATCAACTATTATCCCGCCAAGACAGCCTGCTGCTGGCGACGGAGGTTACGGAACTTCTGTGGTCATCTCCCCCACGATCAACCTGCTTGGTTCAAGCAACACCGCTGCTGACGCAGACGCTCTCGCCAACAGGGTCGTTCACATGATTGAGTCTTCTGAAGCCGTCCGGTCGTTGAGGAGGTCATAATGACTAGCCCCGTCGCGTCGTCATACACACGAGGAATAGACCCTTCGCACGCTGCTTACACCCATCCTAAGATAAAGAATCCTAAGTTCGATCAGTACCCAAAGTACCTACCCGGTGACAACTTCATCCAGCGTGGGTACATGCGAGTCTTGGGGGAGAACTTTGAGGCTACAGGTGATGACCTTAGGGAGTCTGACGTTGTAAGTGCGGCAGCACGTCAACTAGGGGCTAAGTTGAACTTCCAGTTCAACCCCAACAACCTCACTAGAGCAGTGCAGGCCCGTACCGACACACAGTTGTGGATCAACCAGTCCCCGAGTCAGTTGCTCATGCCGGGTATCGGTGATATGTCCTTCAGTTGGCAGATGCTCTTTAACCGTGAGGCTGAGGTACAGAATAATCCTGTAGGCAACTCTCGCACAGCAGCGTACTGGTTGGAACAGGACGACTTTAGCGATCTTGCGATGGAACTTAAAAAGCACGGCACGGACGCACCAGAAGTAGCAGCACGGGTAGGTGTTCTGGCTGACATCATGGTGTTGGACCGTATAACAGGTCAGAAGTTGTCGCCTGAAGCATACGAGTACTCTAAGGCGTATGCACAAGCAATGGGGCTTAGGGATCTTGGGGATGACACCGAAGAGCCGGATGAAAATGCAGTAACTATCGCAAACCTTACGGGTGAGGATCAAGCGTCGCTACTAAGCGCCAACATGAACAACTCTGCCTTCCTGATCCCCAATCCTATACGTGTGGTGTTCTCCGAGAACTTCATGGTGGACGGGTACGTGAACAGTGTGACTGTCTCTCTTCAGAAGTTCTCCCCCGAGATGGTGCCTACGGTGGCAACCGTGGACATCTCCATGCACGCCATCTATCAGGGGTTCACACGTAAGACCACTGTGTTCACTGAACTCGCACGTCTCATGGCTGATGCTCCTGATTCTCCGAGTATTAATCCGGTGGGTGAGGACATCCGCAGAGCAGCAGACGATGAAAACGATGACACCCATGCCCTACAGGACTTTGGGTACGACAAGCCCGGTCGGCTCTTCACTGGTTTCGATCACAGCCCCAAGGATACAGGGGAATGGAGTCCTTCTTGGGGGCCATTTCATTTCGGTACGTGGCCCACAGGTCTAGGCGACCCTGCGACGCACTTGATTGACCATAGGATTGCTGAAGGGGGTAGAACTTCCAATAACTCCCAACTTTGTCAAATCGGCAACGACGGTGATACGGCTCTAACTTACGCTTTCGCCAGCGCTTTCCAAGAGTCTGCTATTGGTCGACACTTGGTCTTCCATTCTGGAGGCCCAGATGCAAAGAAGAATCGTGACCAGAACTGGAGTCTTCTTAGGGACAGACTATCCGGGGATTACTGGGTTGGCTTTGTGTTGAGAGCACGCCTGAGGGCTAGGGGTAGTGACGACGATGCAAAGTTAGCCAACCTCAAGAAACTGTGGTAAGACGGGAATGAAGACGGGTTTACCAACTACGTCAAGACGCATCACTTCTTTGGTGGGTGGTCAAAGGAACGACGGCAACAACTGTTTGCTGTAGGCATTGACAATATGTCCACCCGAGACGGTGCTTATGTTCCTGTACGAGGCGCTCGGGATGGAACGAGCCAGCGCGGTTTCCTGTTAGAGACAGCGGGCCAGACGGCTGGATTCTTTACCCGCTCGTTTCCTATTGTAGAAATAGACACTCACGAAGGTTACTATGGAGATGAGTTCTACCGAGTACGGGGAAGTTTTACGTCCTCCGAAATCCAGTACGACCTAAATGATGGACGTAGTGTTGATGACTCAAGAGGCTGGATGTGGGTGGATGGGCGTGATCCGATCAAGGCTGTTGAGTTTAAGTACAACTTGGCTGAGGGGTTCTACTCACCTCTAGCGGTGGGATCATCACCGCTTCCAGCCACCATCACGCTGACGGGCGACCCTGCTGCCGATCCAGAAGTTCCTGACATTGTGTTTGACGTTGAGTATCAGTGGGCCACGACCTTCCGGGTGGTCACCTTTCTGGACCACGCCACTACAGGTGAGCCACTACCCATTTCTGATACAGGTGTCATCTGGATTTACGGAAGGAAAGGTACCTCAAACATTATTAAGGACATAGCGAAAGACGCGAACAGACAGACCCCTATCAAGAAGAGCATCCAAGGCGAACTGGGTGACGGCATTGTGGCGGCTATGAAGGACGGGTATTGGATCACGGGAGACGATCTGGACAAAGAACTCTACTTTGATGCTTTGCACGATTATTCCGGCTTGGACTCTTCAGCAGTCAACACCAGACAGTACGCCGTGTCAACGAATCCAGATGTTGATGACAACCCACGGCTGGGGGGCATGAGCATCAGTAAGGACGGGGTGTACCAGAATATGTCCCCGTCGGGAAGGTAGTTATGCCTCTTAGCCCAACGTCTAGGTATTCCTTGGGAACTGATGACGACGGAAGGGCCGTGACCCGGAGAAAGTCTGCTGGTTCTTCTCACTACACAGTTATTACTACGGTGAGTAACCAGACGTTTGAAGAACTAGCAGCGACTCACTTGGGAGACCCACAACTGTACTGGCGCATTGCTGGGGTGAATCCGCATGTGCCGTACCCGGATGAGATTCCTGTAGGTACACGTCTGCGTATTCCACGGGTGTAAGTGCAGTGCCTACCGTTAGTACTGTACGTCAGCCAACAGCAGTATCACACAGTGTTTCTGTTGAGATAGATGGGGGCAGCACTGACCTCTATAGTTCGGTGGAGAGGGTTGACATCAGCCTACGCCAGAATGAGCACGATCTGGCGACCATCATTCTGGCGGGGATTCCCGC